>Ga0065711_1026665_pt1 | contig 63016 bp, 29 predicted proteins | sample Hoacrofraction12_FD_59098 | JGI IMG/M metagenome (GOLD analysis project Ga0065711, IMG submission 59098) | Hoatzin crop microbial communities from Cojedes, Venezuela - Epithelial fraction 12 v2 (version 2) | ecosystem: Host-associated > Birds > Digestive system > Esophagus > Crop | place... | reverse complement strand
CCCCAAAAAAAAATTACAACAGAAACAATTAATTCTGTAGGCATTCGGTACAGCTGTTTCTTCGATAGCTCTGGTCTAAACAGTTATTGATCCTTTTGCCCGTGTTGATTTTAAAAACATCCAGAATTTTTTTGTATGTAAACATCACATACAACAACATTGAAAGGAAACACAGTATTTTACTCATTGTTGCTAAGCAACTCTGCATTTGTATCCCATTACTTTTCTGATCAGCTGGAGTAGTAGATCAACCAACAAAAAAAAGTAGTTGTCTGTTTAATATCACTGCTTACCAGCCTTTGCAACACAGTTACTGGACTGTGTTGGGGCTTGCTTTGACAATTCGTTATATCAGAAAAATCTTTAACCAACAACTGCATCATGGCAGAGATAATCATGGTCTCCTGTCTTTGTAGATTCAAACTGGAACATCTAACAGTCTACAATAGATGAGCTCTCCGAAAAAGACGACACTTTCATTAAAACATCCAGTTAAATATTTTTCTGCAGTAAATACGCACACCTGACATTATTGGAAATTATACGTTGCATATAATCATACAGTAATATAAAATATAAACTCGTTATGATATTTCATATTACAGCTATGCAGTAAATTCAAGAAATTCAACTCCAGACTATTCATGAGAGGCATCATGAAATTATTTCTCAATGTACGTTTTGCTCATCAGGGAAACACTAACTTGAAAACCCTTAAGAAATTTGATTTGGAACTTACTTTCATTGTGCATCTATATCCACTGTTGTTATTTGAATCTACCCATCCAAAATACGCTTGAGAACACAGAATCCTGAATAGGAAATTGACCAGTAGCAATGAGAAAGTTCAGCATCAAATTGTAATTCTTTGTGATTGTATTCAATTGCTTCGTCTTTCATTTGCTTTCATTATTCTTCAAAGAGACTTAAAAAAAATACTCCTCCCTTTTTGATCAGTACAGCACTCAGGAAGTCCACAAGTAAATAATTTTCCAGTAATACACTGAGAAATAGAGGTGGAAATTAATTTAGGAAACATAAGGGTTTTCTTAAATTATAGAACATTTCACAGGGTACTTACAGTGCTTCTTGAACTTTTGAATTTTCAGTCTGATAGACTGAGTGAAAAACCTTCTATTTGCATTTTATAGGGCATTGATGTATCCAGTTAAGATTTAGGAAAGGCTACAGAGGTGTGTGAAAGAATCCGAGGTGATAATTTGAGGATGCAGAGGAAAGTTTCTTTCGCTTTTTGGTTTTAGTTGGGAAATAACATACTAGTATGATTCTTTAGGGAAATGGAAACAAGTAAGTGTATACTTTAAACATTCTATATCCATTGAAGTACAAAACCCAACATTTCAAATTATTTAATCTATTTTTCACCTCTCCGTATCATCAAATATGCCCTACTCTGTTTGGCAGTAAGAGGAGTTGCTTTCCAGACTGCTGTTGACACATTGCTGGATGTCCCAAAGACACGGAAAATGGCCAGCACTGTATTAGTGCCATAGGGCTATTCTGTTGTGCCTGGAAGAGCATAGTTGCTGAGCACAGAGACTGTTAGGCATGCAAGAGGAACTGGATGCACTGGTTTTGCACCTGCCAGCAAAGGCAGGTCTCAGAATTGTAATGGTGTAGCAGGACAATTTAAAACATTAGCTTTGCTTTAGTCATTGGTCAGAGACACATATAGTGCTATTAACACAATAGAAAACCAACCCAAATCCAAAACACACAGACAAGTAAATCTAACCCGTGACACTTATCAGATCTGGTGGAGTTGAGCACTTCATAATACAAGGCAGGAAATCCACTGAAAATTATGGGGTCATGTATAAAGAAAAAAAATGCAAATGCGAATGCATATGTGTACTTCCAGGTCAGCTTAAAAACTTCAAGAGACACTTGCAGTCCAGAGAAACAGTTTTCCTCCCAGCCTGCTTTCCAGTGGATTGCAGCTACCAGATCTGATTTGGCTAGATATGAATCTAGCAAAGGAAAAGGAAAAAATGAATATACCCACCCTTTAAAACCGAACAACAAAAAATAAAAGCAAGCCTCAAGGTACAAGAAGCTGCAGTCTGGAAGAGTATTCTAAGGAAATACTGTTTTATGTTTGTTGTGTTTTTACATCCTTTCTGAAGAATCTGCTAATGGTCACCATGATAATAAACTAGCTGAATCTGTACCAGATCCAATGTACCCATGCTTATTTACTTAGGGGATTCTTATTATGTATGTTCACAATCTGTACTGACAAAGATGAAGCACTTTATTCATGATTTCCATAAGAAACTATAAAAAAATACATAATCTCAGTGCATTTATAGGAAAATGTACTACCAAAGTCCACATAACATGCTGTACCCACTATCCATTCGCATAAAGCGTTTTCAGTGTCATTCTTGGAAAATCCAAATCTAAATTGGGATCTAAATATGTGATTTCCAATCACCAACTTTTTTTTCCCAAATCAAAACACTGCTTCCAAAGCCACCTGGAAATAAAAGAAAGCTGTCATTACATGGAGGCCTGTACCTCCATGTAGGATTAACACCCAACTGAATCTGAGCAATGAGTGTGAGGAGTTGGGGTAGGAGCGTTCATTTTTTGGAAGTAGGGCAAGTGCTCCAGTGCCCAACCATCTGAAGGCCCTCCACTCACTCTGGTTTATTTGTCTTTTTTGTAATGGGGGGTCCAAAACTGGACACGGTATGCAGATGTCATTTAAAGCGTACTAAGAAGAGGGGAATGACTCTTTTCCTTGCTGTACTGGTTCTGCTCATGTTTCTACAGCCCAAGATGCTGCTGGCCAACTATGCTGCCATGGCACATTCCTCACCTACATCCCACTTGCTGCCCACCAGGACCCCCAGGACCCTTTCCACAGAGCTGCTCACCAGCCAGTCCATGCCCAGCCTGCCCTATTGGCAGAGGCTTTTCCTTCCTGGAGCAGCACTTTGCATCTGTCTTTGTTGAGTTTCATGTAGTTCCCATCAGCCTGCTCCTTCCACCTGTCTAGGTCTGAACAACAGCGTTGTTCTTGTGCAGATCAAAAGCTCCTCCCCAGGCTGGTGTCACCTGTAAACCTGATGAGCAAGCTCTCCATCACCTCATCCTCATTGTTGGTAAAAAAGTTAGACAGGACAGGTCCCAGGACAGACCCCTGTGTTATTGCACAACTTACTGGCATCCAGGTAGAGTGTAACCCTCCTCTGGGTTTGATCATCTAAACGTTGTTTTTACTCATCTGGTTGTCCACTCATCCAGACCATAACATCCTAACTAGGATACAAGAATGCTATGTGAGACTGATTTGAAAATCCCAGTAGCATTTGTTTTTAAGCTCGACACCTTACGCTCTGAACACTAAGAAACACTACAGGTTCACAATTAACTAATTATTTCTTTTTCTGTTCTTGTTTTTCTACTTCTACCAGCTCTAAATAATTTTATACTCATGTATACAGTAATTACTTTTCTCTCACAAGAAAGAAAAATTAACTTTGAAATCACTTCAGAAAGTTAATAACCAGCAAGGCTGTTTGAGCTACTATGACTGCAGCAAATTAGCAGAAATAAAACACCATAAATATGAATTTGACTTGTTTTTAAAGAAGTAAAGATTATTTGAACTAGATACAATTTATGAAAGACTACCTTTTATCTGACAGCATGCATGACTCCAATCTATTAAAATTGTTAGAAAAAGATTTCTCTTGTTACTATTTTGGTAAGGAATAGAAATATATCAGCAAAGCATAGCCAGTTATCATCTTATGTTTCAGATCCACAAATAGATTACTTACAAAACCTTTAATTAAAGCAAATAAGGCAAATCATAAACTTTTTAATGTTAATTTTCATACCAGCAACTTTCAGCAACGTAAAAGAGAAATTATTTTTTTTGTCAAAAGCTAACAGAATGCACAAGTCCAGACACAAAGTGTTGGCAGCAATTATTCAACAAGGAATTATTGATAGTGTTACATAAAATATTCTCAAGGGAAATGTAAACTCATGATACATTAGTTTAAAGTAAGTTTTAATGTGTTTATTAGAACCATAATTTAGAAGTTAAAACATGGAACACTTAAATCTATAACAACCTATGCAGTTATTAATATAACTATATACAAAGTATAATAAACTATAGGATATTGAAATTCAATTAACGTGTTCATAAAAGTTCATGTCCCCAGAATTTCACTAGAAATTACATGTCAAAAGTTTAATATTAAATTAAGGAAATATTGGAGGAAGTATAATAATGATAATAAAGAAGATGAGCATCAAGAAATACTGTCATCAGGAAATATTTCCTCAGCATCTAACAGAAGGCATGAGAAATTTCTGCTCCAGAAATACCCAAAGTAAAAGAGAAAATTGGGGCAGTTCTGTAGTCCTTGAGCAATTTGACTGAATTCAATACATCTGTTTCTGTGAAGGTGCTTCACAGTGTAAAGGTCACAAAAACCTGGCCCATAATCAGCTATATAAGTCAAGTGTTTAATGTTTCCATTTGAGCCTGAGCTAAGACAAACACGAATGGTCAAGCACTTGAGCAGTGTTATGACACAAAGCGGATTCTGTTCCTAGTTTAACTTTTTCCAGTGTCACAAAAACATCAGAAAATTATAGTTTGAGAAAAGATACACTGCGTTAATCTTTTCACATCTTTTTTGTAGCCAAACAGCCATCACAAAATAGACAGAAAAAGAGAATTCCTTAAGTTTCAAACCATAAGGTTTTTGTTTTGTTTTGTTTTTTTTTTTAAATTGTAAAAGGAGAAAGTTATAAATAAAAGTGCATAATCAACCCTCTGGAAAATATAAACAGAAATTTAAATGTTTTAGCAAACAAATATTTCAGTGAGTAAAGCTTTAAGAACCTAAAATTTCAAGTCATCTGAAAATGTGTAGCTGAAGTTACAAAATGGACCTCTGTTCTCTTGTGTATACTTAGAATGATACAATCTACACATTATCTGTTCTAGTGTCTAGGACTACTGTCACACACGTACACTATTTCAGCATGGCATTTACTTTCAAAGTTTGTACGCCTCTTGCTTTCTCTGAATGGAGAATTATTAATTCCTATGATGTTATTCGCCACAGCATCTCAAAGTGTTTTATAAGCATCATTTGACAGACGGGGAATATGAGACACAGAATCATGAAGTTGCTTGCACAAGATCATGCAGCAAGACTCCAATAAAACCAATCACAAGTGTCATGATTTTATAGTTTACCTATGAGACAGAGAGAGATGCACAAATATTACATCCTCCATCATTCCTCCTACCTTATATTTAGAAGCAAAGATTTTTATCCAGATTTTTATGTTTACCTTACATTATATAGATTTATAATCCTTTGTATAATAGGGATTTTAAGTTTATCCTGCCTTTTGGTTTTGTTCTGAATTAAAGATTATAGATAATATTACCCATTTTGTTCTTGTGGCTTGGAAAAGCAGGCTCGGGGAACAGAGACTGAAACCTATAAACTGATCTAAACCACAGGTCCTCACAAGGGATCACAGGCAGTCACAAGAGATTACTCAGCAGCCTAACATTATACAGCTTAAAGAAAAAAGAATCAGAGAGCAACAGAAAGAACAATATATAGTCCCGAGTAACCACTGCTATTTTGCAGAAGCCATTTCTAGGTGTCTGACTGCCTCTAACCTTGCTCCCACAAGAACTTGCAGGGAGGTATACAAAGGAACGAAACTAACTCAAGCATGCAAGTGCATTTTATGGTTTCTGTTTGTAATATTGTCTCTGCCTTGCATTTCATTGCAACCCATGGTCACCAAGTCTGTAAGGAAAGCCCTGATAGGCATCTCTTGATTTTACGCATGCAAGTAGTTTATGGACCTCTGTAGTTTTGCTGATTGGGCTCTCTTAAGTTGATTTGATCCTTCAACACAAACCCCACTAGCGTACCTTGATTTTGCGTGGATCGTTATAGCTTTTCCTCGGCAATTTATCCCATCAGTGATCTTTCAACTTTTGATATGGTTTCTCTAAGAATTCACAGCAGTAGCTATTTCAAATAATTCTTTCTTTTTGGCAATATCACTACTGTCTCTTAAGACATATTCATCTTTCTGGCAAGCCTGTTTTTCCTGCAGCTTCTAGATGGTGGGGCAGATTTCCTACTTTTCCAGTAACTCCATACAGGAATGAGAGACCTAGTAATAAGTTTATTAATAATCAGACTTATTTTTAGTCTGGCTTACTCCTGAGCAAAATGTGGGAAATGGAATTTTAGAAACTTCTCTCCCTTCTAATTCAGTTTTATCTGGTATGGGTCACTAATTAACCAAATATTTCTGTATTTTCAGCTCTGCATAAGCAAGCTGCCATTTTATTGAAAACATTATAAAAGTCTGACGTATAACCCAGAGTTAGTAGCCCCTCCATGAAAAATACTTCTGAGATCTCTTTATAAAGGCCAGTTTACCAAATGTGCACGTGTGTGTGATGCCCTAGCTATCCAATCCTTGATACATATGAGTATATTCATTCAAACCTGAGAACTTACTTTCCCTTGGTGCAAGTTTCTTATCTGCAGTACCCATAAATTCTACTGATATAGCCAAGTTCAAATTGCATTACATAATAATTACATAATTCAATTTCACTCAATCTAGAGACACATTAGAACAAACTACAGTGGAACAAAGAAAGCAGAGGAATATGGGGAAATAAAAGTACAAATACATGAACTTGAATTTAAATGCAATTTGCAGGGACAAATTGGGACTTGCCTTATGGTAAGTACAAAGCAGATCAAGGTTATAGAAGACATTATTGTCCCACAGAGACATCCCCTTTTTTTATCCCAGTGAGACCCTTGTTATGCGATATCTCAAATACACAGCATGAAAACCTGAGTGGAAGATTAGATTTCAATCTCAGCCACAAGTGCATATTTATATATTCCCAAGTGGGCAAGTACGACAGTGCCTTTGAGCAGCCCTGTGAGCCACAGGCACTCCCTTATTTAGAACCAAGCTGATTATCTTTAAGCAGAGAAAAATTTTCCTATACTTTTCATATAAAAAGTAACATTAATGACTGGTGGCATATCTAGTAGTTTTAAAGTATGACGTTGCTTACATTTTTAAGTCTTTCGCAATTCCAAGGTATTTCATTTATAAATATAGCCATATGAAAAGTGTAATGTTAAAAAAAAAACCAAAACAAAAACACACAAATGACGACTTGCCATTGAATTACGTATTCTGCTACAGTACAGTAAGTAATTTCCAATTGCACTGGACCCTAAAGGCATTGAAATATTTGGAGATTTATGTAGTGGCAGAGTTAGATGAAGTATTTTGTAGTGAATGATTCAATTAGCCTGAGAAAGGTTCCCAAAATTGAATGCTTTGAATAATTTCTTTTTTAATGCATTTTTAGAGATACTATTAGAATCTTGTTAAAAAAAACAGGGAAAAAGACTATTATGATAAGGTAAAGCTCCCACCAAGAGTCAGATTTATTTTGATACAAATATTTTGTAATGAATAGTTGTCAAGCTGAGACAAATTACACTTTCTTCTTCCCAGAAGATTCTAGTGCATGAGCAGATTTAGCATATTTACATGTTTAATACAATCTTCTCTGCTCCTCACTTCAATACATTGTGATATGGCTATTATTATTAACCACCTCCACAAGCTACATTTACCCTCCTCCCACCCCTGGAAAGTCATGGAAGGACTAAGATCTTTTGAAAATATCTGAATTTCTGCATGGTCATTGTATCTTCGTAACATCTGCCACACATGGATTATTTTCATTTTTCTACAGAGTTTTTGATTTTTAAGAATTTCCATCGAGCAGAATCATGAAAATAACAATGAAGGAAAAAAATTATGGAGTTCCAAAGAATGTTAAGTGTTTGCAGAACAGCATTAAATTACAACCATATATATTTTTGCCTTGATAGATGTTTGAATTTTATACGTGTTTAATGGCCACCAAGAAAAAGGTGAACAGAATGTACACCAAAGTATGCTGAAGAGTTAAAATCACACTTCAGAATAAGCTGAATTTCCTATGCATAAAAGGTAAAATGCCCTTTTTAGATGAGGCATTGATTCAAATCAGATACAAGACAGTTTGATAATCTTTTAATGACCTTATACAGATTCTTATTACCTTGTTAATTGCACTTATTACAAGAGAACTAGCATAATATTCTGAGGACTAACTCTGTCCCAGTTTTCAACCTGATTTGCCAGCAGTGGTCACAGATGGGAGACTACTTTCTGAGAGAGAGTGATCAAGACACAGTAGAAAGAAGAAAAATAAATAATAGTTTTGAATACAAGCAACAAGATGTAAAATGTTGTGAGTGGTGTTTTCCTTAATGTGTGATACTCTGCATATTTTTGTATCCTTACCTTTACAGTAAAGATAACATCACGCAGAACTTTGTAATTTAGTAATGAAAGTGTACACAAATTCTTGTAAGAGTTCTAATGTCTCGTGTGCATAGGTGGAGAAGGAAAACATTTCTCAATTACAAATGAGCATGACTTTAATGCTAAAAAAAGGGGAGCAAAATATAAATCAGAATGTGGGATTGTACTCTCTCTACCACTTTTGTCCAGACAGTTCTGATGTTTAGAGATTTCACACATCCACTTGTCAGACAATCACTATGGACAGATACGTGCTCCCTGTTGTACTGGTTTACACTAGGTATTAAGATCAAAGACTGCCAACAGGAATGTTCTCTCCCATCAGGTCCTCTCTACAAACGTGAAGAAGACAGAGAAGAGTCATCTGTTATTTTATCAGTACAGATGTTAGCTTGTTTCAGAAGACCTTTCCTGTATATCCTCTTCAGCTGGAATAAGCTTCACGTGCTTTACACTGGGAACAAGGAGCAATGTGCGCGTTCTGAAAGGCAGCAAACAGCGCTTTAATGGAACCATAATTTCTTAGTGAGACAGAATCGCAGCAAGTACAGGTTCCAAAAACAATACTCAAAATAAGAGCCAGTAAAAAAAAAAAATGAAAGCTGGCAAAAATTTTTTGCCAAGAATTTGATCAAATGTTTGCTTGAAAACTCTGTTTATTAAATTTTTGAATATAGCCTAATTAGCAAGAATATTCAAAGGATCTCTCAGCTACACAGATATTCCTTTTGTTTCTATTTTCTCTTGTTTGTTTCTCTCTGTATTATCTTTTCTTAAAATTATTTTTGCAATGTAAGTCTTACAGCTCCTCTTTGCTATGCTAAATAGGAAAAGTAACTGCAAATCTATCTGTAAAAACAACTAAGTATCCAAAAGGAGTACGGCAAATCTGGAACCCGAAAGTAAATAACAAACAAATCTAAACATTAAAAGTAAATGCTCTCCAGTGGACCGTACTTAACCACAACGCACTTAAGTAGATTCTTAATGTCCAAGAAACATACTAAAAGTTGATCAAAATCAAAAAGCTTATGAAAAATAAGTAGCATCTTTTTAAGAATTCATGAAAAAGGCAATAGGAAAAAAGCCTTAAAGCATGTTGTGCACATTACGTTTACAATATCCTTACTGGTTTTGAACTGTCTTCCTTTTACTTTAGGTAAATATGTGAAGTCAGATAAAACTGACAGAACATCATTCGCAAATAACACTGGAGTTCCCATTCACTGCAGTGACCAATAGATTACATTTTGTAGTTTAAATGGTAAGTTAGGAAGAAATGTCTCTAACATAACAGTGGGAAGCTGTTTCTACATAAGAACATGTTAGAGACCCATGCTATTGTGCATGGTATGGTTTTATCCAGTAATTTACAGGAAGAAACAGCTGTTGACATTTAAGGAAGGGGGGGGGAGGGAAGAATAGCTATCATTGAATTATTTTATTTTCCTCCATGGCGAGTTTTGGTATGCCTTTCTATAGAAGTACTATTGTAATGATAATCACTGCTTGTCTGCTTTATCTGCTCAACGAATAAATCCTTGTCACCATAAGCTTTCTTAATATATATGTAGAATTATTTGCTGTAAAAATTATACCTATCACTGTTCAATATTATAATGATATCTTAACATCAATTTCTCATTAAATCTCTAAATATTTTTCTACAGTCATGTCCAGTCTGAAGTTTCACAGCATGACGTAAAGATCTACAGAATATTAAAGCAACTATCGTTTAAAGCCCTTCTTAAATTATTGCTGATTAGGCCTCATTTAACAAGTTTGTTTTGAAAATATAGAAAAAAGATTTATAAAATCTTAGTTACTGAATACTTGAAAGCTCCATGGTAATTACATTTGTGTGTTTTCTTACCCTGCAGCAAGTACAAGGTGAATTGAAATTCTTCACTCCTCAGTGAAAAAGAGAAAATATAACTCATACTCAACTTGGTGGCATTGCAGAGTACGAAGATCTAAACAGACTGTTATTTAGCAGAAGCTGATAAGTGAGAATGTTTTACCCCATGTCCTACTGTACGTCAAAACCCCCTTCCCATGATACCTGAAAATCATATCAATTTCCACTTTGGGGGAGTTCCTTTAGTTTCCTCAGTTATCTTTCTACTCAATTATACCTAAATTTTCATGGGTTTATGTGCATTTTATGGGTATTAAATATATAAAATAAAAAATTATAATTCCATATACCAGTTTTCACATAATTGCCCATATCATATATGAAAGAAAAAAAAAAATTATGTCAGACTGTGTGTCATGCTTTGGTTGTTGCCGTAATTACACTCGTATACATAAATGTAATTAAAAAGCTTATTTACTGGGATGCTAGATATAACTGTAGATAAATCAACAATCTCTTTTTTAACACGTATGGTACAAGAATAATAATAAGGTAATTATCATATTCTTTCTGAATTATCATTCTGAAACCACACACTAGCCACTTCTATCCTTTATTTTGAAACTGATTCTAGTATTAATAGGGCTTTTTCCCAGTGAAGACTGGTATGTGATGCATTTTTCTCTACGGAAACCGTTACTGCTCCACACTAATTTTTCATGTTATTTTGTTTTTTAAGTGTTCTTCACTGTTATTAAACTTTGTAATATGAATCTTTGGATCCATTGACAAAGCAAAATCATGCCAGATTCTCCTGTCAATCCTTGCAGATTCTCTTGCTTGTCACCAGCGTTATATTAGAGAAATAAATCTGTATTACATATATATAGTGGATTTTAAAGAGAAAAAGTACAGTTTAAAGACATTTAAGGACTCTTTTAAAGGTGATGGGAGGCTAAGATGAATCAGCCCTATTTTTCCCATTTTAAAACTACAAAACTGATGTAGCGCTGTCTCACTAATATGCAATACTTCAGGACAGCATGTCTAAAAGTAGCTTTAAGCTATGCAACTGTATTAAATTATGTTATTGCCTGTGCCTTTTGGTTTGTGTGGCAATCTGGTATTCCTTCTCTTGAATATAGTCTGAGCCTTCACAGCTATTTCAGTTTGGAACCAATTTTTCTATAGATTAACAAACATTCACCAGTGTCTCAGTGATTTTTAGTTCTGAAATGTCTAGTGCTGTCTCCATAAAAATATTTTGTGAGAAGAAAGCTTCCTTTTTATACTTATCCTGAGGAAAGAAACAAAGAGAAATGTGGAGTCTCATAACACCTGAACACTTCTAGACACAGTTATTCATGAAATACTGTGGACAGCGTTCCATCCAGGTGAATAAAATACTCAAAAGTTTTGGGTTTGGCTTTGTGGTTTTGTTTGGGTTTTTTTGCTTTGCTTTTTTTTTATAACTAGATTTGGATGGATCTTAGCTGAATGATTAAACTGAGTGCAAAGTGTCTGTGCGCTGGGCCATATTCTCCCAGAAGTGATGGTCAAAAGAGATAGGACTGTTGAGTTACAATATGCATCTTATTACCTTCACATGGGAGAAGACACCCAAAACCAGGAAACATTTTTGGAAAAAAAACAACGGCAGCAGACAGCAAGTTTGCTTAATGTTGTTTAGAATCCTTTTGGATCTATAACAACAGGCTAGGTCTGAAGAACTTTCACTGGGACTGGGATATGTACATTTAGCAAACGTTTAGTAGTAGGAGTCATTAAGAGGCGGACAAGCAAAAAAATTATTGTTGGTGAGTTGACGTAAAATTAACACTTTCAATTTTGAAAAGAAAAGCTGAAAGTATTAATTTTTTAGGTTTGTTTCTTTTTTTAATTCCATTCCTATTGAAAGAACTGCACAAGATAGTTCCCATTTCTTTAACTAGCTAGGTTCTATAAGTTTTGAACTCTAGGTTCAAGAAGTGAATATTGTTCGACTGTTACTTGGTGCAAACCTACAGCTTTGCTCCTTTCTTTATTCCAAATAGAAATGCACCAGTTGTTTACATTACACACTCACAGAATCGAGATGTTCTTTGAGCAGAGTGCATCCCTACGCTTTCATACTACTAGCATAATGCAAGCCCTTTTAAGTAGAATGTTATGAAGTGCAGCAAAGACATTCAGCCTCATCTTGACAAAAATTACTAATAGACACAATCCTTATTAAAATCCCATTTAAGTGGGATTTAATTTCCTAAATACCTTTAGCAATTTGACAAATAGACACTAGTATCAGAAGAATCACATCACATCATCAAGGTGCATGTCCATTTGTGCGGAGTTTGTCTATAGGGGGCATATTTCAATAGGGGGCACAGTTCATTTTGAAGCCTCGAGTTTGCTCTCCCTTTACACGCTGTGTTACTCCCCTGAAACATATGACTTCAGTTTTACTTTGCAAGCAGTGACAGCATGCACATATTGCAGTTCAAATAGAGTGCACATCCGACACTGCTTTGAGATTCAGAGGCTAAAGTCTTGTTTCCGCCTTGATTCTGAAAGCAGAGAAAACTATTTTTTTCTCCTCACTTAAAATTTAAATTGCTATCAGTCTTCTATCTCCTTTCTTGCATAGCTTCATAGCCTACTAGTCAGGAGCTCTCATGTTGGTTGATTGTGAGACTAATCAACATTCCAGCTGAGTTTATCTGCCAGGTGGGTGCCTACAGAAGATTCTTTATTTGAGCTAAGACTTAAATCCTTTTCTTTGCAGTTTCCTTAGTCCATCATAGATCAATCTCACAGATTCAGAAATCTTCAAGAGACTCTTTAGAATGAAGGTTTCACATGCCATGAAGCCTTTCCTTTTAAATTGTTATTAATGCTGCTTCAGAGTCCCTGTTTTTCTGACAACAAACTTATCTGCTACTACAGAATTCTTGGCAACACACCAGTTTTCATTACATCGACTAGAGGCAAATATTGCACGTGCCTAAGAACATTACATGCTACATCACCTTTGCTATTTCTTATGTCCAACCAACTGAAAGAGCAATATGCAACCACAAAATACTCAGGTCAGAACATCAGTAATCCCAAAGGCACTTTACTAAGTGGCATATTTTCACTTTCCAATTGGGCAGATTGAGACACAGGGAGTTTTTCCCCTCAATGGAAAAATCTGTTCTGTACTAGATATAGATCCTGCTCTACATCAGATATCATGACGTGGTGTAAGGCCTGTTCTGTACCAGTTATAGAAGCATAAGTTTCATTTCTGATGACAGAGTAACAATGAAATGTGAATCAGTCATATTCCAATCATTATACTGTTTTAAATTTTCATGTAGTGTTCACCTTGAAAATCATGCAGCTCACCAGAGCTCACCAGCAACCATGTCCATACTCCTAGTACTTTTGGGATTGCGCTTATTGACCTATCGAGTCTGCTCTACTGCCAGCCTGTTGAGAGATTCTCACAGAAAAGTGCAGTAACTTTGCTGTCTTGCAGAGATCATCTAGTACATGTCTCAGTCCAGAAAAAGGGGAAAAGAATGACAAGTCAAGCACCAGAATCATTCCCTGGTATTTAGGTCAGAGGGAAGTCCTTGAATTAAAGTATTTACTCTAATACTGTAAAGATACACAGGTAATTACAAATACAGGCAGTCTTTGTTACATGGGTCTTTGTCATTAAGGATGTCTCAGCTTATCAGCAAAATGAAAAAACTTCTAGTTCCCTTTTCACTTCCTTTGAATTTTTCTCAGCTTAGATGATACAAACAAATCAGCAGCTGTGAGAATATTCCTGGTTTTGTTCTTTTGTTCTTTTGTTTCTTCTACCTCAGAGTGGTACTTGTCCCATTTGTTAAAGAAACTGTACACACGAGCAGACTAGATAAATAACACTTGAATAAGGTCCACTCCAAGAGACCTTAGGCAGTAACAAACTTCTTCCTACGCATCAGCACATACTTATTGGAATAACGATCAATGAAGTTCAACAGCCAGTCAAGAGAACTTAATCTGAAAATTATAAAAAGTAGTAAGTTTTAAGTTTTACACTTGCACACTTTCTCCTTTTGGGAGTTAATATCTGCAATTTTCTGACAGTTTTCTGCTTTTTTTTTTCACTTTCTTAAAGAGAAACTCCTATACTTTTACAAATAAAGCTAGTATCCTTTCCAGTTACATCTGCTAATTGGGTAGGCTCATATGGTAATTGTCTCGCATTTTCTTCCTCTCATTACAGGGAAAAGATGATTTGCTGCAGCTGAGAGAGGGCTTTGGTGATGAGTTCAACAAAAAGAATACTGCAAAATTTCAGAAACAAAGAATGATGACTTTTCACACCAAAAACAACAGCCGTAATTTATGATGGAAAATTAAACGAATGTTTTCATTTCCTGAAGAAAGATGACAGTGACAGAGATGATGCACAAGGACTGAGAAATTAACATGCCAAAATAAATCTGGAACATGATCCAAGTCCTTGTTATTTTCCAACATGAAGACTTTAAGATTTTGTATTTTTCAGTCTTTTATGCAACATCTATTTTCTTTTCCAGATATTGGTAAATAAAACTGTACAATTCTAATATTTTAATATGTTCTAAAAATGCCTTGCTATTAATCCATCCTAGGTTCATAAATTAAAATTTATGCAGTTACATAATATTATTTCATATTATGGGTATCCTGAGATATGAAACTGTATGTGCTGAAATGACTAGGTAAACTGAAATGATCAAAGGCAATATATTCTCATTTACCTTTCAGTCTCTCCTGCAAGTTCTTTGGTATGTTTCCTTGATAATTTATGGGCCACCTCTGGAGTTAGTCTCATTTCCACAGAATGATTGGCAGCAGTACAACTGGAGTTACAAACAACACTTCTATCAACAATATACCAAAAATTGTTAGAAATAAGTACAGACATGCCTTACAGTAATTCCGCATTTTTTATTACATCCTCTAACACTAGCAGAGAATCTCAAGTCAGATGACGAATCTAAGGAGTCAGAAAACAGATGATATGTGACCTCTGATTAGTGTTTAGTGGGCACATGAATATCCTATAAAAAGATTATGTTAACATTACTGAATAGCACTCCTGAGAGGGAAAAAATAAAATGTAGCTAAGATCTATTTTATCTATAGTAACATCTGAACATGAGCAAAACAGAGCGCAACCAGTTTCTGTTCATCACTAGACAACCACAAAGGAAGTAAAGCAAAGTACTGTTGAACATTTTTTTGTAGAAGTTGACTGCATTATGTGCTTTTGTTAAAATTATATATGAAAAAACTTGCTGAACATTTATATTTCATAGTTGTTCAGACATCTATATAATCTATAACATGTGTATTATAAAATACACATGAAATACGCATCTATGAGTACACAACGAATTCTGAACAAAAACAAAAGTGCAAACAATCCACAGAACTTAAATCTTGATTTCTCTACACTTGTCTCCAGGGACACACTGCAAAACCTGCCCTCTTTGTATTTTCCAGCAAATCTCTAGCCATTTCTACAAAATACTCAATAACCACTCAAACATCAAGGGCTAAATGCTTCAGCTATTTATAGAATGCATTCCCAAGTATTTCAATGAAGTGACTCTTCATTTACCCAGGTAAATGATTAGCGTTTGTCCACCTGTCTTTTTTTTTTTAAAAAAAAACAACTGGTGTTACTCTTGCTCTAGTCTGCTTTCAGAGCTTTCAGCACTTTAAGTATGAATTGAGAAGGTGCTAAGGAGAAGCGAAACTGACATCAGGAAGCGCAAGCATAAGATTTAAACATATTTAACACAACTAATGCCATTCAAAAACCTTATCCAACACACAATTCCTTCAATTCAACAAGATTTTGGTTCATTTAAATGCTTTGTGATGAGTGAAACATTAAAGGTTGGTTACTTTTTCCATGAGAAGACACTGTATGCAATCTTCTATTATTAGCACGAAAAAACAAACCCAAACAACAGACGGATTGCTCTAGTATCTTACAGCAAGGTCATATCTTTCAATGTTGCCTAGTTAAATTTAAAGAAACAGTGAAAAAAGACAAACACAACAAATAATAATTTTTGTTGAGTGTACTGCATGTAACTCACACTTACTTTTAAACCAAGGCCCCTTAGTTACTTATATCATCCAATGATACAGCCATCAGAATTACTTCTAAACCTAGGTCGGTCACATTACAAGAATATCTATTAAATTTAATGGAATTGCTAACAGCAGAACATGACTGTCATATGGAAATCAGAACCTCAGCCTATAGGATTATCAGCAGAGCCAGAATTCTAAGTACTTTGTGCATTTTATTCTCCCCAGGATTAATTTATTATTAATGAGGAATCTGCATGAATAAGCTGTTCTAGGTCACCCTAATAAGCTACGTCAAAATGGCTTGTTAAATATTAAAAAAGCACTCAAAGTTCTATTCATTTTAGGACTACTGGTATACAACCTTGCCAGTTTTGTTGTTATTTCTATTTTTAAAGGCTGTCAGTGACTTTTTCCAGTTACTGTAGCAAGTTATTTATATACCATATCAAATATCTAGAAACTGGAACTACAATCTGAGGTATCATGAAACAGAAAGAAAGACTAGAGGACAAAGACAAATGTTACTGAAGCCAAATGTAGAGTGATTTTTATTATACACACAGAGGTAAATAATGTTACCAGTTGGTATTTTTCCATTCAACATTTAACTTTACAGCTTACTGAAATCATGGGAACTATCCCACAGACCGGAGAACTGTGATCTCCACAGTTCTGTGATCTGGAGAATGCCAAAACTTGCCGAGGACTGAACTGGACTTTCAAATATTTTTTGACAAGTTACACTCAACAGCTGTGGCATGTGACCTCTCTATAGCCCACACATACAGACCTGTTATTCACCAAACTACACAGAAACAGGTCCCTATATCATATAATGATTTTCTTGGGTTTTTTTTATTCAGAATCTTCATAGACTTCTGCATTATCTCTGCATGTAGCATAGTCCTCAACCAGCATCCCCATGCTGTACTATGTCTCCAATACCTAGCACCGCTGTATTGTACAACACGACTCCATATGGAATACAATTTGATTCCAGAGGGCTTTTTCCACTTAACACAGTAGCAAGCGTAAGTGCTTCTACTTCATAGCACTCTATACTGTGATATTTGCCTAAATAACACCAGGTTTTGTGTTCATTCCTGCTCCACCTCCACCCTGCAGCACAATGCTTCTTGCTATGTGTATGCTGACATCCAGAAGTTTTTACTCCAAACATATAAATAAGTAAATATAACCACCAAGATCATTCACTGCTTTGACCTTGGTACCCCTACAGTTGCACTGGTCCTCACTTTATAAGATCTGCAAAAGCAGTTCTTTGCTATATTATATAGTGAATATAAAGGCATCCGCTTTTGCCACTGTTCTATGTAATATCATCTCGAATACTTGTTAGCAAATAAAAGTAGCAGGTAAGAAATGACATGCAAGGAAGTGCTCTGTTGCTTACAACTTGTTTAGGACATGTATTTGCAAAAAACATCCTATTCTTTTCCTTCAAGTGTAAAAGAAACTTCTGTGCCATATGCCTACAGAAAAATCTAACAGCTGGCTATTGTGGTGTTATTTTTCATTGTTTGCTTTTAGTTACCCATTTAGCTTTTATTGTTAGTTGTAGAAAGCAAGAAAAAAGTTAGCCTTAGATAAATACTCAAGTTCTGGAACAGTGCCCAACACAAAAGTGTACCAATCTATAGGAAACACAATAATACTCAGAAGAATGGGAACAAGGGATATCAGATCCCACTGGCATCAAAATAACATAACAGGTTACAGAGTAAGTAGGAAAAAATATCCTACTGATGCTGCCTTAAGTATAACCTTTAAGCACAGCAAGAAATAGTAAGCAGGTGATATTTTCCAACATTAGCAAATGATGGCTCTAGCCACTCTATTTAAGAGCATTTCAAGTTGGCTTTACTTTTCCTATGTAATCACGAAGAACAAGGTGATTTAAACTACTAATATCGATTTTAGGGCAGGTGAGCCCATCAGCTACTTCTTACCTGAAACAAAAAACTTGCTTCACTTATTTTGCAGTCGTCAGAAAAAAATTGGTTTGGGTCTGTCCTGAATTATAAGTGCTTGCTCATTATTACCACCTTTGGTTAGTAACCAAATGTTGTGACTGGCAACCAGATCTTTGTACCAGCGTTTTCTAAAAACTTAGGCCAATGTTAAAGAGATTATTTCTGTTCCTCTTAAAAGGCTCATATAGAAGGTGATAGGCAACACATAAGGACTCACTGTTCAGAACAGGAAAACACAGATGTACAGTTTTACCAATCAAACACACTACTGAGTAAATAGAAATCAACATCACAAAAAACAGGTTTCAGCTGACATTTCTATTCTTACCGCTACACTAGCCTATGGCATCTACTAACTTCTGGATACTTTGAAAGAACCTTTGCCAAGAAGTAATTACAAAGGGCATCTTTTAGAAAGGGTAGACTCAGCGAATAGCTGTAAGTTTTCACAGCTTCATTTTTGTATGTAGAACAGCTTGACCAGAGTCTATGGCCCAATCGGCAATAAGGAGTGAGAAAAAGTGTGAAAGAATAGCACAAAGTCAGTCATGAGATGGAAAATCTTAGAGAGCTGAGGATAGCCAGAAGTGGCTGATTGAGTTTACTCCCCCATAGATTATGCAACTGGGAAAGGTTATATTCTAACCAACGAAGAGTGAGGAGGATCAAGTGACATCCAGAAAGCAGAAAAGTAGTAACCCAGCTATATCAACAGACGAGTGCATTGAGTTGTTCATCCAAGGGTTTATTATATCAAGGAGGAATGAGGTAGGAACTGTTAAAAAAGAAAATCAGTTCTATTTTTTTCCCTGCCTTTCTTTCTAAACATGTAAACTGCAGTACGGCAACTCTAGTACTGTGCCTAGGCTTGTAGGATTTCTTGAACACACATTTAAAAAATAATTTCAATAAGTGGATATGAGGAAGCAAGAGGAACATGCAGATCCAAATCCCAGGTTTCTCAAGTAAAGTTTTAATCGCCTTCCTACTAAATCTGTATCTGATAACTTTTATTGGGAAAGTCGTTGGTGGGAGAAAGGCAGAAGAGGGGTAAAGCCAAAACTGCTTCTTCACAGTCAGACAGTATGTCCTTCTGCCTGCTGCAACTGGCCAGCCCATTTCCTGAATTTTTACCGGGAAACTAAAACTTTTAGATGGAAACTATTTTCAGTCACAATCAAACAGCGCTGAGTCATTGGCTGCCCTCAATACGGTTAGCTGAATAAAAGGTAACACAAAATGCCATCTTCTCTAAGGAGAGAATGATCTCAACACTGACACATTTATTTGTTCATGAAATACAGTCCAGCTTAGCAGCCAGCAAATGCTCCTCTGGTATCGTATCAGAATTAAAGGAATGATCTTGCACTGTACTCCAAGAATGCAACGCAAATTTTTAAGGACTATAGTTTTACAGGCTGGTCAAGTCACAATTTCAGTTTCATTGGCATAGGAAAAATATATTTAATACTGGAACTAAAAGCTTTTAAAGTACTGTGTTGGCCCTGATATAATTCATAAGTTATAATGCCAAGTGAAAAACAGGTTTTTTGGGTGCATGTACCTGTGAATGTACTGCATACTTAATTACTTGATGTGGAAACACTAATATTCAAACACATTCTATTTTGAATAAACACATCTAGTTTTGACCAGAACAGATTTATAAAGGCAATCAGAATCAGCCTAATATTCCTAAATCTGTCCTACAGCAGCAAGATGCTTATTGACTGTAGGTAGTATTAGAATTTATTTGCATAAAAGGAGATTTTTTTGGTCTCATTTCTACATACTTTTTAGCAATAAGTTTTTTGGTAGCAGAAATAGATACTGCAATTTGAATCTTTAACATTCTATAGGACTTGTACTGATTTGTCAATGCACACTTCTTTAGATAGAGAGCACTGAAGAAGTTTTTATACCTTTTCTTTAAATAAAGTTCAAGGTAGAACCTTTGTATACAACTTTTCAGAGTTGTATAAACCTTTTTATACAACCTTGTCAGAAGTTTATTCTTACAGGTTATCAAATGACATAGCAACTACATTTCTCGTCACTTTATATTTGTTTCTATGAATAACAGAACTGCAATATAATCTCAGCTACCTGAAAGTTACAGTGCTGTCTCTGCCTCAATTTTTAAAAAGGCATTTTTCAAAATAAGTTTTGACAACGTATTTTTAATCAGTCAGTTCCTAGAACGTGTTGTTAAGCAACATAGACACAATAGACTGTCAAAGTTAATAAGAAGGGTGAATATTTCAGAATTCGACTGTATATCTGACAAACAGTAGTTGAACTAAAATTAGAATAATTTCTCCATAGTTTCTCTGTTGCTTATCCTACTGTTAGAATTCTATGAAAATTAAAAATTATGGCCAATTATTTTTCTAAGGATCTCCCAAATTCATGTATTTAATGCAGTATAGAGATGGCTGAACACTAAAGTGAACTTACAGCATACAGCTGTTCTTTCAGTGTCTTAGCGTATGTGAATAAGGGAAAATAAGGAAGAACTCTCTTCAGTGTTGGATGAATATTCTCCAGAAGCCAGAGCTCAAGTTATACATAGTTTTCTAAATCTTTCCTAAGCCCTGAAATCAGATTTGAGGTGTAGACCTTCTACTGCTCATCTTTTTTACATAGGATGAAACTTCACAAATATGTGCAAGTTAGGCATTAGAAAGGGAAATAAAAAGTAAAACAAACCCTACACTTTATATGAATTTATGATTTAACTCTGTTTCCCCTTACCTGCCTTTTTTCCTTTTGCCCCAAAAGAAGAGGAGGGGCAAATCTTTCCCATTCAAACTGAAAACATGACATTTTTTCAACTGTCCATTTAAATACAAATTTAAACAAGAACTTTGGAGAACTCCAGCCAATGGAAAAAAATTAAAATAGAAAAAAGGCATTCTTCGTGAAGATCAATCTTCTATTCAAAAGTCTAAAACAGACTCAGTAAGGGGAGCTGTAGTGGGGTTGTCAGGCTGACAGATGAAAGTATACTGTGACAATTTGTCCTGGCCATGAGAGGCAGCTCAGTGCTCCTCAAGCCTGATGTTTAAAAACTCAGTAATCTGCCAAACCCAGAGAGTTTAAGAGTCTCAGTATATTCTGAAGCTGTGAAAAAGATGCTGAAAGTTTTAGTGCCAGTGGTATGGAAAATACATGGCAGAGGTCAAAAAACCACCCACCTCCTCTCAGTTTTCTGAATAATGCTGTACCTGCTTTCTTCTCAGGATGACTGCCACTAGTATTACATTGTCTCCTTCCTGTAGTCCTGCTCACTGGGTTCCCAGCTTCCTTTCAGTGTCCAACAGGTATCATTTTTCACCATCACTATACATCACTTTACCTACAGTGTTATAAGCACTTTTCACATAGAAACATTACAAAAATCTCTTCTTCCCCCAATAAAACCCTTCTCTTAATTCCATGTATATAGGTCTGGTTTCTACAAAATAATCTTCCCTTCCACAGAATCTCACCCTAGAAAAGTCAACATACAAGAACAGAACAACTACTTAAAACACTTAGCAATGTTGAGGACACATTCTGAAGACAGCAGTCCACAGTAGCTAACATCTTCCCTGTTTCCCATTGCATAAGCTTGGACTACAAGTGCACTGAACTCATGCAGTAGTAATTACTGAAGTGACTTCTCTTGCCCTCTTCAATTTTATTCAGTGAAGCTTTTTAATCTATTGCCTGTTGTTTTTGAAGAACACAAATTAAAATTATAATTTATATACTAGAATATTAAAGCATTTTATTTCATTTTACCAATATGTTATCTGAGTGATAAAGGGAATGTAATGTCAAGACATCTTAAAAGCCTGTAAGCGTGCTTGGGGAATCACTCAGTTAAATCCTTTCCCTAAAGAAGCAATATTCACTGACTTCTAACAAGAACATTTTAAAGAAATTTTTAAAATCCATTTAAACAGTGTAATTTTTGTCTTTTTTCCTCTATCTCTTATTTACGTTCTGCTTTTCTTTTTCTCTTCTCCTTTTCCACAACTCTTACTTTTTCTCCAATCCTGTCCATACTTTTTACTCTTTCCCCCACATTTACCCTCATCATCTACTCTAACAAAATATACACATTTTCTTTTCTTTACCAATAATGTTACTGAATTCATAAAATGTTTAAAAAGATATAGGAGTGCTTTTGGTAATTAGGGGCACATAACAGCAACCATAAAACATGTCTAAATCAATATACTTCCATATATCAGAACAGCATGTGGCAGTACAGCATTATGAAATTTATAATTGCATCAAAGCCATGATTTCCCAATAGCTGTACCTCTATAGTAACTAATTTTAAGCAGAAAGTCCCATTGGTAACCTACAGAAGAAATAAAGAAAATGGGACTTTTGTCCGAGTAATGCTGAGCTGATGCTGCAAGGGCTACACTCCACATTGTAGAGAGACTTATTGTGCTTTTTTTGTCACGACAACAAAGACTAATGACTCAAAAAAAATTTATATGGTCTTCCCATTCCAGATAATTTGAAGAGGTTTTTCATTTTTGTTATTTCTATCATTTGCCAAAAAAAGACTAGTTCATGCACCCTGACGTATGGAGCAGAGCAAAGAACAGAGGGTGATAAAATATTATAAGGGTTATATTCAATATGTAGAGATATATAATTCTTTGATACCCTGCTATCTCTGTACATGCATCTAAGACTTAAGCATCGCATGTTTTAGTTTTTAAGGCTACTTCAGAGTTTAATCTGAAGTGCACAAGGAGGACAAAGGGTTCCATAATGGATTCCTGCTGCAAATAATTGTCATGTTTTCTTCCGTCAAGAGGGAAATGTACAGTCATAGAGAGAAAGATGGGATCATTTCTGACTGCTATAAGAAATAGAAAATACATGGTTAAATCTTTCCATTCAGTGTTCTGAATTGCAAGATTAAATTACTTGGAGGAAAAACCTTTCAAGAATATTTGGTTATAGAAAACCTTTTCACAACTGTATTTCATCCTGTCACCTGACTGCCTAATATAAAACACATAAAATATATTACATTGCAATTAAATAATCATATATTGTAGCTGTATATTATTATCATGTTTTACCAGCCTCTGGGAAAAAAAACATCACCTGACAAGTGGATGGAGCCCCCCTGCCTTGTTATGTGAAAGCCACCTCTCCACCATCACTGCAGCATACTGGCAGCAGGGGCGGGTCTGCAGCTGCCTGTGGCAGCCCCATTGCCCCCCTGCCCCAGGACCCCGCAGAGCATGGGCAGGGTTCTGCAGTTCCCTAGTAAGGCCCTGGGCCAGGCTGGCCACAGGATAAAACACAACTTTAGGTAATCTTATTGTTAGCTCAACAGTGGCATGAGGTGCAAGAGCCCTGTATTAACTGAAAACATAGCTTCGGGCCTGTCATCTTGTGTACAAACCTCTTTAAACCCAACTAAAGCAAATATAGAAAAATCTCTACTTTCACGTATCTTTCCTGCGACAAGAAGAAAAACAGTACAGTGATTATCCTGAGTGCATTCTAAAAGATTTAAGAAAGATAGCAGCTTCACTTTCAGCTGTGATATCTACTGTTGTCATTTGCTTTGTAAATATGTGGATATTCAAAGGCATAGGAGTCCACTGCCTCTGATGAGGAAGAGGCATAGACCCATGCTCCAGCTTTACTTGACCTCAGTAAATCATGCATTAGCAGGAAAGCTAGTGCCTCAGCAGCTATCCTGATGAGGGCTCCTCTTATTCACAGGGCAGACTCTAATCTCAAACGCTGGGAAAACCGGTAGTCAGCAATTCCGGCAGAAAACCTATGGGCCTCAGAAGCCAATGTTTCTAAGTACATTCACCCTATAGCATAAACCGAAACATATAACCCTCCATAGGCAGATGTGAAAAAAACCTATTGATTCACACACCACCAGTGCTTTGCCACTGCTAACTACAGTGAGCCCCAAGGATTTGACCTCTGCTGAATTCATAAGTATGTGCCAGCCCTCAGCGTGGGCTCCTAATCTCCTTGTCACAGGACTACTGGTGGCATTCCTAAAACCAGATAATGTTTTTCCCTCCTTCCATATGTTTAGCACCAAAGTTGGGGTTACTACACTACTTTTAGAGTACAAGGCACTGTATAATCTTGTATAATTTTGTTAAAAGCCCAAGGGTGCACTTATCGTCTCATGCAAAACTATCCCATTATACAAGGGAAAACCAAGAAAAACTAGTTTTATAGATCGAGTAGAAGAGAGAAATTAAACCAGCTCCATTACATCTTAATACTGGTTGTAAGAGATTATGAAATTACTTGTACACTCCCACTACCAAAAGAAACCATATTTACTTTCATGTCAAGGCATTCTACGAAAAGCTCTTATTATAATGTTTCCTTCCCACATATTTACGTATCTATTAAAAGCATTACCAATTTGCTATTAAGAATGAGCTAATTAGATCTTGTACTGCATGAAAGAAATACAAAGCGTATAACTTGCGTTCCATTACAATAGCTGCAAACAAATGAAAAACTAAATTAAGAGTTCCAAGAAAAAAGAAGGGCTGACAAAGACAAATCAACTATGTTTTAGTTATCTTGGATGACAAACTAATTTACAAACCTATGCAAAATACAAATATCAACAACAAAATTAAATCGACCCATGTCTATCATATTTGACTTTTGGTAAAAGTAGCAGCTGAACAACCTGCAGGGGAAAGTACCTCAAATACTTAACATTTATTTAACAAATAGGTTGCTCTACCTCCCTTGTGACTGTATCTAAGCCAAGGAGTTATGATTACAGAATTTTAAAAATATTGATCTGCCAATTACTCATGGTTTACATTGTTAAATTTCTAGTTGAGGTTTAAAAGACTAAAAATCTTCCAACAGAATAAAAATGCCAGGTGTTTAATATTTTAATTGAGAAATTAAATATTTTTAAATTAATTCCCTGTATTTATAACACCAAATTTCACCTGGCACCTTGAAAAAGGTATAACACAGACAAGGAAGACACACATGGATTTTTATCTGTTATTTGTTTTTTTATTATATTTTTATATTATATACATTTTATTAATTTTATATTTTTTATACACTGTTCTTGTAACTTCAGAAGGTGATGAAGGCAATAAATATTCGACCCACAAAAGTGTTTTTGTAAATTATTATTAATTTTCTGTTTAGAATAGAAGAACACTTTAAAGGTCAGTCGTCTTCTGAGATGCAAGCAGAAAAAGACCAAATAAAGACCAAAACAGTACCAAGACTGAAGGATGCATAGCCATTTTTCTGATGGCATTTATTTATTCAGCCATTGAATTTCTAGCAAAGCAAGCCTCACTAGAATGTGAGGGAATACAAAAGCTTTTAACTGCTGAACTACTAATATTCATCAATTTGATGTCCAGTGTGACTTCTCTTCTGATGTTTGGCTAACCGGTGCAGTTCTGGTATTGATTACAGGACTGATCAGAAGAAGACCCTTAAGTTTCCCCTCCTATGCGGCTTCTCAGTGATGCCAAGGTTCTGATTTTACAATGATAAGACACATAAACTAAGTTTAATAGTACTGCTTATTTTACTTCATTTGGTAGTATACTTGATTAATTTTGATAGTGATTGTGCTGAAAAAACACACCAAAACAACCTAACCTGTGAGCTAATTAAGCTTTTTGGTAGAGAATACAAATGCCTGAAGGCTTGCAGTTCCAAATGTCACTGTATTCATTTTATTAAAAACACCTTTCCAGAGGAATAAATCTGTTTTTCAGCCTGTACAATTGATGTGAATGTTATATAAAGGTAAATACTTCTGGTGTGAACATCTGATAAAGAAATATAAATAAAACATGATACATCACTGCCATTGTACCATCTGTCAGATAGTATGTAATTATGGAAATAATGTTCTTTGCAAACCCTTTAATAAAAAAGGTGTATCTGGCAAAGATGATGAATTAAAGGCAGCTTCATTCTGTAATCATGAAGTCAGTGACAGTTTTGAAATTCATTCATGCTAGTTTCTACGACTACTATATTGTGCCAGTTAAAAGCAATAGCTTTTTAGGAATATGCATTAGTTTATATCAGGTAACCTCAGAACTGTAAGTGATGGTCATAGGTGAAAATCTTTAAATTCTCTTTGTAGCTTCTTTCTATCAAACCAGAATGTTTTAAAGGAGGCCTATAACTTCACTTTAGGCCTCACAGAATTCTTACAGTAATTTAGTTGTTACTTCAATCTGCTTCTTCGGAAGACTCTTGCTTGGATTATTTTATACTGTAGAAAGAAACACAAGATAATACTCATGCATTTACCAGCTAAATTGAAGAGATTCAACATCACTTTTCCAAATGGAAATACATTAATGAAAGCTGTATACACACTTTAAAAAAAAAAAAGCACCATTGTGTACTTTTATCTTCATTTTATGTGATTCAGCATGTAGGAAGAACAGAGCTTCAAATATCATTACTAACTCTCCTGCTATATTACAAATAAATGGTTATCATCAGCCACGATCCATACAACACTGTAGAACCTAATATTCTGTGTGTTAGTATGTATGCATATGTATGTCTAGGTATAGTCAAATATAAATAAATATGCATATGCTTAGTTGAAGAAATATAGGTAAGTATGCATCTGACTCATTCAAAAATACTTTTGCAAAGACATCATCAGATAACTCAAAAATCTGACATGCTATTCGCTTAGTATGTTGCTATGTTCGTAATTTTAGATTCATTATTAACATATAAAATACATGCAAAAATAATATATGTTCTTACAAACTTTTCAATGTATGTGTCTGAACACAAGCTTTAAATGTAAATAGTATGTCTTTTTAATCAATTGTAAAACAAAATGGCTGTTCTTAAGAGAAAGGTTTTTCATCAGCTATTAGGAGAAATTATGCAGATATAAAACCATATCCAAAAATACGCAGCATGGGGATATAATGCCTAGAAATTTGAGAGACAGAGCTCTTAGTTATAAACTAAGCTTTCCAATTTAAATATTCACCTTGACTACATCTGTACATGAACAGAACTGAACTATGTGTTCCAACAGTCAGAACTGGAAGTGTCACATATGAATACATTTTGGATTTGAGGGAGTCAGGTTCTCCACTTTTGCTTACAGCCCTTGTAGAGGAGGGTTCAAAGACGTAGATATGAGCATTTGAAACCACTTATTTGACATTTGCAAGTTTGTACAGATTCCTTTCCTCCCTATGTACTCCTTATGTCCCTTTGTGCATACCAGAACTATGAACAATCAATATTTAGTGATAGCTAATAAATGGAAAACCTCATCTTTTGTTTGTAGAAAAAATACATGTCTATAAAGTATGTCAAATATACAAGTATGTAAAAGGCACTGTAATACTTGCATTAGCTGTGAATAGGTACCTTTAATATTTCCCTCATGTATCCAGTTTGCTAAGAGATTAAGTGCATTCCTAGGTCATCTCCTAACCAAATTGCAAAGATTATTAAAGATTATCCTGTTTCTGGGCAGACAACTGCATGTGCCTTGTATGACAGTAAAATGCTAGGATATCCTTTATTTCAAAATTCAACATTAAAGTATGGTGTCAGTGTTATTGAAAGCAACTGCTTTATTTATGATCAATCAGGGTTCATGTTCAGACACTGTAAAAGGAACATTTTGTCATATCAGATATTTTACAAAGCAATAGATGGTGATGCATCCCACAAGAATGAAGATGGTTTTGTTGAACGGTTTTGGGGTCAGGGTTTTTCTTCTGGTTGGGAGGGAGAAGGGAGTTGTGGGTTTTTTCCATCCCTTCTCTTGTTCTAGTTTATGATAGTAAATTTTTTAGACTTTGCTTCAGGTTGTGGAAAATAGCAGTGTATGAGCATCATTTAACTTTCACACACTTTAGTTCATCTATTATCTTGGAAAAATCCATATTGCTTAACCAGTTATAAAAGAAAAAGTTGCTAAAACACTTAAAATCTCCTGTTAGGAAAGTGTCATACTCTTCTAATCAAACAAGCCATCAACACTTTTATTTGATTTTAACCATTTCTTAATCTCAACAGACCCTACATCAATCAATGAAATATAAACAAATATTTCAGATAATTTTTCAAAATGGCTAGTGAATAAAGCATAAATACTGCAAACCTCTTTCCAAAAGTACTAATTTATTCTCCACGTTCAGAGTCGAACACCACTCTGAATTTTCAAAGTTAGGTGCAGCCTCACATCACTGAACTGAAATAACTGGAGCCAAAAAATCTCCTGGAGATCATTGAATCTTAGTTAAACTAGAGCAGCATGATTCAACACATTTCCTGAAAAGCCTCCACATGCAACAGACCACTGGTGGCTGAAACTTTTGTCTGAACAGCTGCCCACTACAAACTCTGGTTTTGATTAAATAGTTTTTTCCTGTTAGACAATATTTAGGCATAAAACTCCCAAATAAAAAGCTCAAAAAGTCTTGAAAATATTCTGAAATTTAATTTCACAGAAAAAAAAAACTTGAATGTTTTCTTTCAAAATATTATTTGTATATATTTTACATTACTTAAGTGTGGAAGTCTGGTTACACATTTTCAGTCTGGAATTACTGTACGCCGTAACATGACATACCACAATGGTATAAATGATCAACTTGATATCACATTTCTATTGTATGAGAGCTGACTTAAGCACAGCTGAACCCAAGAAGAGACAATTCACACTGGGAAAGGCATCTATGACAAGAATTTCATTTGCTAAACTCAGACTTCAAGGTGTTTGAGTTCAAGTTTACTGCAATCGTGTACAAGAAAATCTTATCCCATCAACAGCATTCCACCTTCAGTTTCTTTGGTACAATCTACAGGATGTCTCTACAGATACATCTTTGAATTTGTGAGTAGCATGTGCAGCTCTATGCTGTATCAGTATCTAGGTTCATAACCTATCTTCCAAGCCCTACAGTATTCCTCAGTTGTGAAAATGTAATAAATTGCTTTTTTCCCCTAGTGTATTTAGCACTTGCGAAAAGTGACAGATTGATAGCCAGGGAGACTGAAGTGTTCTGTTTAAATCAAAGAGAAAAGGTAAGAAAAGGCAATGAGAGCCTAAGGAATCAAAACTGAATTAACCCCTTGCTCAAGTAACCAGCTGAAGAGAGAATAGCAGAGTCTCAGTAGATCAATCAATGGCCTATTGGCAATAGAGATCTTTATCGATGGTGGCAAATATCAAATAAAATACAAACCCCACATTCCAACATACCTCTATATTTGCATAAGTATGCGCTTAGCTAAAGGTTTGGCTAGTTTATAGCAAAATCATGGAGAAAATCCCTAACCAATCAAATGTTTGACACATCAGGTCCTTCAGAAAGTAAAAACTATCAGCTGTACTGTAAGCTGAATGGCTAGAATACTGTAAGCTGAATGGCTAGAATACAAAAGAGAAAAAATACTGCTGGGAAATTTTCACATTTTACCAATTTTTATTGTTTTTTTTTTAAAGACGGTTTCAAACAATTTAAGACCTACTGTCTAAAAATTCAATATTCAGCCATTGCACAGTACATAAAAAAAGTTTGGTTTGGTATAAATAGTGCTTACAAGTCTAGCTCTTCTGCTAATATCTGTTTCCCAAAATTTCATGAAAAATATCTTGCCTCAGCTTTCAGCACCAAGATGTAGTAAGGAGTCTCCAATGGTAAAGAGTCTACCTGTTTATCTGTTGAAACAACAACAAAAATCTAAACAAGTAAGCAACAGAAAGTTTCAAAAAAAAAAAAAAGTCTCCACTTAGAATTTCTGGGGAAGAAGGCTTTATTTTAACTGGAGGCCTTCTCCACTTTATTTGTAAGTGAGCCACAGAACACGCAAGAACTTGGTTTGAACACAAACTAGACAAGCAGAACCAGAGGAGTGAAACATTTCCACACCAGCAAAGGAACTGTGTTCCTTCAACAATTAGAAGCAAGACTTCTGAGGTCTAACTCTGGTGCTCTATTTTATATGCTATGGCTAAGTAATAGTAATTGCCCATCCCTGTAGAAGAAAATGAGCCTGAAAATTGGATAAAAATGTCACAGCTGGTCCTAGTAATGGACCTGACTCATTGCATGTGTCCTGAAAACAGGCTGTAGGCATCAAGAGTGCAAGCTTCTGTGCCAGTGAGGATGCAGACACAGACATGCCTGGAGGATTTTCTCAGCCTGAGAATTGGAGCTTGCTATTCCTCTCCAGAAATAGAAGTACCACAGGTTTTTGAAGAGTCACTCCCATAAGGAGTCTCAGTGGAGTTCCTATCTTATCTTGCAGACTGGTAGGCCTTTTTTCTCCTCTTTTGGAAAACGAAGCTCTTGACGGACGTATTTATTCCCTGAGAAAACTTGTGACTTACTCACTACTGGGCTCAGAAGGGAAAATAACAGCTATTTTATGTGATCTGGAAGTGTGTCACCATATTTATGACAAAAAATGCTACATTAATGCAAGGATTTGAACAAGCGTCCAGGGCCTGGACCTAGAGTTGCAGCTAGATTTATTTGCAGTACCAAACAAGGACTCTGGGCCAGATCTTTAGTTGAATTTAATCAGTGGTGTTCTACCTAAGTGCCACAGAATAAACCTAACTTTGAATGTCTAGAGAAGGATGTAGAAATGCCACTGAAAAATTCTTACTTTGAAGAGACTCCAAGAATAAATTCTACCGCAGTAGCAGGGATAGATAATCAAACAAGACTTTTTAGACAACAGGCTGGTAGTTTACCATAGACTTTATGAATAGTAACATATATCACTGAGAAGTCTCAAAACCAATACATGTTTTTTCCAGACTCCCTTTTTACATCCTGCACATCAAAAATATGCAAAGGGCTAAGGACATTTGAAGGGTAGTTTTGAGGTTATTTTCAGTTTGACCTCACCTGTAAAATCACGCTCATGCCCACATTTACTTCTAAATTTGGTTACATATTGTGATAAGAAACATTAAATATTTTTTCCCTGAAATAAAAGAAAGGTAATATTCAGAACTGTAATTCCCAGCTTCAAGTAATGATTACAGTAAAGCAGAGAGTATTTATCTCTTTAAATAGAGCACATGCAAAGTATCCTGACTTTCAGGTTCAGTAGAACATGCTGGATCTCCTAAAAAAAAAAGAAAATAAGGAGAGATTTCTTTCACCAGAATGAATTTCAACTGGAAAGATGCATCACAGAAGAACTGTCTATGTAGATGACCAGGAGACTGTCCTTCACCCTCTGCCCCCACTGTGTGAACAGGTTTGACCACCTGTGCTACCAACAGGCATCACTGATGCTCTCCAGGAGTGCATACTTTTCTGGCAAAGGGCCTTCCCTTGACACTGAATCTCTGGGTATTAAAGTGTAGGCCCACTTAATTTAATAACACAATACATAGGTATGGTCATTGATGCTAGCTGTCTCACACCATTTCTTCCTGGCCTACTTCCATGAATATGTAGTATAAGAATATGTTCAAGAACACCAGGGTTGTCTAAAGAGTTTGTTAGATTAAGTTTGACAAAACATGGTAGAAGAAAGCTTTGTGCTACTTTCGGGTCTTTGGAAAACAGTAAAGCAAAAGAAAACCAAAAGAGATCAGTTCTAGCAGAGCACAGAACTCTGTTAAATGAAATGATCTTTAAACCAGCATTGACTATAAGGACAACCTGATTGCTCAGCTGAAATGAATTCCTTTTTGTAATTTTGTGTTGCTTAAGTTACTAGCCTACAGCAGCAAAGTCCAGATATCTTACACAATCCAAACCTTTTGACAGTTCCAGCAATGAACTGTGAACATGACCACCTAGAAAACCTTACACAGCTCTGAGCTTTCTCTTGCACATGCACTGCTCTTCTGTACATTGCATTTGTCACGTGGGAGCTGCACAAGTGCGTGACAGACTCCTCCACTCTGAGCTGCTCTGGGACACGCTGGTTTCTCTGATGATTTCCAGTGGGCAGATGTTTCTTCCCTTCTGTTCTGTTTTAATTTCTCAAGTAGGTGACAAAAGCAGATGTTAGGATATATGTATAAGGTCCCCTCTTTCTCATATTATTCTGAAAGAAACTGTTTATTATACTTAGGGCTTGATTCAGTCTACAGATTATATAAATATATGTTTACCCATATGCATACATATATATTTTTAAATACATATGGCAACAGTACATATATATAGTGTATGGCAACACATATACAGACTTATACAAATACAAACATATGCTTGCATATGGCAATGTATATATATATTGAACAAAGTCTAAAGCATAAAGTGCTACCTGTGTCAGAATATGTAGCATTCTGAAATGTCATGGCGTCATGTATTGTAAACTTGTATGATCCACACGAATAAATTTAGATGTTTTTCCTCAACTATTTCTTTGGAACAGATGATACAGAAGCTTATTGGGCATCACTTGTTTTCTGTCTCCTGCAAAGCCATCTCTATTTTATGTATGTGAGGAAAACTCAGGTAAACCTGAATGACAAAAAGGGACTGAAGGCTGCCCACAGAGAACACCCTAGACAGTAAGGATTCAGTAAAGTAATTTTGGATATTATAAGGAGTTCACTGCTGTCACAAAAAAAGGTAGGATTGCCCCTTGTAATGTTATTGAACCTCAACCTAGTAAATTAGTCCCCTAACTTCCTTCAGCTCCCTAGTCCCCTTTCTCCTTCAGTAACAACGCACTAGAGCTACCAAAATGTAGTGGGAGCAAAATGCAAGACCAGAGTGACATCTGAAGTAAAATAGCTATCCTTCCCTGTGTAGGTGCAACCACTTTCTTTCACTGCTACAATATATTTGGTAATGTGCCACTAAATTTCTTGAGTGCTGCTACTTCTACTCATTTTGTGTACGACTTCCAGATGACTGATGAACTGGCCACCAGACCACTAATACCCACACAACAGGACAGATATGATAAAGTGGAAAATTCCCTATAAAATATACCTGTATTAATGCAACTTTTTTTTCCACAGCTCTCTGTCAAAAAACTTCATAAATTACTGCATCAGTCTCAAGAAAACAACAACAAAAAAATCTAAGCTTGATAAAACATAGGCTATTAATTGTAAAACATTTTTGTGCCTTGATATGGTCCTGGTTTTTACAATTATTATCTTTTTTTTACAAACAAAAACATAAATCAAATGTCTTACTACTAAGAAACACTACAAATTACTAACAGACCTTTAAAAATGTAATAAGCAGTCACATAAGCTTATATTATCCTTTGTATTAAGCTTCAGTCCTACAATGGTGAAATGCAGCAATTGTGACTTACTAAATGTCATCTTAAAGAATTGCTAGGGGTTTTTTTTTGTTTGTTTGCTCTTTAGAGTTCAGAAATTCTTCTGTAAGAGAAAGAAATAAAAATCACTCAAAGTGTTTTAAAAACAAAAGAAAATTCAGGTTGATTGCCTGGCAGCTAGAAATGAAAATTACATCTAATTCAAAGCTGGCATTTGTATTACTACTGTTATTCTACTGGAAATGATAAAACTTTTTTTTTTTTTTTTTTTTTAAGAAGAGATACAGAAGCTACGGAAGATGGGTCCTAGGCTTTTGTCAGTAGCATGTTTTAAAAGGGAGAAAGAGACAGAAAGACCGAGCTCACAAATAGCCAACAAGTGTATAGGTTCAGAGAATTGATTAAAACACGAGCACTGTATATCTCAAATGTGCGTGTGCTTAACTGAATAATGAAAACATAAAACCAACACTCACATTCCGAAGGCTAGGCAAATAAACACATTTTTCAGACTTTTAGTCATAGAATCATAGGTTGGAAAAGACCTCTAAGATCATCACGTCCAACCATCCACCCAACACCACCATGACTGCTAAACCACATCCCAAAGTGCCACATCTACACGGTTTACGAACACCTCCAGGGATGGTGAGTCCACCACTTCCCTGAGCAGCCTGTTCCAAAGTCTGACCACTCTTTCAGTAAAGAAATTTTTACTAGTATCTAATCTAAACCTCCCCTGATGCAACTTGAGGCCATTGCCTCTCATCCTATCACTAGTTACTTGGGAGAAGATACCAACATGCAGCATTTGTCAAGGTGATAAGGAACCTGACACAGTATTTTACACCACTTTTACAGAGAACATTCCAGTCTGAGTCTGCCTACCAGAATGACTGGAACATTACTATACTCACACTGAAAGCACTTCTACTCATTGATGAAGGCATACAAGTTTTATTTTTTTAAATCATAAAATGAATATTCCAGCGGGATTGCAATACAATTTACTGTCATCAACTAACCTCACAACTGAATCAGTAACCTTCAGCATCATTCTTTTGCAAATGGTAAAAATGACTTTAAGCTAAAATAGCAATCAGTACAAGAGCAAAAATTTCCAGTCTCATAAAACTCAGCAATAGACTAAGAGATAACTGCTACTCTAACCACTACAGTAACTGCTAACTACTACGTGTTCATATCTTTATAAAAAGAAGACAGAAATCTGAAATCAGTTCAATCTTGAATTATTACATGTGCATTGAGATAATGACATTACTATCCAGAGCAGTGATACTTTCAGGACATGCTTGAGTAGGTGGTATTTGGCTATTTGGATAGCACATGGCTGGTGCTTGCACACCTTAATTTTGGGAGCAATAATTTAACTGAAACACTTCATCGTCATGAGTGAAGAATATCTTTAGTCAAAACAAACTTGTTGAATGTAGTCCAGTGATTTTTTTGGTGGTGTTTAAAAATTACACTTTAATGTTTTTTTAAAAAAATTATGTAAATACCGTTTCTAAAAATAAAATTGTTTTACCATTAAAAATATATTTTTCCCTATATCTCAATATTTACTTTTTTTCAGAGACCTGGTTTTGTTTTCTGTCCTTCCCATTCTTGCATACTTGCAAAGATGCCTTATACATCCAATGTCATTCAGAATTTCTCAAAAAACAGATCAAAATATGTAGAACTTGTTACTGATATAAAGCTGGATGATCATGGGATTAGAATATTGTAAAGTCGATTTTTGTTCTATTACAAGGAGGAGTCAATAAAGGTAGGAAATAGAAAGTGATCTCACAAATTGTCTCTAGTGAGCTTTTCCTTCATCAGTCAGTTAGGGAATGATATTAAATCTCTCTGCTGAGTAGTTTCTGTTCCATAATAAAGAGGAGCCTGGCTTTCAGATATCATAGATAATTAATTTGGTTGTAATTGATTTTAAGATTTAGTTTTGGTTGCCATAGAATTTCTTTGATCATAAAGAGTAAACTGTACTTTTATTTCATTAAAAGGTTTATTTTGTTAAATGATCAACTAGATGATCTACCTTCTCAGCACTTCTATAGTTTTAGCAAGTTAAAAAATTGGCATTCAAAAATTTGGATAGGGTTTTGCCTTCAAAGGATAACATGCACACGAAGAGTTATTGGCACTGAAGCTCTGATTTAATCAGCAGGTTCTTTAGTATTTTGCGCTCTCATATTTTCAGTTGTTCATGAATCATGAATTGCAGTACTGAATTATGTAATGCATACTATACTTTCAAAAAGAGCATAAAAACAATCAGAATCCCCAAATCATAAAGCACATAAAACAAATGTTTTAGCGTGATCTTAATCATACATTCAGTAACAACAAACATGATATTTAGCACAAGACTAACAAAAGAGTTGAACGAAACAGTTCACAAATTTTGATTGTGATGATTCCTATATCCTTGTTTACGTACCTCTAGAACCTGCACTACTCAAGCGACTGGTAGCCAGTATGGGAACTGCATCAGTCCTGTGATATTGTGCGAAGGCAACAAAGCATTGTCCTGAATCTGAGGAGTAGATTCCACGTTTATCAGAGAGTTGACGAAGAAGTTTATTCCTTCTCTTTTACGCATTAGAAAACTGCAGACATCTCAAGCCTCAACTGGCTTTCGAAATTCAGTTAACATATCTGACTAATACTGTCTGCATAAATGACAGTTTGAGAGAGTGGTTGTCGAGATTTATTTCATTCTGATAGAATTCAGCTGTGCAAATCAGCTGAACATATGCTAGCACCTTTACGTCCACTAAGGATCTGCATCTTGCTTTTCGATGGTGAACTGTTTTAGCCTTTAATAAAAAATGCTTACAGTTGTTCCTCACAAGTGTGAAAGTTCACCTTTCTGATGAAAACATCCTACTTTTACTTTTCACTCATTACATTGCAGGGGAAAAAATTACATTCAGTAGTTTTTCATGCATTTTTTAGTAATCATAAAATTAATAAGATTAGTATTTATTTTAAATGGATTTTGTGGGCATTACGTGGCTGAGGTTTTATCTATTTGGGTAGTTTTCTACACAGAGGTAATCTTCCACTTTATTACACCACGTACTAAAATAAGCATCCCAAAAATCCAGCTGAAACCTCAGAATGTTTATATGAATATGAAAGTGATACAGTAGAACGTTGTCAGAAGAATGTAAAAATCAAAACCTATTTCTGTTTCTGCTACAACCCACTATCTCCATCTCTCTTTCCACTCTCTCCTTTTACGTCTCTTGTCTATTTAGGCCAAAAGCTTTATCTGTCATTATGAGCATCATTAATGATCTGATCGTAAGTGTTGCTGTAACCACAACAGGTAACATCAATAAAGACTTTGTTCAAACTAGAAGATGCTTTACATAAATAGTTATCATCTTTATTTAATATTCTTTTGAATTTTATACTCCTGAAACTGGGAAGAGAAATTTCACATGGTCACAAATATGGTTAAACTATTTCCCAGTATATCTTCATGAAAAGACCTGAAGCCTGAACCAGTTCATACATTCCTACGTTTGTTTTATCCAGAAGTAGTACTTTGCTGGGCATATTCGTTCTGTGTGGTTTTGCTTTGTTTTGTTGTGATTTTAGAGCGCAACAATTTTAAGGAAACATTGATTTACAAAACTAAGCTAACCTTACTTGACACATCTGAACTGCATACAGTAAAGTTTGTTGCAGTAATTAAGTGTATTGTTTTGAGTTCATCTTCAAAGATTTATCAAAACTAGTATAAAAAGTGGTGATAATAATTTATAGAAAGTCATATTCATTATCCAAGAGATCTATTCATACAAGGGTCTTTCCCAAGCCCTTTAAACAATACGTGCTGTTCTGCCAGACTTTTACTAGGTTTCTGCACACAAAACTAACCTTCAAAATCATATAGTCAATATCAATAAACTCTTTATGAAACAAAGCAGGTTAAGCTAAATAACTAAGGCTGGCAACTACAATTTTCACGATCTACAGCATGAGAGAGGAAGCAGATGTGGATGATACGATTTTTTTTTTTAAATCTGTGGGGAGAGGAAAAAAACCCCAAACCTGAATTTCTCAGATCCCGAGTCTGACCGTGTAGTTTTGTCAGCACTCCCACTGGGCCTGACTGTGCTGCACTGACAAGGCTCAAAGTCAAAATGACTCAGCTGGACAGATAATGGGCAAACATTGTGCACAGCATGGTTATGAGCCTCAGCTAGCCTTTCTGTGCCAGTTCAGTGACACTGCAACTGAATTTGCTTGCTAATTTGTGACACAAGAAAGAGTACAATTAATATATTTTTGAACCATTTCTATAACTTACTATCTTTAGAGTATTAAATACCTCTAAATTCTCATTAAAGTACTCTCACCATTGGATTTTTACAATTTTTTCCTGGTTTGGTAGAAAGGTGGCTTAAATAATTATAAGCAATTTTATACACAAGTTGTCTTCAGAGTAGAAGCTCACATATTTGGCTCAGCTATTTAAATAACCAGAATACCTGAAGTAATCAAAGAAATACAAAGAAAAAAGAATTTTTTCCTGAACAGCAATAAGGAAAATAAGCACCCCCTTCCCCACCTCTCCCATTTTCCCCACGTATCTGTGCTTTTTTCTTCTAAATCTCACTGAAGGCTCTGGATTGCATTATGTTACGATCTCTTTTCAAATTGTACTTTGACTTATTCACTGTACTGCTAAACAAGACGTAGAAATATCAAGTAATAGATAAAAGCCTTAAACTCCAATATGCAAGAGAAAACACTACATATTGTAATTATTGGAGCTACTTAACTGAAAGTCCTTATCTTCTCCGAAACTAGACAGCTCTTTGAAAGGAACTTTTATACATTTGCATATCTTAATTGCAAGAAGATAACATTTTCCTTAGATCTGCACTGGGAGATGCAGAATACAGCATGCAATGGATCATCTAAATCCTCTGCATTCAGGAAACAGCACACTCTCTAGTCCCATTCTTCAACTTCTTCGACACTCTTCCCCTAAGAATTTTTTCTGGTGTTAATCTCTCAAACCTGTAAGCAGCATCACCAAGGTACCAACCCAAGATACAGCTACCTTTGCGGCACAGTGACACCACCAGGCCTTTGACATCAGCATAGACAGTATAACAAAAGACTGCCAAAAGTTAAATTATAGTATTTCCCTCTTTCCCCCAAACAAGACTTTAATGAAATTTTAATTTCGGGTAAGAATTGTTTCTTCCGTTGAAAGCTGACATAATTTAGACAACATATCCTGAGAGATGAACTTGGTAAACTAAGAGAAACAAAGGAATTAATTTTTACTATAGAACTCATTAGTATAAGAATTCAGTGTAATATTCATTAATTTCCCTGGCTGAAAACAGTTCCTTGAATTTAAAAAACCTCAGAGTAAATTTAAAGAGAGAATTCAGGTACATAGTATGACTCCTCACTTTTATGAGCTCTCCAGATCACTGGTCATAACTAAATGAGACTGACTAAGTAGGGTTGCTTGGCCTTCCACAAATAGAATCACCTACCCTCTGTTAAAAATCTCATTCCTGACAAAAAAAAAATCTACTTTAACTGCAGCATGGTTATTTCATTACTTGTGTTCTGTTTAAAACTGTTTCTTTCTAATAAGAAATTGTTGTCATTAATTCCAGCAGTTATTCCAGCAATAACATAGCTTATTAGAATACTTTTCTGTTTCACAGTTGGCGCATTATGGGATGGAAAGCATACCTTGTAAATAGGAGAGTGGTAGAAAGTTAACCCCTTATTTTCCGTTTATCAAAAATATATTTTTGTTATTAAAATTAAAATATTAATAAACAACATAATAAAACTATTCTCACCATTATTTCCCTCCTTTCCTTCTCTCCCTCTGCACTCTAGAAAGACGATATGTATATCCTCTTACTCAATGGTCACAGTGGTTGCCTTACCATCACGCAGCATTAAGCAACGTGCCTTAAGGAACATTTTATTCTGGTCAGGGACATGGCCAAAACACATTTCCTCTCTTATATGACCACCCACCTGAAGAACGTGGGTGGTGCATTTGCAAGACCCTATCTGACAGGGAGGGAGCGAAGGTGCACTCCAGATGTTGGCAGCTGTCAGAGACAGACTGGCTTCTCACAGCAGTCCTTCCGTGAGCATCGTGGGGAAAGTTTGGATGTCAGACTTCATAGAACACCATCTCAACACAATAATTAGGGTAGGGAGCTCAGAAAGAAACTGCTGGAACATTTCAGAGATATTTCCCCAACTTTCTAGATACAGTATTTTTTTAGCTTACTCCTGATACAAGGCATTTTGAAAATTTGCAACAACTGACTTTCTGCCAAAAGTGTCAATACAGCCTGATCACAAAGTGATGATAGAGGTATTCCATATTCTAGCAAGTCATGATGTGACATATCATTTACGGACACACTGTATGCATATAATTTTTAAAAAATTTTTCTCATCCATACAGAACACTGAATCTGCTTGTAAACTCACATTCTGTCAGTCTTCTCTAATATTATGCAGTTCTGAACCCAATTTTCTGAATGTTTTCCAAGCACAAGTTTTGTTGTGGATGAGAAAGAGATTTACACAAATCCTTACTAATTGAGTGGATGGAACGAGGGTAGAACAAGTAGCCATGTTCTCCCTACCGTTTTAGATTCCTGTGGTTCCTGGGAGGTTTGTAACACAAAAATGCAGCTTTTCTTCTCTTTTCAAGATATGAGGTGGGAAAAGTACCATGAGTTACTAATTCTAGCCATTTATAGCAACTTTTGTTTTCTAACATACCTTATTATTTAGTAAAGAAGGTATTATAAAGGTCAAATTTTATGTTGTACTTTCCTTCTGGTTTCTGTACATTAGAAAGATTGCTGCAAAGTGCACTCAAGTTCCTTTCTAGTGACAGAAGCAGGAAAGCATTAGGTAAGGAAGCAGCATGCACTTACTTCAAGCTCCTTCCAGTAAAAGTGCAGGACACTAAAAAAACCCTTTCTGAAGAAAATAACATGGGGAAAAAAGAGCAAAGGAACCTCAAAGATCTCACAAAAAGTAAAGACATCATAATCAAACCTGAGAGAGCAGTTATGGTTTTCTTTCGGTTATAAGTTACATCTTGGATGTCCAGAGACCATGATCATCATCTACAGCTGTGAAGTAAATTCAAAGTCCTAACACACTTATGCTGCTGTTTGACCAGCCTTGCAGACTGTGCCTGTTCTGTAGAAAGCTGAAAAGCTTGTTGCCGTTGCTTGCCATGAAAGTAATTTTCCTTCAGTGTCGTGGTTTAACCCAGCAGCCAGAAACTAGAACCCGACAGCCGCTTGCTCACCTCTCCCCTTTCCCTGCAGCGGGATGGTTAGGAGAAATGGGCAAAAGGGGAAACTCATGGGTTGAGATAAAGACATTTTAATAACACAACAAAGGAAATACTAATACTAATAATACCAATAATGATAATAATGAACATGCAAAACAAACTATATGCAATACTATTTTTCTCACCACCCAACAACTGAATTGCAGCCAGCCCCTGAGTAGCGATTGCAGAACCTGGAACTTGTGAATTTTGCAAAATTTCCAAAAAAGTTTGAACTCCAAAACCAGAGAGGATCGAACCCACGGAAAAGAGAAGAGCAGATTCCCATCCTCTGCCCAACCGCCATTCATAAGCTGAGCTTAACATCTATGGTACAGAATATTTCCATCGGCCAGCTTGGGTTAGCTGCCTGGCTATGCTCCCTCCCAGTTCCTGCACACCTGCTCCTTAGCTGAATATAAGAGACTGGAAGAAGTCCTCAACTTCATAGCAAAACTTAAAAACATTAGTGTAATCAACATTATTCTGGTACTAAATCCAAAACACAGATGCTACTAGGACAAAAATCAACTCTATCCCAGTCGACACCAGGACATTCAGACATAGACAGCAGCGAAACCAAGTGGTACCAGCAGCAGCTTGCCTGAGCCACAGGGTAGGGCAGTTGCACAGCAGTTAGCTGGTTGCTCTGATGACAAATAAAAGCAAAAGGCACTGCTTTGGTGAAGTGTCACCGGTCTTGAATTAAAAGCATGTCTGAAAGTTACAGAAATGACAGAAACAGACAAAAGGATCAGGAAAGAGGCCAAGAAATGGGCTAGCAGCCACTCCCCATCACCTCCAGTGCCATCACAAAACATTGCAAAGGAGAAGCAGTCTGTCATGTATCATCTCCAATTGCTATTTGGCCTGCTCTGGTCTCAAGTTTTAGATGCAGAATGAAAATTTACGTAAGTAGAGGGAATATTGATGTTTTGCAGAATAGCATGTCATAAGGATATGTATCAATTCATAACAAACAGAATCCTGCATAGCATCGTATCCATATCCTCAATATACCAAGTTAATTTGCCCAGTAATACAAACATGTGCTTTTTTTATTTTAAGCTCTTTTCCCAATTTAAACCACCTAATCTTTCTTGTATGCAGTTATATCCCAGTGTAACTCTTAGCAATGCACTTTTCGTAAAGCAGTTCCTAATTAAAAAAGCATGACTCCAGTTCAATAAATTATTTGTGTATTGCTGTACAAGTAGTAATCTTATGTTGTTCCTATATGGCATAAATAAATTCAGCAAAACCCTAAGTTATTCTGCAACCTACTTCCTGCATTTCCAGACTTTTTTTTTTAATTTTATGAGTTTGATAAACTGATACAGAATTGTTTTATGTCATAGATATTCTTACCCATAAACTGAAAAGAGAAGTGAGAATTACAAATCAGTTTGACTTACTATAAAACAGAAGCAGTATATCACTAATTGACTGCTTCCCAGTGGCCTAAAATTGGTAATTGACTGGTAAGGCACTAATTTGTTAACCTAACTCATTAGGTAGGAAACTCTTGGCTAGGAAATTATCCTGAATAAATATCAGCATCCATTTGGAAAGGGTCAGGTACCTTCTTTTTTATCATTACATTCTAACTGCTTATTTATAACTCAGTGAATGTCCAAGGTTATTCTTAATGTACTTCCTGGCAAAAATATTTACTACAGTACAATTCTCAAAAACAAATACGAAAACAGAATATTGGATTCTCTTGTAAGCAAGAGCAGTTATGACTTCACTTTATTTCCCAGATTAGGATGAAAATCACTGTATCTCTTTTATTCAAAATCATGGGGAAGTTTTCACACTAGAGCCATTCTTGCTTCCAAGTTATAAACAGACAAACTCTCTGCTGCTTTAATTCCACTGGTTGCACATAACAGGCAGCAGTGGACTCAATCCCTAACCAAAATGGAGAATCAAAAGAGTTTTCAAAACCCCTAATTAGCAAGTCAAATAAAAACATTTTATGAAATTCTCTTTTTATAGCTTCTAAGCAGAGCATGTTCACTCAGCATAGACCTAGAACGAAAAGATGCCAAAACACCTCACTGTGCAGCAGCTTTGAAAAAACTCAAACTTCCAATAAATATGTGCACTCTCCCTTGTCAGCATCTTGCAGCACAGGGAACAAGCTGTACAAAGCATCAGAAGGCAAATCTTGGTACGCCCTTCTCCTTTTTACATTCCTGAAGATGCATATTCTCACATTTTCTCCCACAGCAGGAGACGCTGCTACAAAAATTATCCAAATGCTTCTCAACTACTTTTATCAAAATTACAATATGATCTAGATAAATATTTTTCAGCCAGTTATTTCCATGCCTTAGAAAATAAACTGGTCTTATCATTTAGGTGTGCATCAAAGGATTACATCAAACAGTTCAGAAAAGTGCCTATGAGCTTTTTCAACAACAGACACAAAACACAATGAAGGAATTAGAAGCAATAAGAAGCACTTCACTGAGATTCTGGAGAAAAGTAATACCTATGGCAACTAATTACTGAGCTTCTACTCAGCTGTTTTCCATTAACATCATTCACACCAGGAACAGCAGTGAAAGAGCTCTTTCTCCCAACCAGACTAAGCTGCTTCTTTAAATCTAAGATATTGTCTGGTGTTATACAGGAAACTTTTTCTCTTTGATACATGTTCCTTGAGACAAGAAGAGTATACAAGGTTTTCAATTACCACACAGGAAACTAAGATAATTTTTTTCATCCAGGTATTTACAAACAATCATACAGAAAAAGTCTATTTTTTATTCAGTATATACTTTGTTTAGAGCTTAAAACCCACTTTACTTGACCTAAGTACTAGGAGGAGTTTCACCTACTTACTCTCTATAGAGCTACAGTCCTGGAAGAGAAATATCCGCAAAAATTCTGTAAAAATATGAACTTTCATATCAAGGATGAGCAGAGGAAGGTAAAAAGTGTTCATGCACTAAAACTTACCTTTGGCCTCCCATGCTGGGAACAGATGCTCTCTCAAAGACACCAAGGCATAACCTTTCATGCTCCCATCCCTTTAGCAGCAAGATGCTCCAAAATGCAACACTTCACCTTAGCTGCTGGAGGGTTTGTAGTACAGCTCTTGGCTGAGATCCGCTTTCAGAGATTACTCTAGAGAGAAGAAAAAGACAAAGAGGCATCACCATTCCTTCATAGGATTTAGGGTACTCCACATGATTCACTGCTTACAGCTATTGCCTGTTGAAATCCAAAGAGATCCATCCACTGCCCTAATGAAATTTAAGGTGTCTTTATTTCAGTAAAGACTTGAGCTTTGAAGACCTGGGTGCAATTGCTTTAATGTAGCCATCCCATAGCTCAGATCCCATACTACCCTGCTCTGCAAAGTTGCTATGACTACATTTCATAATCAAATTACCTGGTTGTGCCTTTCCATACCAAACAGTAAATATTCCAGCCTCCAAAAATCTTCCCCTAGGAGAGCAGTTAAATGCAAAACTTCATTTCAATCACAATTTTGGTTCCCTCAGTGGAGCCAGGTCGCCAGCAGACGCTTCCGAGGTCTGGCACATGGCAACCAGAGGCTGTTCTTGCAAACCCAGCGTTAGAGAAGGGCAGGAGAGACAGAAGTAGGGATGAAAGGATGGCTGAGAGTACAGTGCCACAACCTTACTTTGAGTGGGAAGACTGCGTGCATAGAGCACAATGCTGCCTGTCGGTCAGTCAGCACTTTTTTACTCTTAGCGTCCATACTAAGAAAAGCCTCTGATCTCAAAAGCTACGTTCTATTTTAGAAACAGGAGAAATACTGAGAAAAAACAAAATAACAAAAAAACTCCCTCTGCCTACATACCGTTTCTACTGCTGCTGTTCTCTCCCTCTACCGACTTTCAAAAGCATGTCCCAGGCAGTCCCCAACACACTGAGAGAAATCACCTCCCCTCACCTCCACATGATGACCACCACCTGCCCCGCCCTTCCACAAGATGGCTGCTGCCTCCCCTCACCTGTGCCACCACATCCTTCCTGCCCCGCCTGGGCCCCTCGCCCCACTCTGACAGACAGCCCTTGAAAGAGCAGGGGCAGGTGGAGGCTCACAGGCCACCATGGGGCCTCAGACCTCCCTTCTCTGGTGCTCAATACACCTTGTGGTGTGGTGTCCGAGCCCCGCCATTCAGTGGGGTCTTCAGGGGTGCAGCTTCCAGCTCCTGCTTTCAAAATGGCTGAGCTGCTAGCAGTCACGGGCCGCTGTGTGCAAACCCGGGCAGGCCCCCGTGCTGGGTGCAGGGGCCGGTCTTGCTTTGTACTTTGAAACTGCACCACACACACTGTTTATGAATATTATCTTGCTTTCTGTGGTTTAATACACCAAATGTGTGAATACTCTTTGTGGCTCGTCCATCTCGAGGCGGAAGTCCGTGGCGCTCCAGCTGGTCATTAGTAGCAAGAAAAGCTCAGCCTGACTTAGGCAGGCTGAGGTCTTTCTCTTGACATGTCATGACATTTGGAGCTTGGACCGACTGTGGATTTCTCGCTGTGGCAATTTATTATGTTGGCCAGGGTTTTTTGGCAAGCTCTCTGATTGAATACTGTCATAAGAAATACATAGCAAGAGTGCTGTAATTTTTTCATAGGCAGAAATAATGATAGCTCTTAGAAAGAAATCTGAGAAAAATTAGCTAAATGCTTCCATTTCACACCTTAAAGTTTTAGTAAGCAACAGAAATTCTGAGTGGTAGGAAATCTGAAGATTTTTTTTCATTTATGTTCTTCAGTAATTTTACAAGTTATTTTTTTATGCTTTAGAGTATGAGTTTTATTCAATTATCTAATCCGTGTCTAGTAATTAATCAAATTGCTTTAAATGGTGAAATTTGATCTAATATCTTTTATTCATTTGCAACCAAGTAAAGTTTGATAAGAACAGACAGTTTGGAAGTGCTTGTAAATACTTGTGAAGCAAGGAAATTAACACCTTGGCACCCAGCTCTGTAATGATGTGCCTGATTTCATGGGAAAAAGACAACAAATTCATTTCCACACACCTACAATACTTCTCTTTTGCTTTAGCTTAATTAGCTCATTGAAGGATGAAAGCTGAACTTTTTTGGGACATACCTGCTTCCTAGAATGGACAGTAGTGTGTAAATATGATCAACCTGAAGCTTTGTGATAAGAATACTGCAAGGCAAAACACATTTGCATGCTAGGAATAAATTCATTGTGGTTTATTTTGTATCTGAATAGCCAACAAAATACATAGCTAATAGTACTTTAAGGGGTATTTTATATACATAATTAATCTGGCACTGATAATCTGCATGAGTCATAGCCTGCTACTTATTGTAGCTCTTTCTGAATAGTTTTGTAAGAAAAGAAGAGAAGCATCACAGACAAAGCTGTGAAAGGCCATCTAATCTGCTTGTTCTCCTCATCGATCATCCGAATGAAGGGATGCCCACCAGCATTAAGCAGCAAAATAAAGGGGAAAGTTATGTTGCTTGTGATATTATCTGTTTGTTTCCTTCTGGCTTCCTCTTCCAAGAAAATTTCACCACACTATTTACCTCCTTCCTAGGCATCCTTGGATGAAGTGCTGAACCTCTATGTTTCTGTGCATTTGATTACTGTACGTATCCCTTTCCTTACCTTTAAGATACACTAGGATAAGGCTTTGTCTACAATGTAGGAAATAAATTGCCATCCATTATTTTTAGCTGTATGTAGTTTCTTTTTTCTAAAAGAATATTCAGCTCTTGAATACAAGAGCAGAATATTTACTGTTCTCACTGTTGCAGCACTGAGTGCAAGGTATGAACAGAGATTCAATATGTTCTATCTAATCTTGTATGAATAGTTCAAATAAAACCCACTGACTTTCTCACACAAATCATCAAATGTACCTTTGGCTTTTTCCTCACTTTTTCTTTCTTGTTTTTAATTACAGAAACATGAACACTTGCATGTCTGGATCCTTAAACATGCTTTGCCATGGTAAAAGTCAAAGAAAAACTAAAGAAAAGAAGACTAGAAGGTCTTGTGGGTGTGTTGAGTATTAGCCAAACTAAAGACTTTTGGTGAAAAATAAATTCCCATTTCTTGGAAAAAAACAACAGATCATGAAAATATCAGCTCTTTTTCCTTCTGCTGAAACACCCACAGTACACCTGTCACCACACCTTATTTATCACTCAGGACACCATGAGCTTTTTTATTTAACTGAATGAAAATAAGCAAAAGCTACATGTCTGAGGAGGTGGGCATTTTTATATTCATTCTAATGTATTTGAATAGTATTTTTCCAGTTACAAAATAAGAATTAAATTTTAAAAGTTTTAAATTTTATGGCAAGATAGAGGTTCCCCTAACGGACTGCATAATGAAATCAACCTGAACAGTTTACCAAAAAGACATGAAAAGAACACGGCTGAGGAATCAGATGGACTTTGGCACACGGCCTGAGAAGGTGGTTTGGAAATATTGATTATAAAATACAGAATGTTCAAGGAAACAAATTCCTCGAATGCAAATAAATTTTTTGTAACAAAATTTGGAAAATTGGGATGAAACATTTAAAGTATCATAATGTGCAAGAGGATTGTGGAAATTGAATAAGTATGTATAATTATAACTTAATTTTTGAAATCTTTCCTTGAACCTGATCTCTACTAGCTAGGTCTTGGTTTTGATTAAGTTCTAAAGCTTTAGAGCAACATATTCCTTCCTGTAGTCTTTAAAATTCCATATCACAACTATAATATGCCATTTTCAGAGAAATTTCATTTTAGATGTTACTTCTTTTCAAGAAGTACTTCCAAAAATCCGATCACCTATTTAAGTACCTAAGTTTGAAGTATCTAACCTGAGTTGCCCAATTTTGAATATTCAGGGTTAATATTTACATTCATGAAATTAATTAAAATTATATATTGTGGTTAGAATGAATTAGTCTTCAACATTCTTAAAATCCTAGCATGTCAATACAGTAAAAACTAAAAAGAAAAACAATCTCTCAGAGCCTATCTGAAGGGAAGGGTGCATTTGACCTAAGCAAAAAGACTGGATTATTGTTATGGACATTTTATTTCTGTATCGCTAGAGACAGTGGTGGCCAACCTACAGGCAAATTCATTAATCTCCCCAGCTACAAAGAAATAGAATGTCATTCACTGCAATGTATTCTTTATTGGTATTCCTGCATAGCTTTTCCATAAAGTTCTTTGTTAAAGATAAAAACAAGAAAGGATTAAATGGGATTTAAGAATTTAAAAGCTGTAGGCTCGTGAATACTCTTCAAAACACTTTCAAGATCACCCACAGTCTTTCCAGCTGTCCAATTTCTAGGGGAAACATTTAAAACATGGTCACTATAAAAGTTTACAGTAACTACATACACATCAGTGCAGAGGTAGAAGGATTATGAGTATCTATCCTATAATCACAGTTACAAAAATACTAAATCAAGACATGAATAAAACAATAAATCTGCTTTAGAAGACTTTCCTAAAAATGTAGATAAACCATTATTTAAAGAAAGATACAACATATATTGAACATTGAATCAATACCCTTATTAATTCTAATCTGCTTTCACAGATTCATAGTTGCCATTAATTTGGATTTCCTGCTCACAAGAAGCCATAAAATCAGTAAAAATAATACTGAAGATGGTCTCTTTCAGGCAGGAAGGTCCCTAAATTTAAAGCATATTCGTTTAAAACAAGTATACATCAGTATTGATAGAAACACAAATGCAGACTCAGATATTCTCATTTCAAAAATTCTTATTAGTGTGATAATTTAATTAGTCTTGACTTAACATCAATTCAGTCATTTTCTAATAGCTAAGAGGTTTGACAGAAGTAATTTTAGTGTGAAAATGTTTACTGTTTGAGATAGTAGCACAGAAGAATAATTAGATTTTGTATAGTAAATGTATAATTACATTGCTCTGGTATTCTCTACTGTACATCATGTGCATGTCTGTGATAAGAATATTAGAAATATCCTCCGTTAAAAAAAAAAAAATCACCTGGGATACTACTTATATGGGTTCTCTGCCACGATTTTCTTGAGTTTACAAAGAACCTGCTGTTCTGCCACGAATCTCAGTTTTCTTACACTGCAAGAAAATATTCCATGTCCTCTTTTCGTTCTTCAAAGTAAAAGCCATCTAATGATTATCGTGTCTAATGATATACCTTTTACACTTATATGCCAGCTGTTTTCCAGCTCCCTTCCCAATACTTTGGAAGCATCACACAAGAGCTAAACTATAAGCATCATTTAACACAAAACCTGAGCTAATTTATCAATAGACTTCATCGAATTTTACCAAGATAGATCAGCATTACTTGCCTCATAATGAAACAGTGATGCAGTAATGTCATATGACTTTATCAACCTCGTACAGTAAATACAGAGAGAGGTAAGGACATAACATAACACTTCTGGCCATCAGTCATGTTGTCTCTGCATTGAAACCCACTACAGGTTTCTTGTTAGTTGTGTTGTTTTCACTAAAATTTGTGAGCCTGTCCCAGGTGTCAATGAGTTCTGTGACCCTGCTGAATTTAGTAATGACTAAGTCTGTCACTTAGCGGTGAAACACTGGCACAGGTTGCTAAGAGAAGTGGAAGACTTTCCCTCCCTGGAAACATTCAAGGCCAGGTTGGACAGGGCTTTGAGCAACCAGCTCAAGTTCTTGAAGGCGTCCCCATTCACTGCAGGGGGTTTGGACTACGTAACCTTTAAAGGTCTCTTTCAATCCCAACTATTCTACGATTCAATGATGCTGTAATACTTTGTCACACTGGCTAGCGTAGGTCAAAACTAGCAAAAGGTCAGAAACAGACTTAATGCTTATTAAGTTCAATGTTGATGGATTTGGGAGGGGTTTGCGTTGGTTAGCTGTGGGTTGGTTTTTGTCTTAGAGCACTGATAGTGAGAAGATTGGCTTGTAGCCTTCCAATAAAGAGCAGCATTTCGCAACAACCTTATTTACTTTCAAATATGTCTTTTTTCTTCTTAGTTTTGTCATATTAACAGTTAGAAATGTAATCCAATCAGAAATTGGACTGCTCAAAAAGAACCTCCACATTTGTCAAATGTCCGATACGTATATGATAATATTTGTGATTGACAGTATTGCTAGTCACAAAACTGTACCAGTTTCATATTAAGTATTTACTGTCTACACAATTCTAGCACCTTGAATTTAAGCTTGTGAGGCTTGAAGGATTGCAGATTTATCTGCTGCAATTTTAAATTTCCTTTGTTCTTCCATTTAGTGTCTCCAGAACAGTCTTGCTAAAGAAAACTCGTATTTGTGTATACTACTGAAAAAAGATCCTAACGATTTATAATACAGTGACCAGAAGTTAAAGCAGTATTTTATTTTCGAAAAATAGACTTTCTTGTTCCAGAGTCTATGTGAAATTCTTAAAGCACCAACATGATCAATTCCAGTTTTTTATAGATAACAGTATACCTATAAGTCTGTCTCTGACTTCTTCAGTATCTATCCATATAAAACACATACCAGACTGAGGAAAGTATTTTTTGATAGATACAGTCCTTTGACACATAATTGACACTTACTTTTGTTTCTCCAAGGGAAAAGATGAATTAATGAAACATAAATATTAAACGAATTGTATCAAGATTTCTTTATCCAGAGTAGTATATTATTTTTTTTTTAATTCTTCAGAAATGAATAAAATAGATGCTTTGATAATCAATTTTTCTGCAACAGGTTTTATTATTTTATATTTGAGGGGGAAAAGGAAGGGTTGGAAAAGGAAAAGAAATCTCAGTATAAAATATGGTTCTACTATCAACAGAGGAAGGGATCACAACAAAAATATCAGCAATTTCAGTATAAAATAAATATCTGGTCTTTCTACTCTATGATTTTTAAATTCTGTGCAATTGTAAATAATACATCTCTTAGAAGCTCTTGAAAAAAACAGAATGCTCAGTGAAGCCAGTATTTATAAAATTAATGAAATTATTTCATTGATTTCAAGGACTTTACTTAAATCGTGTCTGTTAGGAAAAGCAGCTTCTTTAATATCATCCTCCAAAGTATCCTGTAACAATAAGGAATTCATATATAAATACCCTTTTCAGTTAATACACATCAGCATTGTGACCAATCAAACCAACATTTTGTTACAATGAAAAATTCAAAGTATATTCTTAATTTCCTATCACATTTTAGACAGTAAGAAGGATATCAAGTGACACCCGTTACAAACGTGATAATAAAGGAAACATCTTGGTCTACTTTATGTTATTAGTATAAAATCTAGTTTCTTTACTAAGTAACATAACTAGAAGCACTAGACTGTGAATCCAAACACCTGTACCCCCACTGTAAAATGGATATATCTAGGAGCTCTCTAGAAGTCATTTCCAACGATTTTCAACAATGGAGTAAATTGAAAGTCTCTTAGTAAATTTTTCAGGTCCTGGAGAGCTGTTACATTGGCATCCCATGGATCATATTATTCATTTTAATGATGTAAAATGCTGGCATTGACTTTCACATTAATGGTCTCCATAAATTTGAATTGTGGGATCGAGGCCTACTACTATAGATTGGTAAATTAATTCTCCTCTAATGCTACAAATGCTGTCCTATTTATCATGACTAAATAAATCTGATATTTCAGTCGTTAAGAATTCAACACTGGAAACAGCTGGACTTTTTGGATTTAAACCAGGGAATAAATTCACTAGCAGAGCTCTATAAAACAAGGTCCTAACTCTCTGAAGGACTTTAGAACCCATCAAGCAGTTCTTTATTAGGGAAACAATATTTATGGAAACTTCAGGAATCCATATTAGCTGTAGCCCAATGAAAAAGGATTTCTTCCCTTTTTTCTTTTTTAATTTCTCAAGGCTTAGACTGTCTCCAAATAAGAAGCAATTTCTGCTTCATTTTCAAGGGAATGAATGATAGTAGACTTCTGAGGCTTAAAAATAAATTGCCCTGCTAAACACAAGATGTATCCAGGTGATACCCGGATCATATTTGCTAACCATATTCACTATTGAAAAAGGTGCAAATACTACCTGTCTAAAGATTTTATCTTCTGATAGAATCTCAGATTATGGCTCTTTTATTCTGTACATGGTGATAGACGATCACAAAAAAATAAAAGCATAATTAATTGTGATGAGGTCAGTTAAAGCTGTGAAGTTTAAGATAAAATTAATCTGTTTCCTTTAGAAATATACAGCCTGAACAAGAGTCAAGTGCTCAGGTAATGGGAAACATACTGAAACATGGGAAACATGCTTAAATAAAACATGAAATAGATCACCTAGAAATTCTCCTTGTGTGCATCTATGATTTTCTGTCTATTTAAAACTGATGCATAATAAGAGAATATTTTAACTGTGCATTTTGGATCTTCAAAAGACAATTTCAAGACATTGACAGTGTAAAGTTGCAATGTCAACCATAGGTACAGACTTTTAGAGGGAGGTTCTGTATCAGATATTTTTTAAGTTCATGTATTCCTTGTCAACCATGGCTGAGATGTTTTTCATTTGTTGATATTTGTAAAAATGTTATGAATTGTAATTTACACTTTTTAATCATTTGTTATTCTTGTATATTTCAAATGTTTCTTCCATGAACAACTTAAGCAAATACTCTTATCAGACTAGTGAGTGTCAGGAGTGCTGAGACAGACCTTTTTTCACTGGGGTAATTCTGCGGATGTTCTGTGATACCCTATTTGATCTTTGTCTGCCCTCACTCCCACAGCATTAAGTGTTTTCCAGTAGATCAGTATGCTATATAACTAGCATCTGGCATGTCTTTTCTTGTTTAGTGCAATTAACAGCTACTTTTGTATTTTAATTTATATTTATTCATTTTAATGCTCATAAAGAATATAATTACAATAATTTTGATGAGAGCAACATCTTCAATTTAGCATTCAAGCTTCCAACCCACTGGAGCCAGACATTTTCTGCCAATATTACGCAGGAAACAACACACTATGAAATATTGCACATTAATTGTTTCAGTGAGACTATGAGGTACTAACCAATATAACTTGATTCAAATTGCAGGGAAGTCGAAGCTCCTTTTTACAGACTTTGGAGATGATCATCCAAGAGCACAGGTTAAAACCGTCATTGCAATAATTCCACTGGCAGAAGAAAGAATTAAAAGTCAGAATATGTGTATCAGCTGCAATATGAATATTACCAAAATGTATACATGCTGAACTGTGTATTTGGTTTTACAGATAAATATGAAGAAAAGAAGGAAAAAAATAAAAAAGCCAAAAAAAATGCTTCCAGTGGAAGGAAAGAGTAGACATCCTAAAAAGGTAAAGGAAATTTTTGTATCACAATAAAAGTAAAAGATCGATTATACAGTGTAAATATTAAATATTACTAAGAATATTATTAACATTTTAGTCTTAATCTCAAGAAACCTTTCTTTTCGTATGTTAAGCATTTTTCCACAAATGTTATCTTTCAACTGACGAATTTCTCAAAGTGAGTATTACTATCTAAGGACAAATCTATTCCTTAAGAATAATATTACATGTATAGAAATAATAACACCTATGCTGTTTCTAGCTTTGACAGGAGATCTTTTTTAAAACGTGAGATAAATTGTAGAGGAAAATTCAACAACAAAAAACAGGCTGAAATTTTCATTTTGAAATCATTACATGGAACTGAATTACTCTAGTTTGGAGTTCTTATCCAAATCTAGACCCAAATTCATCCAGTGTTTTTAATCATAAACAGAGCAGTTTTACATGTGTCCATGCTTAGCTGAGTAAGTGATGCCAGGTGATGGGCAGCATCCAGTAGTTTCATTTTGAGCAAAATTTGAGGAGCGCCTTGGAGTGGGCATGCATGAAAGTCCAAGGATGGGCTTTAGGAGAGCACTGCCATACCAAGTGCCCTGGCAGCAGCTCTGCTTGTCCCACCCTGCCAGCTTCACACACTATGTATTTGCCTATGCCCAGTGATGCTACTCATTCCTGGCCTCGGACTTCAGAACAGGGAATCCCATATTCCGCTACTTGCTAATATATATATATTTTTAAGGCACTAATTTCTATGATCAATTACTTTTAAAAAAGTGTAGAAAGTCCTTTGAACAAAGCTTGGGAGTGTGATCTCCACCTTCTTAGCACTGCAGTGTCCATATCCCGCTGTAGAAGTGAATTTACCTGCTTCCTAACGTGAAGGAGTAACTGCCTTTCCCTGTGATACACTCAATCCCATATTTTGCTCATGGGCATGTGCAGACACACACAAACTCACTAAGATTAGACTGTGAGGCTACTGCTTAACTCAGTGCTTTCTGCAGATTACTGTTGAGCAGAGCCTCCATTCATAATGAACACTTTATTTCTAACTTTCATACAGAAGACATACATTAAAAATTTTCCCACACCTATAAATTTAATTTGAAAATGTTTCATATCTTGATGCTATCAAGACCTAATAACACCAAAGTAATTGTCAGCTTCTTCAGGCTGACAGCATCTGAATTAACCGCAAACATATGTAGCTGGCCTCAGAAATAATGAAATATACACCAACTACAAACAACACTTTTGGTACGTAACTCATTTTGCATAGGCTATTTTTAATATTTATCAATTTCTAGATACTATTCATTAGAAAGTAATGTACCATAATGTATACCACATTAATTTTTAACAAAAGCTAATATTAGAGATTGCAGAAACACCAAAAAAATATACATTAGAGAAGTGTTCCTTTAAAAAAAAAGTATAATCATTTTGCATAAACAGAGTGGAAATTGTAGATACATATTTCAGGAAATCTGTTTAACCAATATAATGTAAGTGCATCACCTGCTGAGATGAAAGACAATCTCCATTTTAACTTCTGATATCTCTTAGCTTCATTTTATGACCAAAACTGTTCCAGTGACACATAAAAAAACCCTACATTCATAATTTTACCACAAGGGTCAGTAGATTCATTGGCTGAAGTGAATGTTTTTTGTGGAAGTAACTGGCCTAGTTGTACGAAACAGAAACCACACATCCATTTATTGTATAGCGTTTGTGAAAATTAAACAGAAATGGAAGAAATGTTCTTTTCCCCCAAATTCAGCCTATATTCAAGTTTCTATGGAAACCTTGAACACCTGCACAGAGAAAAGAAGCAAAGGCTGAAACAATTCTCCCTGTTTTTCACTGTTTCCCTGCTTCTCTGTTTGATCCATGTAGAAGTGTTTTATGTATAATTCACTTTCTGCTGTCCCTTATTTCTCCTTTCACTCTTCACGTATCTCCAGGCCTGGGGAAATTTCCCCCATTGTATTGCTTCCCATTGGCCATCCAGATGATTTTGAAATGCAAGGACTAAAATTTATACATTTTCAGGTGCCTGGTCTTCATGACTTCATACATTCTTTTATTTCAAGCCAGCTGAGCACAGATAAAACCTGCCAGAAACTCTAAGAAAAGTACTCAGGACTGAGAACTGACTACAAAATCCTGTGAGATCTTCCTCAACGGCTGCTTAAAAATCCGGGCAACACTCCTGTAAAATCTCAGAGGTGGTACTAGACAGCCCAAAACGGATATAAATGACACACATCAAAGAGATCTCTAAAGAGCCTTTGAAGAGCTAGATTTTTTTTTCTCTTGAAATGAAAGATTACAAACTATGTGAACTAAATATAAAATGTGTTACGTACTAAAAAGCAGTTTTACCTATAGGCCTCAGATCACCGAGAAAACAGAAACTAGGAAACAGAACAAATGTAATTCTCATTTTGTCGTCTAGATTTTTCTTTCCTTCTTCTTTAGACCCAGGTGCAGCTCACCCCTGCCTACATGCATAAAGCAGCGGAAATTTCAGCTTCATTTGAGCCAGTCGCCGAATGATTTTGAAAATGCCTACTTATTGTAGGTAAATAGCACAACTTGCCATACAAGCTGCCACAAGGGTGACTAATTAATAGTCTATAAATCATTGTAAAGCACTCAGATGAAGGTCACTACAGGCCAGACTATTCTTCCCTGACTTGCATGATTTTTTTGTGAGAGTCATCCACATCCACATAAGAAAAAAACCAATGTCAGTTTGACAAGAGATTTAAATGGTTGGACTAAAGTCTTAAAGCTGGACAGCTACAGCTAATGATCATTATCTTTGGAGTGATATAAATGCTCAGCTGCTTGCAGTAATCTCAGATGAAAAATTCTGCTATACTTGCAGTACTTTTCTTCTACTGTCCCATTGGAACTGTGCAGGAATCGGAAATGGCATTCTGCCTTTGCACATCCACAAAGATCTACAGACACAGTGACTGGTAAGAACAAAAATAAACTTAGTGGAATTTCTTTCTGTACATGCTGTTCATTTCTTTGTATCTCCATTAGCCTTTATAATACACAGATACCTCTTTGGAACACTAAGTCCTGCAACAGGACATGTCCAGCTGCTCAGCATGCCATGCCAATTGCTTTTCACTGCTAGAAACTGCTTCTTTTTATCTATTTGCTCCCAGTGCTTTTCTTCTATCAGGTGATTTTACTTATGTCAGGTGATGCGGTGGGTGCTAGTCTTCCGAGGTTAAACTGCTCCTTATGATAGCACTTCTGTATTTTGGCAAGTTTATACATCTCACTCCCTGAAAATATTTTCTTGGTAGCAGTCTTATGTAAACACAGACTGGGCTAGAGCTGTTAGTCCTCCGTAACATCAAATATTTTAGCAACAGTACCTTTAAGGAACAAGCACGCCTCAGTGTCATTTCTGTTACACTCTATTTTCATCCAAGAATGTGTCTAAGTAATATTTGTAAACTTGCTTCTTGTATATAAAAAGCCCATGGATGGCTTTTGAATGCAATATTCCATGTTACATGGTTGCATCAAGAACAAAGAGTGGTATCTGAGCACGCAATTACCAATGACAGCATGTAGATGCTGAGGTTTTTTGCGTATTTAATATCATTGTAATTTTAATTTCTCTCCATCAGTGCAACTCTATTTCTCACTTACTGGCACTTTTCAAAAGGAAGTACACTTTTTTCAAGACACTATTTTTTATCTCCTGTATTACAAATATTGATCTAGAAGGTATAGTTCACTAATTGGCAATCAATAGTGTAGCAATAAAAACCACAATAGACTGCTTCAATCCCAGTTTGATACATTACCCTGTGGTAATATACAAGCCTCTTATACAGAGGAAATAGTTGATAAATGTATATGCTACAGCTGTGTGAAAAAATAGAAACATCTTCAAAAGCTCTATATTAAGTGAATAAGTGCCATTGTGTATGCAGTTGAACAAATGCTCAATTGACAGTAATTCTCTTGTTTGTACACCAACACAGTATTTTGTCATGCAACTTAAAGAACCTTCCATGTGGTACATACTACCACTTTTTGAGGGACTCACCTCTTCCCCGAGGCTTTAGAATTAAAGTAATCATCATTCAACCTTACTTACACAGCAAAGGTATTCTTTCCCACGAGGCTGGTGAGTTTCCATGAATAACTCAATGGAAGACTCATGTGACTAGGTGCACAGCTGATCCGAAGTGCCATTTATATGAGAAAAGTGGTACAGAAAAATACAAACCAAAAAACCCCACCACACTGCATATTTTCTCCAGAGTTACTCAATTAGAAATGTTGAAAGAATTCTTTTTGTAGATGAAGCTTATTTCTTTGTGATCAAACACAATTAAAGGACTTGGTACTTCGCTTTGAGGCTTTACATTAGACACAAATTTCTTCCATGTAAAGTCTTTTAAAAATTGTCTCAGTACTTCTAGTCCACATGTTGATCAGGGAATCTGTGCAGAAAAAGTATTGAAACCATCTATTTGAATGATAGAGCTACTTGAAAAATGCATAAAAAATGCAAATCATATTGATGCTATTGCTTCTTAGCGTTTGATACACTATAAATAGTTTTTAAATGCATAAAACTGTAGAAAGTACAATGCAAAACTTACTGGACTGAAGTCATTAGAGTTGAAGCAATTCCTGAAACGTGTGCTCAGTGGTAAGGAGGAAAAAAAAGTTAAAAAAATAGAAAATCTTGAACTTTTACAGGCTAGTACAGGGCAGCTTTTTTACTCTTTAAGCTTCTAGATCCCATTTCCTTTCCAGGGAGAGGACTAGTAAACTGTCTCGGAAAGGCCTGCAGGATGCTTATGAATAAACTCTTTTTGCTTTCCTAGTGGAGTGTTCAGTTGCCCTGTGCATGGTGCATCAAAGCAGGACAAGTTCGGGTGAGGGAGACCCATGCATGACCTGAAGGGTGACTTCCAACAGTCCCAGGACTGTCCTTCCTGATTAATTTCATAAGTTTTCTGCTCCAAGAACCGTGTGTTCAATTCAAATGGTTTCTTGCATAAATTTTCACTTCCTTGTTTTTAAATTAATTTGGAATCATTTATACACCAGTTAGTACCACTACAGTGCCTTGGAAACTTCCGTGGTAACATCTTTTACAGGTCATGCAAACATTAGCATGGAGAGTGTTGCTGAATGCTTAATAAATCCTGACAAGGAAAATTCCTTATGAGTAGAGAGAAGGAGGAATGGAATAATTCGGCACTTCCACCTCACAAGTCCTCTGTTAGACAAAGAACATCAACAATGAATAGATTCTAATATTAATAGTCTTGCATCATGATTATTACACAGCAGAAATGTTTTAAGCAACTATGCTCAGGATTAGTTGTAGACACCACCAATGAAGTAAGGAATGGCTCTTATTAGGTCTAAGGGTAATAAAATCTATGCAGGCAAGCTAAAGGAAATTATGAACTCTTCCTTCTATTTCATAATTACAGTCATTAATATACTAAGAGTTTGCTGAGTGACATACAAATTGAGGCAGAAGAGCAATTTTTTTCTGGTTTCAGGTAAGTATCTTATCCACTAGAATATCCCTACTCTTCAAAGGAAAAAGTTTTTTATATATATATACATATTTAAAGATGCAAGGTTTGCAACTGATGAGGAAACTTCATTAAGTACTATGAAGCACCTCAAATTTGCTGTATACAAAAGATGAGTTAGTTTATGATTTTGCATGCAAATTCACCATGAGAGAACTACTTGGACAAGAAAACAATTACTTCCTTTTTTTTCAAAACCCTATTGCACAGATTTCGGTACCTTATTATTTTGTTATTTATTTACATTTTGAGTAAATATTAGTGATTTATCATTTGATCTTTCGCTTCACTGAATTCCTTTAAAACTGTGAAATGAAAAAGCAAGCAGGGATATATAAATTAAAGGTCTTTACCATTCATAGATATAAATGAAAGCCGCAGTATTATTTTGCAAATTAATCAAAACATATTCAGCTAGAGGAAACACTGTTCCCTCCAGTCTGAACTCTTTACATACGGTACAGTGATGACATACATTAGCTTCTCCATTAGGGAGTTAATGTGATCAAGTTCCTGCAGGCCAGCACAAGTTGTCACTTCGTATTCTCTTTTCCTTTGGACACAACTGTTTCTAGTTTTCTCTGGATGACACAACACAGTGCAAAACTGCAGGAAGTTAGCACTTGTCATCACAGTGAGTTTTAAGCCATTTAATTACAAAGGGCAGAAACGTGCAAACAAATGAGCAAGATTCACACTCATCTGCTTCCTGTCAGCACAGACCTAACTCAATCTACGATGCCGTAGATCTTGGTCTAACGAAACACACAGCCATAGACAATTGCCTTTAAAAGAGAAATAAATTTCTTTCCTGTTCTGCTTTTACAGAGGAATAGCAAGCTGTAGCCATTTTCCTATAGGTTTACTACTAATTCATTAAAGCTGCATGACACTATTCTCTGAGGCTGCATAGTCAACTTGATAATTCATATAAACAAGCAAAATACTGATGAAGCCCAATGCTGAGCAGCTACTTCACTTCTGAGCCTCTGAATCAGTGCATTAGTGTAAGATGATGAAATAAGTAAAACAGTTACTGGGAGTGAGCACTGGCACATTTGTGGTACTAGATTCTGGTTTGAATTGTATGAGTTAAGCCACTTACAAAACAATTTGAAAGAATACATATGCACGCATCTTTATGGCTTCTTTAGATGATATGAAACGAGTCATTAATTTTAACTGCATGAAGCAACTGACTTAAAATAAATATTATTAGAGGAAACATTCTTGTATATGCAGAAAGACATGCTACTGCTATTATAAAAACATGTTTCATATGTGGGCACAGGAACATACAACTAACATGAAAATAAAAATCTGGTACACTTCCAGTGTCTCCATTCAATCATATATTCACTGCTGTAGCTTGCCACTGAAACACCTTCAGTTCTGTAGGTTTCAATGCATTACCACACTGGCAAAGTGCAACTTAAATATTTTCTGACAACCCGTATGTTCATTTCTTCCCTTTAACCCCTCCTGACACCAACCATGCTACTGCCTCCGAGAGCGTTGTTTTTTTCCTTCAACTGGCCAAGGGACCTCATGCCAAAATACAAACCTTTATCAAGTTTGGAGACTATATCAATAAAAAAGTGTGCATTTAGGAAACTCCAAGTTGCGTAAAATGGCATTGTTTTCCTAATTTCCTCAGCAACATGAAAGACTAAACACAGTCTTTTTTCTAACTTTTTACCAGCTTTTGATGCAAGTTCAAATGCCTGTTCCTTTCCTTTTGGGATTCTCTTGGTTCTGTCTCAGGACATGCCAAAGATTTAGCAACGCCCCAGGAGGAAGGCTTTTGCTTCTTCAGCAATGGAGCCTGGACTACGGAGCAAATTCCTCCAGGACCTCAGCAAGCTGCATCTTTTTTACTTTCCTACCTCAAAAAAACCCTCTCCAATCACTGTCCCTATCTCCTTGTATTTTTCTCTCACCTGAACGCCACAACGCAGAGTAAAAAAACTCAACATCACAGAAACATTAGCTCTAATACCTCACTAAAATTTGAAAGTCCCCACGCTTTTCTGCTGATGAGGAGGTGAAGAAGTGTATAGCCGTACCGCTTTCTGGACATTACACAAAGATACTGATAGTGTGTTATAAAAACCCATATAGAAAAGAACATTTGGAATACTGAAGATACAAATGACAAAGCATCTCACTCGCTGTGAATTTTGTCACTTTGTCACGCATCTAATTCATACTTTTTTTCCCAGCTTGAGAGAGATACTCTGAAACAAGTCCCATTTATTAGAGGTAATGAACGATTTCTGGAGCATTCTGACACCATCTACTTTGGAAACAAGGTTCAGTGATATGATGGCAATAGAGAATCGCACAGCATTGTTTTCTGCTTAGAGGAGAATATTTTCTGCATTGCACGATCTACTCAGCAAATATTGCAAATTCATTCACAGAGACTATTTTGCAGTAGGAAGGAAACACCATTCATGATAAGAAAAAACCCAAGGAATTCAGAACTTTCTCAGGAGCATACAACTGAAATGAATATTGCAGGAAGAGGGTATGCAATTAAGAAATCCCAGAGAAAGAATGTAACATCGTATTCTTTCATCACTTAGACCACCACACACTTAACCTTAGACCTCTGCCTGCCTGCTGCTGCCTTTTACAGAATTCAGAATGAGGATGTCTGACAGCTGGCTGAGCTCTTCTTCCCCTGCTGTGGAACTTGCATGGTTCACAAAAGTCGAAAATACTCTCTTTTTAAAAATCTATCTGTTTATAAAAAGTTTCTCCATACTTAGACGCACAAGTTGCTGTTATGAGTGTAGGTTATGATTAATAACAAATAGCTGTCCAAACCAGCTTACATCAAAGTGTTAGATCTCACTTTTCCTCAAGTTCAAAGTAGCAGTTTGGAGGATTTTTTGTTTATGTTTATGTAGTTTCTTGGATCAACTCTCTATACATCAAGTCTGTCACTTGCAGCTCATATTATATTTAATATTGTGTTGTTCTACCTAGAAAACATAACTTCTTCAGCTAAAAGGAAAAGTTGTTAGCTTGCGATCTTTTGTGTCCTGATTGATAGAAACAACTACATGCAGCTGAACACAAAAAAAATTCCATCTTAATTATCTTATCCAATGAGTCCCATGGTGTAGCCAGGCTCTGTAAACTTGTTATAAGAATTAATTAGAAAAAAGCCTTGAAAAGAGATTTAATTATACAGCCTCCAAAAAGTCTACAGCAGGGCAAAAATACCATCACAAGAAAAAGTGGTAGACTACTTTGACAAGATAGAACAAAAAATCTCTAGTTTAGACCTCTATGAAAGTGATTTAATGGTGAAAAATTTGTAAGTCATAAGACATAATATAGAGTAAAGCAAGGCCATGTAGGTATGATCCTCTGTGTGTTAAGCTTTGTTTCTTTATTCTTACAAACCTTATTTTCGACACAATTTACAAAATCCCTCTTAATATATCATATGTGATGATTTAGAAGAGATCAATACTGAATTATTTCCTCAAAACAAACTTTACAGTTTTCTGATGCGGACATATCTGTCATTTCTCATGCCGAGAGAGATGAACTGATCACACAGCACTGTCTATTCATGGATCTCCTGGACTTTCCAACAGACATCTTCACAGATCAAACACAAGGGCACATAGCTCCCAACTAAGATTGCCACTAGGGCATGAGAAAATGGTAAAATTAGCGTTGATGAAAACATTTTGCCGGTTCATGCCAAGTTCTTTTGATCAGATCAGGAAAACTTCAAAACAAATCATTTCGAAGCATTTTGAAACCTAATACTTAAAAAAAATCACAGAATCACAGAATGGTAGGGGTTGGAAGGGACCTCTGTGGGTCAGCTAGTCCAACCCTCCTGCCAAAGCAGGGTTACCTACAGTAGGCTGTAGAGGACATTGTCCAGGCGGGTCTTGAATATCTCCAGAGAAGGAGACTCCACAGCCTCCCTGGGCAGCCTGTTC
>Ga0065711_1026664_pt1 | contig 63017 bp, 32 predicted proteins | sample Hoacrofraction12_FD_59098 | JGI IMG/M metagenome (GOLD analysis project Ga0065711, IMG submission 59098) | Hoatzin crop microbial communities from Cojedes, Venezuela - Epithelial fraction 12 v2 (version 2) | ecosystem: Host-associated > Birds > Digestive system > Esophagus > Crop | place... | reverse complement strand
ATCCCCCGTGTGCCCGGCGCCGCAATAAAGAATACCTGCTTAACAGTATACATTGTACTGTTAGGTTTTTCTTACCGGATCTTCGAATCAGACCCCAGACTCTCTGACAGGCCGTCTCGTCAGGGTGAGCGTCAAGATACAGTCATTCAGTGTAGAAAGGCCTCAAAAAGTACTCAGGATTTTGCTGGGAACATAAATTGCACATCAACTAGACATTTAAGTATATTTCAAACACAGCAAGCTTTTAGGCATTGAAGACTTTCATGGACGCTTCATACAGCTTCCAAAAGGAGAGGATACCTGACGGAACAGCCATTAGTCAGCTGCCCAGTCCAACCTTTCAGCCTACTTTTTTACAGGTTAAATATCACGTCCAGCTGATTCTGATGCTGCAAAGGAAACCCCAGCCAAAGTTGCTGAGTTTTATCTCTCAAAACTAATGAAATTCATAGGATTCCTGTGCCAGGCTCTAGGTGACATCTGGTTTGTCTCTGAAATCAGTAAACCCATACGCTGACTACTTTAAAATCATAAAAACTTTACTCCCAAAACCAATAGCCATTGGACGTTGCTAGGAACGTTTATGCAAATACCTTTCAAACATTAAATAGGTCCAGTGAATCCTTTCTTGTCCTGATTCATAACATGCACTGGAACAGGCTGCCCAGGGAGGTTGTGGAGTCTCCTTCTCTGGAGATATTCAAGATCCGCCTGGACAAGGTCCTCTACAGCCTGCTGTAGGTGACCCTGCTTTGGCAGGAGGGTTGGACTAGATGACCCACAGAGGTCCCTTCCAACCCTGAACATTCTGTGATTCTGTGATTCTGTGATTCTGTGACCTGCCATGGTCATGTTGAGGAAAATGGAGATTTTTGACACACAACCTTCTCAGTGCTAGTTCTGCGTCTTGGCAGAAACACTGTCAAAATTCCCACGCAGCAGCAATTATGAGCTTCCTACCTTAGAATCCCTAGAGGAACTTTTGGAAGAGCTTTAGTTACTTAATCCGTGACATTCAGACAGCTCTTAGTTTTGAACATCATAAATATTCAACTACACCTCTAGCCACCTGGATGCTTTAATTGAATCCAATTTAGAGTCCATAAATGAGCTGAAAATATGTGGCATTTTGAGGTTCCCCTTCCTGCTACTTTCAGCACCTCCACTCAAAATGAGAACCATCACATGCAAATACAGAGGAGAAAAAATACAAGTACTATATAATCAGAGTTTGCATTTGCCTTGAGAATTGACCTGAGAAATGAAGTGTAACATGGTAAAACTCAAGGACAAATTCTTTGCCTGAATCATGTAAAGATCTTCTGGACTGGAAAAAAAGATTGTGCCCCTTGCTTCTCTAAACTATATGGGAGGGGGTTCTCGTCCAGGATGGTTTAGGACTTTTTAAAAATAGGCATTCCCAGAGAATTATTTTGTTTATGTTTCCCACATATATCAATGTACCATGTATTGCTTTTTAGAAACCTTAGACACTGCAAAGAGAGGGAAGTGCAGTTGGAAACACGGGAAAAGCAGAGTTGATGTGTTTCCACACTTCAGAGAAGGCAACAATGAGTCATCCTTAGACAATCACTGCAGCTTTGACTCAGACTTACCAGTCTGTTGTGAATAGTCAGTAGTTTTAGAAATCAAGAAGTACAGCGTACATTTCTCTGTAGTGGTAGGTGCATTGCTAAGAGTGGGGGGAAGGAAAGAATGTGACAAGGACTCTCTTGCATGTCAGTGACTCTTGACTGCTGGAGTGGCCTGTTGGCACTGCTGGCAGCTGATAGAGATTGAAGTACTTTGTGAGCCGCTCCGTCTTGCCTCACGGGGACATCAGCTGTACTCAGCATTGGTAAGGCAGCAGCAAGACCGTGATGCCTAGTTTCGGGCACAGCACTTCAAGAAAGATGTGAGCCAAATATTGTTCAGAGAGGTAATAGGAGTGAAGAGAAGTGTAGAAAACATAACCTGAGGTAACAACTAAAGGACATCTTCTAGAAAAGAGAAAACAGAAAAGAGAGTCTGTAAACTGCCTTCAAAAACGTTGTCTGTTACTGCAAAGAGAAAGAGAATATATCCTTCGGGATAGGAAAAGCAGTAATAGATTTAAACTGCACCAAGGGTACAGTACATTTTTCTTAGGGTACAGTACAGTTAAGGCTTCTTGTTTTAGCTGAACATGAGTCATTGCATTGCTTAAAAGTAACCTCAATTGTTTTATTCTTAATTTTCCTGTGTGCATTTTTCTCTGCTTCTTTGGCAAAGTAATACATAGATTCTAAATATCGGTAACAGAACCACTCCCCCAAATGTGTTTGCCAGTGTAAATGCAACTTTAATTTCTGTATGCCTCAGATTACAGCATTCCTACCTACTTCATACAGTTTTTGTGAGAGCTACTGAAACACCTGCTATACTATTTGAAACGTGAAAGTGTGGATAGCATTATTTTACTAATATATAATGATGTTGTATAAATTTATTAATAGCATATATTAATACACGTTTAATAGTGCTTTTTATATATTATTAACAGAACTGATACAAAATGAGAAAAATGAGGCCCCAGACTGTGACCTAGATTTCATCAGAAATTTTTCAGTCTGGCATTTTTTCATCATCTATAATTACGCAAAGCAGAGAAAAAGGTAGCTGGGATGTATTTTAATAGCTGAGGAAAAAGACAGGGTTAGCAGAGAGTTAGCATGCAGGCATCTCAACAGACCAACATCAATAACCCATTTTTCCAAAAGAGAAATATAGTCAATAAAACATAAAAGAAAAGCATTTAAAAAATTTAAAAGCTCTTTCAAATACAGGAAGTCCACATTATGACAGCAACCAGCCATTCCAGGATGCGCATTACCAAGGCATGAAAGCACTGCTGAGGTGACTGGAGTCACTCTGCCTTTAGCCTCGTGTGTCCCAGCACACCCAAGGTGCACATTAATGGCTTAATGCGTTATTGCTTAATTAAATGATTAAATGGTTTGTATGTGAAAGACAATCTGTTAAGTAGTAGGTTCTGGCACGTCTCACCCTGAAAACACATTAATAGCTCTTGCCATCTGAAAAGGAAAGACATGAGGGCACAAACATTTGGCTCTACCCTACACAGAGTAAATCCAACCAAAGGTGCCAACATGGAACGATGGTAACAGCGAGTGCACAAAAACATGAACTTTGCTTCCAGTCTCTGTCTGAAGGGAACAAGGAAACAAAATAGAAAAAAAGCCAGGAAATCACATGTAAATCAGGGGGCAAATGCCTCCTAAACCTCTTGCGTGCCGTGTCTGAGATGTCTTGTAGAAATACATGCCAGCACTGGGCTACAACCTAACCTTTATACCATGTTCTTTAAGGCATGTATTTTCGCCAATAAAATCATTGCTGTTTGTGGTTTGACTACACCTGCTACACAAAACATCAGAGATATGCTATAGTGCAGTTGTCTTGCTCTTTAATGGTGGATCAGCATCACCTAGAGATGGCTAAGGCTAAGAAAACCCTATTAGCTTCCCCCTTTAATTCCAGAGAACCAAAACTCAGTTCACACCACAGAGGATTACTGACTAGGAGGTGTTACTTAAGACCGGGCTTAATCACAAAGAAAGAGGGCTAAATGGCCCACTTTGTCTTCTGGGTCTCCTAACTTCCATAATGAGACTTCTTGTATTCCAGTAGCAAAACTGAAATGGGATTGCTTAAAGCAGAGGACAGCCCTTACTCTAGTCAATTCTAGAGAAAGCTGCTCGGTTACCGTTTTACCACCCTTGGGAACTTCAGAGAGTTACATGCAGGGCCAAAAAAGAAGCCAGAGCGACCCATGAACCTGATCCAAGGTCACCAAAAGTCACAGAACCAGCAGGAAGCCAACCAGTGGCAAATGATTGTCTTTGAAGCAAAGCTGCAAAGAGACAGAGCCCAAGATAATAATACATATGTTTAGGTCAGACACTTAAAGCATGTGCAGATTTTTTTAAAAAATTTTTTCTAAAGACCAGAGGTTGGACGTGATCATGAATTTAGGCACACAGCTCCAAGGAAAGCCTACAAAAAAACGCTCGCAGCGCTACAAGGAAAAGTGCATTTCTCTCACGGTGAGGCTGGGCTTCACAGCCAAAAATTGCTTGCTGGTCTACTCTGCTCTTAAAGGCAAGTGTACAAGGCATTTTTGCCTGCCTTTACATAGCAGACTGCTGGTTTGGCCCTAAGAAGAAGGATGCCTCAGTTCAATGGCTCCCTCAGGCAGAGGGAGCTCAAACCCCTGTGTCACACAAGAGAAGACCCCAAACCACTGACTGGAGATAGGGCTGGAATAGGACACCCTTCTTCTTTCTACCTAAGATCACTTACGAAGAAATTAAACACTGTGGTTGATTTACACTCTTTTTTTTATTTTTTAAGATAACATGGTACAGAAGATGGGTTGCTGCTTGATGAGAAGAGGGACATTACAAAATTCTGAGTCCCAAATTCAACACAATGCAAATTATTTAAACAGTGTCTCAAACATCAGATTTTGGAGGTTTGATGTGAAAAAACATTCATACGAACAACTCTCTAACTCTAGATTGCTCTTCAAAATTCTGGTTTTAATGTATAAAAAGTCACTTTGTAACAGTTTCATTTATGATTGCTATGAACTACAGCCTAAAGTTTCACTCAGAGTAGCAAGGGCCAGGAATATGTGCCATGTTATACTCCTGGAAGGCACATTGTCATCTGAATGTGACAGGAATGCCCTACCATGACTCATCTTCACTGATCACGATTTCAGTGAAAGCTGCTAAATTTGGCAAGTGTGACTCATTTTGGGGGCTATATATATGTAAAGAATTGATTGTCAGTCTTTGTATTCTCCTGGAGTTTAAAACCTTGAAACATTGGTCAGCTCTCTGAAGGAGCTGCTGAGTTTACAAGGAAGCTGAAATATATGTTCTTACCTGAGAAAGTCACATTTTCATGGTGGAAAATAAGGGTGGGAGGGTTTTCCATTTTCCCTCATCCCTTTCTGTAAGATCAGATATCCCCACAGCATTCCTGATAGATTGTTGTCTGGTCTGTTTTCAAAACTCTAGACTCCATTACCTTCTGTCTGAATAGTCATAGATGCTAGTATGTGCCTATATTTACTGTAAGAAATTATTGGGGTTTATCTAACTTAAAGTTTGATGCAGTTTGAATTCACAGTTTCTTGTCCTTCCATACAGCACATAGAAAATAGTATCTCTTATATTTGCAGCTTTTTCGTCATTTGAAGAGTAGATCACCTTTCAATTTGCTGTAGATTAAACAATTTCAAATTCTTTAATATTTAGTCATAAAGCTTTATTCTGTCATTACCAGTCTCATGGTGTTTCATTGAACTTAGCTGCGATGCCTCCCTAGTACTACATTAAACATTGCAACAGAAGCCTTCCTGGTGCCAAGTAGAGCAAACACACCACGTCACACCTTGCAAATAATTCCCATCACTTTCTCTTTCTGACAGACCTCTATGCCATGGTCCAGCAGATCCAGTATTATCTTCTAGTTGTTTTTTAACCTGCTTCTAGTCCTTATCTAGCCTGCTGTTTCCATATACAGGTTTTTATCATTTTTTGTCCCTGCTTTCCTCTGGTATCTTGTATTTGGTGACACCCAGGTTTATCCTGTTCACAGTTTCTTTTTTCACCGCAGAGCATTACTTCAGTTCATTAAAATAATTTTGAATTCCCGCCCTGTCCTTCCATGTTCTGAGCACCTCTTCCAGCTTGATACTGCCTGCAAACACTACAGCACCATTTCCATCAATATTGAAAATAGTGCGTAGTGCCAGACCCGGGAGAAATTGTGAATATAGAGGTTACTGGCTAGACAGCAGCTAGAGAGGTAAAATGTCCTTATGGCTTCCCACAGATATGAAGAAATTGAGGGCCTTTCACTTCGGTCATCCCAGGTCACAAGTATCGTTCATCAACCCACAAGCTTCAACAATTTTCCTAGTTGCAATTTGATACTTATTCAGCTTATCTGGTTTCAATTATTCTTGTAAAGACTGCAGTATCAGCCCTTTTGCTAGATGGATTAGTTCCTTTTGTCGCTGATCTGCCCAAAAAGTAGACTACTATTTTTCAGTATGAGTAAAAATACAATCTCCTTAGCTGACCTCCAGCAGAAAACAAAAAGAGAGGTCTGTTTCCATAAAAGCAGCTCCAAGAGATGCATTCCCTGCATCATACTCGAGCCTCTCGTTGACTTAGTACCACTTAGCTTTGTCCCTGGCGTAATATTAAACTAGATGATTGGGTAACAGGCCCTTTAGAACTGCAAGTCAGCTGTAATAAACTTAGACTAGTGGTACAAAACAGATGGAGTTTGATTGCTGTAATGCATGCTGCTGGCACAATTTTGTTCGGGGAAATCAGAAGTCTAGGGGACTGGTCAAGGTCATTGTTGTGATGATGCTCTCTTTCATGCCTCTGCTGTTGAAGGGATACGTGCTGAGATAATGAATCAGATTAAGTATCTTGATGACACTTTTGATTATGCTGCTTCCCCAGAAAGGTCATCAGATTTTGGCTGGTAGGTGGCAATCAGCTTTGGAAAGGAAGCAAATTTCGGAGGCACAAGCTGCCCCTTTTTCATAACGCAGTGACCTAGCGACAGTAACATACATATTTGGGGCCAGAAGGCTTGATTATTGTGATTCTGCCCTAACAGGACATTTCCAGTTCCTGCAGCTTGCAGAGGGTTCAGAAGAATGTATGCACACTGGAGTAAGCATCACAACCTTCGTGTGAACTATAATTTTGCTAAGGCAATACCTTCACCTCACTCAATGAAGCTGCTCAACAGTCACTTACCAGTAGGCCTCTTTGTCTGAACTGGGGCAGAGCTTGCGAAGCAAAATCTTACAGTAGAAAGCTGGCTCTGTCCCCATATATTCCTCTGTTAAGCATTTGTTTAAGAGTCAGCGACTTCTCCAGGCTCCAACACATGTGCTGGGACCCAGGACATGAGCACATAGCAGGCTGGGATATGTGGCAGAAGTACAGACACTTGATTCGGGAGGGCTCTGGTGAAAAGGTGCTGTTGCCTTTTACTGCCTGCCAGAGCAGCACAGCCACGCGGCCTCTCAGGCTCCTCGGCAGTCACCCGTGGGTGTCACAGGCTGCGGGAGCACCGGCCAGACCAGCTTGTCACCTTGGGCACATCTCGGGGTGGGAGAGAAGCTGTGGCTCTCTGCAGAGGATGTCTGAGGTGAAGGTTTAGCAGGAAGGAACAGTGAAGCCAGGGTTGATTTTTTGGATTTAGTGCTTCAGGCAGGCATAATGTTTCAACCATACAGGCAACAGTGGGTTTTACTTGTTGGCCCTTGAAATTCCATCCATCTTCACATCTGAGTGAGCTTGTCAATATTCAAAGTTTCTTTGAACTAGTGCACAAAGTAGATACATTGATTCTCTTATTTGAACAGGAATTCCAAGCCAATGGCTTGTTTGTCAAAAGCCTGTCATCACCCACTGCGGTGTTTGCTTCTCTGTCAGGCCCTTTGCTCTTTACACAGTAAAGGTATTCGGAAGAAATCTCGCAGACACAGGCAGGACCCGAGGAAGCATGTCTACTAAAAAATAGTAGCAAACATGCAAAAGTTACCTTTGTAGACACTGACCAGGTGTAGACTTCACGTGCGCAGACGAGGTTCTCAGAGTTTCTAAAACATGCAAATCTTGGTGCAAGTTTCCCAAACCGCTTGCATGCTGAACTTCCCTTATGTTCAGATGACAGTGGTTAGCTTTGTAGACATTTTAAACCTAGGTTAAAACACTTGAGGACTATTCACATCTCTAGTGATATACAGTTCTCAAATAATTTGCTAAACCAGGAACAAGAAGTGGGTACATTTAGCTACATTTTAAAATTTCTTAAACTAAAATTATGACGTTGTCCAAGAGCTTCACAGGGGGGACAGTTCATAAAAGAGGATGCGCGCTGTCCATCTTGTGTTTGTTCGCGAGTAACTTTCATTGCCCTGACAGCTGGGGTTTTATTTGTAGCTAAGTTGCTGGATTGCTGTTTTCCCTTAAAACGGCACTCGTTAAATACTGTGAGTTACATGAGTGCCCTGCTCTAGGATTGTAATGCAAGAGTAGTCCACAGGAGGAAATACATTGAGTTTCAGTAAGTCTCTCCTGTTCCCAGTTAACCTATGTGCCACAAGACACACGAAGAAAAAAAACGCAGGCTCAGGATGCACCTAGTGTGCTGAGTGAACATAGACACAGCTGGAAAAACACTTTGTGTTTTGGTACCGTTTAGTTGTTAAGCAACATCTTCAACATCTCATCACTAGATGGCGGCGACCTTCACAAATTTCTAATCAATGAGCGCTTTATTCTCAAAAGTGCTTGCCAAACCAGTCCTTTCTCTCTTTAAAACCCACTAGCACCTCTTTCCCTTTTATACACTTTTCTGCAGAATGCCTTTGCAAACAATAAAGTAGGTCTGTTTTTCAGTACAGGTATTTTGGAAAATAAAGGTGTGTTTTGCTAAAACTGCATTATGCCTTTGAAATAAACCCTGTCTGGCTCAACAGAGATCATCCTGCTCTGAGCTTGTACACGATTTCTTTAGGAGACATCTGTTTTCATATTCAAGTCTGTACGGACAGAGTATTTACAGACTTAACACAGATCCCTTATACGTTTCACCTGTGTTATTTTCATGGGACTATCCCATCAGAGAAAATTCTGTGAAGTCATCCCTTTCCTCTTAAATTTCCATTATTTTTTCTAGATGTTTGCAAAAGGCATCTCATTCAATTTGTAGAAAAATAGGAACACAAAACACAAACAGAGCACAACTGAATAACAGGTCTCCCGCATCTCCTCAGGAGGTCCTTTGGCCCTGTCTAGCAGACCTGCCAAGTGCCACAGTTTGTGTGTGATATTCGCCTCCTTACCCCAGCTTCACATTCCCTCCTGCCCTCTCTCTGCAGGCCTGGGAACTCTTGCACCCCACATGTGGTACAGTCACTTCTCTCCAGCACTGAAATCCTGCATTGCACTGGCATTTAGCTGACCCATCAGTCAGAGGTACATCATACATGGGAACCTGGGGCTGAGAAGAGGCTGCAGCACTGCAGAAGCCCAGAATTTGGTGCCTCTTAACACATGTGGTCTAAGGAGCCTTGCTGGAAGATGTATGCATCCCAGTTGCAGGCTTGTACCATTAACTCGTCCATCCTGTCACCTGATCTAACTTAGAAAAGGCACATCCTCTTGGTGGAGAAACTGTCATGAGCCTCAGGAACTGGGTAGCAACCGCTGGGCATTTTGTCTTTTTCTTTGCCATGCTAAAGATGGGGCACACTGACACAGAACAATTCTCCACAAGCCACAAAGGGACCGAGCAGCCAACGAGGTTTGACCATGGTACCGAAATCACATCACATCTGGAGTCAGTTCGAAGTTCAGTCCTGGGTACTGCCTTAATGACATCAGCCAGGGTGCAAAGGTACTTGCCTGTCTAGAATAGAGTCCACCTAAATCTGCATGTCATGTCAGTTCAGAGCAGATCTCACAGTCCTGAGCATGAGGCAAACATTGGAAATAAACAGTAAGATCTAAATGTAAGACTAGCAAACTGAGAGATCATGGTGTTTGTTAAAATAAAGATCTGTTGTATTTCTGAGAGTTTTTTAGCACATTATTATGCAAAGTACATGTAATAAGACAAAAGATTAATCTTTTCAAAAGTAAATCTTTTCACTGTATATTCGCGGTGTTGTAATGTTACAACTACCCCATGTTTAATTAAATGATAGTAAAAAATGTAACTAATTCAAAGACACTATTAAGTTGATCTTTATAACTACCAATAAAACCAGCTTACTGCCATATTGTGTAGTATATGGATAGATTTCTTTTAGTGGTATTTGTGACAAATCTGTCCATTAGTTATCTGAAGACTGAGACTTTTGAGACTTTTCCTCAAAGTTTTTTGCCTAAGAATCGTCTCCAGCTGAAATATCTACAGAAGATCAGTGGTAAACATTTACGTATATAAGAATGACCATTCCAGTTTAGAAGATAAGCCCAATCATGGATGGCGGATGAGCTAAGTGGGGGTAGCCCAGAAACACATGGAGTAAACAGCACAAAAAAACCAAGCCAAGTATGAAGTGATCCTTCTCCCAGTGTCCATCAGCTGACATTACACAGATGTGTGCAACTGATGGTCCATGGACACAGCTCACATTTGATGAGAGGGAAAGCTTACCAACGTCTTCCTAACATTTCTCTTTCTGGAAGTTTACATAGTCAATGCAGTGTAATGATATGTGCTCCCCTGGCACAAGAAGGACGTGGAGCGGGTCTAGAGGAAGGCCACAAAGATGATCCGAGGGCTGGAGCACCTCTCCTATGATGACAGGCTGAGAGAGCTGGGGCTGTTCAGCCTGGAGAAGAGAAGGCTGCGGGGAGACCTTACAGCAGCCTTCCAGTACTTAAAGGGGGCTTGTAAGAAAGCTGGGGAAAATATTTTCAGCCGGGCTTGTTGCGATAGGACAAGGAGTAATGGCTGTAAACTAAAGGAGGGTAGATTTAGACTGGATATAAGGAAGAAATTTTTTACATTGAGGGTGGTGAAACCCTGGCACAGATTGCCCAGAGAGGCCGAGTCTAGTTGGAGGCCTGTAACTAGTGGTGTCCCCCAGGGGTCAGTACTGGGCCCAGTCTTGTTTAACTTCTTCATCAATGACCTGGATGAAGAGCTAGAATGTACCTTCAGCAAGTTTGCTGATGACACCAAACTGGGAGGTGTGGTAGATAGAACAGAAGGCTGGGCTGCCATTCAGCGAGACCTGGACAGGCTGGAGAGTTGGGCGCAGACGAACCTGATGAAATTCAACAAGGGCAAGTGCAGGGTCCTGCACCTGGGGAGGAACAACCTCATGCACCAGTACAGGCTTGGGGCGGACCTGCTGGAGAGCAGCTCTGCGGGGAGGGACCTGGGTGTCCTGGTGGATGACAGGTTGACCATGAGCCAGCAGTGTGCCCTGGCTGCCAAGAAAGCTAATGGGATCCTGGGATGCATTAGGAGGACTGTGGCCAGCAGGTCGAGGGAGGTTCTCCTTCCGCGGTGCCCAGCGACAGGACAAGGGGCAACGGGCACAAACTGAAGCAGAGGAAGTTGCAGCTGAACACGAGGAAGAACTTCTTCACTCTGAGGGTGACGGAGCACTGGAACAGTCTGCCCAGGGAGGCTGTGGATTCTCCTTCTCTGAAGATATTCAAGACCCTCCTGGACGAGGTCCTGTGCAACCTGCTGTAGGTGACCCTTCTTCAGCAGGGGGTTGGATTAGATGACCCACAAAGGTCCCTTCGAACCCTGAACATTCTGTGATTCTGTGATTCTGTAGTGGAGGCCCCATCCCTGGAAACATTCATTGTTATTTTATAATGTTATGTAATCATCTGGTAACTGCCATGATCAAAAATGGATTGATACTTGTCCACTGAAGTAAAAACTGGTTTTGCCTGGATTGTTAGGACAAATGCTAAACATGGTCTGAGGACAAGTAGAGCAAATTAAATTGAAAAATTTATTCATTCAGCTCTGTGGCATTTCTCTCATTTCCAGCTCAAGTGGAAGAATAGATGACAATTTTTAAAGCCTCAGTGTAGGTTAAATCATTCTTCTCCCACCCATCCCTGCCATTGTTTACTTCTTTTTTGAGTACATTGAATTCAGTCACTTCTCTCAAAATTCATTTTGCAGGCACCCACCTCCTCGTAAAAAAGCCTCTCGTGTTGCTCAGTCAACTTGATAGCCTCCTGCCTTGCCAGTTCCTGCTTGAATTCACCATTTTCCTTAACGCTGTTAAACAACCCTATATGATCATGGTTTGAGAACAGCAAGTAGCTTTTCTATCTCGTTATCTTCTTGGTCTTTCCATTCTTTAAGTTCTCCTTACCAATATTGTGAGTAAGTTTCCACCTCTCGCTCTCTGGCCCTATGGAAGCATATGGACGTACGCCCAGTTACTCTTGAACACCATGCCAGTTTCTGCATTTTCTCTTCCGTTGGCTAACCCTTTGTACTGAATCACTGGTTGGCTCAGGCAGGAAGCAGACCACAGTGCTGAGCAGCACCAGCTGGTCTGCAAGGTTTGTTAAGGTGAGCCTGGGCTTCTTTTCCCCTCATTACTGATCAAAGGGTGAGCAAAGGCCTGCACCCACCCCAGTGAAGCTCATACTTAAAATGCATTTCCTATGGAAACCTAGCAGGGTGAGGCCAGAAGCACAGAAATTATGGGGCACAGGAAAAAGAGGGAGAAATTAGACCTAACACTTACATCTCGCATCCCACAAATCCTCCTTCCTGAACCTACTTAGTTGCATTGATTGAAAGGTTTACAATTGATTGAATGGTGCTATATGATTGGTGGCAGCATGCATAGTGCAATAGCAACCTACACCACCAAACAGTGGGATCAGGGAGAAGGTGGGAGACAGATGAGGTAAGGAGTGGAGAAAGGTTAAACCATTTCTAGTTCAGGTCCAAGGAGAGAATGAAGAATTGCCTCAGGGTAGGAAGAGTCATTGCAATAACGTACCCACAAAGGAAGATCACATTTGTCTGAGGTTCAAGGTCCTTGTTAAACCTCCACCTTCAACACCCATGCTGAATTAATATGTGTGCTGTGGACGGATACACTTTTTTGCCAAATGTTGAACAAAAGTGGAAAGGAAAAAGCACTTATAGCTGTCCTAGCAGTATTTCAAACATTACAGTTACAGATTGTTACACACCCAAAAGATATTCTCAAACTCTATTTTATTGGATCGGTGTACAGGCTTCAAGGTTTTTCTGATTTGACCAAACAGTTAAAATTCCAAAAGCACAATCCTAAAGAAGATCCTGATAACCCAGTCCAAAAGCACTGCATAACACAGCCCATAGGTTTACCAAGGTCCGATTGTAACACCAGCCTCAGCCAAGGATGACAATTGCTAGTGCTGTTTCATAAATAATAAAAGGATGCTATGCCCACAGTGGTAAAAATGATGACTCAAATGACTGAGTCAAATGCACAGCAATTCTAAGGCTTTTAAGGAAAGCAAACTGTCCAGTCAAATCAGAATCAAATGGCAACATGGGAGATGGAAAACTCGTACTGCAAGAGTTAACTCTTACTGCTTTTCAAACCAGTTGTTGAGTGAAGCGCTGGTAAAACAGTCTTAACCAGTTCAATCCCCCCTCTTCTTCACACATGCAATGTCCCGCAACATTCCCTGGAAAAACAAAGCAAACCAAATGTTCAGTCTGCAAATAAAACTGTTAGTAAAAACCAAAACCCTCAGGAAATCTTTTAGCAAAAGCTTCTTTCTTGACTTTACTTCTCTGGACTTTATTTTCCCTGGGATTGTCCCAATATCTCAAATTCTAGTTACTTAAATATACTTAAAACTCAGTTTTCCTGAGTTTAAGTTACAGTATTACCAATATATTTGTCAGTTCTATTTGACAGCAAATTTACATTTGCTCTCAGCAGTATAGTTTTTCAGGTGAACGTCAGTACTGTCAAGACTGAAGCCTAGGAACTGTTGAAAAAAATTGTACCTAAACTAAAGTGATAGAAAAGCAAGACACTGTGAAACAAAAAAGTTGATTAGATGCATCTGCTTTCCACATTTTCGTAGAAAACAGAAAAAAATAATTTCTGTTTGGCTTATCCACTGTCTAGAGAAATTAATTGTGTGGTTTTAGTCTCCCACTGGTAACTGCGTCTTTCATAGTGCATTACAGCCTTTCATGATTTATGGCTCTAGTAGTGAGAAAGAAAATCTGTGCTGTATCAGATTATTGTCTTTTAACTGGGACCTCAGGCTATGGGAAAAATGAAAGTGGGAAGTACTTGAACTACAATTCCGTGAAGCATTGTACAGGGTTTTTCAGACCAAAATTTTCAGCTTTTAATTGAAAGTTTTCCTACTGAAAATATCCTCCTCCTGCCTTCACTGCTGCCTAGAAATCATTTGGAAGTAAATTGCTCTTTGCTTTGGCTAAGCTGTTCTGGTGCTACTGCAAATTCAGGATTGTTATTTTCACCTGCTACCATTGCAACACTTGAAGACACCAAGAAAACTCAGGTCATATGATGAAGTTAAAACAAAACTAGATAATCTGTTGTTACTGTCTCAAATCCCAGTCTGGAAGTTTTAAATCCGTCTGTATAATTACTTACTTGTTTTCTCCAAATAGACTCTGACACCCCATATGTTGTAGCTGACAATGACTTACTCCAAAACTTTAACAGGTGCTAGACTTTCAGGTAGCTGAAGAGATCAGATGTAACTCACTGTGAATGGAAAAATCCTATCACTTTAACAGGAAATGGGAGCTGTGCTGAAAAGCTGCTTTGGGCAGTAATTGAGACTGAGATTTTAATTCACTTCTTTCATAAAATAAAATATAAAGAAGAAAGGGGGTGGGGAGGATACATGATTTTAAAAAGAAAAAGCAGTCTCCATCACTCTCAACTTCTGATTTTTCTGAAAACTCTTAAAATCTTTCTTTTCCACATATGCGTAGACAAACTTCCAGAGACAGAGTAGCGGAAGTGACACTATATTGCCCCCTCCAGCTACTCATTCTATATTCAACCTTAAAAGAGAGAAAGCGAAGAAGTTCAAAGCCTTTATAATTAATTCTGTCTTTGTTTTAACTTGGGCTTAAGTCTTTTGCCATATGCTGTTTCCTTGCTTTTAAAATGTTTTACTGATCAAAAGTATCAGAAATTAAAACCAGGCAAATTTGCCTCAGATGTAATTTGAACTAAGTTGTTTGGAGCACTTGATACTTCTACAAGTATGAAATTATAAAACTGCTAACAGAAGAATATAATTGTCGCATGTGTTCATGTCACTCCCTGAATGCCTGCAGTGGCATATCTAGTCCGCAGAAATACCCATACTGAAGCACCAGAGAAACAAATGCAGGCTAACAAGTAATCAAGCACATGCGTGACAGGGCACTGAGTTCCTTCAGATGATGCTAGGGGATGCAGGAAAATGGAAGACGAGTCAGAAGAATTTCCACAATGCATCTCTGTCATGTTTCTCCGGAAACATATTGAAAATTCCTTACAGTATAATCAGTCACACCAAAACATTTCTAGAGAACACAAACAGTTTAACAGAAAGGTGATAGGTATTAGCTATGTATGTTTGAAAGCACATTTTTAACCTGTTTCCATTATTTATGTTTTCTGTAGTACTGGGCTGCATCACTTTCATCCACATCCCTGTGAATGGGAGCAGGTTATCCTCATTTTTGTAGGCTTCTAGCACAAAAGCTGAGGACATCTTCTTTCCAGTTCCAACAAAACTGAAACCCAGGGGACTGTGCCTAAATAGCACAGTATCCATTTCATTTCAGTAAGCATAAACAAAAAAGCTATATAACACTTCTGACACTTGTCGATCAATAGATTTCTCTTTCTGCTGAGCAGTAAACCAATTCTTTTCTTGGTGTCCCTCTGTTGCTACCAGTAGATTTCTGATTTCTCTTGCTAGTTACATCTCATTTTGTTCCTTTGGCATTTCTGATGTTATCTTCACCCACTTATGCCGTCCTTTTATACTCTCCTTTAAAATGAGGCTCAGTCAGCCTGAACTGTGTGTTCCCTTCTCTATATCACAAGTCAGAGTTTGCATTGTCTGAGCTTTTCAATGAACCTTTGTCTTCTTTGTCACTCCATCTCTGCCCATCATGGCCATTACTTTTTGATTCTTTTGTGTATAGCCATTAAGTTTCATCTGTGTTTTCCAGAAACTCTGAGTCTGCCACTATATTGTACCTGCTTCACTTTTGCTCCAGCTTCCTCTGTGTAACACCTTCTTTTGTGCTTACTTGTTTTGCATTGGTATACTCCAGAATTTTGGAGTAAACTTGTTTTTTTCTTTGAGCTAATATTTTCATAATTCAAGTATATTTAGGTTTCCAGGTTTCGTTTTTCTTTCCCTGTATTGAGCTCATGAGAATACTAGGACTGTTCATCTGCTTTACTGGTAGGAAGTGATTTTTGACCCTCCCCCCCCCCGTCTTGTGTCTTAATTCACACTACAGAGACAAACTGTGTTTCAGAAGCTCCTTTTCCAGCCATAGCTACTTACATATGTCAAGTGTATTACATATCATTGCTGGAAAAAATGCCACGTGGACTGTCAGTGCTTTAAGGGCTTACCTTGTTTCTCAAAGTTTGTTGTGCAGGGGCTGTAAATGTGTACTTTGCTGACGTACAAGGTCAGAGGCTCCACATATGGCACTTAAATGAATCATGCAGCTCATACAGCCTTCTGTCTTCTGGTCAGAAGAAATTATCTTTGTAGGACCCTGTGGCTACTGGATGTAACTGAGAGCTAGCAAATGACCTATAGTAACAGCAGACAGAGAAACCCTGTCATCCAATAAAGACCTGCTCCATACCAGAGCAACTGGCTGCAGTCAGATGTGTCTGGAGAATACTGTCACTACCTGGAAAGGTTCTGTCACCCAGGGAACTCAGGCATTCAAAGGCTTCTTCAGATTTCAACCAGATATAGCACTGGGTGGTTCACTGCTGGATTCATTCACCTGCTCACCCTTTCCTCTAGCGGATATGCAGCTGGAATTGTGAACTTCCCGCTTCAAGCAGCGCCAACAACTTTGAATCTGCTCCTCCAATTCTGTGATTGCTTAGCAACAACCTTGTCTTCAAGAACAGTAAAAGCGGGGAGTATGCAGATAATGTCACTGCTACTAGGACTTATGCCCACCAGTAAAGTTCCTTCTTGTTTCCTAACTGCTCCTCCATCAAGGCTATGTATTACTGTTATTATCTGCTCCAGCACAGAAGCGCATGCTTTAGTCCCAAGTTCTGTCTAATGCAGACTGGTGAAGTTGATTTCCTTAAATGCTGCCAGTAACATAAACTGCAGGGTGGCCCATGTTAAAGATGCCTGTTACATGGCAGCTGCTTTTGCATTCAAGAAGTCCTATCTGGTTTTAGCTCTGAAAGGAACTCACTTCAATGAAAAAAAAAAAAAACCCAACAAAACAAACCCCAAACAAAGAAACGCCGCCCCCTACACACAGAAACAAGAAATCTTGTTTTTCCTAACAGTTTTCTGACTAGATCGGTGTTGGGACATTTACTGATGTACCATATCATCTCTGCAGTTTGAGATTTATTCCTGGTAGCCATCATAACTGGTGTTGCCAGTTCACAGCATTCCAGCATCACTATGGGGCACAGTCAAGGAAATGGAGGGATGTTATGGCACAGTACAGGGAACAGTTTAAGTGGGAATCTCCTTTGCTGGGGGTCACACTTTTAAGCAAAGTCAGTAGAAGTTCTCTTACAGAAACTACAGAACCTAATGACAACTTAAAACCATATGGCTCATGTTTTGAAGGGTAATCTTGAAAGGGCTGGATTTGCAGAGACGAAAGGAAGGTACGTGCCATTTGGAAATCGAGTATTATAATTCTTAGTTAAGGTCACAAAATCTCCACCATTAGTTTCATACTTTAAAGATTTTCCAGCTGCTTATTTGTACTGTTTTTTAAAATTTTATTTTAATACATGCTAACAAAAAACAACAACAAAAATCCCATATGAGCCGGGAAATATAATTTCAATTAAAGTCTAAAAAAGTAATCCAAAAAATCCCAGAGCGTGAGAGAATAAGGATTTTGAAAAACAGCTGCATCCATCTCCAAATCTATCTTCCTTTTCAGGGAATCCAGCAAAGAATGAGGATCTTAAAAGCAAAATGATATTTTTTCGTATAGCTTTTTGTTTGATCAGTGAGATAAGCATCCACAATCTGTAATGGAGTTTGGAAGGAAAGCATTGAACCTAAGCCTCAACAGTTGTTAAAACAGATGACTGACTTGTACTTGGGCAGTTTTCTATAGACATAGATTTTAAAACAGACGGACTTTAGATGTAGCACAGCACCTGGCTTTACCTAGCTGTCTGTAAGAAAATTGTCTGAAAATTGTTTTAGAAGAGTATCATGAAATAAGGTATTTTTCCATTTTGAACAAAATCAAAAATTCATCCAAGGTACTGTGGTACAACTGTGAGGAACTATTCAATACTACACAAGTTTCAAAGGAAAAAAAAGTCTGCTTTAGCAAGATTTGTACATGCTACATAGCCTACTTAAATTTTCCCAACTCAGTGTAATTTTAATATGGAAATAAAGAAAATGAACACCAGGAAAAAGTAGTGATGTGAAGTTTCACAGTGACCTAGAAGTAAAAACCGGAGCAGAGATGGGCATCCTGGGCTTTTTCTCACAGTGCAGTCTGTAAGGAAAAGCTCACAGCAGCATGACTAGATTTTAAGCACCTCAAGACTTCGAATAATAGCATCGCAACGTAAATGAGACTTTGATTGTAAAGCGACTTAAGAATCTTTGTAAATCTTACATGTGGCTTAGGATATTTTTTTCAGGATAACACTGAGGCACTTCCCGCTGAATGGTGAAATAACCATAGTGCATAATAATGTTTAATGATCTGTTTCAGAGCATTTACAGAATGCAGTACTAATTAAACTTCACTACATTCTGATTCTTTAATGCTAGACCTGTAACATTTTGCAGCAATAGGAAAGATTTAACACTCCTGTCATTCAGAGATACAAAGATTTCCATGGTTCCTGTGGGTCTTAAAGAGCAGCCAAACATAATTCTGAAAACACAGTTAATGAACACTAAAAAATTCTCCCCAAAACTCAGGGCATGATGTCTTACACTTGAATTTCATGCAGGTAGAGTATTTACTCACAGTTGCTCAGTTTCGTTTATGCTTACCAGCCTCTGCAGTGTTTAAAAGTCAGGCATTTTGAAGACAAAGTTTTGAACATCAAATATCTTTCCCCATGGTTTTACAATTTGGTCCCATTGTATTTGCAAATGATGAAAAGCATTCATCACAAAACGTATGCAAAAAGCAGCTTGAGTGCTTAAAGCTGAAGTTAAACATAAATATAGATATGTCCAGCCAAGACCTTCTTCCTTTTTTTGAGAGCACCTGATCTCTGGAGATGGCTTGTTTCTAGACCAGTATGTTTCACAGGTGCCTAAAACTCCACCTCCAGAAGAAAATGCCTGCGTCAGGGGGACGAGAAAGGCAGCACTTGCATGCCATCAGCCCCCACAACAAACCTGCCCACTTTTTGTACAACGATTTTCTGGTCCAAAGCATTCACCCCTGAGGTGGGTACCTTCCTGTCACTCTCCCCAGCCTCCTGAAGGTGTCATAATGGTGGCAGGTGGGCTGCTGGCAGAGGGGCGGGCAGCACTGTTAACCTTCCCCTTGGAAGCCACTCCGCTGATAAAAAAGCACTACCGATACACAGGTGTGGAGAAGGAAAGACTGAAAACCAGCACAATTTGGCAGCCAGCTGGCGAGGGCATCATGTAACAGGACAGGGAAGGGACACCCCAGTTAATCTGGGAAAGGCCAACAGAAGGAACCTGATGCTGAGGCGTACCCTGGCAGCACTGGGAAAGTTGCACGGCTCCCTAAGAGAGACAGGGTCTAAATCAGGGTGTAGAGATTAGATGTACAGCTCTGCTTTGCTTGCCATGCTCCAAACTGGATGGATATAAGACATCTACCACTAAAAAACCAGGTAGCTGCATGAAGGATGGTTCCCTCTTCTTGAGATGATCAGTTTGGAGAGTACTGCTACCACATGGAGCTGCTATGCCCTGATTTAGGCAACCAGAAGATGAGCACTCTGCAGGTGATCCCCTCAGCTCCTTCTGCAGTCAGTGGAGAGAAGCAGGCATCTCTAGAAAATGATTCCTTTCATCCCAAAACTAATAGGCAGAATGAATTACTTTCTTAAGGTGCCCATTTCTCCACAACGGTTGTAAGAAGCTCTGGGCGATTGCCTCAGAGGTAGACCCCTAAAACGGGGTGAGGTGAACTCTAGCCGTAATTATCTACAAAACAAATCCTGCCCGTAATTACCAATAATCTGTCATTACAAACCATAACTATTTCCCAGGTTTTTTTGTAAAACGAAATGCAGTGCATTTATTCTAATGCCCAAATGTCTGCTAGACAGCATTTAAATCAGCAGGTCTTCCTCAGAACAGGTATTTAATTCAGCACTGTGATGTTCACACATCCCTGTAATGCTGTATTTGCTGCAAAACACATTCAGATAAAGAGAAAAGCATTAATCAGTGCCGTGCAACACCATCAAAAACCACTGACCTCATCCCTCTTCCAGTGTGACTCAAAAGCCAAAGGGAGAGGAAAAAAAAGCTCCCACCAAAGCTGCGGTTCAAAACATTTTCTTGTGGTGTTGCTATGGCCTTTTATAGTTCCCCATAGCGACTGACACTGCTTTTGAGAGCTGTGCCGAGAAGCAAGAGGAAGATTTCTGCTTCTGCGTCACCTCAGTGTCAGTGCTCTGTTAATGTGTTTTCCCTTTCAAGTAACTATCAAATAGAGAGTACAGTGCAGATGAACTAATTTCCCCTCCCAAATAAGAGGTAGCAAAAGGAAACCCAGCCAACCTCACTTTCTGTGTGCGGGAAAATATCATCTGTACCCAGAACAGTCTTCACAGAAAGGTAGGGACAATGGCGTCAAAGGCCTCAGTATGCCTCCATATACTTGTTGGTGTTGCAATATCAAGATACATGTTTCGCATGCAAACAAAACCAGAATTTTATTCTGTGATATGGATAAGAAATCAGTCAGATACATAGCTTTTTCTGGCAGTCCACTGGAAGGTAAAGTTTGACTCTGAAGGCAGGTGGGGTAATTTCTGGCAGTGCCTGTAGGATTAATCTTTTTCTCCCTGCCTTAAATGAGTAGTAAACTACACCCTGTTATACTGGAAAGTTATAGCATTTTTCCACACAGGTAGGCAGTCCAGAAAAACAACTAGGTTGTCCACTTAAGGTTTCAATGGCTTGGCATGACCTCCCACGTACTTTCTTTACTGCCATAAACCAAAGCAACATGAGAAATATACAGCTTAGTATAGCTGATTAGTTAAATTGTATTCTGTGGTGCAGTCTTCCCAGGTAACATTAAATAACGTCTTCTGTAAATAAGATGAAGACCTAAAATTATTTAATGTACTTTAATTACTCTGAATAAATAACTGACTCCTCCTTCAGTTTATATAATTAAAACAGACGTTTATTTCAGGTTAAAAAAGGGAATAGAGTTGTAAAGATTTCATAGCTGAAAATATTCTTGACCAGAAAGTGCAATCAACTGAAAGGTGAAGGAATGCAAACAGACCTACTATGTTTCCTCATCAGTAAGATTGCCTAGGGGACAGAGTCCAGAAGCACATTTATTTTAATACTTTTGGAAGGGTTATGGACCAGGTGCAGAAGCATCTTCATCTGAATGTTGTCCTCCTACTAAAACACTGAAAATCATGAAATGGTATTATATTGTAGTATTATGGTATGATTTTTTTTTATTATAAATAATATACATGTACTTGTATAAGACTGTACTGTGTTCTATTTTAGGTAATATACTCTAAAATATAGCTTCACGTCCAGAAAATTTGTTGGAAAAACTATTTCTCTGACATGAAAGATCGAGTTAAAGACTATAGACAAGTTGAAGAAAGTGAAGAAATTTTATTTGATGACAGAGAACAAACCATTCATCTTTTCATCCAATATTTTCTGAATTAGTGAAAACAGAGTGGGAAAAACGTCTCTCGTATCTCTCAGCTACATTTCTTCATTAACAGCATTTGCGACAGCTTGGGCAGGAAACACCACCGCCTAGCATCACATTGTCCATGTCGTGAATGTCAGTGATAACAGCTTTCAGTGAAGGCTGCTGTATCATTTAATAAAATATTCAAATTGTTGCCACTGATGCTTGCTTTTTTTCATGTCCAGTAGCAGAGAGCTACCAAACAAAACCAAATGTTACAGTCTTTTGGCTGTAAATCAAATTTACTGAATCAATGATGCATTTGTCATAATGCTTCTAAAGTCATAAATCCCACGGGAGGTGGGCAAGGGTGACAACGGAAAGTCACAGAACACCTTTGTGCATCTGACGCCTCTTTCCCTATCCCATAGGTAGAAATTTCACCATGATGGCAGGGAGAATTGTTACGATGATTTCTTGAGAAATGCCTTTTATAGGTGAGCCTGTCAGATCACTGCACCATCCTAAAAAGCAGCTGTCTGAGTGGACATAAGGTGCATGTCCAAAGAGAGGGGGCGGGCAGCAAGCAAGGAGCCCTAGAAAAATTTCATCCAACCTCTGGCTCTCTCCCCAAAGGGAAATGCTCTCCCCACTGTCAACTCCATGAACATTTTAGGGGGAGGGATGAGGAAAGAGGAGAGTGCGCAAAGGCTCTGGCGTAAGGGAGGTGCAGTCCACAGGCTGTAAACATGCTCAGGTTGCTCCGGCTGGTCTGCTGCCTATGTAATTAGGCACTGAGCAGAGCTGCCTAACACACTGCATCGCTAGTGCAGTGTGGGTTATGATACCTTTCACTGAATGGAAGGAACAGCCCATGATCCCTGCATTCATCAGGATGAACAAGTGATTATAGACAACCATAACTTACAAACCCACCACCCTTCTGAGAGCACAATGCGTGTTTGCCAAGTCCTACAGAGCACTGATACCATTTGTTGCAAACTACTCAGTCTTTCCTAAGTTGAGAGGTCCAAGCAACACAGGCACAGCTGAATGAATTTGATATAGTTACCTGAGCCCAGACTGAAGCTGTGGTATGCTTGTTCTCTGCCCAATATCCGTGATAAAACAAAGGGCTGTTAGTTATGAAATACAAGCTCTACTTTAGCAGATTATTTCTCACCAGTAAATGCCATTGCTTTCATAAACACACCGTTACTGGCTGGCAACAGTCTAAAAATGCTTACACATCATTACAATGGAACTTATTCTATTACTGCTTAATGATTTAAGTTCCTTTGGACCTGCAGCCTTCTCAAGACACAGTGAAATAGACTGTCATAAATATGCCTGCAGAATAATATGAAAACATTCTCTCGTCAATGTGTATTCAGCAGGAATATTGCATTCATGTTATTTTCATTTTATTAATTTTAATATGGAAATCAGAGCTTCATTACAGTGCAACAAGAAATACATAATAATATAAAATTTCAAAGCACACAAATAAAATTATGCCTTACCGGCTTTCATTTCCCCGCTGCACTCTGCAAATAATATAAACATAAGTTGTGTTTCAGGATCGGTGTGGCATAACCAATTTTGCTCAGGCGGAGAGCCAAGAAAACACAAGTTCTAATCCCTACCCTTGGGCTCTCAATTCAGCAAGGCACTTATGTCCCTGTGTAACTTTAAGAAAAAGCAATGATGCTGAAGTCAATGAGTCTGCTTCACCATTCATGCATGTTCCAAGTGTTCTGCTCAGCTGAGGTGCTAAGCTCCTTTCTTTTATTTTTTTCACTTGTAACGGAAGCAGTGCTTACCCGTGTCACAGTGGTGCTGTGTGGTTCCTCATCAGTATTTCTGATGGGCTGATACAGCCCTAACACCATGGAACAGCAACATTTCATGGTCTTTAATATGTTTACTTTTTTTTAATGTAAATACCATTTTACTAACTTTATCCCTCCTGATCTTAAGCAATGCTGAGCACCTCTGTTTCTCTTCCACATTAGCAATACTGGAGTTATTATTACAGGAGTGCAATTGAATTCCCTTCCCGCCCTACCAGTCTTTGGTGAAATCACTTGAACTCTGCTACAGTCCCTCTGCTGTTGTGAACGCATCGTTGCTGTCCTCCTCCTGAGCTTTTATCTGAGGGGTTGCCTGTCTACACAGACACAGCACCATTTTAAGGTTGGACCAAGCCTGCCTTCGCTGTGCCCCTACAGCTTTGCATCTGACGACTATCTACACCTCCAAGTCTCTCCCTCCTGCTTGTCCAAGCTCTCGTCCTGGTTCCAGGAATTTCCTCCTTCGTGTTCTTGACAGTCACCTTGGACCTCTTTAAACTTATTCATGTCCCTGTTACTAGGACCATCCTTCAAAATCATCATCCCAGATGCTGCAATCCACTCCTCCATCTCCCTTGCTTCCGTCACCTCAGTAACAGGCTCTTACCTTTAAGGCTACCAGCACGCTGATGTCAAAAGTTTTCTTGCTGCTTTCTGAAATGCTTCGCCCCTTTTTCAAGCTGTCCTAATTTTGTAAGGAATTTTTTCTGACAATGCACAAAATTGTGCTTATTGGCTTTTCAATCTCTCACTACTTCTGACAAATCCCTCCTGAAAACCATCATTTCCCTTCTGACATTGACCAGGCAAAATATAAGCTGAAAACATTGCTTTCCAGTAAAATTCATTGCTATTCTACGCTCTCATTCATCCCCACTTAATTTTCCTGTTTTGTCATGTCCTTCCCTTATGTGCAGTTCTTTTGTTTTGCGGGCTAAGACCTGGCTTCTTGATTGCTCATCACTACAGCGACACCCACAATGGATCTCCAAACTGCAATTAGCCCTTCTAAAGGTCTGTGAAAAGTCAGCCACAATTTGTTGGGTCCAAACCACGTGCTCCTCCCCTCTGTTCTTCCCTGAGTGGGCATCCTCCGTTGGGCGCTCCCAGGAAGCCAGCAGCTACCCGTGCTGTGCTTTAAGGAAACACTGCTGTCCCATGATCTCAGGGTTCCATGTTTTATAGACACGAAGGAGCATCAGCAGGTTACTCCTCAGTGTCGCTTGGATGCTGCTATGTGCCCATGGCTGATATGTGTGCTTTATTTTGACAAAACACAAAGACTTTCAAAAACATTCAGACCTAGATGTAACTAGATGTAAAAGCCTGTAATGGTTGAGAAGCAAGGCTGAAACTGATTCAAACACATCCTGACGATGGCAACAACAGAAGAGTCCTGCCTGATTGCTTTTTTTCCAAAAGTTGCTTGTTCCATACACTTTTAGAGTTCAAAGCACCGCAAAACTACTTCCAAAATATTGCGCTTCATCTTATGATTGTAAATTATGTTAGCTGCATATTCCAGTTTTGCACCAGAATTGGCAAAACGCTGTCAATAGTCAAGGCCTGCTTTGCATATAAATATGGGACTTGTTTCACAGTTTCCCAGCAGAATAGTCTTAGTATACGTCTCCTTGGACGTCATTTTCTTTCAGACAACTGGCCTTATTGTCGCAGCTGGACTACTATCTATGTTCTAGTGAATCCAAAACTGGCTTTCATGTCCCTCTGTTAGAGATAGCCCTGCATTTAATTACAAGTGGTTAGACTTAATTTGGGAAATTAAGGTAGACTGCCTATAGCCCCTCAGTCCTGCAATGCTGACAGCACTGGGTCTTGGAGGATGCTCTTGGTGGGAACTCAGGGGCCAGCTGAGCACTCTGCTGTACTGTGATTCACACCCATGGAACTCCGTTGATTTCCTGGAAGTTTCACGAGCATATAATGAGCACAGGAAAGCAAAAATCAAAATCACTGGCTTCTCTACCACAGGGGAGTCGGAGATAACACATGAGATGCAGCTGCTACACATTGACACGGCTTGCATTCATGCCTTACTGTGTATCAACACAGAAAGACAACCAGCTTTCTACTTTTAGCACACTTTCCAGTGCGAGCTCACTACCAATTCATTACAGTACTTCCACCTAACACCAAAAAGTATCCGTACACAGGCTTGTGTAGCTGTGTGCACCTGGAGCAGCAGCAGAGCACAAGAGCTTTTAAAGAATTACTTCACTGTAGTGATGAAAATATTTCAGCCACATGGACCAATGGTTCAGGATTGTTGTTACTTCCAGAAAATATTCACATCCTGGGCTGAATTAAAGAAAGTGTGGTTGGTAGGTAACAGGAGGTGATCTTTCCCCTCTGCCTCTCACTGGTGAGACACACTTGGTGTGCTGGGTCTGGTGCTGGGCTCCCCAGTACAAGAAGGATGTGGACTTACTGGATTGAGTTCAGAAAAGGGCCACAAAGGTGCTGAAGGGCTTGAAGCATCTGTCATGAGGAGAGGCTGAGCACAGCACTGTATGAGACATTTCCTCAGACACAAATCACAGCATTTCAGCAATAGAAAGATTTCTAAGGTTATCTTATCTCAGACAAACTTTAGCATTGCCTTGCTAAACAAACTCCTCTCAGGAAAACACAGATGACACCAGAAATGAAAAGGCAATAGGACCTCTACAGTTCTAAACAATCCTTGCAAAATTCACTTTTCCACTGTGAAGCTGGGCCTTAAAGGTTTAAACATTACAGTGTCAAGTTGCCTTTCTACTGGTTTTCACCTTCCATCAGGTTGGACTTTATTCCAAGTTTGCTGGGCTCTCCTAGTCTATCTGGACAATAACTTTGTTGGCCTCATGCTCATGCAGATCAGTGCAACACTCTCCTACATGAGGGCTTTTTGTGTAGCTACGTACATAGTTACTGTGCTGACCTTCTCACATCTTGGCTTCCCATCATATCACCTGCCTGCTGTCTGTCTGAAGCCCCTGCACAGTGACTTGCTAACCAAACTGCCTTTCAGACAACCCTCAACAGAAACATTCAACCCAGATGTTACTGAAGTGCACAAAGAGGGACCCAATCTGTCAAGCCTTCAAAGCATATAGAGTTTCTTGCATTAAATAACATATTCACTAAGCTCTTCCAGTTCTGGGAACAAAGATGGCATCTCAGCATAGCCCTCCATCTTCAGTTTTATCTTTGCTGCCTCAGAAACAGAATAACACTGCTTGCATGTTATTCTTGCCTCTCTTTCCATACAGTGCATACATACTTCTGTGCAATCAATACCCTCCAAGACAGTCCTAGTCAATCACCCAATCTCTGACAAGTCTATGAGGGAAACAGAAAACAACGTAGAGAATGAAAAATGAAGTCCTAGATGCATCTAAAGAGTTAAGCTTGAAAACTCAGGGGTGGAGAGGACTTTTCATGCTTCATGGAAGTATAGACCTGATAATACAGTAGAGCCTGACTTCAACGTGAAAGCAAGTGAAACAGTCTTCCACCACTATAAAAAGCTGTGAAAAGCTAAAAGGAGCTGTAGTTAACAGAGGGAGATGAACACCAGCTTTACAATATAATATGCTCCATCAAAACCCTTCATCACTACACAGTGGTTTCAAGCTTCTTTTCTTACTGAAGCCACACTAAGGCCCCCCGTGAGCCCTAAAACCAGTTCTCAAACAACAGACAAAAACAGTACCTGCCTTGGTACAAGCAGTTGGAAAAAGCAGGGAGGCCTGCAGACTTCTGTCTTCCCACACACATCAGCAACTGACTGGACAGTAATGGTGATAATGGTTTTACCGGCTTTTAATGTAAATTTTATTAAAATTTTAATTCATGGAGTTGCACAAAAGTTCTGTACTGGATGTAAAACTGCCTATTCATTAACTTTCAAACTTTCTCTATTAAACACAATATGAAGAACATAAGAATATAGTCATAGCCCATGGAACAAGAGCAGTCTTGGTTATGACTTTTTTATGCTATTCCATTTAAATATTTCAGTTAACTTCTACAATATTTCTGTGAAATGTTTATAATAATTTACATTCGTCAGTTTGAGTCCAAATTTTCAAGATTAGCCTCATGATAGGAGCATGTGGCACACTGGTTGTGAATGGCTGGCAATTGCCATTTGTTACTGAAAATTCTTGGGCTTTGTCGCAAATGAGTGGTTAGGTTGCTTAAATAATTACTCAAATGTTTTGTAAGAAAAGATTTTCCTGAAAATTTAGAAGATGTGATTTTACAAAGTTTGTTAACAAGGTTCACTCTCTTACTTATTAAATGAATGGAATACAAAACCGAAGGAGGTTCTGAGTGGAAAATGATTTATACAGAGGTAAAAGAAAAGTGTAAGGGGTAAGGGAGACCTCCCACTGTATCACAAGGTTCGGAACAGACCCTCTTGCTTAGGGGGTCCCTGCATACCCCCCCTGCATAGACCCCCCTCTTGCATTGGCCCCAGCAAGGGATGAGGGCTCATGAGCTCCACAATTTTGTCTGCAGAGAAAAGTTTTGAAAATCCTTCTCATCTGGAAACAATGATTTTTCTTCTAGGTGAATACTGCTGTGTGCAGCATTCAAAGAGCTCATGTGCTACCATGTAATGGCAAGGAGACTTCCCTGTAAGAACGACTGAGAGAAACTTTTCTTACAAAAGAGTGACTGGTACCTCTGAGAAAACCATGAACAGCTGGTTAATCTTTACAACATACCACGTATGCAGAAAAATGTGAAAACTTATGATGGAAAAGAAAGCTTCATTTCAGCAGTCCTCAGAGAGCAAACGTTCTGCTACCTTCAGCTGAGACCTCAGGCTTGCGAACAGGTTCCTGTGCTCATCAAAGAGAAGGCATCGCTCATCGCGACTCTTCCAGGGCTGAAAAACCACGCAAGGTGTTTGCAGAACGGAAGTCTAATGTGCCTAATGAATTAATTCCTTTTGCTACTGAAAAAATAATTAAGACAAACAATTAAGCCATTTCCATTTAAAAATTAATGCTGACTATGTAAGTGGAAGGTTCTCATAAGTCATTTTCTAAATTTTAACAACTGCTGTTCATGTAAGTCAAAACTAAATACAAATGAGCTACTGTGCAAAGTTAGAGATCAGATGTTACAAGTAGTAATTTTCCTTTCTTATCAAAATCAGAGTAAAACTGTATTTATAAGCAAATATAATCTGTACAGAAACTCTACTTCATTTATGAAAAGATTAAAAAATTTGCCTGCAACCATAAACCCAAGTTTTCTAACAATTCTAGAACAGCAAAGAAATAGCACACTACACAAGTACTCAAATTGTTGAGACAATGCTGTCAAATATCCGTTTCCAGAACATGTTCACGCTGCATTTTCAAATGCTCATGAAAATATCTGCTGAAACACACGGGTGTAAGAAATGAAATTCCATGTGGTTTTTTTATTTTGAAATTCCAAGTCCTGTTGTAATCAAATGGAGGAGTTTATAAAGATAGATGAAAAGAAACTAAGATTCCCAAGTAGAGAGTTTCACATATTCCTCTTTTTTTTTTTAGTGCCATCTTTCAGATAGTGTGGATATTATCTTTCTCTAATAATTACAACGGAGTATGGGATACCTCTACTTTCCAAAGTGGTATCTTTGCAACTAATATATTACAATTACTAATTATTTTAATAAATTGGCTATCACTAATTAGAACATCTATTAAATTGTCATTGCTTGATCATATGATTTATTTTGTTTCATCTTGCACTGACTTGATGAAAATAAGAACAGTCAGTTGCAACACATCTCCATTCACAAGCCACAGGCAATTGTTTCTGGCTGCTGCTGGGTTTCCTCATGTGTATTTCAGAGAGAAATGATTGAAATGATTAGCCCCATTATACTAATATATTTGAAAACACGGCAGTGCTACTTAACTTCAGTGTACAGAGGAAAACAATAGGTAGCTACACCTTGTAAAAGTATCCTCAGAATAAAGCTGATAGGAGTCATTTGCCCAAATCCGTTTTTCTCCTGAGTAGAAGGTCACCAAAACATCCAGTCTCTGTCAAGAGCAAGCTAGGAGATATGTGTGTTTATGCCCTTTAGCTGTTTGCATCAGGTATTTTTGATTACAGAAAGATACAAGGTTCATTGGATAAAACATTTTTGACTGACAAAGGCACACTATTCAATGAAGAGAGATGAGCAGGTTTTACTCCTCAATGAAGCAAAAAGAAGTTACTGGCGTAACATGAAACATCTCTAAGGATGTGATACGTCAGTTAGGATACTTCATTTACATACTTTAATTAAAACAAATGGCAAGACTATACCCTGAAAAACAATTTTAAATATTTAGTTTTGTCTTAGATAGGTATCTTAAATAAGCTTTTCAGGTCCCAGCACATTCTTCATGTTAGTTACAGAGTAAGTATCCACAGACAATTCACAAACCACGTGGCAGCGTGGTAACCGAGGATCAGGAGAGGAAGAAGTGTCTACCAGCAACCAGTAATGAGCACGGAGGCTCTCTGACAGGTAACAAGATATTGCAGACCATGCCTGTACCTTGAGCATGTCACACGTATAGGTGCTGGAACCCAGTAACACCCCCATAGTCGATCATTATCCCTCCTATGCTCATGAGCCTCAAATGAGTGCAAAGTTTTTACTGGCATTATCAGCAAGTTGCCTCCTTGACCCTAAGTTCATCCTCATTTGTATTTAATTCTTCACAGTGTTTAGGGAATAATGGGAATCTGTTACTAAAAAGGGAAAATAGGCTTATGGGGAAAACATAACTTTCCCATTGCGTCTATGGGCCACGTGGCGTGCCTCCTGGGCAGCTTGACAGAAATCCAGAGATGCTTAGACATATCTTTTTGTGAAAAGTATGCTTAAAGAAAGTATTGCAGGACTAGAAATTTAGACATTTTCCCCAAGTGCTCAATTTCTGATAGACATCACATCACAAAAAATTCAGTTGCTTTGTTCATTCAAAGGAGTATAAGCTGATTTAATATCACCTCTATTATTTGAATTTACTTCAAAGTCCTGTGTACCAGCAGATCTAGCAGATGCATCAGTTGAAACATGCTTAGTGTTTACTTGAAGTATTAAATTGTGCTTCAGCATTAATAGCATCTTAATATGAGCTGAAAGCAGGCATGCTTAACCTGTAACGACATTGAAACAAAGGCCTTTGTATCAGGTCAGTAAGCTAAACAACGTGAACCAGGTATCTCACAGATTCGTACAAGTCAGGGACCAGCTTATGCAGAGCTCCATCCTTCATGAGAGTGTGAGTCAGTAACATGGAAAAGCTCCCTTCTTGTTATCCATGAACAGCTGAAGACACTTCAGAAGCTCATGCCCACAAATACATCAAAGAAGCTGAAGATGCTCTGCCAGCAGGACTGCAGAGCCCCAAATCGCAGCATCTTCCTAGCAAGTTAGAGATGACAGCAGGAATTCAGAGTCACACAAGACTGTCTACAGCCTAAAGGCCTAGAAAGACTTCGCAGGATGTAAAGGAGAGAAAAACAATGTGGAGGTTTGTCCTCTTCCTTTGCTAAAAGCGAGAAGCTAGAGCATAAAAAGAAGCTAATCTCTGTGGAGCTTAAAGGATCCCAAAACTTCCTTGCCAGCAGATAAAGTAAGCAACAGAAGAGAGAGCAAGGGAAAATGAGGAGATTGTCCTGATTTAGAGAGGTGATTGCATCCTTTTTGACCAATTCTGTATGCTTGCTTGCTTTTCTTTTCCCCAAAGTCAGGCAGGCAGGAAAAGAGAGACACTCAGTGCTGTCCTCTCTTCATCCTCAATATTGAAAAGAAGTAAGCCTTGAGAGCATTTTCTTCTCTTCATTTAAGGACCCATCACAAAGTCAATGACCAGTAATTTCCCTCCATGTGCCTCAAGGCAGCTCCTGTGTGGGGAGGGTGCTAGTGAGCAGGGGAGCCTGCCACAGTGTTCTGCACAACCCACACGTGCATCAGCCTCCTAGGGAACGATTATTCCCGTGCAGCCAGCCAGTCTCCTCTACCCAACCCTAACACAAAAGATGACACAATGTCACTGCCAACAAGGTCAGCATCCACGTGACACACTACCAAGAAGAGCTGGCAAGCCCTCATTGCTGCTTTTGACAATCAGCTTCAATGGAGCATAGGACATTAGCCCTTCATCTACTGAGAGGAGCATTATTGTATAAAGCTAGCAGATATTTCTCCCTTTCACAGAATGAAAATCATGGGAAACGTAATTTTCCCTGGACATTCGGAATAGAAATGTAGTTTCCAGATAACAGAGTTGCTACAGCACATGGCCAATGCTAGAGCTCAGTAACTGAACAAATATCGTTCTAACTTTAGGTTTCTAAGTCATATCCAGTCTGGAATGAGAGTAGCTGTAAATTATTACCACATATGATTGCGCCATCAGCTATCCCTTATGAACAGTTAGTCTCAATGCATTTCTATTTGTCAGCATTACCCAGGAAAATAGTCACTGGTGACTTTCCCAAGCTGAAAAAGGAAAAGAGCTCATCGGCTTTAGGTTCACATATATATTTACAACACAAAGGATACAGTTAGATCTATCTTTCCAAACAACAAGCCTAGCGGTCTCTTCAGAGATAAATCCACTAATGCAAGGATTTCATTCTCTGTCAGTTTTGCACAGCAGCTACCACCCTCTCCCAGTTATGTGGAAAATGAATACCGCTAATCTAGCACAGAGTTGACACCTCCCCTCCCTGTGTTATAAAACCCAAACCATCTTTCATGGTCTGTTCAGTGGTATTTTGGAATTTCCTCATCCCTTCCAGTGCCAGATCCAAGTTATAAACTGCGCAGCGATAAGATGTCACCGACTACCTGCCCAAGTCTGCCCTACCTACCACATGTTGTTGAGGTGATGAGTAACATAATGAAGTGTACTCTGCTTGAGCACAGCTGACCCTGCCAGGTAGAGAGAGCTTTTAGAAACACACAGCACGTCCACAGAGTGATGTGCAATGCCCATGAAAAGACACGTTCTCCGAGGATACGACGGGAAGTTTGTAAGAGTTCACAGAGCGCATAGCATTGCTGATTTCTACAGTGGCTTCTGGATGGAACCGTCAGCAGCCTGTCATCACCATATGTGTCCTTTGGTTCAGGTTCTCTGTACACAGCTACATCCCTACTTTCAGACAGGCCATTATTTTGAAACCACAGACTCTTGCAGCTTAAATGCTCTTTGCTTCTTGGAAGAATATTTTTCCTTTTGCTGTGCTGCCATCCAAGGCAGCCTTTGCACACACAAAAGCTTGATCTCTAGGGACAACATGAATTCACTGTTCCAAATAGTAAGCTCCCTTACTAAATTAAATACTTTGGGTTTAGCTTTAAAAATTACTTTAAAAGTTCATCTTTCTAAGCTCTGCATTCAATGTTGAGAAGCATGCTGAAAGAGGATCAATGCCCTCTTTCTCCTACTCATACAAGTCTCACTACAGATACCCAGCCAGACAGAACTTCTATAAGGTGATGTACTGGTGCTGCTCTGCAGGGGGTTGACATTAAAAAGTTGACTCACAAGCACAGTTTTTCAGGAGGACAAAAATTAAGGAACTTACAAAGTTGGATGTTTTTTTCATTTAGTACCACAAAAGTGCTGGTCTGTTCTGGATTAGGTTAGTGTTGAGATATTGAGGCAGAATCTTCAGCAAAATGTGCATTTGTATCAAATACAAGACAAAAATTTGTCTGCTCAAATTTGACGTTAAATGGTGAGGTTCTCACTACATTAAAGATGCATATCAACTGGACCTTTTTCTATATCTAGTCAACCCAGGACATCTGCACTCATACGTCATGATTGACAAGGATGCCAGCAATGTCAAAGTCTCTGATTCGTACCTTTAATTCTGAGTAACTCAACTCTCATGTTCTTACTCTATTACACTAACCAGAGTATTAGGTGATTTTAAGCACTGCAATGCTTTGTTTAATGCTCTTGTATTTTTGTAGGGTCTCATTCAAATTACTGTTCTAGTTTGAAGACCTGTTAAAAGTATTCAATTTGCTTTAAAAACTCATCACAGTGAGTCTTCCTACAAACTTCCAAATTATTTTAGTGGTTTCTGTACAGTCATGTCAGCTTATGAAGTGTTAACCAGTACTCCATTATCCATTTTATGTATTTGTGGCACAGCCTAATAAAGCAAGTGTAGAGTCCAATGCCATTTTATCCTTTAACTTTATTGACATGTTTGTATTGATTTTGTTAAAAATTGTCAATTAAAGCAACATAATGTCACCTTTCCAATATGATTCCAAAGCAACATTTTCACATTTCCAATGCGTTTAAAAACTTCTATGAAAGGCCTTGATGAAAGATTAAGACCAGCTCCAAAGAGACACTGGAGATCAGCTCTCAAACAGATAAATCAAGACATGTTTTACTAGCTGCTACATGATAAGTCTTTGACGTACTTTATAAATGCTTTGCAGCTGGATGTTCCATTTCCCAGGGAGACTGAAATTACATTTTTGTAACTCTCTGTAAGTTTTGTGTCTTTGCTGATTGGTGGGAGTATAAGCTGTGGTCTTTCTTCAGTGTTAAGTAGTGTACAGAAAAAGGCTACTCAAGTGTCTGTGGATGGCTGTTTAATACTTCAGATGTGCTATCAAGCCTAGACCATGAAGATGATTACCCGTAACACTTTGAATAACGATTGATCTTAAAGGTTTTCCTTTTGCTATAATACTATGTAGTGGATGCATCGGTTACTTCTTGCTCCAGTTATTCTGAGATGGATGCTATTTCACTAGCTTTGGTGTGGCAGCAGGAACATAATTTTTTATAGACTACCTTAACGCTAGCAAACATGGCTGGCTTAGGGAGCAAAGCAGAAAAGTTATTCTACTTCAATGCATGTATATTTGACAATAAAAAAGTGATCTGAATAATTTTTACAAAGCTAGCATTTTACTCTGAGAGCAGACCTCATCTCCCAGTGTTTTCCATCACTTTCACACTGGCATAAATCTGATTTCAAATTAGTTACAGAGATCTGTAAGTGATGGAACACTCTGGGGAAATCAGGACCAGTGCTTTCAGCAATTATAAGCTAAAATTTAGAGAAGATTAAATTCTTTGCAGGGAGGTAAGAAAATCAGTGAGGGGAAAAAAAAATCCATGTAAATCCGGAAAAAGAAAAAAAATACTGTCTATCACAAAGGCACATGCAAATTTAGTAAAAAAATTGACTGTTTCATGCTGTATGGAAGTCTTCTCCAGATTCCTAAGAATTGCCAACTTCTATTTCCTCCCCTCAGTGCTGCACATACCAAATAACTATTGGTCTGATTTTGCAATATATATTCTCTCTGGCTGGTGGTGTCAGAGATGATGCAGGAAATATTTTGAGAGATCATTTGATCAAGAATTTACTTCCTTAAATATCTGAGCCTGATTCTTCACAGCTGTGCGAAGTGATTGAAAACTCCCTACAGTTGCAGCGGGCACTGTTCTTACATTGACACCACTCATGCTGTGAGGTTGCCCGTGGCCCCGGAAACTTGCCGTGCTCAGTCATCATTTCCTTCACTCCCAACCCAATTTCATAATCTGACCAGGAGGGTGCCCTGGCCTTTGAACTGCAATGCAGCTGCTGTGTCAGCCTCTGTTTCTTACCTACTGTTGGAAATCACCAGAGAAAGTGCAAAGTACTACACGGTAGAGAGTTAGGACCTTGGTTTCCCATTTGTAACAGCAATTTGGAGGAATTTTTCTTCAGCTCACTGTTCAGTTGATTTTCCTCTGCTTATTTCCAGCCCATTTTGTACCCCTAAAGGCTACTGAAGTGGAACGCTGACTTTCTTTCAACTCCTGAAGTCCCTTGAGTAACCCAACTGCCAGCAAAATATTTTACTTTTATTGACTTCTGTGCACTGTACTTGAGAGCCTCAAAGCAGAAAAATGCTATTTCAACTGTCTTTGAGAACAGTCTTGGTAAAATGAGCTGAATTACACTGTAAAGTACTGTTACCTTCAGGGCATCACACGCACTGAGAAAACTTGAGGGACCAACTCTCCACATGAAGTAGAAGATTCCTATTTCAAAGCAAAATATTGGTATTCAAATAGCTACAAGAAGGCACCACACACATTAGAGTTCTGCTCTTTTTACTGGCCACATTTCAGAACGAGAAAGTAAGAGCGTGTTTGTAACAGCTGACAATTCAAAGCTTGAGCACTGGAAAGCAAAGCCTTGTTTACAGAGCTCTTCCTGGATGTCTTAATAAAAATGTTTGAAGCTTTTGATTTTATATGCACCATGTGGATTCAAGTACACCGATAAGGCAGAGTGCATTGAAAGCTGAGAAGGCAGCAAAAATTGAAATCTTCTAACCTTATATTTTAGTAGAAGATACAAAGTCACTCGTATACAAGCTCTCAGTTTTCAAGGATTGCAGTAGAGACAGACACGAAAGTATTGAAGCTTTGTGCTGCTCTGAACATTTATCTATGCAGTTTACATAAAGAAGTACAGCATTTAACTAAAATCTACAAAGTTTTAGCAAACATAAGAATCATAAGAGTAAAAGCAGGAAGATCCCTGAAACAGCACTCCAGAGACATTCATCCTCACCATGTGGGCTGCAGTGTGTGACCTCCATTGTCATCATTATTGATAAGGATCCTGGAATATATTTTTCTTTTACGTATTATTTTTACACACTCATAAGCCGTCAGATCTATTCTAACACCAGAATTCCAATACAAATAAATTATCCATATATGCCTTTACTCAATACTCTTTTAAAAAAAAAACACTAGACGCAAATGCAGCCAAGGTGACCACAAACTACTTGAGAAGCAAGCCTGAATATTTTAAACACAGTTAGTACAGAGAAAGTAGACGTGGAAAAATACATTTTAAAGTTCTGCTGTTTACACTAATCTTGAATCTTAATTCACCTTGTTTACCTTCTTATCTGAAAGGTCACCTTTTTTTTTCCAGTGTTAAGATGCATTCATTAGGTAAAGTATGCCAAATCTGAATATATCGATGTTTTTGTGACTACAGGGTTTAAGGGTTTTCAATGGCTGGAACTTGCTTTTTATTGCAAAATAATTATGATCAACTTGTTTGCCTTACATTAGTAGGGAAATCCATAATCAGTAAAGAACTTATGCTCCAGCATCAGCAGATACTTAACATTTCAAGGCAAATGTACAGTGCATCATTCAACCAACTTTGTCAACAGTGGATAACTTTAATTTGTGTGTTGTAATAAGTAGTATGCAATTTATGGCTGCATAGACTGGCAATGTCTTCCTTTGTGAACTGACAGATGCTAATTGCAATTGAAAATATCTACTTTTGCGAGTTACAGTGGTACGTAAAGTTAACACTGGTAAACATCATATTTACTTATATCAGTCTAATATAGGCACCAAGAAATTAGTTTGGAGGTCTTAGAATGATTCACTGCTGGGTAATTATTCATAATTCATAACACTGCCAAATAACAGAATAGAACTTTGGCATGAGATACGCCAGCAGTTCTCTCACGGAAAGCTTACACTTTCTTTAGTATACAGCTGTCCCACTCTGGTGCTATCAGTATGGGAAACATCTAACGTTAGTGAAATTTAAAGACTGAGTTTGCTGTCGTAGATGTTTATGCACATACCGGAGCTTCATTACAGCACTGTATACCTAAGTGAAGCATCCTTTCTGCAGGAATCCCGGAACAAAGCATGCATTTCCATGACAAAGGTGAATCCAGCATAAGAAACATACTCCACTTCAAACACATTCACTAACTCTTATTTAAATACAGCAAGAAAAGCAAAACTGTTCTTTCTAAAGATGTAGGCCACATGGATTCTTTGGAAAACTTGTGATACTCATTTGACCTGTCTATTTGGTGCTAAGATGACAGCACTGTCCAACTACAACCGAAATCTTTGCTCCTAAAGAACTCTGATAATACAGCGTACCACAACTCTGCTCAGCCTGTGATTAGAAAGCGAAAATCACCACCACATCTGCCAGTTAACCAGTCTTCTGATGAAACAAATGCCAACAACGCATTGCTAGTTTATTTTTCAACAAAACAGAAAGGGTGGCTCTATTGAACAGACGCTCTGTTCTCATATTAGCGAGTACCAACAAAAGCTCTATTATATGCTAACATACATTTCATTCAAATGCACTAGAAAATTTCATTGTATTGTCATTCTTTTAAACACAAGCAATATTATTTATCTCCATTCAACTTTGGATGCAATATAAAGCAGATTTTCCAGTTGTGAAGAAAACTGGAATGGAGTGCATGCTACATTTTGTCTAACCAGCTTTTACCCACAAAAACAGTTTTTCATTTTAGAAATTTCCTTCTAAACAGAGCTAATCCAATGAGAAACAAAGATATAAATACATGTAATGTGCAAAAATATTACTCCAATTACAGCAGTAAAGAACATACCAGTCTTAAAACACTTTGAGAAATAAAACATCGTATTTCTGAGAGCCAAACACAGAGGTATGTTAAGTGAATAATAAAAACACACTTGTGTGTACTAATTGGATAATGACATATATTGCTTTGACTGTCAGTTACCACTGTGCCTTTAAAAGTTCCTTTTGTTAAGCATGTAATTTCACTGTTAAAAATGAATAAAAACCTATGCAACTGCCTCAAGACAGCCTTGCATACGGTACAGATCTAACTTCAATGCTACTTAGAAAATAGTCCACACTGTAAGCCATCACATTTTACATTCTCATTCACTTTATATCTGCCTAGGTTATGCGCTGGTTTGTTTTTTAAAACTTTTCTGAAATCTTGGGAAAGTTGGTGGGGAGAACAATACACCTGGTATTAGTCCAGTTTTTCATTTTGGTTAAAAACAGTGGGGTCTGCAGAGTCTGGATTGCAAACCCCTGCACTGCAAGACAGCCCTGTGCAAAGCTGCTTCTGACCTGCCACCAAGACACGCTCCGTCCTCTGGTCCTCCCCACAACCGAAACCCACAAGTAACGGCACAGTTTTGACCTGCTACCATGTCTCACACTGCGTCTCCCCAGGCACTCCGATGAGTGGGTTTGGTATTATTCCCTTTGTCGAGGCAGGGAGACTAGTCAAAATCAAACTAGATCCTGCAGCAGTCTCTCACCTCAGTGTTGGTGAGACTGATCAAGTCTGCATCTTGCAGGTAAACAGACCCCAGATCAGCGTTTTTGCATGCCTGTGTCTGCATGCAATTTGTTTTATCACCACTCAGAGCTCAAGACTATCCAAGCTATCAACAATTTAAAAGCATACACTGATGGAGAGGAGGGGGAGGGAGGTAATTCAGGTACTCAGACTGAAGTTTACCCTCCACTCCCTGTGAGCTGAGGTAAAGAAAAAGAGTCACCACAGACAGGACAAGCTCCCAGAGTTTTCTGCCAGCCCCTTGCCTTTGCTCGAACCACCTGTCTGGGGAGCATCTTCCACCTGCACCGAGACCTTCAGCATCGAGTCACAAAACACAACAAGGTACACCCCAAAACACCGACCAGCACCAGTGCCGGATCAAACCTCCAAGGGATGACCCGGCTAGTTAGAAAAAACCACCGAACCCCAAGGCAAGATTTCCAAATGCCCTTCGTGGCACGCTTGGAAGTCCTCGCTCCTCGCCCCTCGCGTCCTCCTCCAGCCCCTGCTCAGCTCCAGAGCGGCTGAGCCCGCACCGTCCCCCCGTGGGGCTGGGAGCCTGTATCCCCACCGGCGCGTGGAAAACCCCCAGCCAAGTTCGCCCACCGCGCTCGCTCCCCGCCGCACGCCTTTAGCCTTACCCTGAGGAGAGGGCAGGCAGCCTACCTCCCCGCGCTCGGCAGTCCGGCTGCGTGCAGGGCGCGGAGTGATGGAGAGCGGGGAACTCTTCAGTGATAATCAGCGCTGAGAGGCTGCTCCTGTGAATAGTGTACATCCTGTAGCAGCAGGCTCTGTTTCTAGCAGCTGGCAGCAGCCTTCGCAGGAGCAGTGATGAGCACAGCTTGAGATCTTCCACAATTAACCAAATATTGTATAGCGGCAACAAATCAACAACTAAAGCCCGGCTCGCAAATAAAAGCAAAGTACAATTTCAGATGGGAGCTGAAAGCTTAAGTCACCGAATGCTACATTTCTTCTTCAAGATTATTCCAGCAAGCTCCTTCTGCTATTTTTACTGTACCATAATGCACTAGGTCTGGCTTTTACCCTATTGAAAGAACATGAATATATTATTATCCACACAAAAGAGCAGGTTATTGTTTATGAATTACCAGCCTTCCCAGCAACAAAGGCTATTTTCATAAGAAAACTCAATTTCATTTTAGCTCCAATTTGATTACCAGCTGAAGAAAAGCAGCCCTGCGCCTAAACCTCAAAGGATTTTTATTCATACCATTGAATGGGCTTTATTGCTTCCTTTTCAAAACTGATGTAGAAAGCTTTTAGAGTAAAACATTGACAAAAAATTATTGCGCTGCTATTTTGTGCAATAACAGAGCTGAAGAGGGGCAATGATTTCTCAGTCATCCTTCACTGTACTTCAGAACAGTAAAGGCTGGAATTAATGACAGACCATAGAGAGGAGCTAAGCCAAGGTCTCACAATGCATGTCAAATCTAAATGATCACTATACATTGAAAAGACCCAAAAAAGCCTGCAGCTGATTGATTCATGGCTTTCACAAGAAAGACAGGCTTGAAGAGTTTATTGCACCACAATTTACTCTGAATTATCATAAAAATGAATGTAGAGGCTGAATGTCACCCCGGCACACTCCAAAAACACACATCCAGGGACAAAGTTCACCCAGGAATTATAGCAGTGCTGTTCATGCTACTATAGTTAAGGGTCTGTCACTTTTCTCCTATTATAGGGGGTTTTAGCTCAGCTGTAAAGCTGTGCTCCAGAATAAAACTTGGCACAAAGGTCTCATTTTGAGGGAATATAATTTTTTTAAACAAATGTAAAAGAAAAAAAAAAACCCACAACCTTCCTGACTGTTTTTCAGTTAAACATTTGTAAAAGCTGCTTGCTAATTTCTGAGGCTTTTTAACAATTGTATAACTCAAGATTCGGCTTAGGATTTGAATATTTTTTTTCTTCAAGAAATAAAAATTAAGCTGTCAGACCATACAGGGCACAAACTGTTTTTGCCGTATTAGACAAAAAGATTTCAAAATTATTCCTTTTTTTAAAAATGGTTTATGGAACATGTATGGTAGAAGAGTGGAACCAAACTGTTACTACACGGACTTTGCCAAAGACACCTGGATGCTGCATTATGAAAGCAGCCTCTGTACCACTATGATATGAGTTGGCTCAGTCACTAAATTAAGAAGTCTCCCAAAAAATTCACATAGAACAACTGAGAATGACTCAAGTGCAGCGCATTGAAGACTACTGATTCTGAGACAATTTTTCTCTCTTGACACAGCTACAGTAAAAGTGCAATTAATTCATTTTTCATCTTTCAGTGGCTTGACATCAACTTTTGAAAAGCAAAAGAGAAAAATAAACTGCATTTGTTACCAAAAGTCCTATTTGGGGGTCTTTGACTAACACAGAAACTTTGAAACCTGAATTAGTTTTACAAGTAAAGCACCAATTCTCAGCTCATGCTGTATTCCTACTTTTTAATTCATTGTGCATTTTTTAACATTACCTGCCCTGAGCGGAGCTGCACGTTTAAGGCATTCCTCTCCAGCTCATGCACATTTTGTAGACAAAAAGGCTGTCTGTGGGTGTTCGTCACTCATAACTACAGTGGAGCACAAACCTGGAACTGCAGAATAATCTGAACCTCCTTTCCATCTCACTTGCAGGATGGGCACAGCTCACACTGAAGAGCTGAAAGAATTCAACTCTTGCTAAAGGCAGATGCTAGTGCTGAGGTTCATATCTAAGCCCAAATCTGTTAAAGGTTAAAGTGGTTTTGTTCTTGGTGCTCACTTCAGTGAGTCAAAGTTTCTGTACGGGGACGATCAGACTGCAGAAGTCCTGTGTGAAATGCAACTAAGAAAAAAAAATGAGCCTGTTCTTGTAAATTTTGGTATGGAGTATTTTCACTGGAAAATATCTAGAGAGGTTATAAAAGCAAAAGAAGCCTGAAAACCTAAACCACAGCTATTTCTCAGAGTCAGGTAGCTCCCTACCAAATTCGGTGTAGGCACAGACCACTGTCAACTCACAGAAGCTGAGTACAAAGAGGTGTTCTAAAATTCCAGTACACGGCTATACTCGCTACACCATCTCATTCTACTCACTCCTTCAATTGATTTCATTATTGCAGTTTATTTTTTTACTGTGTTTGAAACCTCTCTTGAGAGTTGGTGCCAATGCCTATACATTCCCTTGAGACACAACAAAATGCTGGCAAACTGATGTGGGAAACACAGGAAAATTTTCTGTCCAGTCCAAGGAAAAAAAGAAAGAAAACAAGAATGGCACAGACCATGAACAACTACTCAAATAGTTTTGAAATTCAAAAAGTTTTAATTCCATAGTGGTTTAGTACCCATAAAACATAGAGAAAGCTGTATGCTCGTGTAGGTATGCCTGAGTAGAGAGAAGACTACAACCACTTACATTTTGAAAAATCGTAGTATTTAGGGAATTATGCTGTAACTACTGAAAAATACTTGTTCAGATACAGCAATTCCAGTTTTTGTTTATGAGGCTTGTTAGAACATCAAGGCATTAAGAGCATCTGTACAATATCACTGTCCAAGGACATATTTTTTACCACACATTCTTATATTCTTGTACTATTTCTGTGTGAAAAAGCTATGGAAGATCAGAAAAGTACTGAGCATCAAAAGAGATCTCATACCATTGCATAAACTATTTAAATCTGTGTGTGTGTGCACATGCAGAACGATGAAAGTTGTCTCCATATATATCCACCACACAAAATCTAGCCAGTTTTGCAGTACTCTCTTAATTTTTTTGTGTGTAGCTATTATATGCAGTCACATGCACGTGCACATTTGTGTTTACAGCAGATGCTTTCTGAAAATATCTTTTGTCTCTAATCCCACATTTTTTAAACATAGAGGATCTGACAGACGAGGGAAGTCTTACAAAGAGACAGTATTTTAACACGTTACCATACCAGGCTGAGCTGACGCAGCATTTGGACCCTCCTGGTAATGGCTGCACCCTGCCCCTTCTCCCACTTGTTAAAATTTCATCTACTTGTTTGGGACAGATAGCATTCCGAGCAGGTATGAAAAGCCCCTTCAGACAAGGCGCCGTGCAAACCAGCAGCAAACAGCCTGCCGCTGCCTGGTGTGAAGCCCAGACAGCAGAGATGCGGCAGTGTTTGAAGGGGCACGAGTTTACTTGTGCAAAAGAGTGGGCAGAGGTGGAAACCCACGCTGGGTTCAGTCCCTCAACATGCACAAGAGCCTGACATTGTGGAGCAGGGAAATGTCTTTGAATGTAACAGTCAGGGATGTGCGTTAGGTGCTCTGCCAGGACAACAGTCAGTAGTGAGACAGGCCCGGAACTTGTCCACGCCGTTTTGTTAGGACCGTGCACAGAGAAAGCAAGGGAAGCTGCCAAGCTGCCAGTTCAGTACAAGAGATGTTTAGAGCAAATGGACTTGCCTCTACCAGGTCTTCCTCGTTAATCTTCCCACAAGACTGATATAGAGTCATCCCTCCCATGCCTTCATCCTTTGACAAAATACGATCGGGATGCCCTTAAAGCACACAGAAGAGCAATTCCAACAGAGGGTTTCTAGCAGACACTGCTCTGCCCCAGGCCTCTTCTTCCTCCCATTTCATCTTTCCACGAGCCTTTGCCATAGACCCCTTCAGTGTTTCTCTCTTCATCAGGTCTAACTTCAGCAGCAGCCTTAAACCCTCTCCCACTACCACATCCTCTCCTGCAAGCAAAGGCTGTGCTTTGACTCTCCCTGCAGGTCTTGACCCTCCTTTTCTCTTCACCTGCTCTCACTTCAGTGACTGCAATGAGAGCAGGGTGCCCCAGCACAGGAGTGAGGGGCAATAAGCATCTCTGGGTGCAAACCTGGGATGTGAAAGCCGCCTTTACCTTGCAACAAAAATGCTAAAGCGCCTGACCTGTCAGAACTTGACTAGCAAAATCACTACTTGGCCGATACAGAAAAACTGTGTCCTTTTTCTAAAGGAGGTGACACAGTCTGTTTTAAACTGTTTGAACCAGCCAGGACTAGGATATCCCCATAGTTTTAAAGATGGGCTCACGGTTTTATCATTGCCTTACAAGTGCAGGCCAAAGCACTGCCTGTCATCCTTCTGCTGCCCCAGACCACAGGTCACCTTGCACTTCAGCACACAGGAGGTAAGAAAAGCCTTAGAGAAGTTACAAGAGACCACTGAGTCCTCCTACAGGTAAAGGGGGAGGGATAGGCACTGCAGAACTTCAAACTACAAATTCATTTACTCTTTTTGTACCATCTCCACTTCAGCTAGGATCAGATAAATGTAATTCAGATTAATTAATGTACTGACTTTTTATTATTCCCACCTTTTTTTTTTTCCGCTCCCTAAGAGAGGCCTTAGACTTACCCCTAACCTAAAACAAACGTCTTCTTAAATTTTTTATTCCTCCCACAGCCAAGCCTTCCAGCAGCCTTTCAGCCAGCATGGCTGCTCCCTTGTTCATCAGTTTGGGACTCTCGGGCAGAGACCAGAGACCTCTATCCAGTCTAAGTCCGTGAAGAAGAGAGAAGAAGCAGTAGAAGTTGGTACAGACTGGCTAAATGCACTAGCATTGTGCATGTGGGGGGCTAAACAGGTGTTCATCAGCACCTTTTTTCTTCCCTCTGAGAAGAGGGGCATCTAATGGGAGTTTTGACAAAGGAGCTAAGAAGTACCTTGTCATTGCTGTTTGCATTGCTGTAGGAGCTAGGAAAACTACTGATGGACTTGGAGTCTGTTACCTCAAATAGAAAATGCTCTCTGGTGTGGGGAGCGAACAGACCAAAGCAGACACCAATGGACATGGGAGCAGGAGGACACAAGACTGGATTGTCCGTCAGTGTCATTGCCCGCGGTGTCCCTGGGTGTCAGGTCCTTAATCACATTCATGTTTTTGTAAGTATTGCCAGAGACTCTGATTTTCAGGTGGAAACTGGATCACAGTTTGCTACTGGCAGAAAGTAGTGAGCTTTTCAATTAGAGTGGGACAGGGAAGTGTACATAACTCACTGTGCATTTTTGTAATCACAGAGACGGTCAGATTGCGTGAACCTGAAACACAGTTTAAGTCTTTGTAATGATACAGGCAATGGTCCTTGGTAGAAGTCCTCTCTCCCTCACCAGAAAAGAAAGTATTTACTTTAGAAAAGTAAATACTATTTATTAGAAATGTTACTTAGACTCAGAAAGCAAAACTCCCTGAGAGTTAGCTGGCAGAAAAACCCACACAAAGTAATGTACAAAGAATGTAAAGAAAGAGTAGCTGTTGGTGGGAGGAATATTCAAAGACAGCAAGGGAAAAAAAGTGAGCTCAGTTCAAAGGAAGGTTGCGATAAATGACTGCCTGAAGTAGATTTAAATGGGAGAAGACAACTTAAAGCCACCAGAAGAGATTAATACTGAGGACAACATACCTAGTTATAGCCACGAATAGCAGCTAGGTAGTTGAGTATAGTTCCAAACACCAGCAGCTGTTTTGGGCCAGTCCCGCATTTCTGACAGAAAAGGATCCCCAGGGAAAATAATCCTCAGTAACTGGTCATATATGTGACACAAGGCAGACTTATCTTGCTTATCTGGTTCCCCTCCTCACTGTATGTTAACATACTGAGAACAGGTATGTCGGAAAAAAAATGTACCCATTGTGGCACTAGCCCACTCTTTTATCTTTCTTTGCATTATCTTGGAAAGAACAGAACCAGGAATACCTTTTGTACCAATATTTCAAAATAAAAGATAGCTCTCTAAACGTCACGGATATTGTTTGTGACAGGATGTGGGCATATCTGGTGCAAGGCCACTGGAAGGAATTAGCTTTGTTTGCTGTGGAGGGGTCTTTTTTGAAAATGAACAAGCAGAATTAAAAAGAAAGGAAAAGGAAGCTGATAGCAAAGGTTGAGGAAAACACAAAGGGTCTATTGGACAGCACTTCTATTCTTCTCTGTATGGTGCATTAAGTGCATTATAGTAAAAATGAAGGAGATTTCTTTCTTTCTCTTTAAAGTCCAACGTTATTGAACTTGAAACCTTTAACTGTGAGCAAAGCTGTGGTTTTTCTTTAATACAATTCTGCTATTGATTTCTTCATGCATTTCATCAGAATGATTCTGACAGTTTTAAAAAAAATACATTTCCTTGATGAAAGATACAATTTTTCTCATGGAGAAAGGCACTTGGGTAGGTATGTATGATGTACCAGGCATGTGAATCTTAAATGATGCTCTGAAGTACCAAAAAAAAAAAAAGAGAGAAAAGAAAATAAATTTTAAAGAAAAGGTGATCCAGTTCTCCTTAGTGATTGAGACTCCGCACAAACAAGTCCCACACTATACCAGAGAGGTTCATCTTTTGAAAACACAATCACCGCTTCTTCCTTTCTACCTCCTTCCACTATCCTAAATCCCCTTCTGGTCTATAGACCTCTTTTCTGTTGCTTTTCTCTCTCCCTTCACTCGGCATTTGTTCATTACAATACTGCATTACCTTCCTTTTTATGCAACTTGTGTAGTTTTATCTTTGCTAACAGAGAAAGGTGTACTTTTAATGTATCTTAATATCCCAGCACAGAAAAGACCGGCTGCTGTTTTACACACCCATAACCATTATGGAAAACAGTCTTCTAATTTCCCATCACAACCTTCCCATTTGCACGTGTGCTCACTTTAGATACCCTACACCTTTAGCACATATTAACAAGGCTCCTTTTCTTGCAGACAGGAACTGCATGAAACCCACAGACTTGAAGGGCAAAAATAATAACTGAGTCTAACCTTGTGCATTATCCACACTGTTAGATTTTTCCCTGTGTTTGTTATCTCAAGCTCAAAAACCTTTCTTGAACTGGAACATTTGCCTGAATTCCTCTTGAGTTGAAGTTTGTGCAATGAAGAGCATTGCTTCCCTTGATATAAATTATGACAACTGTTCATTTCCTACGCTGTCAGAGTTTCCTTCATCATGCCCTTACTTTTAGTCTGAATTTGTCTTTCAGCCATTGTGAAGAGAGAGACTCTATTCCAGCTTCTGCAACAAGAATGTGCCCTGGTTTTGGCTCACTCTAGGGACAAATCCATCTGAACTGGCAGTGCTGCCATCACTCTTTTTTCCATAATATGCACATCCCCAGCACACTCGAATCAATCACTTGTCCTCCCAGCATGCTGCCAGCTGGCCAGAAGTAGGCCTCAAGTAGTCTGGTAGAAGTGTGGTGTGATATCAGCAAGACCTAACTTTGAGAAGAGGTAACTGGAATTTTCACTTTTGCCAAGTTACCTCCATGAATATGGTACAGGAAAGGATTCCCCAAGCAACCAAGTTAATCCTCTTGGGTGGAGCAATGTAAGAAATCCTACATATCCAAATTCCAGGAAGACCAAACTGACTATCATGCTTCTAAGAAGAATAAATTTTGAATATTTTCCAAAGAATATTAAATCAAGTTACCGATCTCCATATCTATTCTCAGGAAAAGAGCAGCTGTTTGGATGAAGGGCACTCTGCTGGGGGCCTGGAGCAAAAGTTTCCATTTCCATTCAGAGATGTTCACGTATTCCAATGTCAACGCTCTTTGTAATCGTATCACTAGAAACTATGTCTTTGTCCTGTTCCACTCTGCATACACAGCATGAGCCGTAGTGCCTAGAGTCTGTCCAATGGTCGCGTGAGGAGAAACTGGAACATGGCAGCTGCAGAGCGGACTAGCTAGACAACTGCACAGACTTGAAGTGGCAACTTCCATTGCTGCGATGCAGAAAGCTAAAAAAGAGTCTTTCCATTTTCTCATGCTGCACAGAAAAGTGTTATATGTTAGGTTATGTGATAAAAGCTGCCGTGAAGGAGAACAGAGAGCAACAGCAGGCAGGGATCCTGAGTTAAGCACTCCCAAGAATAGACACCCTGTCCGGGCCCTTTCCAGGGCTGTCCCAGAAAAGCCACCAGCCCTGGTGTCCAGGCATGGAGCCCACCACAAGGAGTCATTAGGAGCAGCTCTCCACATCACCTTTCTGACTGAGGGGAGTTGCTGCCTAGGGGTGGGACCCATTAGGGATGCAGGGAAACAGCAGTTTGGGACTTTCCAGGACTTACTGTGGGATGCTTAGAGCAGGAACCAAAGGTGGACCAAGGAGGCATCTAGGGAATCTGGGGAAAAACAAGTATGGGAAAACAGAAAGATGAGTAGATAAAAAGGGATGAATGCATCTAAATAAGGAGTTGGGTTGTATGCTTAGCCATGCCCCTTAGCTGATCAGCACAGTCTGTTCTGTCTCCTTATTAAATTCCTGTCTAACCGTTTCCTGGGTGCCGGCCTTCTGCTCTGTGTGCAGGTGTGTGGTGTGCTCTGAGTGCCGCAGCCAGAGTGGGACCTCGGGGTGTGTCCTCGCCCGTGTGTCCATGGCGGCAGCAGCTGCAGTGAGCGTGGGTGTGCAGTGAGCAAAGCAGAGAGACCTGCGCAGGCATGACATAGTCTGGGAGCCAGGCGTGTGTGTGTGTCTCTCTGTCTGTCTGTCTGTAAGAGTGAGACCATAGGAGGAGCGGGTTATTGGTGGGACCAGGAGAGTCCCACCAGCTGCCAGAGAGATGGTGGGGTCTGGGGGTCTCTAGGAACGAGACCTATGTGTGTGTGTGTGTGTCTCTAAGGGTGACACCATGAATGTTGGCTGCTGGGGGACCAGAGCAGTCCCAGCCAACTTGGGCTGGCTGTGGGGGATGAGCGAGACAGTCTGTGCTAGCAACTGCAGAGGGGCTGCGGCCTCGGGGGCTCATATATCCAGCTGCCAGCAACTGGGGAGACTGGGATGCAGTGGCCAGCTATGGGGAAGACTACATATCTGAGCACAGCTGCTGGAGGTGTCCACCTCATACATACCTGTAGATATATCCTCACTGATGGACCTCCATCCTGCTCTGCCAGAAAGAGGAGCAGGATGAGGCCGTTGGTGCTGCCTGAGTTCATGTGAGTGCTCTGTGTGTCTGCCTGTGATCGGTGCAGCCAGCCATGTATACATACATGTGGTGTATATGTGTGTTCCGTGTGCGTGTGCCTACAGGGAGTACATTTGCAGCCTCGCTACTGGTTGGACCTGGGGGCATGAAGCTGCAGCAGCCTCACCACTCTCAGGCTGGCACGGTATATTTTCCTCTAACTGAATAGATTATCAAACCATTCTGGATTTTTCCCTCATACAAACTAAAGTACATAGCAGGGTAACACTGTCCCCGATAGTCAGATGTCTCAGAAGGGAGGGGAACATTGAACACACAGAGTCTGTCAGCAGGTTAGACTAGAGGGTGGGAATCACAGAGAGAACTACTTAGGCTGTAGTAGCCAAAGTTTGGCAAACCTTTAGCCTGTTATTCTGCTGTTCTATCCATTTCTGTGTAAATATTTAGCCATAAGAAAGCAATAGCAGCAAAATTTTCACTCCATACCTTGGAACATGCAGGACAAGATGTGGGTGACTTGGCTCCCTTTCAACAGCTCCTGTTCCAAAGCAAGGAATCAAGGACTGTGCACACAAGATAATCCTCTCAAAAGCTCTTCTTTTAGCTTGTAAGCTCCATGAGACTTTTCCTGACTCACCTGCATATCTCATTCAAGGATCAACAGTGTGAATGGAAATATCACAGTGGTTTCAAAACAGCTCAACCTACCTCATCTCTCTTTCAGTCAGCCAAACTGAAGTCACAGTCACATGCCCAATGTACAATTACACATTTTTTTGCTACATACACTCAATTCGTAAGTCCAGGCAGGCCAAAAAAAGGCTAGGTCTCCCAAATTAACAGCAGACTGTCATGTGTATTACTAGGTGGGAAACAAAGATTGCTTTCGTCCGAATATTAAAATCAGAGCTCCCCCAAACGCCTAGCATAATGCACTGTGCTAGAGCTTTGTGTGCTGGTTGACCCATCCAAACATGCCTTTCCACAGAGATCTGTAGAATGGCCCTTTCTGGGCTACATATTCACTCACACCAACACCAATGGCTGAAACTGTTCCTGGCCCAGTTCCATGCCTTGCCTTGTCCCTATTTGCAGGAGAACATCAGGCCAGAAGTGCCTCTGCTTTATCAAGTTGCTAGGCAGAGCCTCAAACAGGACAGACTAAGCTGTGAAATACAAATCGCATCGCAGCATACAACCCACAAGTCTGGGAGGTCCTGCCTCAATCTATACCAAGTGGAGGATATTCTGTGCAGAAAGGTAACATGGAAGAACATGAAGGATGGAAAGCATAAGGCACAATAGGAACAGATGCTTCAGTTTTGGCTACACATGAATACAGTCACTGGCAAGAAACAAGTAGCCAGAGTAAGACTACCAGCTAGTCACAACCTGGTTTTGAATTGCCAAATTCTTCCAAGTGGATTTACTGAAACTCTGTGCAAGAGGAACAAATTACTTTATTCTGGATAGAAACCCTATACTTGTGGCTCTTGCCAAGAAACAAGAGGTGTGGCTTCAAGGCTTTCCTCATCCCTGAAGGAGTTCAGTCCCCTTGGAAACACACTCCGGTAGTAGTTCCCATTGAAAAGCTCAGGAGAGATTTCTCTCCTTCAACAAACGCAATCAAAACCCCAACATTTTTCCCTTCTCTGTCATTACACCAATAAACTCAAACCCACTACCTGAAACATTCCCAATACTAAAAGTGGATTTTTATGCATATGCTCTTCAAATAAGAATAATTTTTATTGTTTCCAACTTAGCTCGCAAAACTTCCTTTAAACTCTGAGTATGAGTACTATTGTGTCTGAAGAAGTAAGCTTTTGCTTTTCCTGTCATGTTAGAGGTGCCTATCTTTAAACACATTGTACTAGAAGACTAGTTGGACTTTGACATCTAATTTAAGATTACTAAAATTAAATAGGATGAGTCCTACCTTTTACTGTCCTGAAAAATTTTATCTGAATTTGGCGACTGGCACTATTTGAACACTACATTAACTTTCATCATTTTGTTGAATTGCATCCAGCCAATGAATTCCCCTAGTTTTTTGAGAGCACTGGAAATTAACACAGGATGTGATACCTACAAGCTCCAATGCATTGTATTTATCACATAACTACTGTACTGTATGTACAAATGTATGCGTTCAGTACAGAAACATGAGCTTTCTTCATATCCATAATACCAGAAAGAACTATAGAAAAAACAAACACACACACACACAAATTTAACCCTCTATTCTGCATTACAGAAACCTCTTTGCTAGCTTATAATCCAAGATAACCTTGATGGAGATTTAAATTAAAGATTAAATTTCCTTTGTCATCCATCTAGAAATATGTAAAATACCATACTAGATCAACAGCTGATGAGCACTACTCTGTCTGATTAAATGAGGAATGCGTAAGCTTCATGTCACCTTTACTCAACATAAGCACTCCTGCAGCTGACAACAACTCATTAACAGACTGACTCCACTGCAGAGCAGAGGCACAGTTTTTTTTGGGGGGGACAATGCAGGTGTCGTTACCGCTTCACGAGGATGCCCAGCATAGGGTACCTGGCCCCAGAAGTGTGAGCCAGAATGACTTATTTGGCAATGCAGTTCCCTTCGGAGAACACGGGCTGAGCTAGGAGCCTCCAAGCAGCAACCTGAACAGCTCCAAACCAGCCCCTCGAGGCAGAATTTCTTACTGCAGGTTTTCACATGGGGCTGAGTTCTTCTCGCATGAGTTGCATAGCCGTGTTGCTTGGAGACTGGATCCTTCAAGGGCATGTACAGTAGCTGATAGACCTTCAGCAATATTAGGCACCAGCTAATCACCTGTCTGCTGGAACTGGGGAACTTCACAAGGACCTTGGGATTCAAGCTGGGAGGCACCATGTAAACCTCCAGGTTGAGCAGGCAACTAGGAAGAGGGAGCTTGGGTTGCACCTTAGGACTTACATGTCTTAAATTTGCCTGCATTTCAGTTTATATGTCCCTATGGGCTCTACAGAATCTTGCCCTTAGTTACACAGGTACTTCAGAAAATACTGTTTGTTTGACTGTATTTGCTCCACAGAAGCACAGGCCTGTCACTGCCAATAAGGAGTGAGAAGACATTCTGCTGGGTGCAGAAAACCAAACTTATTAAACCCATCCATGAAAACAGAGATTTGTAATAAAAATACTGAGATTGGTATGAATGGAGATTGAATGGGCATGTCTGGGTGTGGAGTCACCAGAACAAAAAATGCAAGTAGGGCTGTAAGAATGGCAGGTGTTAATAGCACCCAGGTTAGCAGATCTGCAAGTTCCCAGCATGCAGACACACAGCTTCCCAGGACATCCAGATGGAGAAAGCACCCAGACTTAAAGAAAAGACAGTCTGCATTATGAGATGATGACAGGAAAAATAATGGACAGGACTGGAGTGTTAAGACACACATAGATAAGGAGATAAAAGAGAATAAATCCTAATGACTCTCATAAATGGGTCAGGATATCCCAGAAGACCACAATCACTGTCAGCTCTTAAAATACATGTCTTGGTGACCTCAACTTGTAGACCATAGGCTGAAGAACCCAGGAGATATGGGAAGGGGGATATAACTGGCATGCCTTGTCCTCTGCCCTAGTCAGACCCTCTGGACATGCAGCTCGGTACTTGTGAATAGGGAAGCATGAGTAGAATTAGCTTTTTTTCAATACTGTTGTTTTAAAAGTCTTGTATTGCGCTTCGCTACAATATCTCCTGGACTCTAGAGACACCAGCACAACCTGCGGGTTGGACTCCAGCTCTTCTCTCCCATGAAGGCTCTGAAAGTACTGAAGGTCTTTTGGTCCTCTTGCCTCTGCATTTCAGCCCACATCCTTCCCAGGTAAATGTTGAAACAGAGGATGAAACTATTCACAAACCCAGCCTGTCTCATGAGGGATGCAGATATCTCATGGAGGCACAAATCACGGAAGTTATTCTTGACTGACAAATGCACAGCTATCAAGTCTTCCATTTTGGAGATCGATTGCTGAGAATCTGGTAGTTATTCAGAGTATTCACAGTAGATCTGCCAGCTGCTGTTAATGAATTTAGAGGGATTGGATGCTTTATATTTGGGAGGATACGAAATTATTCTTGGCCATCGAGAAATGACTCCATGTGAGGTTAAACTCAGTCACTGTCACTCTAATGGAAACGAAGCACTGGGACAGTTGGTAGCAACTACCATTGCTCTCTGGCTGTTTACAAGCATTACATTCACAATTCCTCCTCTGCAATTCCCCATGAGCGAGTTAAGTGCATTTGTGTACCTAGGCTGTATTTCAGCTGAGAAGTGGTACATGCACAGGCTAATGGGAAAATAGTCCCTGAGTCTTCAAGTATATTACCTGTGGTAAATTAATCATTTAATATAGGTATACATTTATGTAATATTTGCCTAAGAGTTGCTCTGAAATTCTCACTGAATAATACACAATTAGATTTAAATGTTTTCCTCAGTTTTCCTTTCATGAGCATATTTTCCAAATTTTCTCCAACAATTCATTGCATAGCTGCATTTCAACTGGTTTGTAAAATTTTACTAACTCACAAAGATATAATTTGCATAGAAATGAAATACAGACAAAAATGCTGAAGAAAAGAGAAGGAGATTTAAACTAAGTATAGCGTCACAAACAATTTCTTTTATAGGTGCTTTCAAGTGCAGTTGGAAACAGTCATTTAAAAGAATACTATCAAAGAACATGCTGTACCAAGAAAGGGTATATTATAAACCTGATTCAAACAGCCACATCTAAATTCCACATTCATATGGATTGAATGATTGACTGATTATTACTGGCGTTTATTTTACAGAAAGAGGGCAGCTTAATAAAAGTGTATTATTCAGTCAGTGGTGTGCTATGATGGATAAAGAGGTGAAAATCACAAACATTTAAATCCAACAAAAGGAAGAAGCCAAGGAAGTAGTGAAAAAGAAGGAAGAGAATTCATTGCTAAGTGATCATCTTTTAGGCTAGCCTATTGATGGTCTACTTTAGCAACCAGTCTCAGAAAACAGAATCACAGCTTGTCTTTTTAGTCCAAGCTGTAAGGAAAAGCTACAATTAATTTCTAGTCAATAATAAGATACCACACCAGTCCTTGAGCAATCAAAGGGTAGAAGTATCAGTTTTTTTAATTTGTACTTCAACATTTGAAAAACAGCACGTGGAAAATCATGCCTGGGACAGAATTTACGAATGACTCTTGGGTAAAAAAGGAACAAATACTCATTCTTTTTCTTTCTGCCTATTTTATATCTTCTCCCACTGGTCTTTATTTTACTGGCAAGACAGATCTTTGTTGATTAAATCTTGCATGGACTTCCTAAAAGCAGATAAAACTAGAACAAATGTTGGTCTACATGTCAGGGAGACAATGCACACATTAGTGTATTGTAACACGTAAGTCAAAGGCGACCTTCAAAGAGCGCTTTAAAACAACTTTTCTCCATGTGTAAAATTCTCCAGCTCACTTAAAAGGTGAACTCAGAACCTGAGCTGTTCTCCTCCAGGCATCTCAGACCACCGCCACTGATTGCTGGTCCTGGCAATTCATAAAGTCCTTATGGAGGTAAGCTGTCACCCATACTACACTTCCATATCATCTGGTGTCCACACAAGAAGCAGCCAAAAGCCACCGCCATTCTCCTTCTCACAGCCAACAAGTTGAAGTGCTTGGCAAACACCCTTCCCATCGATCTCTTCTCTCCTACAAGCTTAGCAACAACCAAGGTCCTGAAATTCAAGTGCCTGCAAAGATCCATCACGCCTCTTCTGCTTCTACCTGTTCTCCTGCCTGTGTCCCTGTGAGGCCCAGAACCGAAGCACAAGAGACAAAGAGGGGACAAGATTTGCTAATAACTCCCCTCCCAGCCACTCTGTGCTAGCCCATCTCTTACGGGCACAAACAAGTGCTGTTTCACACCAACCGAAACCACGTTCTGCAATGGCGTTTCAGGGGTTTCTTCCTAAGGGCATGCTATCCTGACATATTTGCACATTTTAGATCTCTCCTGCTCTAAAAAATAAATCAAAATATTTATCAGAAGTCAGCCACAGGGATAGATAGGAGAGAGAAAGCAGCTTGCTGATTTTAAAATACATGCTAGTAAAAGCTTAACATAAGGAAATACAAGACTTGGACCGCAAGTATGTAGTGCTCCATCACACACCAAGGAAGAGCCTTAGCTCAATTGCTGAGAAACATCTTTGTGGAGAATTCATCACACATTGTTTTAGTTCAAAGTGCCCTTAAAACACAAACAAAACAACCTACTTCCATCTAGAACAAAAATACATTGAATTTTTTTTTTAACTGAATGACTTTTTATTTTTAACCTAAAGTTTCCAGATATCAAGAAATCTTCTTACATACATGAGGCAGTCTCTGAACAGCAAGCACTGATCTCTTCCCAGACCTCAAATTACACCTAAAGTCTGCCGACAGATCAGAGTAATTGAATAACCTGCAAAATGCAGTTCACGTAAGTCCAGGATTTTACACCATTCTCAGAATTTTGCTTAAAGAAGGATGGAGAAGATTTACTCTACTATCTGCTTGCTACTGCAGTGCTTTCTCACACAGTGGTTTCTCACAAAGGTTTGGAGAACCGGTTACCTGAACAATGCTTTATAAATCCTTCCTAAAAATGGCATCTTACTGGCATAACATTCAGTTTCTACTTAGGAGACTTGTTTTAATGTCAAAACAAAAAGAGATGCTAGAATTACAGAAGTGAGTAAAAAGCAGTATTCATCTTTATATTTCCAGTTTCCTTAGTCTTTAGTTTTGAAAAATATACCACCATAATAAATGCTTGTATTTAAAAAAAAACAACAAAACACCTTATAGGAGATTTCTCATGGTGAAAGAATGAAGCTGGGAGATGTGAGGATGACAGAAACTGATGGAATTGTCAAAATCTATTGCTCACGTTTGGGCTCTTCACACTAACAGACCCCAGTACTAAAAGAGATTCTTTTGTGTTCTTGTAAAAGTGAACCTAGTAAAGAAGTCCTGAAATGCACTGCCAGCTAAATGAATCTTTGAAATAGCCCATTCTTTCAACTTTTTCTGGATACAGGACAATACTTGGACTTTACAAAGAATTTGTGTTATGCTTTTTTTCCTGTCAGCCTTTGCACTAGAATAAAAGGTTGGACCAGGTGATCTTTCGAGGTCCATTCCAACCTAGGCTATTCTAAGAAATGGTAATTGTGTACTGATTTCTTTTGCTTAATGAATATTGATTTGGAAATTGCTGCCCTCTCTAAGTATCCTTTAGGGTGAAAATGAAAATTTGGTGCCAATTTGGTCCTCACTGGAATAGCAGTTGCATGTCTCATCCACCCATCCTCCCCCTGCAGAGGGATAGTGCTCAGACTAGGGGTGTTCTTCTGATTACACTATCAGTTAAGTCTATGATAATCTTTTACATTTGCTTTTCGTGATGGCAGGTGTCCCAAAAAACAGAAAAAGAATGAAGACCAAATGCCAGACGGGTTCTTTTTAACCATAGCTAACAGGTGCATAAACAAGGACACATTATTTCAGTTTCATGGAAGTTTTCCTTGAAGATTCTGATGCTTTTATTATAGTGATAACACACCTCACTCCTGTATCTCATGGTCATATTGTGAAGCTGAAGCCCCCAAAAATATCGGTGAAAAAGATTTATCATAATCTCTGCTCTTCGTTCTGGAACAACATAAGATCTTGGAGGGACCTGAAACAAAACCAGAGAAAATGAGGTTTGAGCAGAAGCTGGCCCTTGCCGCCTTATCGGGAGAATGATGTAGCAGCTGCTGTAGACAGAGTGTTGACTGACTCTGCACAGGGTCCAACAGGAACATTATTACATACTCTGTTTTCCTATCTACCTTCATTGCCCCTTGTAGCTCACCACACTTACTCATACAACAGGCTCCTTTTGCAAGTAAAGCTACAGTAACAGTGCTATTGTCATGGGACTCGAAGAAATCATAAGCCAGTTTGTTTCCACAGACCCAGAAGTACAGCAGCTTCTTGGTCAATTAGATCCATAGCAGTAACTTCAGAGAGAAGGCGCAGGCAAGGCTATGATATTCCACACAACACAGGTAGATGGAAGCATGCACTGAATACATTTTTGCTTAATAGAAATTATTAAGCCACATGTAGCTCAAAATTTTTCAGAATCTCTAAAAGTGGTATGTGATGTTCATGTTCTTCTCATGTGCTTCTTTCTTTACAACATAACACTGGGAATTCACCCTATTCAATGGTATGTGAGCAAAAACAAAGAAAGGAAGAAATCTAACAGCTTCAGAATGAGAAGTCCCTATCGGTGCGCATAGCTTTTCAGATAACATCATAAGAAATCAAATTTTATTTTCTAATACTGACTTTCTGCAAAAGAGTTATTTAATGTCATATTTAGTATCACTTTAAAACTGCTCAGTTCTAGAAGTTAAAAGCCACATCAGAAATAGGTACTACAGGAATCATCAGCCAGCAATACTTTAGAAAAAGTAGGAAACACTAGATGTACCTGAAGCTTTTGCATGCCAGCTGCCAACACACAAACTCCTTCAGGGAAAAGTCGAGTAGTGACAAATCTGTGGTAGAGAGGCTAGGGGACACCCATAAGAAGAACACTTAGCAGCAAGGGAGAAGCTAGTCACTCTCAACTTCTGGCCTAACACTATAGGACAGAGTGGAAGAATCAGAGAATCATAGAATAATTTGGGTTGGAAGGCACCTTTAGACGTCATCAAGCCCAACCCCCCTGCAGTCAGCAGGGACACCTTCAACTTGATCAGGTTGCTCGGAGCCCCATCCAACTTGGCCTTGAATGTTTCCAGGGATGGGGCATCCAACACCTCTTTGGGCAACCTGTGCCAGTGTCTCACCACCCTCATCATAAAAAATTTCTTCCTTATGTCCAGTCTAAATTCACTCTCATTTAAAACTATTACCCCTTGTCCTATCACTACAAGCCCTGCTAAAACGTCTGTCCCCATCTTTCTCATAAGCCCCCTTTAAGTACTGAAAGGCTGCAATAAGGTCTTCTCCCCAGCCTTCTCTTCTCCAGGCTGAACAATCCCAACTCTCTCAGCCTTTCCTCACAGGAGAGGTGCTCCAGCCCTCGGATCATTTTTGTGGTCTCCTCTGGACCCGTTCCAACAGGTCCGTTTCTTTCCTGTGCCGAGGGCTCCAGAGCTGGATGCAGGACTCCAGGGCAGAGTAGAGGGTCAGAATCACCTCCCTCGACCTCATGGCCACACTGCTTTTGATGCAGCTCAGGATGTGGTTGGCCTTCTGGGCTGTAAGCCCACATTGGTGGCTCATGGCAAGCTCTTCATCCACCAGTAGCCCCAAGTCCTTCTCGGCAGGGCAGCTCTCAATCCCTTCATCCCCCAGCCTGTGTTGATAGCGGGGGTTGCCCTGACCCTAGTACAGGACCAAGATAGTTTGTGCTCCTGTGCAACATTACTGGCCATTACCATCATCCTGTGCAAAAATAAGCAAGCAGCATACTGCTAGCAGATAAGGTAAGAGCATTTTTCTTCGAGCGTCTATTCTTTGTTGGGCTTTTGAAACAAATAGACAGGAAAGAGGGTGAAATAGCTCTCTCAGTTTACACTGCAGCATACCCCATGGAATTGAGAAATGAGATTGGAAAAAAGTGTAGGGAGAAGTGGGAGCTTATACACAGGGAAAGCAAGAATAGTCCTGGAGATTATGGGTCTGGGACAAAGGATCAAAAGGAGAACATTTGGACCCACTGAACAAGAAGATGTGTGGGAGAACGAGAAGAGGAGAGCCTGGGGAGGCACAAAGGAAAGGCTGGAACAAGGAGGGATTAAAGATGTTACAGAAGAGGGTAGACAGAAAAGCACAGGCTGTCCCTGCCCAAAGCAGAGGAACCTCACCGTTATCTTTGCTGTCAGCAATGCATGTAAAACCCTCCTGCAATTCCCACACCCTGATCTGGTTCATTTAGAGAGCTACAGTCTGCTAACCTTGTGTAATACTTGGTTCGTTCAATGGAAGATGTTTGCATGGCGGATGTTCCTGCTGGTGATCTCTTCTTGATGGCAACTTAGTGTCACACTGTGCATTTCTGGACCTTTTTTTTAAGAGTACCAGAAATCCCCTTCTCTCAGACATACATATATAGAGTTGAAGTATATGATTAGCTGTAAAGTTCCACATGTTACACTACGGGTGTTGAATTTGCCTGCAGCACCTTTGTAAGGCCTCCTTTTAAGTAAGCACCATGATCCTTCCTTCCATCATCATGTCTAAGTACTGTAGGAGCCAGGCAGATGTTGTATCTACTCCATCATAGTCTGTCTTGCATTTCCATGTACAGCATCCGGGGATCTTCACCATATCACACTCTCATGCCAGACAGCTACTCCTGAGAGTACCTGCTGCCCTGCTACAAGTTGAAAGCATACGTTTCAATCTGACAGAAGTGTCTAAGCAGATAATCCATCATCTTTCTGATCATCTCGTTTAAGACATTGGGAAACTTAATAAAGACAAACAAAACTTTCTAAAAGAGGAAGAACAACATATCACAAGCAGGCATGGTTTTAACACAATTATTTTAGCCAAACTGGAGGTTGTATGCTTGTGCTTATGGAGGCAAGGCCTGTTGCTGGTGGTCTAGGAATCAGATGTTGAGGAGTATTTGGTTTATTTTTGTATCTCATCTTCTTCCGAGTTGTTCCAGTTCTTCTGCTGAGGCCTTGACAAAATTGCCAGTAATGAATGTTGGACTTCACAGGTCTTTAAGATCTGTTCCTCTCTGAATAAAGACTGAGAAACTATGAGCAGCCTCCTCTGCCCATACAACCATCAGGAATAAAAAGAGCAAAATCTGTTTCCAGACATGAGACCAATGCATTCTGCCAGTGACAAAGCGAGAAGCAACAGCTACAGCTTCCTGAGAGAAGATATGTTTCAGTATATTAAATGATTCAATTTTAAACATGAGATCCCCTGCATAGCTAAGGGTCTCTTCACTTCCCCCGCATACCCTTTCCAGACAGCCAAGTTTGGCACGTTCCACACTGGGGGTTTCTCTCTGCCATCCATTCTGTAACACTCCACACCTGGGCTGCCCCTTAATTGATAATGTAATTATCAGCATAGTCATATTACTTCACACTAAGCATTTTCAACCATTTATCACAATGTTGATCTTTATTTTAAATATAAATCAGGCAATCATTTATGTCTTTTATGTTCTTTGTATTTATTCAAGAATATTTAACTGTAGACAAAAGGTGACTTATTCATTATTCATCCTGAACAAGGCAAGTATGGCAATTTGAAAAGCCTGACATTTGAGCTTTTTGCCAACACTAGCAAAATTATATCCTTCCCATTGTAAATCAATGAAGTAGAATCATTGTGCACAAAAGAATTAAATTGCCTTGTCACTTTAATAAGGCCACCTTATATACAACCTTCAACCAGCACCATTGTGCAGAAAAAGGGTGCATCCTTTGCCTCAGCTGCCTCAGATCTCAGTAGGCTTTCCAATTAAATGAACATCCTCTTAGTCTTTCACTCCACTCCACTCTTTCTCTTTTTTGAGAGGCAATGTCAGAATGTCATAGGCATAACTTGCTATCAGTGGCATGCACACATCAATGCGAATTAACTTCCTCCAACTCCTGCTTTCTTTTGGCAGCCTTTTTAACTTGTTTGTCAATTCCAAAATGATGGAACTCCAAGAAAGGGGATTTTTTTTTAATTGTTTACTGAGCTTGGATAAAAGCTGCAAATAGCTATCTGCAAAACAAGAAAATTATACAAATGTGAGAATCCTTTGCTGGCAATGTAGATAATGTAAAATGGCAAAGAAACAACGTGTCCAATCAAGCAGAGCACAAGTGGCGTATGCCAGGAAGAGAACAACTTTGTGTGCTCTCTCTTCACAGGCTAGGACCCTGTTATTACAATCAGACCTGATTTTTCCCATCTAACACCCCTTGGATGCGTTTTACCCTGAGAGTAGAAACCTTTAGCCAGCCATTTCCAGGCTCTTAAATGACTATCCAGAACAGCTATTTCATAATTCAACAACAGACGGCTGCCTCTAATAGTCATACGCCTGCCCCTTCCTTTCAATCCTAGCCTGCAGAGGTTGAAATAGTGACTTCAGCCTGGATTTTTCTCAGAACCAGAGAAACGAAAACAATGAAACAAAGCTGTGCACGCCAGCAGCCGAAACACGGCAACGTGAGCAAATCTTGGTATTTCAAACTATACTCAAAAGTCTGCAGCTTTACAATCGTTTTGGAGTCTCAATACTTTGTCCTGTTTTGACAGTTAACTGAAAGGTACGTGGTAAAGAAAAACCATGTAAGTATAGAAACAGCGACAATATTCTTGGTCTTGTTAACATTTCGAGTTTAGTCAGAAAATGTTAATAACAAATGACCTTTTTCTGAAGGGTATTTTAAGGAGACCAAGCAATTTTCTGTAATGTGGTTACCATAGTGATTGGCCCTCTAAAAAGACCAGGGGGAAAAAAAAAAAAAAAAGATGTACATCTGTAATCAACCAGCTACTGCAACAACAAATGGTCTGATAAAGCAACGCTTTGAGTTTAATTCCAAGCCGGAAAGATACTGGCTTTTGATGTTAAGTATAAAAGAAACTATTTATGGGTGGAAAATAGGTCCTCTAGTAACTATTACAGAACATTTGTGATGACTCAGAAGGGATTTTCCTTGAAAAATACATTAGTGCACAATAGATCAATTTTTTTCTTAGAAACTACTTCATCATCTGTACTATACTGAGTCATTCAGAAAAGGAGCCCAGCAAGCACCTGGGGATGGCAAATAGGAACTTCCGCCTCTCTCACTCACCGTCTCTTTACTTCCCCAGAGCACACCTGGAAAATAAGTGGTTAAAAGAAGTGCTACGGTTTTAAGCATTTCTGCAACTAGGCTTACAAACTACCACCGCAAATGTTTCAGCCTACCTGTCTAGGTAAGGTTGGTGATCACCACAGCGTACTTAAGGACAGGAATTTCAAATCACTTATTATAGAATATATGATTTGACATTTAAACCCAAAATTAGAGTTTTAAAACTTCTGGATGTCATCATTAAGCAAGTGGAGAAAAAGAAGGTTATCAGGAGTAGTCAACATGGATTCACCAAGGGGAAATCATGCTTGACCAATCTGATAGCTTTCTACGATAGCATAACTGGCTGGGTGGATGAGGGGAGAGCAGTGGATGTTGTCTACCTCAACTTCAGCAAGGCTTTCAACACTGTCTCCCATAACATCCTCCTAGGCAAGCTCAGGAAGTGTGGGCTGGATGAGTGGTCAGTGAGGTGGATGGAGAGCTGGCTGAATGGCAGAACTCAGAGGGTTGTCACCAGCGGCACCGAGTCTAGTTGGAGGCCTGTAACTAGTGGTGTCCCCTAGGGATCAGTACTGTGCCCAGTCTTGTTTAACTTCTTCATCAATGACCTGGATGAAGAGATAGAGTGTACCCTCATCGACTTTGCTGATGACACAAAACTGGGAGGAGTGGTGGATACACTGGAAGGCTGTGCTGCCATTCAGCAAGACCTGGATAGGCTGGAGAGCTGGGCAGAGAGGAACTTGATGAAGTTCAACAAGGGCAAGTGCAGGGTCCTGCACCTGGGGAGAAACAACCCAAGGCACCAGTACAGGCTTGGGGCGGACCTGCTGGAGAGCAGCTCAGTGGAGAGAGACCTGGGAGTGCTGGTGGATGACAAGTTGACCATGAGCCAGCAGTGTGCCCAGGTTGCCAAGAAGGCCAATGGGATCCTGGGGTGCATTAAGAAGAGTGTGGCCAGCAGGTGGAGGGAGGTTCTCCTCCCCCTCTGCTCTGCCCTAATGAGGCCCCATCTGGAGTACTGTGTCCAGCTCTGGGCTCCCCACTTCAAGAAAGATGAGGAACTACTGGAGAGAGTCCAGTGGAGGGCTACGAAGATGATGAGAGGACTGGAACATCTCTCCTACGAGGAAAGGCTGAGGGAGCTGGGATTGTTTAGCCTGAAGAAGAGAAGGCTGTAAGGGGACCTTATAAATGCGTATAAATATCTTAAGGGTGGGTGTCAGGAGGACGGGGCCAGACTCTTTTCAGTGGTGCCCAGTAACAGGACAAGGGGCAACGGGCACAAACTGAAGCACAGGAAGTTCCAGCTGAACATGAGGAAGAACTTCTTCCCTCTGAGGGTGACGGAGCACTGGAACAGGCTGCCCAGGGAGGTTGTGGAG
>Ga0065711_1026663_pt1 | contig 63027 bp, 37 predicted proteins | sample Hoacrofraction12_FD_59098 | JGI IMG/M metagenome (GOLD analysis project Ga0065711, IMG submission 59098) | Hoatzin crop microbial communities from Cojedes, Venezuela - Epithelial fraction 12 v2 (version 2) | ecosystem: Host-associated > Birds > Digestive system > Esophagus > Crop | place... | reverse complement strand
CTCCCTCCCTCCCTCCCTCCCTCTCTCTGTTCCTCCATTTCTCCACCCCTCCCTTCCTCTATCCTTCCTCCATCCCTCCTTAGTTTGGCATCTCATTCAGAACCTACAGGTAGGTGGAAGGAATCTGACCTACATGTTTCCACCAGGCCTGGGAACAGATGGACGTGAAGCACATCCAAGATGTCTTTGCTGCATTCCTCCCGCCTTTGCTCACTCCTAGCTTTCATCCTCTTACTTCATGCTTGTCAGTAGCAAATGACTTTACATACTAATATCATTAAGGACATGGAGCTGTTGGAGCAGGTCCAGAGGAAGGCAACAAAGATGATCCAAGGGCTGGAGCACCTCTCCTATGAGGAAAGGCTGAGAGAGTTGGGGCTGTTCAGCCTGGAGAAGAGAAGGCTGTGGGGAGATCTTATAGCAGCCTTCCAGTACCTGAAGGGGCCTATAGGAAAGATGGGGAAAATATTTTCAGCAGGGCTTGTTGCGACAGGACAGGAGCAATGGCTTTAAACTAAGAGAGGGTAGATTTAGATGGGATATAAGGAAGAGATTTTTTAAGATAAGGGTGGTGAAACACTGGAACAGATTGCCCAGATTAAGTAGTGGAGGCCCCATCCCTGGAAACATTCAAGGCCAGGTTGGACGGCACAGTAATTGGCATTAAGCAACCTGTCTAGTTGAAGATATCCCTGCTCACTGCAGGGGGGTTGTGCTAGATGACCTCTAAAGGTCCCTTCCAACCCAAAGAATTCTATGATTCTATGATTGTATGTAAGGACAGTCAGACCAGATATGTGCCCTGCTCTCTCTCCAAGAGTGGCAGATAGGTGAAGAAGGGTAAGAGCAGGGCAAGTATACACAATATTTCCACCTTATACAACCCCCACATGTTTTCATTTCAGATGTTTCTCACATGTGATGTGGTTTCCACAGATTTAGTAATTCTCATTGGATTCCTGTCTAAGATCTGCATCCCCCTTGAACCCATGGAAACTTTTATGATCCACAATCTCTTGCAGCAAGGAGTTCTCCAAGTTCCTTACACCTCACATGAAGAGCCACATCTTTCTGAATATGGTGCCCAGTAGTTCTGTTTGATAACTCAGTTTCTTGTATTGGAAGAGGTACTGAACAGCCAGTGCCTTCCTACCCTCCACAAGATAGATCTTTGTGGTATCTCCCCTCAGCTCTGCTTTCTTCCACACTAATGAGACCCAGCATACTCAGTGCCTTCTGGACCATACTGGCTCCCGATATTTATTCACCCATGTTGCCCTCCAAACCCCTCCCCTTTATACTATTTCTATTCTGAGACGAGAAGACCGTGACCACTCATTGTACTTAAGATCTGCACAAATTGTCAATTTATACAGTGGCACGGTGATGTAATCTAATAATTCCTAGTATCTGATTTGCTCTATTAACTGTTACTGAGCAGTGAGGTGACATTTTTGTAGAGCAGGCTCTTACAGCCCCAAAACTGTTGTTTCTGCCCCTCCCACCAAATCCCCATTCACTCAGTAGTAATGGTCAGAGTAAAGCTAAAAATTCTAATTTAAGAAACTAAAAATGTTGCACCTAGGAACAAGAGTGTCTGCCACAGACCTCCACAGGGACAAGTCAGAAAACTCAGGGAACAGTGGCCCACAAAGACAGAACAAGATGTTTACAACAATGTTTGGATCCAGAAAGATGGTGGCTAGTGACCTGACACAGTCTGCTGAGCAGCTGGGCCAGTACAACACATAAACAATTTAATCCAGCACCTCTTTTACTGAAAATGAATAACAAAACCTTAATAAATCAACAATTACTTATTGCTGTATTTGGGATAATAAATTCTTTAGTTTATCAGTAGCTTGTGGCTTCCATAGCATGTTCTTTGAACAGTTTGCCTTTCAGTTACATCCCCTTTCTCTCCTGAACAATAAATTAGCATTCATTTTTCTTTTAAAGGAAAAGAGGGGAAAAAGAGGATATATTACAATTTTTTCAAAGCAAAAAGAAAAATGCAACATATTTTTGACATATATCTTAAAATAATATGAGGATAACTTTCTCCGTGTGTTAGATGCCTATGCATAAATAAAGGACGTTATGTTATTTACAGTGTTACACAATAAACTAAGAGTCTCATTTAACACATAATCCATAAAGACAGTAAATGATGAAAACATCCAAGTATGTACAAGATGTATTTACAATAGAATAGAGAATTATAAATGATGATAATTGGCCATGTTCTTTGTCTGCCCTTCTCTGCAGCATTTCATAGGTGCTTTTTTTGTTTCTTACTAGAAGTAAGTCCCAGCTGATCGTAAGTAGCCACACTGCAGGGCCAAGAAGTGTTGAACAGGCTGAGAAGTGTGTCCTTTGAGGGGACACACATTTGCTATCCTGTATGCTCCAGAAACTGCTTGCAATGTGTGTGAGAGAAGCAGGGAGATGCAGCGTTGTTGTTTTGGAGGACTGGAAAGAAAAGGAGCTTTCCTGTTTCCCTGATAAAGGCAGTGATTGATCTCTTAAACCTGGCGATGTTGGGGTGGCTCAAGTGAGGAAGGGAATAGCTGGGCCAAGAGGAAGGAGGAAGTTTTTCTCTGTTACATAAGAACCTCTGTAGAGCTGTAATGATTCACACCAGCTGAACAGGCAGGCTATACCAGGTTGTGTACAACATATTCCAGCTATACACTCCTGAAGGAAGCCTTTTATCCTGGAATAATTCCTGCATATAAACACATACACAGGGAAAACTCACGCCTCAAGTTAAATGACAAGGGAAGAAATCAGGACAATTTGAACAACTTTGCCACCACTGGAATATTTCCCCCGTCTTCATAGTACGTTTCTCCTTGCCATGTCTTTCAGCCAAAAGTTGGCAAGGGTTGCACAGTGATGGCCCTAGGGTGTTGGGACTGCCTAGCTCAGAGGTCCAGGTAATGAAGTGAATATCCCCAAAAGGGGAGCTGGCCTTTCCCATAGGCACTTGCTGGCTCTGCTTCATGCTGCTGCAGTCTCCAGCCCCTTGGCCAGCAGGAGCTGGCTGCAGCCTGCCAGAAGAACCTGTGGCCATGTACTTGCTAACGTCAGGGTGTGGACTTGACAGATGTGGAGCACCCTCACAGTGTGCTAAAAGCAAGTCCAGAGGTGAGGGGCCACGTCCTGTTCCCACTCCTGTGAGTGCCAAGCCAGGGCAACTGCCATAACTCGCTGTTGCATGAATTGTGCTGTAAGGCTGGGTTCTCCCCAAAGACCTAAGGGCTTAGGCAGCCATATCCCCAATTGTATTTTCTTGTTCTTAGGTCCATGTGAAGTCCCCAGCCTAATTTCATGCTTACCCTACAACACACTACTACATGTACCGGTGGGAGGAGGAGCAGGGACTGCACACCACTTTGACTTTGAGGCACTGCAGCAGAAGTGTGACATTTTCCTCTAGGCCCACACCAAATAAATTTCACATGTACAGCTCCCAAACATGCAATTGCTCCTTCATTTCATACTGGCCCTCTATAATAACAGTGTTAGTAGTCAAATAATTTATTCCACTTCAAGGTAAGCTCCCTTTCCATCCTGATTAATCTGTCTGGGCTGTCACAGACACTTCAGTGAGAGCTGGCCTTGTGGGTGATCTATACTGGAGGAGATTATAGAAGACCTGTGTTATAATCTCTATTCTGCGATTAAGATGGGTGATTCTGGGGCAAATCTCTTGTTCCTCTACCATCCTTTTTCTGTCTTGTCTGTCCTGTGAGATCTTTGCAGTATCCGAGACCTTACTGAAAGGACAGATTTTCAAGTGGCTCTGGAAAATCAACAGTGCAAATCCTTTGGAAACCGGTGGTTTGCATCAGGAAAGCCCACCTGGCCCTCTGTCCTACTGAGTTGCAGAGTTACTGCGGAGATGGATGTTCTGCTGCATGAGATTGCAGATAAACAGGCATGGCTAAAGGGATGAAAATGAGTGTATGGTATCTAGAACTTGTAGAGAACTTTTGTTTTGGTCTGCAAAGGCAAAGTGTGTTCAAGTACATGCCAGCTAGGGAAAAAACAGCAAAGGGGACTTAAGTCCAGACAGTATGTATTTGACAAGCTTTGCCATCTCCCACAGACTTCTCAAATAAGCAGCGCTATTTCAATCACCACGTAGGCCAAAGCTGTGCTAGTTTCCTAGCCTTTTGCTTCTACCAGCAACATTCTAGCGTACAACTTTGTCATAATCTTCTTCCTATACTAAGGGTCTTTTGTTCGTTTTCTGCTGAACCCAGTGGTCAGGTAGACTCACCCATGTTCTTACTAATGTGATGCGTTGATTTATACAGTTAGCAACTCACTGATTTTTATCATCCTGATAAACAGCTTCATTTACTAGACTTTGCTTTGAGGTCTCAAAACAATTGGACACCTTGTTCAGCAAAACTCCTAAGCGCATGCTTAAACTTATGCATGAGCTGGATGCATCAATGGGAGTTTAGCACATGCTGAAGATAACTTTTGCTGGGATTGGCATAAGCATATGCTTGAACAATTTACTGAGTCGGGACTTTAGTCCCTTGCATTTACATCTCGCAAAATGTCGTTGACCTATTTCTTTTCATTTAACTGGGACCAGGATGTGGCCCAAAGGATGAGTGTAGTTTGGCTGAAATTCTTTTTCTCTTGACATGGCTCTTATTTAGGGTCCGGTAATACCTGTAGAACATATGTTCTCATTTTCAGAATCCCCGAAGTCTAGGAAAAACATTTGTTTTCCACATTAGTCCTGAGTCTATGCTGTGTCAACTGAACACACAACAAAAATCCGAAGAAGAGGCAGAGTGACCCTGACTAAACTGATCGGAATTCAGTGCAAAAGAGGCCATTTGCTTCTGTCTGAACGGCTGCAACTGCTCCAGAACTGACAGCACCCTTGTTCATTACTAGTCAAAGACTTCAAGGCTTCACTGGCTATATAAACACTGATTTCAAATAGCCACACACACTATGGCTGTAACCCGCATGGTGCACTTGCCTTCATAAATGGGCTTTGCATCACCCTTGCCTCTCTCACCCCAAATAATGGAGTAAATAAAGGCGAGTAGAAATGAACTCCATACTTCCGCTATGTCCTTCCTATTTGCCTGTACTTTTGAACCATTCAGCAAATCAGTTCTTCCCTGAAAGTAATTTCTGTGTCCAAGAGTAACCCTTACTCCAACAGCAATTCTAAGAAGGTATTGCTAGAAGCTTGCGAGGGTGTTTTCTGAGGAGGAGAAGAAAGGGGAGAAAACTGAGGGGAAACAAAAGGAAAAATGATCTATTAGAAATCAACACTAAAAAATAGAGATGAAAACTGATTGCACTTTTATTAGTGGCATTTGTTTTCCAGCTAGATCTCTTCCTTGCTTGGTTACAGATATCTGCTATTATATTTGCCCCATTAACTTAAACTAATATAATTTTTTTTTCTTTTTTTCTTTTTTCTTTTTTTTTCCTTTTTTTAATAGAGTATTGGGTTCAAAGCCTCAGCTAATCTAAACCCATTTTCTAAGGGATAACTAGAACAATTAATATCTGGAAAATAATGAAATGGTAGCTCCTAGTGATTACAAGCTGACCTCTGATTAATAATATATTTGGTTTAAAATCACAGTATTACTTTCTTTCTATAAGTAACATTATTTTATGCAGGTTGGCTTTTCTTTTGTTTGTTTGCTTTTTTTTTTTGTTATCCTGCTGTAATTAATAGTAGCATGCTGTTGGATCTACTATCATCCCAGTGCTCAAAGAAGCAAACCTTTTGGCTGGCAGAGAGCAGACAAAACTCATTTCATATACGGAAAGCAAATAAAACCTCTTATAGAAGAAAATATTTTTGTTGTTTTTTTCAGCTTTTTTTTTTCCTCTTTTTTTTTTTTTCTCTGTGTGTGTGTGTTTTTCTGGTGAGGTTGGTAGGGTGGGAGTGCCATTACAGGGCTTTTTGATCTGGGGATTCTACAATAAGCGACCAGAGAGACTTCTGCAATTCTTGCAAATCATACATCCAGTCATTATAATGCAGTGCACAAAAAAGCCAGGACAACTGTGGGCTAGAAGGTTTTGCAAAATACTATGGGACAGCAATCATTGTAACTGTACAAAACTTGCTTTCAACGTAACATAACATAAAGGCACCATTGATATCTTTCCCCATTTTTGAAATACTGTAAAAAATTGCTACATATGGCACATAACACATTTGTACATACGTATATTTAATTTATAAAAGTTTTTTTCCTCTCCTGTTTTCTATCAGCGGAATTGCTAAAATAAAATAAATTGTTTAATTTAAAGGTGGAATACTTCATTATATAAAATAAAGTTTTACATGTGAATCTATGTGTTTTATGTTTTATACAGCAATAGGGTCTTGGTTAGCTATCACACTGGACAACCTTGCTTGCAACTCTTCTGGTGTGGAGAAGCGATTCGCCGAGTTAGTCCTGCTCTCTGGCAGCCGGTAGGCAGCGGCTGGCTCCAGGCTGGTCGCCATGGGGTTCGGTATGCTCAGGAACGGTGTATCCTCGCCTATTCTTTCATCTTCGGTTTCGGTCTCAGAGCTGCTGCTCTCAGAGCTCGTGTCGGAGTCCACTTCCACCCTGCTTGAAATGTGGCCATTGGGCTTCGTTCTTTTCACCCTCCGGCTATTGGTGAGTTTCTTTGGAGGCTCCTGTGCTGGTTCGTATTCCTGCGTGGTCTCATACTCCTCGTCCTCCACTATCCGCAGAGGACTCGGCGGCAGGCTGTTGCTCTCATGGGCAGGATTGTGGTGGAAGGAGTTGAACTGCTGAAGGTGGTGGTCATATTTCTCATGTAGCCGCAGCGGGGTCACAAGGAGCAGTGGTCGCTCCTCTTCTATGAAGGGACTCACCGCCACTGAAGGGACGGAGACGGTCAAGCTGGAAGTCGGTGGTGACATTTTGGAGGGGGGGGACTTGGGAGAAGTCGGAGTATGGAAATCGACAGGTGACATGCGAGCTGGTGTGGTCATAGCTGAGACATACCTGAAGAAAAGAGATGGGGAAAGGTTGCGAGCACAGGAGCAGTGGTGACATGTGAACACAGCTGCTCGCATGGGCTAGGAGGGAAAAGGCAGGGATCCCTTAAGATCCCCAGCATCCTCACACATGGCTACCAGGGAAACTTTCTTGTTGCTATTCATCCAATAAAACCACTGACTACTGGGACTCTGGGCAAAAATGTTTGAGAGCGCAAGGAGCACGGCAAAGCCCCCAGGTCTGTTTGCCTCAGAATAGCCATGGAGATGCTGTAAATCATTTGCCAGAATAACTTCCTGGAATGCCTCCAGGAATGGGATTCAGAGACAGAGGGGCTGCCAGGAAAAAAAAAAAAAAAAGCATTTGCAACTATTTTCTCAAAAGAAAAATGGCTGCTGCTCTTCTGGCAGTATTTAACCAGAATGTGGGGTGCACGCAAACAGACAGGAGGAGAGAAAGGAAGAGAATCAAGGTACAGTCCTCTTGGGGCTTCACACTCTTACGGGAACCAGACTGTCTCAGGCTAAGGAGGAAAGCAAAGTCTGGACAAAATCTACAGCCAGACTCCGCTTATTTTAATCACTGGGGGTAGCCAGAGGAGGATTTGCAGCACCTTCCCCGCAGCTTTGTGCTGCTCCACTCCTTGTGTGCTGGTTACCCTGGCTGATAGGTCTATCTGCAAAGAAACATGGAGCGTTATTTGTCCTCACATGGGAACAAATGCTGACAGAGAGGACTGTCTGGCGTAGTCTTCATGATTGCTCTGAAAAATTTGCCCCTATTCCTTCGTAAGTTTCTGTGGGAAGGGCAGTGGTCAAAGGTGATTTCTGAAAACAAAGGTGTCAGTACAGAGCTTGTCTCAAAGGAAGTGGACAAAAAATGTGAGACTCTCAGCTGGTCTGAATGAGTGGAGCTCCATGAGATGCTATGAGGTCATGCGGATTCATGCCAGGTGAGGATCTGCCTGAAACTTTTTGATCAAAGGCAGTGTCCAGCATGACATTTCACATAGTTTGGCTTTGCTTTTGTTCTTATCCTAAGTTCACCTGGCTGAATTTCATCTGTGTCTAAATTTAAAACCTTTCTAAGCTCCATCTCTTATACCGGCCCACTGAGACAAGCTATATGGCTATGACTGATGAAGTTGGTTAGTTTTTCACTAGTGATTCATTTACCTCAGTCTGAAATTGCCAAAATAAATCTGAATCCACCTTTCTTATCCAATCTAAGACTCAGTTGCTCATATTACACTCAATTAAAACAGAGTTATTGGATGAAAGAGAAACAGGGACAGATCCGGAACTGATGTATAGTAGAGTAAATTGATTTCAGTAGAGGCACTTTGATTTACATCAAATGAGGAACAGGAGAAAGAAAAACAAAACTGGAGTTAAGTATGGGAATTAATCAAGTTTGTTGCTAGTGAGAGCAGAGGGCAATTAATAGGTGGGTGAATGCAGTAATTCTTTATTTTTCCTTCAGTGAGAGAGCTTTCCATCCCTTTCACATTTTTAAATAGGCATTGCATGAAAAACTTCAGCCTTTCTACTTCTCCAGCTGGTATAGTGTTGGACGTACATCTTCCTGACACACTGGATTTTAGCTAAACTGGTTCAGTTAACACACTAAGTTAATGAAATGTGTTCAGCCTACGGTGCATGCCTCCATCAGTGTCAAGTCACTCATACTGGGGTGTTGTGCATTCACACATTGCTGGTGTATTTCCCCACAGTGTAATGGGGCAGCGCTACCAAGCTGCTGTCCACGAGTTGAGGCACAGGAGCCGAACACATGCAGCTCTAGCCCATCCTGAAAGGAAGGTTAAAAGGTGATACATTTATCCAGCTACACAGCCCACAAGAGGTAAACCATGCTGGCTCAGTGAAAGGGGATCAGCCAGCCAACAAGCATTAACTAGTTACCTGCTGCCAACTTCATCATATAGTCCAGTCTTTTGTGCAGAGATGGTGTTTTTTGATCTTCTCTCCTGTAAGATGACTAAGGACTTTCTAAAATATAGGTGCTTGGGCCCTCCGCTTGTGTAAATGGATGTCAGGGCATGGGATCCAACAAAGGGATGGGGCAGTGGAGAAGAACCCCTCGTAATGTCTATTCTATTTCATCTCAAAATTGTGAAGGAGCTGGGGGACAGGAGGGTGGAGGGAGCCTTGATCTACAAAATCACAGCACAGCAACATTAGATGGCTTCTGAAGTAATTTGTCAGCTCATACATTCCTTTATGTTTCAGCGTCATTTTTACTTGCAGATAACTCTCATTTTCCCCCTTATATACACACACATACAGGCAATCCATTTCAGAAATAATCTGCCATGTATTTCCTGCTGGTTAAAAATAGATGAGGCCTAGTTTAATGCCCAGGGAACTATCTTCCGCATTACAAATTCACAGTCATTTCAGGAACAGGCTAGGCCATCAATGACTGGTGAATTATCACAGAAAAGTTGCCACTTTTCACCTTTAGCATAATCTTCAAGAAACACAGTAACTCATGAAATGCCTTCTTTCTTCTCACTGAAACAGAAAGGCACATGCTCCTTTTTACTCCCCTAAAATCTAAACAGCTCATATCAGAATGATGCTCCGGGTCTCCCAGGCAATGCGGGAAGACAGCGCAAATGACCTTCGCTTCTCACATGCAGATGCCCAAATGCACTAAGCTGTAACACTCGCTGTTGGCGGGTGTGTGGCTGTGCATCCTGTATGGTTCCAGGCAGGAGGCAACGTGGTACTTACTGCTATAGGTCCTGATCCAGCAAAGCACTTCAGCACACGCTGAACATGCATGTGAGTAATGCCGCTGATTTCAGCAGGGCTACTTGCACGATTAAAAGCTAGTCTTGTTGAAGTGATCTGCTGGATTGTGGCCATGGCTGTTTATGTCATGTGAGCCACATATCCTGAAATTAAATTCCACGGTAAATAACAGACAACTTTGCCACAAGGAGAGAGACAGTTCACCATCCTTAGTGGTCCTACAGGCCTTATTCAGAGACTCCTCAGCTATGGTGCCTTATCCCGCTGCTGAGCAGTTGTTCTTTGTGTAGCAGAGGGAGTACCACAGAAATGGCTTTTACACATTCATTTTTCTGGAAACCACGATTTGTCTCCTACACAACCTGCTCTCCTTGGGGATTGCCTGGCTGCGTTTTTGATATCATGGAAATGCCATGACATCAAATCCCTTGTGATTTCACAATGCTCAGAGAACTGTAACCCTTTGTTTTCCTTTTCTTCTGCCTCTGATTGTAGGGGGCAAAGCTCCCTTTAAATGTCCCGTTTCTTCTCAGTCTCTCTTTCGCTACTCTGGGGCCACCCCACACTCTTGAGATAGAATCCTAGCCTACAGCCAAGAAAACTTTTTCAGTAAAAGTCTTCTTGCAACTGCTGCACTTCAAGGCAGACCTTAGGTACTGATGAACCAGCCTTTTCAGAGAAGAAATTACTTTGTTGGAAAATTCCTGGCCAGCTTTATTTCTAATTACTCCTGATATAATAACAACCTGGGTTCTTCCGGCTTGAACTTTGCGTTCCTTGCTTTTATTTAATAAAGTGTCAAGAAGAATTTTTGAAGGAGATAACAGGTTTAGGAGCTGGAATCCCCCAGAAAGTAGGTGGTGGCAGAATTCCTACACAGCTTAGGAGTCCTTAATGCCCTCCTCCTATGGATCAATATATTGCTTTCTGCCCACCTTTTGTGTCTCACAAAATCCACCAGTTTTCTCGACAGCTTCTGCAAAGAAACTGTTAATTAGGCCATTACTTTACAATGGAAATTTCTGATGAATGACTTCAGTGGAACTTATCCACTTGTGAACTGCTGGCTACTAGGAAAAAATCCAGCAGAGGCAAGAAGGGAAGAAATACTTTTGGTAGACTTTAAATGACTATCAAGCTCTCCACCTTTCTGAATGAGGAGATGTACACCCTGCATGAGCAGTTGCACTGCCGGGTTGCGTCCTGTGCTCCCAAGCTTTGAAACTGTCTGGGAACACCGGGCCTTGCCAGCTGAAAGCAATGAGCTGGTGTGTCCTACCTTTCACTATGAGGAGAGTCTCGGTAGGAGTCAGGGGTCTCTCTCGCATGCCGGAGGAAGCTGCTGCCTTCCCGTGGCCCACCGATGCCATTGAGGCGGCCCCGGGGCCCCGCTGGGCTGGTGTGCCTGCTGTTCTCCATGGAGGAGCTGACGAGCACCGAGTGGCTTTCGGAGAGGATGCTTTCAGTGTGGCCATTACTCCAGCTGGAGAGCAGCAACCAGGAAAGGAGAAGAAGGGAGAGTAGTGTCAGAGGGTGCCTTGGTGGCAAATGCAGATGAGCAGAAGTTCAGCCAGGGGAAAGGAAGGGCTCTGTTGCCACTAAGGCTGTACAGCATAACCTGTGGGTTGGTAACTGGGGCTGCTGAGTTTTATGAATTGTACGAATCCACATGCGTTAAGAAGATTTGGATGCGTGGATAAAAGGAGAGCAAAGGAGGGCTTTCCAGTCACCAAGACTGTCACTGATTTAGCAATTTGCATATACTAAAATTCACCGTAACAGTATTGGAATGTCATCCAGTCAATAAAACTCTTTGTAAATTCCTGGAAAGAAAATTTGATAGGTGACATGACATCAAATATAGTTACTCTTAAAATGAAAACACTATGAAGGGAGGATAGATTTTTCTGTGTTTGTTTTTTTATACATCTTTTTGGTTTTGCAACAGCAACAGATCAAGTATTACAGGTGCTGTTTGCCTCCCCCCTCTAGTACCTGTGGCTGGGTGTCTGGGTGACTGTCACAGAGTGATGTGTTGTTGAGGTGTAGTGGCTCGTAGAAAATGAGGTCTCTGTTTCTCGCTCGATGACATGCTCGCTGGAGATTACATTTTTTGAAACGTACTGCTGAAAAAGCCCAGACAAACCTCAGGTTTACAAACTGTAATTCACAGCACATTTGTAGACATAATTTCCAATCCTTCCCCCATCCCCGCACCAACTTGCATTTTTTTACATGTGCCAAAGCACAAACTTTGTCATTTAAATCTGTCAGAAACCACACTGACACACTTCAGCACATTCATGTACACCTCTGCATGCGTACCCCATCAAAACTCAAAGTAGGAGGAAACAAATGAGGAAGTAAACAAAGGGCTGCATCCCAGTCAGCCACAACCAACAGATAGGAAGAAAAGGTTCTTCACCGAGAGGGTGGCTAGTCACTGGAACAGGCTCCCCACAGCACCAAGCCTGTCAGAGTTCAAGGAGCATCTGGACGACGCTCTTAGTCATATGGCTTAGTTTTATGTAGTCCTGTGAGAAGCAGGGAGTTGGGCTCAATGATCCATATGGGTTACTTCTAACTTGAGATTTTCTATGCTTTATACATATTTAACAAGGGAATGAGAAGTTCTCACAGACAGAGACCTAGAAAGGCAACCATCCCCTTTAGTACCAGAATATACACCAAAAATACTGTTCTCTGATGGAGAAGAGATCAGTAGTTAGCAGTAGCAATTGTTCACTGCAGGATAAGAATCTGGACAGGAAATGGCTATTTTCAGTGCCCATGGATGCAGCACCACAGCAGACCTATTCATCAGGGGACGATCTGCAGAATGGGTCAAAGCCTCCTGAGATGGGGCTGGAGGTGTGCAGTGCCCAGCCTGCACGCAGACATGTGTTTTTGAAGGAATTGATCCCTACAGCACTTAGTCCTGCTGTAAAGTTGTTCATATTTTTTTCTGAGGTGTTTTTCTTGCTTTTGGTGTCCTAGAACCGCAGGGACAGCCACAGCACTGCGGCATGCCCCAGTAAACTGTCCATCTGCAGAAACATATCTCCTTTTACTGCACATTTTTTGAAAAGTCCCTAATTGTTTCTGTGTGGAGAAAGCCAAGAGAATTCAGTCACCAGCCTATGGCAGGTAGAAGTCTGAAAGCTGCAGGGTGAGCTCTGCCGTGGCACTGGCAGCCTAGGCTGAAGCGCGGGCAGTAAAACCTACGTTCACCAGTTGGACGTTGTCCGGTGGCGGGTTGGGGTGATGCGGCCCATTGGCCATATTCATCACGTTGTTCCTTTCCGAGCGCAGGCTCTGCCGAAGGCGGTCGTGCAACTTTTTCCTCTGCTTCCTGCGCATGAAACATGGAAATGATTTTAATAGACAAAGGGAAAGCAGCTGCACCTTTCAGCGTGTTGTTGATGATGATAATAATATAACATCACTTTTTTTGCCAGCACTTTCCCCACTGATGCAAGAGCTCAGAGTAACTCTGAAGATCGCAGGTCTAACTGCAGCTGGAGCTATGGGGACCTGCAGAGGGGGAAGGATGTGTGGGAACCTTTCCAGGAGTCAGCAGGCCACAGAGGGACAGGAGTGAGGAAGAGGGAAGCCATTTCTAAGCCACGCTGTGTCTCAGAAGGAGCCCTCTTCTGCACTCTGAAGGGAGGGGAGTGGGATTTTAGCCCAGCCACCTTGACACTCTCACTATGGCCACGGCCAGGTTTCTGACAGCCGAAGTGGCATCGCTTCAGGGCTTGCCTGTGGCCATTATAAAACATGGTGTGTGCCACAATCTTTGTGATGTGGCAGTTACACATTTTTTTGTGGGATTCATCCCCTACCTCAATTCCAAATACATGAATGTGTTAAAGAAGTGCAGTGTGCAGAGGAAGCCTCAGAAATCCAAAGTGAGTGAGTGTGTGAGGTATGCCTGAGCCTGCAGCCATACTGGCAGCTCTGGAAGGTTTCGTTACAGCAACATCAGATTAGCTCTGGACCCCAGTGATTGCCAGGTGGATGCCAGGGCTGCTAATGCATTCAGTAGAACCATCCATCATTCACATGTACCGATGGCATGGTCTCTGGCTGACTCGGATCCTTCTGCTGTGCCCCGTCCTCAGCTGCACTTTCCCCAGTTACTAATCCTTCCAGCTGTCTTCCAGAAAACTTTTCAGGGGATCATTACAAGATGTCAGTAACAAAACTTGCAGCATAGTAAAATCTGGTGCTGTGAAGGCCATGCAGAACGCACTAAAGAGAACACCAAAATAAATAACCGATGGAAGAGCTATTCAATTTCAGACTTAATTTATTGATAGTCCCCAGTTTTGTCTGATTATACTGGAGAACTTCCACCATTCTGTCACAGAATCCAGGGAAAGGCAGGGAGGATGCAGGCTCCAACACACTGCAGAGCGCATATGACCTTGGCTGTGGAAATATCTAAAAGACACACAATTCCCTAAGTCGTATGCAGAAGTGCAGATAGTTTGGCAGGGTAGGACAGTGTAAGATAGTTTTCAATCCTGTTTTGAACTCAGAGGAACTATTCTAACCTTTCCAAAAGGAGAATGGAAGGAAAACAATAAATAAGTTGGCACTTGATAGCCAGGGGAGCTTAAAGACAAAGAAAACATGACTTGACACACTCCATTTTACATGTTTTCTCTGGGTGTATCTGCCTGGATAGTGGAAGACGTTTAATTTATGTTACTCCACATGAATGGTATAAGCAGACACTGATGCCTTGGAAATGCTCCTGTGTCAGCCGGACACAGTCCCTGATCCATGTGGGCTTTGTGTTTGGAGGATAAGCAGGCATCATCTTAGGACACACAGGTGGTTAACGTGGATGGAGAGTGCAATGCCAGAAGATATCTGAGCAGCTACACAAAGACCTGCCTGGGCTGAGGGGCAACACAGACAAGGGTTTAACTCGATTTCGCAGCAACCTTCATGAGACCTTGGAGAACCTGGGAGCTGAGGACCATCCGAGTCTCCTGACATGGTAGAGAAAGTGGGTTCTAGAGGGAGTTCAAGTTTGTCATCTAGAGGTTTGAGATTCTGGCACATATTGCCCAGAAATCAGTCGCTATGAAACCACATTACTTCCCACCTTCAGTGATCAATATATTTGCATTTTGCACGCTTCCATGTGCACTGTTTGTCCTTTAGTAAAAGGACATTAACTAAAAAAAGAAATTACTCCAGGAAACTGAGAAGAAAGAATAATGGGAAAGCTAATATGTACTTCACTTCTTCTGAGAAGCCTTTTTGTTAATGTAAATGACTTGCAAATAAAGTACCTCTGAACTTTGACTCAGTGTCAGAAGACCTTGCCTTAGCATTTGACCAGCAGTATCTCTTGCAAAGAGACTGACAAAATCTAAGACATTACATTTTATTCAGTTCAGTGTGTTTTCCTAATGTCCTTCCAGGATTTCCCCTGGTTTCTGGGTCTTCCCCTGCTGGGAGGAAAGAGCATGTGGAGAACATCTCACAGGTAGCCGTCTGGGATCACTGCTGCACTTGGAGGGCCATGAACTGGCAGCTCACTTCGACTCTCATCAGCTGTGTTTGAAAACATTTCACCCTTGGCCGGCAGTGATTATTGACATTTGGGACAAACCATCCAGACCCCTGATGGATTCTGGAGGCTCTTTATATACTCAGCATTGGTGAGGCCGCACCTCAAATATTGTGTTCCATTTTGGGCCTCTCACTACAAGAAGGACATTGAGCTGTTGGAGCGTGTCCAGACAAGAGCAACAAGACTGGTGAAGGGCTAGAGAACAAGTCTTATGAGGAGCGGCTGAGGGAGCTGGGGCTGTTTAGTCTGGAGAAGAGGAAGCTGAGGGGAGACCTTATTGTTCTCTACAACTACCTGAAAGGAGGCTACAACTCACTACCTGAAAGGCAGTGAGGCGGGTGTTGGTCTCTTCTCCCAGGTAACTAGCAATAGCACAAGAGGAAATGGCCGCAGGTTGCGTCAGAGGAGTTTTAGATTAGATATCAGGAAAAATTTCTTTACTGAAAGACTGGTCAGGCACTGGAACATGCTGCCCAGGTAAGTGGTGGAGTCACCTGGAGGTGTTCAGAAAACATGTAGATAAGGCACTTCAGGACATGGTTTAGCAGGCGTGGTGGTATTGGGTTGATGGTTGGACTTGATGATCTTAGGGGTCTTTTCCAACCTTAAGGATTCTATGGTTCTATGAAAACCATACTTCGGGACCCTGACTAAATGTTTGTTGAAGTTCATTGGGATGCCTTCACTGATTCTGATGAACTTTGGACCAGGAAATCTAGTTCAGCTGCCCTGGCTTGCCAGTTGCCACTTCTAAATGCAGTAATCGATCTGATTCTTTATTACTGCTTCAGTTGTTCCCCACTGACCCCTGGCACAAGGCTGTGGGTGGGAGCAGTGTGTGTGTGTGGCTAGATTCTCACTGAGAGGGGAAATGATTTCCCTCCTTCCCCCCTCTTAACACATCCATTATTGGTGGGGCTTACAAGGAAAACCAACAACCCAACTGTCAATCAGGCCCTGCAGCAGTAAATCAGGTTTATACAAATGTGGAAGATTTATGATAAAGGTTTTCTGTGTTTTGGTGCGGAGATTTATAAGAGCAGCCAGAAGTTTTGGCAGCACAAATCCTGCTGATGTTCAGTGTAATTTATGGTCCAGAGTGCCTCATACGTGTTTGAGAGTCACCCTCAGTAATTTACAGAGACTCACAGAACATATTTAAGTGAGTACTTTTGCATTGGGAGCACTTTTGCATTCAGTTCTTTGGCCTTTGGTGTTTAGTAACTTTTAGCACCATTAATCTTGCCGCAAGTACAAACAAACTAGGCTGATGTGTAAAATTTACTGCTGGAGAGCAACATGATTCCAGTGTTGGGAGTTGTTCCTTTCCTTTCCAGCTGGGGAAACCAGCTGAAATGGGTGCTAGGCAAATAATTGCAAGTTCAGTGAAATTCACTTGAGTCACATTTGAAGGGTAAGAAACCTTTCAGATACCTGTCTTATTTTTGCACTGCTGGTGGACTTGGAGACCCATTTAGCTTGGACCAGAGCACCCTGGCCACAGGCTTGTCTCTTCAGCTCAGCTCTGGAGAAACCCAGATACAACCTTATGCTCAGAGGAGTAGAAGCTACAGTCATCTAGGAAGTCCCTGACCAATAACCACAGATACAAAAAAGAAGAGAAAAGTTTACTTGGTTTTGCAGTAGGCCACCACACACATGATGCCAACTACTAGAAGAGCAACGCAAATGCCAGTTATGGTCAGCACCCGTTTCTGGTACAGTTCCTCAGCTTCTAGAAATGGACAAAAACAGAAAAGGTCACAACATGGAGGATGGCTAGGCAAGGAACACACAGTCAATAGCTGGCATGCTACAAACCACTGCACAGATGCACACAGCAACACCGAAACACAGCCACCACACTTCAGGCAGACTCATTATCGACTGCAAGGAGAACAGGACTACACCATAAGCTCTTAACATAGTACTGGAGATGAGTGAACACCCATACAATTACAGTCAAAAGTAATCTTTTCCTTTTGTTTAAGTCAACAAGAATAATATCTAAGAAACAACTTCACAACTGACAAACACTCAGCATTTGCTGGAAATAAAAATGCAATGCACTAAGGTAATAACATGAATTTGCAAATGCTTTGGAAGTTTTACTCTGCAAAGACAGCTGGAATGCAGGCCAATTTTACAGGCCTTAAGAGAAATTTATATCCTTATTATTTTTTGGATTGTTTTCATATCCAATGTCCCTCTGCCCCCATGTCAATTTATATCTCAGTTGTCTTCACAGGAGAGATTTCAAAATATCCTTCTACATTTGAGACATGAGCTTGGCTTGTAGTTATATCATTAATGGAAATGAAGACAAGTTTTGAACTCTAGACATAAAATTCAGACTCTTTCTCCAGTGCTCCTCCAAAAACATAGCAATATCAACAACCAGCAGTGCCTTGTATCAGAGAAATTCTGGGTTTCTACTTGTGCATCTTTGTGTCCAACAAAGGAACTGCTCTATCCAGAGTGGCAGCTTGCTCAGTGATGACAGCTCGTTACCAAAGATTTCACTATTATAAAGGCATTAGTAGCACTGGTAATATTTGGGTTGGAGCTACCCATGCAACCCAGCCTCACTCATACTTGGCAGAGAGCATCGCTGTATGCTATGCCAGAGAAACAGTAGGTGAGGAGCACTGAAACAGAGATGCACTCCATGTTGATGCTTTATGGATGAGGATTTGCAGTCCTGCTTTTAGGACAAAAATGGGTGTCTAGCTTTTCTCAAGTCTTATTTTTGATCAAGCAGACAGTCCAGAAAACTTGCCCTGGAGGATCAGACCAGAGGCCTTTGGTCAGAATGTAATATTGATCACAGCTGGAATACCAGCAGGCAATCAGAAATAAACAAATGAAACTCCATAGCTCTGCACTACCTCTGGGACAAATGCCAGCATTATTCCTGCTGGAAGGGCCTTGCATGAACATAAGAGGTCTGTGGGGCAATTCACCAGGAGGTACAGAGATGCACAGCAGTCCCTCACATGTGCCATGAATTTCTGACCAAGCTCAGGCATTAAATGATGTGCTGTCATAAATGCCACGCCAGTTCAGGAGAAAATGCTCCCTACTGAAGAGGGAGCAGTCATTCCTCCAATATGTTTCCTGGGCTTATCTAGTTTAGTTTTAAAGCTGCTGTGCACAAATGGCAAATATTTCATGCAACAAACCATAAAGCAAGAAGAAATCTTAATTTCTCTGATATGATGCACCTTGCCATGGAACAAATTTGTCCTACAAGCCAAACCCACTGTAAACCAAAACACCAGCAAACAGGTCATGAGCACTGTCAGACAAAATTAATAGCAGTGATTATTAACAAGGGGGTGGGGAGGGAGGAAGAAGTGAGTTTGGTAAAACTAGGATGCTGCAAAAATATATTAAAGAAAACAAAAATACAACTCCAAGAACAGAAAGTCAAAAAGGGGAAGGAAGAAAGGGCTGAAACTCCAAACCAAAACAAAAAGGACAAAGGAAAAAAAGAGGAAGATGAAATACAGGGAAAGACAAGTTTAAAGGGTTGAGAATCAACTGCAGGCCTGGCACAGCATGCTTGATACTGGAAAAAACAGAGTGAAGAAATGCTTGGGGAGAAAAAAAAAAGGCTGAAGCAGAGTGTGAAGGGATTTCTCATACAGCATAACTCCTCGCCTAGGCTAGTTAGTGGCACTTGATCCCCGTCCCATTTTTGCCCCTTCTGAAAGCGCTTATTAGTTAGCCATGGAAATGGTGTATTACGAGGATGTCACAGGAAACAGGAAAATTGCGTTAAGCAATTTAGGGGCAAATCTAAAATGCTTTTAATGTTGTTTTTTTTTTTGGTCATGCTGCCAGCTGTTAGCTTGTGAAAGCAAAATGAATAAGGGCATATCAACTCTTTTTTCTTGGAGGAGAAGGGAGAGGAGGAAGAATATTAATTAACGGCGGAAACTCTGCTTGGTTGTTTATACTCAGGGAAAAAATTGCACTGACTCCAGGAGGTTTACTCCAGGCTGCGGCTGTCACAAATGAGCTGGGCAGCTGTCTGGTGATGGCCTTGCTAAGGCTGCCAGTGGGTGGAGAAGGCTTGTCACCGGTGTTTTGGATGCTGCTGGGCTGTCACCCACTGCAGAGGAGGGGGTGCAGTGAGGGAGAAAAGGTGTGGGTGCAGCCCTGAGCAACGCTCCTGGCACTGGCATGTCTGCTAGGACTGTAGGTCTTGAGAGGCATGGAGCAGTAAACCCCTGGGTCTGCTTTCATTGCCTTAATTCCCTCCCGCACCCTTCGAAACAAGGCCCTTAGCATGATCCAGCTTGACATGGCGTGCATGAATCATGCACAAGCCCCAGGGGAAATGGCTGCCTGGGAAGGCACATGTGTTCCGGCATGTCTTGCCCAGCAAACCAGCAAGCTCCCATCTAAAACTGGTTGTGCTCCTGGTTGACAGGGTCATCCTGCCCGGGTGTCCTGTGGGGCCATTGTGGGCAGCCGGGACGGGACAGGATGGGGATTCTGTCCATGGCTCTGCAGGCGGCGCAGTGCCTTGGGGATGAGCCGTGGCCTCTCTGTTTAAGGCCAGAAGGGTTTTGCGAAGCAGGGACTGGACTCCCACGGGGCACTTGCATTTATACTGGGTTTTGCCCGCAAACCGCCCTCTCTCTCTGACCGGTGTTAACATTTACAGAGCCAGGTAACGACGTCCAGCCAAATAACATGTGCTGTGTTTGCAGTGCTCATCAAACTAGCTTGAAAAAAAACTAACAGCAGCCTTGGGGAAAAGTCCGTAGAGAAATGTGTGTGCAGGGAGAATTTAGAAAATGTTTTAGCCCGTTAAGTATTAAAAATTGTTTGAATACATACTTTTCCCCCCCTGCAGAATGCTAGGAAAATCAAATCAACATGAGACTTAAGTCAAGACATGAAATCTCTCTGTGTGTAGCCTTTCAAACATGCACATTATGCAATTAAATTCACATCACTCTAATTTATACGTAACTGATGATATATATGGTCTTAAATTTGCTCTTTTAAAGTTTTTCTTCTTACAGGTCTCTGGGGATTTTTAAAAGAATTTCATTCCAAGACGTGGTTCCGCTGATGTAATTTCATACATAAAGCAAATTTTGCAAGTCAGTTTTTTAAAGGATTTTAGTTTAATTCCTCATATGTTAATGTAGCCATATATCTTCTACTACAGTCTAGTGCTTATGAGTGAGTATTAATATTATCTTGTGATAGTAACAATAAGCTGGGTGGTAAGAAAATTTTTTAAATTTGGATTTGTAATGAGCTTTCCACAATTCACAGCTTAAGCTAATGACATTTTGTGGGGGCATTTTCAATAAAAACATGACCTAAAACTGTGTGAAAAGCATCACTGGCTGGTTCTTCTCATTTGCCAACAATTTTAGGAGATTCCAAACTAAAACTGACCTGAATTCTAAGTTAGCCTATTCAAGAGATGCATTATTTGTACCCCTGATTACTAAATGTTGATCAGGTAAGTACAGTCTATTCTTGAAGAGGACTTAAAAGATCTGTTTCTGTTATATTTAAGCTGAAGTGTAAAAATAGTACTCACTGCCAAGGTTCTTGGTTGAGTGCAATAAGAGTTTGATATTAGAAATATTGAATATATTTGCTGACTTGAGGATCTGGAGTCTAGGTGCAAACCTCTACTTAAGCTCCTAAATAACTTTCATTTCAGTTCTAATTTAGAGACCTAGAAATCAATGTATATATGCATATCATTTACACATATGTATATGCATCTGATTTACATACCTAGCTGTGGGTTTAGACATAAAACTTTACTCAGAAACCAGAGCTCAAAACTGTAAATTTGGAGAATTTCAAGTGGCCATAACAGCTTATCTTTTTTTATAGACTAGTTAGTCATTTTGCTTAAAGCTTACAGTGTTTCCAAAATCTGGCAACCCTAGAAGAACACAGCAAAAGCAAATGTCAAAACTAGTCAAAATTACACTGCAGAAAAATGAATGCACACTGTGTTATGATTACTTCAGTAATTCCTAGAACTCCTTAGGTCTGGAATATCCTATCACTATTATAATTTTAGTGAGATGATCTCTGCTAACATTTTGATAAGGGTTGTTATAGCTGTATGATCCCTTCTAAAGCATAAAGAAATTGGTTAGGTATTGAAAAAGGGAGGTGGAGAAAAAAAATAAAAAGGAGTTTATCTCTCAGACTCTAAAATCTGCAGGCTAAAAGCAATGATTGGTCCATACCCATAAATTCAATCCCAAGATGCTCTGCCAATGCAGAAAGTTGACAAAAAAAGAAAGAAAAAGGAAAAAGTTTCAGAAAAGAGCAATACACTGTACTCAAAAATAAATCACATATGAGAATTACGGCTATTCTGTGTCTGCACGTGAAAGAGGATAAAGTGGCGTGTTGTTACATGGGCAGTGCTCATGTGCGCCTCTGTAAGCTACATGACCAGACCTTCTGTAAGGGTTACACACCAGAGTAAGTATGGGGGTCTGCACAACCACAGTGCAGGGAACGCAGTGGGAACCATTAACCCTTAAATGCGATGAAGGGGGCTATGGCCTGAGGATGCCGTGTGAAACGGCTGATTGTTTTCAGATGGGACCATGAGAGCACTGGGGTGCTTTACAGGGGGAACGGATTGTGCATTGTCCCCCTTCTGGCCCTGCTCCTGTCCCTGGCATGACGCTCCTTGCTTTTGTGGGTTGCGACTCGGCGGTGGCTGGGACAGTTTGCTCAGCAGTGGGAGACCTTCTCTGCTTTGCAAACTGATTGCGGCAGGGCTTTCAGTTCCAGAAAATGAGGAGCCAGCCCCTTTTCCCCTGCCTTTGGGCTGCGCTGCCTCGGCAGAACCCCCCTCTCACCAGCTGGACGTACCCTGGGATGCAGGGGCTGATGCCGTTTACACGGATCACATGCCTAAATTAGCAGCCCCAGGATCAGGTAGCTGGGGGTGAGGAGGAACACGGGTTTCCCCCCAGCAGGTATCCTCGGAGACCCCTCACATGGGGCCAACACCATAACCGTGGTAGCTCTCTCTGGCTTTGTCCTTGTGTGCTGTGAAATTTAAATACAATCCCAATTTTCTGACCAAATGGAATTTTTATGTAGTTTGTACACATGGGAAATGCCAATTCTTTCCTGCCAGTCAGGAACATTTTAAGGGTTAATTGAGTTGGAATCCATCCAGGTCTTTTCGTAAAGACCCAGTATTACATGCCTACATGAACACTGCTAACAATACACATTAGTTGCATAGAAAGCTTGGTTAAGTCTTCAGTAAAATGAATGACATGCCCATGCAGACATACTGCTGTATTTATGCTTGCTTACAGGTAAGATGCCTGGCCCAGATGTAGTTTAATTTTAGGGGAAGTCATTCATATCATGCAGTTTCTATTTCAAATAAGTCAATGGGAAGTTGGTACTTAAAATGGGAATATATTCTGTCTGAAAGCCCTAACAAGACAACATGCTGAAGAAACATGCATTGTTTATTCAAACTTAGATGTCATGTAGCTCTTATTTATCTTTGGTATTCCTGGCTACATTCCCTAGACCTGATTAAAAGAAAGCAGAATATCCCAACACTTTTCATGTTATAAACAGGTCATTATTTTTGATCTTTTCCTATTTAACCCAATACTGTTCCATACTTTTTACATGCAATGTGGTTTCTGTTGAATATTTGTCTGAGTGCTCTAAGATGAAACACAATTAATTCTTTCTAACAACTCCATTTTCGTTCTGGATGGGATTTTGTGGGGGGAAGTACTGGAAGAAAAAATGCTTGGCATGTAGTTTTTTTTCCAAAAAAGTGGCTTACAGATGTAAGTCATGATGCTCTGAAGTATCAATGCGTCACGTTTCTTAACTCATTGTTACGTTTTCTTATTAAATGTGTTCTGTGGGTAGTGAGAAATTCTAAAAAAGTTTATTTTTCATCTAATTTGAATTGAAAATAAAGAGAAATTTCCCAAACTATCACAGAGCAGAACTCCTACATGTCAGCCTATTCTACTGGAGGGCTGGCATGCTGTGTCTCTTCGTGAGGCTTAGGATCCACTTTGGATCTTAAATCTTGGTTCATTTCAGTGGTACTCAGGTTGCAAAATCAATTCTGAACTTGGGATGTTAAGTCCTATGGCTCCTCTAAAAATGTTATCCTACAACTCATTCATCTGACAACTACAGAAAATGTTCTTTATAAGAGTATTCTATCAGAGCAATTTTAGCATTCAATGAGCATTAACTCTGCAGTTTATAGGGAAAAACTGTCACCTTTAACCCTCAGCAGAAGATGGACCAAGACATTTTTCAAATCTGTTTGAATCATGTAGGAGCCTTGGTCTCAGCACATAAAGAGTATAATTTAGGGTGCTGAAAGGCTTTAGAAAATCAAAATTTCAGATAATATTGTCTAGTACCCTCATACAGATGTGACCACTTGAGAAATATACAGAAATTGAGAAATACTAAGCTAGCAGAGTTGCTGAAGAATGGACTTTGAAAGATCTGTAGTTTATGATGAAAGACTGAAAAATTGATGCTATTGTAGAGTAACAGCAGTTTTGGTCATCACTCTAGAATATCATAACTTTACTCAACTTTTGCTCCATTTAATTTCTCAGCCAGGCTCATCTTGACAATATGAAGCAGTGGCTGTCATCTAAACAGAAATTTCTCTCTGCTCCTCTTGAGACTGTCCCTCTTGCTCACCAAGGATGGCAGAGCTGAGATAGACACAGTTTAAACTGGTGTCCCATGCTGAAACGCCTTCAGGAAGGCAGGGACCACATTCAATTTGTGCCTGAGACAGCTCATGGCATGCCCCACAAGTTGTTCTATATTTAAAATACATATATATCTGTTAACTAGTGAAATAAGCAAGTCAACTGGCCCTTCGGGTGGGGTCCTTGGACCACCTGGGTCATTTGGTAGGACAAAGAGAGTTTACCTATGATTGCTAGAGAAATTTCCTCAACCTTCTGTTAATCTGAGGCTCCGCCAGTGTTTCTTATCCCAAGTATCATTCTGCACAGTATTGACAGAAGAGTTCTTATGCATAGCTACATAAAAATTAGCCATCACTTTCACGTTCTTCTGTTTTCCTCCATTTGCCTTGCTTCCTTGCCTCAAGGGAGTGAATGTGTGAACATTCAAATACAGCATATATATCTGCATGGAACAGATGTATGTTTGTAACACTTCTGTGGACCATCTTCTGGTGTTTTATGGACCAATGGTGGATCATGAGCCTCAAAGTCAAAATTGTCGCAGCAAAAAGCCAAGGTATTGGAGAAAACACCTGGAAAACAGCTGTGACTGCTGTGCTCTAGGAAAGAACACTGAAGGGTCTGCCAGCCAGACACCAGAGGTGAGCAAAACCAGCGCAGTTTGTTCTTTAGTTTCCCTTGGTCTGCAGTGGCAGTAAGGAGCAGTTGAAGGGGAAAAACTGCATAGCTGCAGTGCTGGAGGTAATTGTGGCAGTGGAGAATCTAACAAGCCATCACCCCTCAGCCACAACAGGTTATCCTATGGTTTGCTGCGTTTACAAAGCTGGAAGCCAAGGGTCAGTCAGCCTAAACATGTGCTTTCCAGTAGTCTACAGTTATGCTCACATTTCACTGACAGAAAGCAAAGGAAGAACTTTTCTTACAATGGAGATCTACTTAATTTCCTGTCTCCCTTTTCAATTGATTTCTAGTGCCCCATGATAACTGAATCCTCAAGGGCTAACCAAACCACTGCCAAGATAAGTCAGTGAGCCTTGCCTTCTGTTGGGATGAGGGTTTTCCAGAATGCTCAGCATCAGACTTGTTTTGATCTTGCAAAAGGCCCTCAGCAAAGCTTGTAACTTCAGGACTCTTACACATACCAACTCTGGGGCAGATTTCTGAAGCTAACTTTTTCTCAGTAGCCAAATACAGAGCCTTAAGACAGTTACAGCTCATCAGTAGGCACACTTGGCGTGGAACCCCATTGACACTTTCTTTCCAAATGAAGAAAGACCTTTCTGAAAGCAAGTGAAATCAGACAGCACTGTATAGTTCACATGTACACTTTTCTTTTCTACTGGCACTTATGTTGTTTAATATCCCAATTTTCTCTGTATTTTGGTAAGTTAAGAGCTAAGTTAATCACCCGCAACACTTGATATACAATATGAGCTTGGCTTTAAGCCCCAAATGCAACATTTGCCTGAAGATAACTCTCATTCTAAGTCCCCTTTTTAATGTTATGCACTGGTCTGTGTAAAAAGTCATATAAATTCTTCTTCACTGATTTTTTTTGGTTAAATAGAAATGTACCCTCACTGGACCCTTTCCAAAAGTGTCATTTTAAGATTTGTAGCAGTTTAAGAAACTTGATGATATACTGTAGATGAAGGGTCAGCAGAAGTGCCAGAGTCTTCTAGCTATTGCCTGGAGCTCTCGGAGTGGCGTGAGGTATGTAGTGGTGTGCCCTCCTGCCACTGCATTTCAAGGAGAGGAGGGCTGGATCAGCCTAAGTACTTCTAGCCGAGCACAACTCTTGCAGCAAGGCAAGGGCATCTGTGCGTTTTCCATGGAAGCAACTTCAGAAAGTCTTAGCCTGGTGTCTACAGCCCAAAGATTCCCCTAAAAATCCCAAGCAGAGTTAGGAAACTGAAAAAACTAATGAAAGAAAACCTCCCTAAATATCTTTTTTTTTTTTCTTTTTTTTTTCTGTGTAGGGAAAGGATTTTATGATCAACATACAATTCTTCCATAGTTTTCAGGGTAAATTCAGCAGTGAACAATGGGTCTTATATTTTTACACCACCTTCTTTTAAAAGATTCTTCTAAGGTCAGAAAACCTTAACTGCACTTTTCACTACAACACATAGAAAAGGCCATTTAAATCTAACATTTCGTAAACTTTTAAACACTTTAACAGCATAAAAATTTTCAAATCCATAGTTGCCAGATGCATTTTAAAAATAACTCAAACAAATAAAGCTTTTAAAACAGGGCATAAAATACACACTTGAATGCTGTAAGGTCTGGTCTCCAGTCAGCACCCTCGGGATTTACAAGGGTAGCTTCCATGATGAGCAGTATGAATTATGCATGGACATTTTTCATCCATCAGTATAAGAGAAAACCTATGCATCTCTTCAGGCTCCAAAATGTCCAGCACATGCTAACAGCTTTTTGTCCTATATACTAATGGAAATTAAATTAAGTTAGCCTATAGTCTCTGTGCTGACAGGTAATCGATCAAAAAAATAGTTCCTATAATACTGCTCTTAGATCATAGTACATTCTGATGCCAGCGACAATTAATTATGAATAGTACACATACATTAAAATGTAAGATCTAAGCAATTTTCTTCTATGTTACCTTTGACTTTGCTGTAGCCAATGAGATGAAATAAATATTCAGTGTACTTTCTGTTTCCTCCCTGACAAGTCATAATAATTAGTGTGTCCCTCCATGGGAAATGTGACTGCAGTGCTGATTCTACCAGCAGTCTGACACAGACCGAGTCCTCTGTGTGTGTGTATGTGCATGTCTGTCTGGTACATTTCTTTGGCCAATTAATCTGGCTCTGAAATACTTCATCTCTTGCACCTGTTACCGACAAATAAATATGTCAGACCTCATTGTTTATGCCATCTCTCCCCTTTTTCTTTCTGTGCCCTTTCCCCTGAAACTTGGATAATGAGGAGTAAGAACACTTTGATCCTGTTTGGCATGTGCTCATTAGAAACAATGTAGGCATGTCATTTACCTTTAACTTCTAGGACCGAATACAAATCTCATATGCAAATAGAGGATTAGCTACCTGTCCCTTTGTTGGGGGAGCACTGCCCTGTACAGAGACTCATCAGCTTTTAGTGACAAATGAAATGCGAGACTTTCAAACCGTCATTTTTGCACTTTCAGTGCTTCATGTCAGTGGGGAGTCCGTATCACACCATTCAGTGTTAATTTCTTAGCATTACTAAGTCTTGCATTTCCCCATAACCTCAATGCCAAACAATCCAGGAGAGTATTGCAATTGCTTTTTGTTATAATTTTCATGCAACAGGCAGAGACAATCAATATTAGGCCTTAGGCAACAAATCCAGTTACAGATTAAAAAAAAAAAAATTGGAGGAAAGATGCAGCGACAAGAAAGCAGCACCAACTGAGCATGCTTCTACTGCGGCACAGACAGAAAGGTAGTGGACGTACTGTAGAAGCTGGCCATTACGTAGTTTTGGCAGCGATCACCAGTAAATTCATTTGGGCACCTGAGAGGAAAAACAAAAAAAAATGGTAGAGAAAAAACAGAGAAAAGAGAAGAGGTGAATATATGCTAAGAAAGAAGCTCCTTCAGTGTGAACTGATATGACTTGGTGAGTTCACTTTCAGAAACCGAATCTCGGTTTAGCATGTCAAAATGGCTCAAGATGTTGAGAGCAACTCATTTGCTCTGTGGAAATGAAAAGAAATCCCGCCGCGAAAAACCAGCCAAAACCAAACCAATCCAGATCAAAGTGTGTTTCAAGGTGTGAGGCAGAAATTCACCATTACAAATTCCTAAATTGCTTTTAGGATGCACCTTCCACAAGGCAGTGAGGACACAAGATTTGTATATCACTCATCTCCGTGAGTTTGCTCTTTTAGGGTTGCACTTTACAGCAGTCTCCCAAACAAGAAAGCTGCCAGTGTGTGCAATACAAATGCATCTGTGAACGGATGGAGAGACCAAAAAATCACATAAATGAGAAACATTTTGGAGGTCAGTAATGCCATGGTGTACAGATTTTACTTTAGAGAATCAGTTCATAAATTAGTGCGTAAAGAGGCCGGTTCCAGCTGAACTGTGAAAACACCAAGTACTATTGATTTTGTTGCTGTAGTTGGGGAAGAAAGCAAAGTTCAGATTATTTTAACATACTTTCTTGGTTTTGGATTTTCATGGGCAGAGTTTCAGTACATCTTGCTCCAGTGAATCCAGGTTGGCACCTAAAGGGCAAAAACGTGATAAGCAATAGTACACCAAAACCACTGCACTAACAGACTGACATCTGCTGGCCTATGGAGATGGGAGTGCGTTAAGTGACCTCCTGGTTAGGTGTTAGTCAAAAACGACCAGAAAAGGGGCAAGAAAGTGTACCTTGCCAGAAGACAACACTTTGCAGAGTTTACAGCAAAAATCCACCAGAGAAAAAAATCTAGGAAGTCTTTTTACTTGTCTGTTTTGAAAAAGAAAGAACAATGAGGCCTAGCAAAAACGTGCACGAGCTCATTGCTTATTCCACCTCATGAAGAGACCACAATGAGTTTTTTTAAATTTGCAGTGCAGTGTATAACAGCAATTTACACTGTTTCTTTCACCAGCCACATAAAATCTATGAAAATACCATGATTTCCCTATTTATGCAATGGCATGTTGTGGCTTCCAGTAAGTGCCTTTGAAGGTGAATAGCTAAAACAGTAACCACAGAAAAGCCCGAAAAATTCCAAAAAGTGAGAAGACAAACTCAAACCCAAAATCAGGAAGTATATTTAACATGGCTGACATATGGAAAAATACTCAGTGCAGTCAATAAATAAGATGAGAGGGCAGAATTTCTCTCAAAATTTGAAGCTCCACAGTTGTTCACTCTTCCAGTTCCTAAGTTCTTTGGTGGAGAACTTCAGTCCAGATTTCCCCTTGGTCATAGTGAAGGAATTTCTCTTCTGTGCTTTTTCTGTCTTTTCTTCTGCTGTTGGCTGTCAATTCTTCCTTCACCTTTACTCTCCATTTTGGAGCAGAGCTCAGAGGTATGCTCCCAAGATATCAACACAGCAATACAGGCTCCTGTGCTTCAGACACAAGTGTGAATGACTGCTCACCACATTAAACTTGGATAGATTTCAATCTTCTTTCCTCCTCCTTCTTCTATCCACTCTTACTCATTGTGTAACCTGAAATTACCTGATATCTGTTGCCTTGAATAAGTATCACTTGCGCTGCCTGTCTTTCTGATGCCCTCCATGAGTTTGCCATGGTACGAGACTTTTGCCCTCTTTTTCCTCATGCTGCCGAGCTGGTGCTAGCCTTCTTTTCAAACTGCCTCATCATTTACTTGCCAGCGGCCGATGAGCCTTCTTATTTGCAAGTGCACGTTGTCCAGAACAATCCTCCACCTCTTCTATCGACCCGAGTTTCACATGCATTGAGAGCTGTCCTGATATTTTAAATTCCACTCTTCCACAATTGCCTCTAGCCCTAAGGGTCAGGGATGCTGCCCTTGTACAAGTGCCACTTCAGAAAAGGACTTTGGGAGAGTACCAGCGTCAGGCATAAACACTAGTATCTTGTTCAAATAAACCACACAGGAATGATTTTTTCATAATAAAGGTATATTTTGAGGATCTGCAGATGATTCTTTGGAGCTGATTTGCTTTAACGATGTATTGGCACATTAAGGAAGGGAGTTGCTGTTCTTCAGAGCCAAGGCCACATCTTTTGATAAGTACCCGGTGTTGAGAGATCCCAGTCACCACAGATACATTCAGTTGAGAAAAATGCAGTAAGGATAACTCTATCATGAGAAAGTGACACTGCTGTGCGTGATAGAAGACTTTTTGCACCTTTGCTAGAAGGCACTTTGATCTATGCTACTGAATGAGTAAAAATGTTTTACCCCCACGATTTCAGTTTTATTCCGCAGTATGGTGATCCTGTTAAATACCCGTCCCTAGAAAGCTGTCTTTCACACCTGCATCAGCTTTCATTTCACAGGGACCTCTACATCTTGTTTGTCAGGCTCAACCCTACACAAGCCAAATAAACATGCTGCTGATTAAAAGCTCCTGCCACTGGCCCGTGGTGGTTGCTTGCTCTGTCTGTGCTTGTTTTCAGATATTGGTGCAGCCGTGGAGGGGACAAAAACAGCCCAAGCTCTGGTGCACACAATGCTGAAATCGCTTCCATACCGAGCAGGGCCAGGCCTGTGGAGATGGCACTGAAAACAGTTCAGGTGTGTTTATACTCTCTCTGAAACCTTTGTCAGCAAATGGACTGCAGCACCTGCTGCTGAGAATGGGTCCACGGTGGGCCAGCCGAGATGGGAGCTGAGAAGAGCCTGACCGCTTACAATTATGTGTGAATGCTAAAGGCCCTTCATCGCTCAGATACGCAGTGCAGCACCGTTTCCAGTGCTGTTTGGCAGGTTGTTTACTGTAAACTATGCTTTTACAAACAGCTTGTGATGGCATTGTTTTCAAAACACCTTGTCCTACTCAAAGTTTCCAGATGTTATTTCTTGTTGTGCTTTTCTTTTCTAGTTCATTATCCATGTACCATTTTCTTTTATGCCACTAGCAAAAGCTGGAGTCGAGCAACGTGGGACAACAAGTGGACATTTGTGCTGCAAGAGACTTATAATTTCCTTTCTGCCTAAAAAAAGGCTACTCGGACTATTTATTTAGTGTATATAACTGGGTGAAACCTCAATACTAAGCTGCATATACTAAAATAATTGCTTTTTTCCTCTTCAGACAGTAGTTGCAAAGAGCAGTATTTGCACACGTTCAGAAGGCGCTTCTCAGAACATTGAATGCATAACATCAAACTGTTTTTCGGCAGGAGAAGAATGGATGAAGGGATCAGGCCTTCACATTTCCATTTCATCCACTGCCTATAAGCAAATGTATTGTAGGACAATGTTTTTTTTCATGGGAAGTACAGTACACTTCCATGTTTAGTAGTCCATTTCATAGCCTAAGTCAGAACTAGTATTTCTGTCCTGCCTGTTGAATGAATATCTCTGAAACTTTTGCTAGCATCATGGAAACAAATTTTCTCTTTCTGCCGTTTTCAAGAATCTTCTGTCAATTTCTATTCCACCAAGGCCTTTACATGAAGAAGGATATAGAAAACGGCTGTATCACTAGGAAGTATGTTATTCACTCTTTTGCTATTAAGAAAAGAAGCAGCATCCTTCTGTTAAGAGAGAAGCATTATTTTCACCCAGTGAAATTCGGATGAGAATTAATTTCTTTAGTAAGAACACAAGCACTAGAAAAGATGATCTCTGCAAGTAAGGAATTAATTAGTCAGACTAGCAAGGCCTTCATGGTAAGATACTTCAAAAGAACACTCTAAAAGCATAACAGAAATTATACTCCTATAGATTTTTCTCCAAGGAAGAAGCAAATGCTAGGAATTCTGGTCTTAATTTTGTATTTGTTGAAGAAGCTATCTGATTTTTTGTCTTCAGTGAACTTGGGGACACATTTCCAACTGAACAGAAATTACTTCAAAACCTCAGTCTCACAGGAAGCCAGTAACGTCCAGGCTTCCAAAGTCTGTGATGTTTTCAAAATGTGACCCTTGTTCCTATGAAACTTTTGAAACTTTTATACACTAAGTCGTGCATTTAAGTAGTCTCAAAGATTCGTTTTTAATCTTTCATATTTCGAGATTTCTTTTGTTCAGTCCGGGGCCATAACTAAAATACATGTAGAGGGCACACATGCTACCATAGATGTAGCCGTACAATGCGTTAGCAAGTCTTCACACATATCGTGAGTATTTCACATGGTTACCTCTTGAAATCAGGGAATTTTCTTGAAGTTCACACCAGTATCTGTGAGAGCAAGATCTGACCCAGTCTGGATCATTACACTATGTATTTCACAAAAGACAATTTTTTTTTTAATACATAGCTAGATTTTGACAGAAGATGGATTTAGGAGCTTCTTTTTTGAATAGAACAGGGGGTTTACAAAAACAGAGATGCCACTTGGAAAATTCCATGGTTGTTGTGAATCTGAGTCATGTTTTTTTGGTCAGGGATAAAACCAATTTAGAATGATATGGCTCATGCTTTAGAAATTTTGTTTTTGCTCTCAACAGATGGACCATATGGAAAAATGTGAACTTGCTACTGAGGCAGAAATATGAAGAGCAAGTACCATATTTCAAGCATTCTGTTTCCACAGGCATGTTCTAGGGGAAGATTTATTTTCTCAGAACAATGAAGGCAATGTGTACTGGTTACACAGTTACTTTAATTAACACTGGAATACTAGAATTAAAAGTAGACATCTGTATTTTTAATGAAATAAGAAGAGAACCATATTTTGTCTCTTCAGTTTCCCAGTACACCCACTTTCAAGTAGCCACACTTTTATTTCTTAAGTGGCTGTACTGTGTCCTGTTTTGCTACACAACATAAAGTTTCAGTTCTGGCAAGTATTAGAGGGTATAGCAATAGGCCCTGCAAAATAGCAGTGGCCCTGACAGTCCTCAGGATAAGAATCCTTTTCCACTGCCTTACTGTAAATGAGATTCACCCTCTCTGATTTTACAGCTCTGATGTTTTTTCCAAAAAGGTTTTGGGCCACCCAGAGAGAGGCACATCTGCCAAATTTGGGAATTGCCTTTTCTTTCAACTCCAGCCCCAGAATTAAATGTTATTTCTCGTCTACAAGAGGGAAAAAAATCCCCACTTCATTCAAGTGCCTCTGAGACATTTAATGAAAAAAATCAGCCAATCTATAACATCAAAGAACAAACACAGTCAGATCTCTGAATTAAAAAAAAAAAAGTCTCCATACCAGTGAAAATGGGATACCTCTGAAACTGTCAAGACAGTGCTAATTACTGGCAAGTCTGCTAGATGCTCAGCTCCGCTGCCCTGGTGATTACTGAGTAGTGTTTGGATAGCAAGTTGAAACAGGCAGGTAGGCTCTAGCGCATGCCCTAGAGTCATAGCAAACTGCTCATCTTGTACGGCTGGCTTATAATGATCATGTAAATTTAACACAAATCTTTCTTTCTCTCTGAAAAAAAAATCCAACCCACCAGAGCCCGTAACTTTTCTGCATTCACTTTAGCTAAAAATTATTATAAATCAATAAAATATTCATCACTTTCAGCAACAGAGCAATATGTGAAAAACAAAAGCAAAACACAGCTCGTAAAGTGCAGGTAACATCTTTCTACCAAAAAAGAAAACTCACAGGTAAAGCAGAACATTGTGGGGTTTGGCGTTTGTGGGTTTTTTTGGGTGGGCTTCCTTTATTCTTGTTTTTTTAATTAACAAAAGAGACAATCAGTCTATGTCTTCCCTGCCTAATGAAAGCATTGTGCACCTTCACTTAACTCACACACCAGAGCTGTCCTTCAATTAGTGTTTTTTGATTTTTAGTCCTGGAAGACTGAAAATCTGCAATTCCAGCATATGACAGTCTTCGCTGACCACTGGTTCTTGTCTGTCATAAGAACAGCAATATCCTCACAGAAGTGCCCCTTTCCACTCAGTCCTACTAGTTCCCAAGGACATTTCCCAAGGTTTAAACATTGAGTTCCCTCTCAAGCCAGCGAGAAGCAGTAACTCACTATGAGCAGTTCAGTCCCAGAGGTAAATGCTACATGATGCACTACTAGGCAGGAGGTGAACTCCAGTGCTGTAGCTCTTCCTGGATGTTCTCCAACATAACCAACTATTGCAACAGCACAGGCCAGGCACACCCTTTAAACTAAACTCATACTTACAGGATTTCCTGAATCATGATCTTCACACAAAATAGTATCCTCCACCCGCTACCATGATATTAATTGTTTTTTATGAATTAAACACAACGGCAAAAACTCCAGTTGTGAATCCAGTCTCATCAGAAAGTGTTCAGTTACTACAGCAGACAATAAAAATAACCAGTTTGTCCTGTACAAAGGCTACGCAACCAATGCAGTTATCCACACATGTCTTTTTGCTATTTGCAGGTATTTAGTTTACAGTGTGTCTTTCATTATTTCTAAAATAAGGCTCAAGCAGTGTTACTTCATGCCATCTAAATACCAACGGGGCTTGCTGTGCCAGTATCACGTGGGAAGATTTCCCAGTTAGCCTCTGTTATGCCTTATATACAGAACACAAAGTCATTCTTTGTAGGTTATTTTCACATCCACATACTTAAAAATGAAGAAATATCTCATGCCGCAGGTAAAGGAGAAGAAATTATTCAGGTGTTCCTTTAAAGAAAAAGCATTCCTGGAACCTGGTGGCTCCACCAAAGTAAGCAAACATGATTTCTTACCTGCACAGGTATCTTGGGGGATTTGGGAGATCTTTCACCATGTAACACTCTCCCCCATTTACACAGAAGGCTTTCTGCTTTATGTCGCATTTTGTGAGATGACTTGTCCCAGTTGTAGATGTGGAAGTGGCTGGAAAAGACAAGAGTGAAAATACAGTTCAGAATGGCTTAGTTTTAATTTCTGACTGGTAAGTGTACCTGTATGTGAGGTAAGGCCAGGGAGGATGTGGCAAGTCCTCTGAGCTCTCCATCTGCTGCTACCACCAGCACTGACCCTGTATTCTGTTGATTGACACATTTTCAATGCATTCCACAGAGATACGCTATGCCCCACTCAGCCTAGGAGGAAGGGAGGATTTCACTAGCCCTGTCCATCAAATGACCTTAAATTTCTGCAACACTCACATGTATTTCATTAAAAATGTATAATTTATGTGCAGTTAGTTATATTGCATTAATTGCATTTGAGTGATTTTGGGGTGTGAGAGTCATTACAGGCTGCTGATATAGTGCCCAATAAAATGAGGCCCTGGATGAGGTTTCTTCCCGACACTGCCTTGAAGTAGATGTTTTTTAATGGAGCTTAACCTGAGGCCGTGTGCTGATTCAGTCCCTCAAGGCTGAATGCCTCGGTTCAGCCACTGCCTTCTTGCCAAGGGAGAGGGTGACGAGCTGAACACTGGACGACTCTTTCCCCGCTCACAGACGAGACCTATGGCTGCTCTGATTCAACTCCATAGGGACGGAGAGGACAGGGGAGCTGGAGGCATTGTCCCTCCCTGTGTATATACGCTTGCCACCCTTTCGTCCACAGGAGTCTTTGATCCGGAGCCAACCTAGCATCTCCTGTAGATGGGCTCATCTGCATGAAGTGTTAACTGTTTTGGGCCACCAGTGCTGCTAGACACCATCACCTAATTTTTAAATGGCTAAAACTAACTGAAGTGACTATCTGTAATCTGTAAAAATTGAGGAAGATTCCTGCATGGTTCTTGTTTATCCATGTCCAGACATGCAGAAGTAAGAAATTTTGTTACAGTGCTGAACAAATCCCAATATTTTTGTTTTTGAAAGATAGCTTCTACCCTGAGATGGAACAATACTTTTATCTACTCACTGATTCCACTGGAGTTGACTAGAAATCTGCAAGCACCTACAGAAAAGTTGTCTGATATACAAAGCCTTTTCTAAGATGAAGGCACCCAAGGGGCACGTTTATAGCAGGCAATAAATGACGTTCTACCATTTGCTGCACACGTTGAATCCAAAGAAAACACGCTTTTAGCAGATTTGCTACCAACAGATACCAGTCATACATTTTGAGGAGTTCTTTCTGAGAATAAGGATGAAGTAGCCCCTGTCACATTTTCATGTATTTCCCATGTATTTTCAGAGTAGCTTTAGCTATCTTGTTTCAGTGAGACATGAGACAGTGCCCGGGTTATTTAAGGTCCCCCTTTTACTCCATCAAAATCCCATCTGCCTGTACAGCTAATGTCTCTCACACCCCTTCCTTCCTTTGCCATTAATGACCAGCATGCCAGCTTCTTTTTCTTTCTTCCATGATGCCTTACTTGCATGGGATGCCCTCCTCCAGTGGGCCAAGAAAAGCCCTCCTGTAACCTTCCGAAACTCAAGCTCCCTCTTGCTTCTCCCTGTTTAACCTACCCATTGTGTCACATCTCCTCAGATCCTGATCTTGACTGGGGCCTCTAAGTGCTAATGAAATGCAAACATGGAGTACTAATTCCTCGTAATAACGCATTTCTTTCTCCTGCCCCCTCAAAGCATGATTTACCTCTCGGACCAGGAAAAATTTATGCCTTGTCTAGAGGCAGGAAAAGGGATCATGTTTTAAGAGTAGTCTGACTCTCTTTCAGCTAGCACCAGTTCAAACAGGACTTTCCACCCAATGTTGACAAAAGGCTAGCCAACAGACTGCCATCAGCTCAGCAGTGAAGGGTCATCTACACTTGATGTCAGTGGGTTGACTGCCATCATTGACATGAATCTTAGGGTGGGGAGATTTTGCCTTCTGGAAAAGCCCTTCCTTCACTAGCTTGAAAGAAGCCTGGATTATTAGCCCAAAGGAGATGTCTGATATGACAGGCTACAGCATACCGAGACCTAATATGTGAGAAACGTGGGTGAGTGAATTGCCTCCATATAGTAATGCATATTTTGAAGCCTTTGTGAGTCTTATCAGGTAAACTTACTATTAAGCTTATCCCTGCTGATAGCCTATCCACCATTGTGTCCTTTTTGCCTCGTTAAAAGACTTCAACCTGCAAGCGAGACAAGCACTCTGAGGATGTCTTTGAGCTCACAAAGCTAATGCATTGATTTGGAAGGGGGAAAAAAGCAGCATTTTCTGCAGCATTTCTGACAAAAAAACATTTTGCTACCCTGCTGGCTAATGGAATATTTTAAATTGAATTATGAAGGTAAATATAGTAGCGAGTGAGCTTGTAGCTATCTATAATTGTTTTCATCATCTTGCTTACTGCTTTTTTTCTTTAAGCAGCAGCTCAATCAAAAGCAGATCACTGCGGAGTTTCAAAGTAACAGTTATTTCCCGGCTGATGTAAGTGAACTTTGGATAGCAGCACTTGCTCTGAACTGATTACTAGAGATGGGAATAATCTGCAGCTCTCAGAGAAATCTCATGATACAAGGGATTTACACATATTTGTGAAGAGTGCCTCTACCCACGTTTTTGGCATCGCATGTTCAAAACTGTTGTATAAATCTTGCGTGAGAATTCTCTCTGCATTACTGATCCACTGGCACCGTAGTCCCAATCTGCCTGAGCTTTGTAACTCCATGGGGTGAGGGGAGGAAAAACGTCTCCAGTGAATTAATTCTGATATTAATTTTTCTTTGCAAAGATGCATAGTTTTTATGGCATATGGCCAGTATTCAGTGTATGCACTGTAAGTCTATTTTGCAAATTAAATACAAGAAACACTAACTACGGTTTAGAATTTCACTTAAAGCCACATAACAAAAGAAATGTGGTGTTTGGGAGCAGGTGTTCATCAGAGCCCATTTCATACAGCCTGTAACTATCCCCCAAACACTGCCTTTCCATATATCTCTAGCACACATGAGCTTGGAGGATGTATAGTGGGAATGACCAGCAGTGGTGAGGTAAAGCACAGCTGTAGCCCATGTATCTGTGCATTGCTCTTTATTCACCTAGTCAAAATTCATACCTCCTTTCTTTTCCATAACATTTTCTTCATCTATACAAACACAAGTTAGAAAAGCTGGTTTACTCTAGAGTCCTGTACCAAACCTCTAGCTTATTGAAAGGACTAAACTACATGCTGTAATGAAATTTGAAAATATCATGCATGAGATAACATCTGAAAACACTGCATACTCTATCTTTTTTTTTTCTTCCCTGAATGTAGAAATACCACACCTAAAAAAACCAACTGCAGGCAGCATGAACAAAGTCCCCACTAATGCAAATATTCACATGAAAAAGTACTGAAAAACAACGAGATCCGCTTCCGTCTACGGGAGCTGCCTAAAGCCATTAACAAGAAGAAAAATAGGAGCTATTGCATCTTTCAAAAACTACTCTCTAAAACACGAATTAGTGTTGTAAAACTACCTTAGGATCATTTCATATCAAGCAGACACAACTTCATGTAGTTCTGAGCTTACCTGGGGAATCTCTGACCCTTTTTTGTCCTGAAACAGAAACACGCATTCTGTTTCTCTCTCTTGCTTTCCAAAAAACCCCTCTGAAGTTCAGTGGCTACAGCAGCAGGACTCCCAGGCCCTGTACAGGTGAGGCAGTCTGCTGAGGAGCCCTAAGGGATCTCTGAGTACAGACTGAGAGGGAAGGGCTTTGCAACCTAAACAGAATAGTATCCATGCCTCTTTGAATTAAGTTTCTGCAAAGCTGATGTAAAATCAGAGGACACGCTCAAAGTCGTGCAAGGTGACTAGCGAGATGCTTGTAACTCAATGAGGCAAGGCCAAGAAGCAGCTGCAGCACAAAGGAAGGTTTGCCATTCTCACTGAAAGGCCACTTACAGGGTGTAAATATGTCACCTTATTGGACTGCATGTGGAGACCTTTCCAGTCTCCTTTTATGAACAAAAAAGAGTAAATTCCTGGGAAGGAACAGAACAGATACTTCTGCTTATTGCTGATTTCTGAGACTAAGGCTTGAGGAAAGCCTTCTTGCAGCTCATGCCAATGGAAGAGGAAAGGACCTTCATGGAGTGAGGGAGGGACAGAGGGAGAGGAAAAGGGAGAGAGAGCACACACAAGTGAGCTTTGGGGTGATGAAGTGTGTGCCTCTAGAAGAAAGTCAGCTTTACTAACTCAGATTCCCTCACTTGAAGCTCATTCATTTCTTTAAAACCACAATCCAATTCCTTCTTGACTTGCTGATAGGCAGTTTAAAGATGTCCAGCCCTGATCTGCAGGATAGATTGATTTTCCATGTAACCTGAGCTGTTGCACGTAATACCTCTGTGTCTTAGTTAAGCAAGCTACATTTTCTTCCCACTGAGTACTGAGTCACTTCAACTCCGACTTCCCCAATGAGCCCGACTTGCACAGTACTTGCAACTGCAGAAAACCTTGGCATTTCTGTACTGCACTGAATGAGGAAAACTGTTGGTTCCAGCATAACTCTGGGCAGCAAAACCTGTATGGATACCTTCAAGGAGAACAGAAGCCAAAACCTGAGAGCAATCAAAAACTAGCCCCTTTCTGAACAGACAAGAATTGTCATTTTACCAGGTGTGTAGAAGGACATGTTTTATGTCCTGCATACTTAATGGTTCGAGCTGAAACTGCATCCATGTAGCTCTGAACATACCAAAGGTTTAAAAAAACTACCAATACCAACAAACAAACCTCATAAAAGAAAAATCTCAAATCTCTATTGAAAGCATTTATGGTCTATTTCATGGGCCTACTCAGAATTTCTCACATTGCTTTGGTGATGTAATACACTAAACTAGTTGTTCAATCTAGTTATAAAATTTTTCAGCCTCTTAACTTCACAATTAACACACAGTGTAACAGATTCCTGAGACCTTCACAGGAGATCATTTAAGGAGCCTGCTGTTTTGCCAGCAGCTGGAATTAAGTGCTTACAAATCAGTGGAGTTAGTCTCTGGCCCTAAGACAATGTTTCTCACTTTGGCACTATCTCTACGAAGATCAGGGCCAGCAAGAAGGAAACAGGAAATCGCTGGGTCTGCAAGATAGAAACTTTAGGAAAGATTAAGAGCACATAAACTCTTGCTGAACCAAGGCAGCGTGTCCCTCTTCCCGCTATGACATGGACTCTACGGCGGTTTCCCCTCACAATCCATCCAAAGCAAAGGAAAGGAAAGAAAAAAAAAAGGAAAAAGAAAAACAAAAGACAGACGCTTCAGCTCGCTGCACCACCCAATCGCTTCCTCCCCGATAGACCAACAGACTGACCCAGTTGGCAGGCGCGCAACTGTGAGACCTGCACAGCATCTGGCTCACCACAGAGGGTCGAGAGGTGACACATGCTAAAGACAGCCTGACCAGGAACAATTTTTGTTTGCTTCATTTAACTTTGAGATGGGAAGATGGGCTGAAACACAAACTGCCCATGGGCTGACAGTGAGGAAATGCAATTATGGCTTGCAAACACTAGAGTTTTCAGAAAAAGGGGGGCAACATGGGTTGTGGAAGAGTGTAAGGGTGCATGGAGAGACCTGGTTGAAACTGGGCTTTGAGACAAGGCATACTTTCCCACTGCCACGAAAGATGTCAGCTTTCACTTTAGATGATGTGATAAGTGTCTGCAAAAGGTCTGCAAGGGCCTTTAGAAAACATTCCCTGCCCTTTGAGGGGCAATGGCAAAACACAAGGCAGCGACAGGCCAGACAGTCCCAAGAGGAAAAATGTGGGGGGTGAGGGGGAGCAAAAAAAGAAAAGAAAGGGCATGAAGAGGAAATATCCGTAGACAGAACCAGCGCGGGAAAAACAGGCCTAAGCCCAGGGAGGGTAAACTGACAGCAAGATAGGGAAGTGCCTTTACTGTTGAGGGACTCTCAATCAACCTTGCAAATGCCAGGAATGAGTGGGAGGCTCTGAAAACTTTTATGCCTTAGATTAAACAAGACAGCAGATAAGGAGCTGAATGCAACTGCCATGATAGAGTGAACTTTGTCCATTACAGAGTCCTTTGCTGCGCTAGAGAACATCCCAGCACGTGGAAAAGCCTGGATGGCCAAATGAACTGTAGAAAAGGACTCCTGGCTCACTTCAGAGGCCACACCCTGCTCACTTCCACACTTGCTGTGCAGCAAGGTAAGGTAAATAAGTCATTGGGCTGGAAATTCATAGCAGGGGCAGAGCCTATGCGAAGCAACCTGTAATACATTTGGCAAGATGTGATCTGTCACCAGGGACCTTACTCCCATGTATCTCACAGCTCCTCCACAGAGTACTGCAATGTCTCTTCACGCTGCTGGGGAAGGATCACCAGTGCAGATGCAGAGCAGGCCCTTGAAACTGTAAAGGTGACTTCAAAGAGGAGGTGAAGCTTCATGAAGCAAGAGCTGCCCAGAGAGCCCAGTGCCTTCTCCAGTGCACAGCTAGGGGAGTCAACGCATAAAGAAGAGAAATCAGCTGTTGGACAGGTGAAAACCCATCTTCTTCTGCATGCCAGGGCATAGATATCAACCCCAGGAGAACTGATTGCACCAAACCACTCAGGCAGGTCAGGTTTTCCCATTGGTGTCAGATGCTGCCTAACCGATGCGAAAAGGCAGTTGAACTATAGCCTGGAAAGGTGATCGATGGTACCTAGCTGGAAACCTTCCTCTTGGCAGAAGGACCAGACTAGAGCTAGTCAAGGGCAGAACTTGGCCTCTTTTCTCCAGTCTCAAATGCCCTGATTCTTCACGACAGCATGGGGAGGACCCTGATGCAAACAGCATCATTCCTCCATACAGCAAACAACCGTACTCAACAGCTTGAACTCAAAAAGACTTCTAATTTAAAAAAAGCAGAAAAAAAACCTTGACAGAACTGAAAGGACAAACACATGAAGATGACAAAGATTATGAAGACAGATCACTGTCCTTCACAAAACTGTCCAGAGAGAAATTCTTACACTATCCTTGGGCCCTGTCAGCTGCCCAAATCCAACTGCAGGTTTGGCACAGTAGTATGTTCCCTGAGGCAGCAAACACAACTATGCTTACGTTGCTTTCTCTGCTTTGGGATGCAAAATACACATTTTTTCCCTTTGAACTGCATGTCTGGTGTTTTTTGTGAGTGTCGATCACGTGCTTCACCAGTGCTGTTACACACATTCAATTACCAAAATAAATAATAATAAAAAATCTAACTCTCATAAGCTGCAGTTTGTCTCAGCTCAGGTAGCAGGGCTGTCTTACTGCTCCTGAAAGTTTCTGTAGCAGAGGATTATGTTACAGGTTCTATCTGGTAGCACCAAGTTTGCTTTGATGGGTACATAGTAATACTGACATAACTATTTCCTTATCACATTGAGTATTAAAATACTTCCATCCCATAATAACATGCTCAGTCAAAATCTGTTCTTGTTCCTCTTTCCTCTGAAGGATTTTTCTTATTAATTTCAAGTATCCGATTACACTTCTGCAGATAAGTGTGAAATTTCTTCACTTCTTTAGTGCTATCTGCATACAGAGATGCAGGGATAGTAAAGACTATTCAGCAGTTTATGAAAGGAAGCATGCAAGCTTTCTATTTCAAATGATGTTTCATATAAAGTCAACATGATAATCCTTGTCAGGAACCCTACTTTAGGAAAGCAGTTCAACAAGAACGTACTTAAAACTGAGAGTATAAGCCCACACAAATTCAAGACAGCACTCAAGTGCCCACTTAATTTACAGTCATATGCCCTTCCATATATTTCCTTGGTGTCTTCAAAAAGTTTTTCTCAAGTAGAATGGATTTCAGCATGGTGTCTTAAGTGCATAGCCTTGTTGAAAGCAAAGCTTGCCCACTGAAATACCACACATTAAAGAAGTTTGCAAGGAGAAGCTGAGTCTGCAGCCTTCCCTTGAATAAATCTAAACATCCAGTCCAGAGTTCCTGGGCATGCATTGATCTGTCTCCTGCTGCATATTCTGTAGTGAAAAACATTTACTAGTTTACAAATTCCACAATGAAACACGCTTTCATTGATTTTGAAGCACATCTTCAAAGTCATTAAGGGCATATCTCCCTGCCCCCACTCCCAAAGCACAGAAGACTATCTGTTGCTTTCCCAGTGGCCTTCTGCTTTGTGAGGGAAGAAGCCACTGGAAACTTGAGGCATGAAAAGGATGCGTTGTCCCTGAGGCCATTACAGCTCAGTCTCTTTTACCATCAGCCTGAAGTCCCTGGGTGGTGAGGAAAGGCAGAGTAGCAGAGATTGGCTCTTGCCATGTAACAGTGGCTCTTGGGACACTCTTTGAAACAGACTAGCATAGAAATATACCTCAATTTATGAGTCAAAGATACAGCAAAGGTAAGTTCTCTCAGGAAACACAAAGGGTTGCTCACGAGTTGCCAAGTATCTCCTTGATATCTACAATAAGAAAGCACTACAGGAAAGGACCCCCAATAAGACTGGCAGATATGGGAGATAACTAAAGAACAAGAATGCTCATTGAAGACAGCGTTCTTCCTAATGCACTGAAGCTCAAATTATCTGTCAGTTTACTTTGATATTTGTATTCCAGCAGACATTTCCAAAGCCTTGGATTTTTCTTTTTAAAGGTGATTTACAATTCAAAACAAGTTTTGAGGTGCAACTGGTAGAAAAGAAGAAAGACTCTTGCTGTTAAAACTTCTTCCTTACATTTGAAGTGGATTGTTCCCCTTGGAAAAAGGTATGAGAAACTGTTAGAGAGAGCCGCTGGATCTCTTATGCAGGCTCTGCTAAAGGATCCAGCCTCATGGCCTGTTTTGGAGTTGCTCACTGAGACCAAGGAGAAAAATCATCTCCAGGTGAGTGCACAGGGAAGTTTCTGCTCTGTAATCCACCAGCACAGCCATGGGACCCGCCTCTTCTGAAAAACACAGACTTACCACTTGCCTGCTTGAAATTTCTCTCTCCAGAGGAGAGTGGTGGAAAGAGACATTATTAGCTGGTTTGCTTGTAGCAAGATCCTTTGGACTCTGTAAGGAGGGTACTTTTACAGCAAACTGTCAAAGCACTTGAAAATCCTATCAAAGAAAGTGCCTTCTGCAGCAAGGGAGCTTTTTCTTACTTCACTCCGTAATTTCCAGCCTGGAGGTATGAAACTGTCACTGTTTATTGTGCTGTTTGGAAGTAAGTGGGTATGAAATGGTACTCAGGGAAAACATACTCCTGTCAGTAAACAGGCAAACAAGAATGGCCTAGAAAACACAACTAGTGGGGCAAAACTGAGGATTTTACGTTGCCTAGCCTGTAAGGCTTTTTAAAGCTGTGGCCTGTAGTCCTGATGGGACTGATTCCAGCAGGCTTCAAAGGACGGCAGCTGCACTAGTGGGCACCGGCTCTGTGTGTCCTTGGCGAAACCCGCCTGTGATTACTGCTGCCGGAGCCCGGGACCTCCGCAAACTGCGGCGGACGGCAGTCGCGAGGGCAGAGCAGCAAGCGCTTTCGGCAAGAGCCATCGTGTGAGCCTGCTCTCCCTCCCGCGACTCCTGCCACCACCTCCATTAAAAGGTGTGCAGCTTCTCACCTTGGGCTCACTGGCAAATCTCTGTGGCAAAACTTCAGGTTACTGCAAAGGAAATGGAATGCTGTCCTTATTTAATACCTGCTATCGGCTAGGTTTTGTAAAAATGAACAGTAGTGCATTTGTTGCAATAGGAAGGACTGCTTTCCATCCATCTAGCAATTGCGCTGTTTTTTCTGGCACTTTATTTTATATACCTGCTAACCTTATTTTATTCAGCTGTTATTTCTTCAGTGAAGTTACATTCTCATGCGCTGATACAGTAACTGTCATTTAATCAGTACCTGTTCTCATGAAACATCAGAGAGGACTGTGCAAATAAACATGCCGCTGCGCCAGACAGTTTTTAAATGTTTATGAAAAAGTTGCAGTTTTTTTCACTGTAAAAGAAGTACATTAAAACAAGCATAAGGTTATTTTTCTAGCCTCTGAAAAAAGTCTGGTAAGAAAAAATACAACCATGTAGAAAAATAAAATGTGTTCATGTTGAGACTAAATGGCACATTTCCTCCAGCAGTTAATTTCTACAGTCTGGTTATAAATCTGTCAAAAATCAGATTTATAATGAAATGCTAACAGATTCCAAGCAATTGCTGTGTTAATGGAGTCACTGTTGCACTCATGTATTTGTGCAGACACAGACCTGTAAAAGGGATGGATCCGTAGGAAAGAGAAAGAGGTTGAACAGCCTGAGCAGAGTGTGTCTCTGCAAGAGGCAGTCTTCAAGTGAAGGAGAACTTGCAGTCCAGATGAACATTGTGCTTTCCAGAGAAAGCCAACATTTTTGTCCAGCTAAGGGAGGAAGTGTGGCAATAGTGCATGCACAGACACGTGAGGGAAAACTTGTGTCCAAAAAGAAGAGCCCATTTGCACATGGCAGCTGCCTTTCTAATGTAAACCACTTTTGCCCTTGGTTCTTGCTCTTCAGCTTGGAACAGGCTCTTTGCATGTAATTAATATTTCTGTCACTGTAAACAGAGCTGGGATGCTGTTGTGCACTGAGATCAAGGAGAACATCAGCCAGAAATGCAGAGTTCACAGGCATGTAAAGAGCAAGATCAGGAAACGATTCATGGTGACAGTCAAAACTTTTGGTAGGCTCTTCCACAGAAGAGAATATTCCAAGTAAAATGAATATGCATGGCTTACACAGAGCCCCTCCAAGCAGGGGTCAACATTTGAAGTGGCTGTTTGAACAACTGTTTTATGGAAATCAGCACCTAGGTGCTGCCTGGAGGTGGGAACCTGCACCTATAGGGTTAGCAAGTGGGAAGAGGGGACAGGCTGTAAGGGGGCTGGTGTGCAATGAGATGAGAATCCACTGGAGGGATGCAGAAGGAAAGCACTGGTGACACTGGAAGAGCCTGATGGGATGGAGTTCCTAGGGGTGTCTGTAAGCAGAAAGCTGTGCTCTAGTAGTGTCACGCACAAGGAGCACTCCAGACACACAGAGCGAAGCTGGGCATGCAGAGAGCCTACACATTTTTAACTTCTTCATTTCAAAGTACTACACGTGGTGAAAGGATCACCATTCTCATATAGACTGGGTCTCATCTTTCAGGTTCACTGCAGAAAACTGTTAGTGCATGAGGCACCCTACCAATGACCTTCGAAGCACTCCATTTGCTCCAAATACTTTTGAGTCACTTTGTGTCAAAATGAAAGCACATTTTCATTAGTAAACCTTTCAGAGCAGTTGTTCTTCCATCTTCTTTCAGTCTACAAATGGAAATGTTATGGTTTCTCAACTACTGCATCCCTTTTATGGTGCCATTGTGTGTACCTTCAAGAAAAATTCTGTGCTCATGAGAACCTTGAGAGTCAAATGTGTCATTGCCTCCTGCAGGTGACAGAGGAAACTGCCATCCACTACCCCACAGGAGAGACCCTGGGGATTAGCCTCATCATATTGCTCGTCTGATAGCATTATTCCTGGATTTCAGCCAGTAATTTAAGAAAGTCCAAAAGACAACCCAGAGACTGGAAGAGAATTGTACACCTGAGCCAAATGAAGATAGGTGTAGTTTCCACCAAAAGCCAGAACGTGATTCACATGCCACAATTGTGGGGCAGATGTCTCAATCTTTTCCACCCTTGTTATTGGGTTAGGAACAAAGAGAAATTCCTTGAAGTGTCCAGGACAGGACAGCAATTTGGCACAAACTGGTGAGAAGGGAAGCTACCAAATGCTCAGGGCCAACATGTTAGGTGAACACTTCACAGTGGCAGCAGTGGAACTCTCCTGAAGTTACGGAAGATGTAGGCTTAGCATTTAAATTTAAAAATATTGTCTTGTAGTATGAGATCAAACAACCAGAAGATCGATTGTCTGAGACATGTAAAAACCCTGAGTCAAGCCTTCAAAATCCTGTGATTAATTTAGAAGGAGAACAGCAGGATATAAAAAACCCCATTCACTCAGTGTTTCTGTTGGTTTTTTTGCTTTTCAGCCTTTGAGCCTATCTTGTATTGCAACCCAAATGGTTAGACTTTCCCTTTTTGCATTCAAGAGAAAGTTAGCTTGAAGAAAGAAACCAAACGCTTCAGGGATTCTGCCTACTTCGCGTGCTGGTAGCACTGCAACAGTGTTTTGCCACAGCCTGAGAAACAACGCAATCCACTGCAAAACTGCCTCTAAACAGTGCTTGCAAAGGATCTTTGGCTGCTGTACCCAGAGAGAACTACAAGGAGCAAATTACCAGACTGGGAGGTGATGAGGGTTTTAGTAATTATCAACCTTTTTGACTCTTAGGAATATTGAGTCAAGGCTGAGACTTCACAGGACAAAAGTAGCCACTGGCTGATTTTCTCCAGGGCGGAGGCATGTGTATGGGAAAGGGCTCGGACACCAGCCTCACGCGCGTGGCAGCCCCACAGCTGTACCCAGGCTGCGTCGCATTTCTGTGCTGCCAGAGCCGACGCTGTTGGCATGAGGCTGCACCTGAAAGCTGTGAGGGCTGCTCAGGGAGAGCGGTGCCCTGGCACTTTCTGCTGTCAGCCCCCCCCTGCAGCCTCCCTTACCAGTTTGCACCTCCAGAAACTCAGGAAGGCTCCTGGCTCAAAGACCCCAGTGAAATAAAGTAAGAACAGCAATTCTAGCCTAAACTCATCTTGCTTTTCACAGGATGCATTTCCTCACTGGAAAATACTTCAAGGTCAATGAAGACAAGGCAATGTTTTGAGTATCTCAGGGCAAAACAGACTGATTTTTTCTTCTTCAGGGTATTCTCTTACAGCTGAGCATAGCTGACTTCATGTCTTTTTCAACTTTCCTGTTGAATCAGAGACCTGTGTCAGCTGTCTGCCTTATTTAACCTAGGTCAGCAGGACACAAAATCTAAATGACAGATAGTGCTGTGGCAGACACTCTTGTCTTCCTCCATTTACCCAAGATGGCTTGCTTCATTCCACCAAAGCCACGTATTTTGTTACCAGCAGCAGCAACATCATGGCAGCAATGAAAGTTTTGTGTTGGTAGTACACCAGTGGTGAGTTATGCTATAGTGCCTGTGCAATCTTTTGGTCTCCCAGTACTGCAGAGATGACCCCTGGGTACCACTAATTTCCATGGCCTTTATGAAACTCACTGAGTGGGATGAAATTGCATTTTACTGTGCAAGGAGTCTGCTTTGAGACAAAAGGGCAAACAGGCCAGGAGGATTTATCTGCCAGAGTCGCTTATGACTTGACTGAAATGAGAAACTGATCCCACAGAGAGAGAGAGAGAGAAAGGATCCTTCTCCTCTCTGACATTTTTGCATGATTTATCTGCTTTTATTTACATGCACCAATGAAGAATTGTCCTTTGAGCACAGTTTTCCTTAATGCTTCTAAGGCTAAGAGCAGCCTTATTTGAATTAAATATTTTGAGACACTTCTACATGAAAATGAGTGAATTAGAGCATCTAGATAAACTTTTTCCTTTTTAGTTAGGGATGAAAACAAAGAATATTTTAAAACATCCACATGTGGCGAAAGATAAAAGTCTAAATCAGCAGATGATAGCTCTTGACTAATGGAAAAATGACTTCATGGATATTAAAATCAAAATAAGTATAATACAAAATACATATGCTTAACTTCTAGCAGTAAGTCTTTTTTTCTTGTTTTGGTCTGTCAGTTTTGTGTGGTCTTTCAGAAATTTGTTGTGGAAAAGGATCTTCCTTTCATTACTCGTGCTGATCAGAAGAAATTTGTGTATCAAAGACAGATCCATTAGCAGATGATGCTAGTAAAAATAAAATCAAGAAATCTTTCACGCATTCTGCAAAGCTAGAAGCAAGTTCAAGTAGCCTGATGAAGATATTGAACAATTTTGTGCTTCCAAAAGCATGAAGAATATTTTTCACTTCCTAAATTTTATCTCCTAACTTCTCAATACCAGAGAAAAACTTCAAGAAGTCAGTAGATAGCAGTTAAGAAAGCAGTTAAGAAGAATGTTTAATATTTTTAGAAGGATTTGAATGCAAACAAATCAGAAAAAGAGGTGGATCTACTTTTAGAATATATTTCTCTACTTCCTAGGAAAAGAATGGGAAGCCTGAGAGTCATAGTTTTCCCTGTAAGGAAAAACTGTCTTAATTTCATTTATCATTTTGCTCTAAAGTGTGATGAAATACGCTACATGAAACTTGGTAAAAAAAGAAAAAACAAAGCTTGAACTGAATAATTATAAAAATCTTCTAGGTATATTGTCAACACATGCAGCTCTTGTCTGGTGCACATCCATCAGACTGGTGCAGTATGTGCTGTTTGTGTCATGGACAGCCATTAGAGGAGCAGGAAATTACCTAAATCTGAAAAGTAAAGATACTGATTTTTCAAGAAATTCTACCAAAAATGCTTTCTTTTTTACTCATTTAGTGCTCAGTAGTTGTGATAGCCATCAAGTGATTCCTCTCAAATAAAAGATACAAGCCTTTCGCTGTAGCATGCTGCTGGTTTTGGCTGGACCTGCTCGAGACCTCTTGAGCTGGCCTGCTTTTCAGACAGGCTGCACTCATCTGCCTTGAAGCTGCCTTGAATTAGGGAGTACAAAAATGGAAGTACCCAGAAAAATCACCAGTCTCTTTCTAAAGTCTGAGTTTAAATGCAACAGTATGAACTCCTAGTGGAATTACTCCGGGTCTGTCTTGTAACTGAGATCAGTGCTTGGCCCAAAGTCAATGGCAGACACATTTTACAAATGAGTGAGAACAGTATGCCATTCATTACCTCCCATCTTTCACACATATTCTGTGTGATCTGGTGGAGTGTGTCCCACTGGAAAAATAAATGAAAGAGGTTATCACCTCGAGACAAAATGGGAGGAAGCAACTTTCAGGGATTTCATCTTTGACCTTATTATAGCCTGAAATTTGCCAGCTAGACTCTATTTCCAGAGGCTGAAAAAGAATTACGGCTGCCTAAAATGATACTTCTCCTGACTCCATGCAGAGCTGAGTCCAAGCCTGGCTCTTACTGTTGTAGTAGTGGACCTACAGAGCACAATGTTTACCCTTTTCTGTTTTCAGATACTTTCACCCTCCCCCCAACAGCTGATTTTAGGCTGTTCCAGACCAGCAGTCCAGTCTGTTGATCTGCGTCTTTGTTTCTCATCACGTTTATTTCCTCTAGTCCTCCCCACAGCCCTCCTGCTTCACCATTTGAAGCCCTTTCAGTTTCTCCTCCCTACTCCCCTTGTGCGCCTTAACAGCTTTGTCCCTGGCAAGATATATGGACAGCAGGGATATTCTGGGGATTCAGAAGCACTAGACCTTGACAAATGTTGCCGTGCTCTCCTGCAGGCTAGTGAGGCATGTGGCAGCAGGTGAGGTGCTGGGCTGGCAAAGATGCAACTTTCCTGCGACCAGCTTGAACAGAGCTGTCCTCTTTCCCTACCTCCAGGTATGAGTTTGGAGGGCAGAAGTGTGTAATCCGGTCAAGTAAGAGAGGCAGGCGGGATTCTTGCGCAGGAGCAGTCTCAACACAGCAACCAGACCTATCAGTAATTGCATCCTCTGCATATCCTGGTGTGCCTGGCTCCTCTCCTAGACTGACTGCTCTCTGGAGACAGGTCTGGTTATATCTTGATACAGAACATGCCCTTGGTGTTAAATAAAGGGTCACAAAGAAAAGCCTCAGCTCAGCTACTTAGCTTGCCAAAACAGGCCTTTTAAAGCGTTTTTGAAGTGGTCCATTTTGCTAGGACTTCAGCAGCCTACTTATTATAGAGAGCTTATTGCTTTGGATTTGAAATTGGAGACTGAGCTTTTTTGTGGGCTTCTTTTCCTCAGCCCTTTCCTAGGCCTTTCTGGATTTTTAGTAGAGAGTGAACCAGGAGCAAGTGACAGGCACAGCATGATAGGAAATTACCAAGCAATACAGGGCAAGAAAAGTGAGGCAATTATCTGAGCTAATTTCAGTCAGTGAGGTAACGAAGTTGAAGAAAGAACCCCACTTTCTTCATCTGTTAAATCATAAACTTAATTAACCTTTAGGCTTCAATTTTACGCAAAACCTAGCCCGGACAGCCTGCATAAAGCACCACCTTGATACCACATGCATGCATACCATTCCCAAGGTGTAGCAGGCATGTCCAGTGGGAGACAGTGGGCCTGGGTCTGCATCTCACAGTCTCTCAAATGAAGTCTTGAAAATCCCTGCCTGGAGTTCTGGAGGAGCTCAGGTCGCCTGGTCCTGCTGTATTCAGTGCCAAGCTGCAGTCAGCAGCGCTGCGGGAGCATCCTCCGACTGTGCAGTAACACCAGCCCTGCCCACCGAGGACAGGAACTTTACAGACATGTCAATCCTTCCTGTCCCTCCCGGAAAAACCCACCCTGCTCAGTGCTGCATTTTGTGCTCTGCACTTGGGAATGCTCCAGCCACCTGTGGAGCTGATTTAAATTCCTGATCAAATGATGTGTTGGTACAGTCTGTGCTTTCACACATTGCAGCCTACCTACTGCAGCCTAGTAATACTATTTCGGTCCCCCTCTTCATGATACATATAATATAGATTTTTGAGGAGATAATTTCTTTTGCAAAATCATTTCCAACATACAGTAAAAGTATTACATAGAGCAAATAAGCATGGATGCAGATCATGATTGTCAGCCATGATCATTTTACTGTGACCTCAGAGAAAGTGCGATTTCAAAGACTCCAGTCAAAAGAATCAAGTGAAATTCTGGAGTTGGTGGCATGCTTTCTCGCAATGCTCTGTTGCAGGAGGAAGAGAGTCCAAAGTAAATTAAATACTTCAAGAGATTTTTTGCTCACAGGATTATATACAAGATATTTATTCATGTAACAAAGAAAGAGTAAGTCGATGATACATCTCTGGCCATTTACAGCATGTCCATAATTCTGTTTTTTTACTTCATAAGGAGCATGTTCAGCCATTAATCTTCCAACCAATATGTAAAACAGACCACAGTGCTCCAAGTACTTCTGTTCTGAAGGGTCAGCAAACCCTGAAAAGGCAAAGACATGTATGCGAAAGACAAAAGTGTGTATGGATCCCAGGACTTATAGATCTTTAGATCCTTTGTGTATGACTCTTCTTTTTGTCCCTTGGAGCACTTAGACAAAAATGCTTGGTCTCCTGCCTCCTAAATATAGCCCCAGCAAACTTTTATTAAAATGAAAGATCGCACTTCCAGGCAGACATTTAACCACGTGGAATCACACATCACATGCAACTCCCAATTCCCTGCTCATGAGTCTGAATCAATCCCATCATTCCTCAGAATCAGTACACTAGCACAAAAAAATTGTTTAGCAAGATCTCTTAGCTGATGTGAATCTTCCAGAATTCTGATGTGAATCTTCCAGAATTCAGCCTTGCCCTTGACTCTGGCTGTACTTAAATATTTCTTCAATTAAATCATACTTTCATACAGTACGTTTTTCATATGTGCTGAGTATGAGCCGCTTTCACCGGAAGCAGAGGGACTAGCAGGTGCTTATTAGTTCTGTTTGATTAATCTGCTGCATTTTTTTCAGATCTTCATGCACAAGAGAGAGCTCTCATGGTAGTAGGAGTAGGTGGCAGTTTTCAGTGAGAGACTAGTGATTTACGAGATGGGGAAACCTCCTGGCACATTGCCAAAAGCTTCCAGGCCCTTGACGTCAAGCACTGGTTTTGGATATCTGAGCTGATCAATGAATCTGGACAACTGAGCATCTGGACTAGCTGAGACTGCCCTAATCATCCCTTTATGAAAATCAGGCTGCATTAAAAGTGAGAAGCATCTTAACAGCTCTTCTATTTTCTTTCTCTTATTCTTCTGATTTCCATGCAGTTTCAGCTCACTGACGTGACACTAAAGGTGCATGGAGGTAACAAGAGACATTTCATAGTTACAGCATATCCAGACTCTCTGAAACACTGGAAAAAAGGAGCCTTTTCTAAGGCACCCATGAGGATACAGAGGCTTTGTGTGAGTGCTATCAGGGTTTCTTCTTCCAACATGTTAACAGGCTCACAAAAGGCCCTCCTTGTAACTGTATGCACCTTTTTCAGATTAGATCAAATATGGCCTTGATCTCCTTCTACTGGAGAAAATGCTGGGCTGCATGCTGTCTTTGAAAGTACTGGAGTCTGAAAAGAAGGAGGAAATTTTCCTACCATATGCAACAGAGGTAATACTGCTAAAGCCAGATGAAAAAGGGGTTGGGAAGAGAAACCTCATTCCTCTTGGGAAACAGCAGAAGCAGATGAAACTGTATCCTTCTCCCGCCTGCTTTGTTACTTGTGTATGCCTCTGTGGAGGTGCTCTTAAAGTGCTGAAAAAATGTGGACGAGGCTGTGGTGGAAGCAAAATTCAAACAGAGCAAAATCCTATTCCTTCACACACTGAGAACATCCACTGCTGGCTCCAGGCCCTGTTTGGAGGGAATCAAACTTATGACATAGCTCTGGAGCATTCCTCCTCCTTCTCCTTCTCTTCCTCCTCTTCCTTGTCCTCCTCTTCTTCTTACTGACCTGTTTCTCCAGCCTTGCCAGACCTCTCCACCTGACTGACAATGACCTCAAAAGAAGACTCACATGGGAGATACCATCCCTGGCCATGGGCACCTTTGCATGAATTGCTAAGGCTCCTCATGAGGAGCAAAATGGAAAGAACAGCCAGTTACTGCATACACAGAACTTTGTGCAAGGATGTTGCCACAGAAACACCTATGCGCCTGTGCCTGATATTGATTTTTGGAAGATGAGTCAAATGGCAGAGCAGCAACAGATGGCTCAGGCAAGATAGGACCACATACAGGGAGGCACTAGTGCCACTCTGGTGTGCTCTCCACACTCTCGCTAAATCCCATTCAGGTATGTCATCACCACCTGCAAGGAGTGCTGAAACCAACTGGCTGCTTCATTAGAGTGCTGAGAGTTAAGGTTGAATAAACACACGCTTTTCTGCCCATTCACCTCCAAACCAGGAAAGTAACATTTCAGACCTCCTATAAAGGGCTTTGAAGAGAACAAACCATCTTATTTCAGGGGCTTCCATCTGCACCAAATCGGATGGGAAAAGCATCTGAAAGAGAGTGAACTGGTTAATATCAGCTGGGCAGGGTCCCAGTGCCTGGTGCTCAAAGCTTCTCTGAGCACTCCAGCCCTAACATGCAGAAAAAAAGGCAGAAATGCCCACAATCCAAAATGTCTTTTGTTCCTTAGACCACAACAAACCCAGTTCAGCTGCAGGTAACCATCAGCTTATGGACAACTCGACATCACTCTCATGTTGCCACCCAAGTGGAAGACCTCAGCACGGGTAGCTTCACATCAGCTAACAGGGAACTCAATCACAGCCAGAACACAAATGCGGCAAACAGCTGGTCTTTGGTATCAGTTCTGAAATATTGAAGCAAAGCAGTGTCTGTGGGAGATGTTATTCACTGAATCTTTTATTTTCATAAGCCTCTGAACAGCAAAAACCTGGGGAAGTTGAAAACCTGGGGTGAGGGTCAGGGTGGATGAAGAAAGCAGAGGCTTTCTTGCCTTTGGGTGTGGACTCTGCTGCTGATAGAGTGTGTGATGCACTGGCAGCAGGGTGGTTTGAATGGCCTCCTAGTTCCCCTGGCTGCCAGAGGCAGAAATTGTCTCCTTCAGCATATGGAAGTGTCTGTGCAATCACTGGCTTTTTTCACAAGAATACAGATATATTATTGAAGAGAAAACATCCCTGAAAAGGCTAATGAATTTCAAGGCTATGGGGAAGGCACCATAAATCACAAATGTACACCAGGATTGCTCTGGGGATATGTGTCTTACCCCAACAAGAACTAAAATGATACTGATTTCATTGTGAGGTTTACTCTATTTTTTATTAGTATTGTGAAAAGAAAAAATGCAATTGATTTTGCTTTGCAGCTATGGTTTGTAAGTGAAAAGATGCATCAGCTCCTGTATCACACATTGTCTATGCTTCTGTCTCACTGTATTTCACTGTCCTTAGACTGTTTACTTCAGAAAACTGGACCTGATTTGTTAGCAGACATTTAATTTGTCCTTCACAGTCTCTCTGCTTTACCTTTTGAGATCATACATTCTCTGTGTTAACAAAGCATAGGGGAAGTTCTGTGCTCTGATCTGACACATACTTTAAAACAAGAAGAGCACAGTATTAAAAGAAAAGAAAACAAATCTCTTGTTACAGCATCCAAAATGACCTGTTCGATATGGGCTACAGATAGTGTCAGTACAGTAGAGTAAATAGGGAATGATGTTAAAATCTAATACTATTCTATTCAAACCCAGATGCCTGAAGTTAGACTGAAACAACTGGGCCAGAATGCCTCATTTTTCTGTCATCAACACTTATTAGTATCCAGAGAAACAGTAAGCATTTTTAATTCAAATCCACCTGTAAAGAATCAAGTTTCAAGCTTTAACATACTGCCTGTTTCTTTTTTTTTTTTTTTCTTTTGAGAGCAAATGTATAGCTACATCTGTTCCTAGCCTGGATCCACACAGAACCTGTTGATGGGAGCAAATCCATTCATTTTTATCATTATGAAGCCAGGATGTAATCTTCTAGAGAGCACCGTATTTCCTGCAGAGAAGATCTGCATGGTGAGAGGAAAACAGAGTAATCGAAAGCAAACTCTGGTCTGCTCCCTGGAAGCCAAGGGATGTTCATCAGCAGTGATGCAGCTCCCACAGCCTAGAGTGAGTGATCAGCTCAGCCCATGCATTAGCTGGAGTCCCGCTGCTCACCCCTAGCTGTGCTGTTCCCGCCCCCTTACTTTGATTACGGAGGGCTGGAAATGGAGGAAGGCAACTCTGTGAGGCTCGAGCATCACTTGCCAGCAAAAGATGGACCCAGGAGAAAGGCCTGTACTACGTCTGCTGTGGTTACCCACCTCTGCAGCATCTCTCTCTTGTTCAGTGGGTTGCCCTACAAGTTTCAGAAGACTCTCTGCTCTGTGGGAGGCTGACAAACCCAGTACCAATCGGAGCTAGAAGGTCCTTCTACCCATGTGTTATGGGACTGAAGGTAAAAGAGGTCTGCGCTATTGTGGTGCATTCCTGTCTGTCTGGCTGGAAGCAGCTGGCCAGCTGCCACTGGAAAGCTGCCATTTTTGCCTTGTAATGCTGTTGAGTGGCCTGGAGGACCCCAGCAAGCTCAGTTCCTGATAACCAGATCAATTAGCCAGAGACTTAACCCGCTCTTTAGCTAAAGCATTCCCTTCTGCTGACCAGTCTCATCTGCCTTGTTTTCTGGACTGAGCCAGGGCAATCTCCCTCTTCACCTACCCATTGCCTTGGCTTATACTCCTGTTTTGGTGCAGGATCTGAAGTTGGCCAGATACTGCCGCTTGTGCCATTACCACACAAGCAGTTTCAAGAAGCAGAATCAGGATATCTGACGGTTTCCACTGAGCAGTTCCACTGTTTTCCTGACAAATCCATGCACAGAAATCTAATCCACTGAAACATCGTTAGGGTTTCAGCCTAATGGTTACCTGTGGCAACAAGCCCCACAGTTTAACTACATATAGTATAAAGCAAGATTGCCTATGATCAGCTTTTTAGTCCATCAACAGTGGGACTTGGCACATGCTCGCTTTCATACCAGTGGACAAAGAGAATAGAGTCTCCTGTCCACCCTCTCAAGGTCGTTTTTAAAAATCACACAGGCTCCCCATTATGTCCTCCAAATCTTTCACCTCCAGTCTCCTCACATAGGAAAGACCCTGCGAGTTTTTTCAAGCTCTCTGCTATTCCTATAACTCTTTGCTGGATCTCTTTCTACTCCACTATTCCACCTGTGAAATGAAGGACCAGTCAGCATTCCAGACAAAAAGTACGCCACCAATTTGTATGAAGGCATCGCAACATTGTCCCTACAGTTTTCCCATTCCAATTTGTATGCTTCCTAACATTTACTTGGGTCTTTGAGCACAGTGGTGTATGCAGAAGAGCTCTTCATCTGGGTTTAAAAAACAAAAAATTACTGAACTACAGCTGTGCTGAGGTAGTGGTGGAATAAGCTGTTTCTATTTCAGAAACATCTGTAACACAGGGTGAAGACCCACCCCTCAGGTTATTCTTACACCCCAAAGTGAACGGACAGATAAAAGGTAAGAGGTGATGTGCCCAAGGATAGACAGAAGGTCTGAGGCACAGGCAGTGAAAACTCTTGGCGGTCCAGCACAAAGGCCAGGATTGTGGGTGAGCAGCTTGATTCTGGCTTTCCTTTTGGGAAATGGACAGTTGGGCTATTACACTTATGTTCTGTGTCAGCTCAAACAATCTAACAAAGTGGGAAGGGAACAGTCACAAAGGACTGTTAGGAACAGGTATGTCTTGTATAGTCTGTTTTCCTGCATCCAGGGGCCTGCCTTTCCCACTGTCCCCTAAGAGGCTCTCTTCTTCCTTTTCTCCCCCTGTATCATGCACTGTTTGCCAGTTCTGTTTAATACGAATCATGAGAAATAACTCTGTTCCACAAGCTCTGCTCGAACAGATCTGCACAGATATGGTCACCCAAGAGACAACGGAACTTCGACTGACTTACTTGTAGACAAAGTTTAACTTTCAACAAGGAAACAAGCAATACCTTTGATCCAAAAGTTTCAAGGAGGAAAACAGGAGAAAACCAAAGATAAAAGTCAGTCAGTGGTCCCTGAAAGACATAATACACTCCACAGCATATTTTTCAGGGTAGAGGGGAAGGAGGAAATGGGGAGCTCTTAATTCTCATTCCTCATTCCAGCTGTCTCAGGGGTCCTTTGAGCCTTACAGATGGTCTGAGTTATAAATAGGTATATCTTTTGCTTTTTATTTCTTGTCTCTTTGTCATTTTCTTATTGGCACATCTGGTCCAAGAACAGCCACTAGACAGGAAACTATTGCAAATGCTTTAGTGAACTTTCTTATTGAGGTGACAATTTTCTAGTAATCAGACTTATGTTGCTGAGGCCTTATGATGCTAAGTGAAAAAGAGATCTTCTATTCCCTCCCTCCCACATTTCCAGCATCAATTTTCTCACCTATTTCCAGCTGTACACCTCATTTCAGAATGGAAAAATTTCCAGTATTGATATCAACCTCTCTCTAGGTTTAACAAGAGATTGCTTTGCATTTTGGAAGCAGAGAAGTTGAACAAAACTGAAGAAAGTTAGTTCAACTTTGACTTTCAGAGGAAGCCAAATCTTACAGCAATAAAGAATAACCAAACAAAATGGGGGCAGACTTTTCCAAAGACTTACACGCAGTCTACTTCCACTACGAAGACTTGATTTTCAGATGCAGTCCATCTCCCACTGTGGCCTGCTGTTGGGACTGTTGTCTCTCGGAGCTGACACTGAACACTGCCCACAGTGAATTTTTCAAAACAGATTCATGTCTCTCTTGCTGGCTGGTTTGGACAAGCTCTCTGCTAAGAGGTTTAATGGAGAGACAAGTCTGCATCATGGGTGCTGAGCACACCCCAGAAACTGGCTCTTGGTGCATGAAGGGAAGGTTTGAAGTTGCCTACATCTGCTGCCACATTGATGCTTGTAATGCTGGGGAAAATGTCCCACAGGAATGAACATGCTGGCTTGGGCTGGACAAGAACAACATCAGTAGGAAAGAAGGGAAGGCAGGCAAGCAGGATGGACAGACCGACAGAAGGCAGTTATGCTGCTCTCTGAGGGATTTTTTCTGCCCCAGAAATACAGAATTCAACCCAAGTTTTGGGAGATTGGCAGTTATTCTGTTAAGCAAGCATGTTTCTTGTGACCTTATAGCAGCCTTCCAGTACCTGAAGGGGGCCTACAGGAAGGATGGAGAGGGACTTTTCACAAGGGTGTGTAGTGACAGGACAAGGGGGAATGCCTCTAAACTAAAAGAGGGCAGATTTAGATAAGATATTAGGAAGAAATTCTTCACCATGAGGGTGGTGAAACACTAGAACAGGTTGCCCAGAGAAGCTCTGGATGCCCCCTGCCTGGCAGTGTTCCAGGCCAGGCTGGATGGAGCTCTGAGCGACCTGGTCTAGTGGAAGATGTCCCTGCTCATGGCAGAGGGGTTGAAACCAGATGATTTTTAAGGTCCCTTCCAAGCCTTACCATTCTACGATTCTATGATTCTTTTGAAATGCCTGTTCATCAGAAAAAGATGCATCTGAACGATTGGTTAAACTCTACCTACTTTTATGCGCCAGCATCCTCTTTGCCTACCTCCGTATTTTCTCCCAATTCTTCTTCTCCCCTCTCCCCATCCTCCCCATCCCATTGCTGCAGTCTTACCCTGCCTGTACATCTGAAACACGGAAACGTTTCCCTTCCTCTCCATTGGCAGCAAATGCTGACAAGTGCCTTGGTGCAAACAGGCTGTTCTTTCACAGGGGCTGCAACTCTGTAAGACTTCTCTGGAAGGTCCTGGGAGAAACCTAGTCTTGGCAAAACATCTGTTGTGTTAGCAGAATTGCCACCCTCCTGTCCTGCACAGAAGGTCCCTCTCAGACTACTTTAAAAATTAAAAAGTAGCATTAAAAATAGAAAAGGTTTTTGACTGGCCCAAGTGTTACAGTGGAAGAGGATGCTGTAGCCTCTCAGACTCATGCTGATGTTCAGACTTAAAGATGTGTTTGGTTAGGTCTTGCTGAACTCTATAGATTGCGTCAACATATGAGGCTAGGTATTAGGTTTCCTGCTTTTGACTGGGGACAGGCTAACTTCTGTTTTTCTGCTCACAGAATCTGAAATGAGAAAACTTCATTCTGCCTTCCCAATACTTTTTGTTTCTATTTTAATCCTGAATCTGCATTTAACTGAAGAAAATCAGTTTTGCCAGACTGTGCCTGGCTTGGGGCCCAGCCACCTAGTGTCCCCTCTCTGACAGTGGCCAGCACCAGATGCTTCAGGAGAAGGTGCAAGATACTCTGCTAATGCTCAGTTACGGAATATGTGGGCCCCAGGGAAAATTGCTTTCTAAGCCTTGTTAGCTAGAGCTTGGCTTCTGTCCTGATGCACAAAGATTTACATTCCTTCAAAAATCTCTTTATTTATTTTTAAGTATTAACCATTAAGACTCTGGCTAATGTTGCTCTTCATATTATGCCTAATCCTGTTTTGAAAAGGCCAGCAGTTTTTGGCTTCAGTTATATCCTTTGGCAGTGAGTTCCATAAGTTAATTGTGTATTGTTTGAAAAAGTATTTCCCTCTATTAATTTTCACTTTTTTGTCTCAATAAAAATAATTTTGCTATTTTATCCCCACCTCCCCTTTTCCTGTTTTCCTCACAAATACATATTCAGCCCAGAGCTGGAGTAGAAGGGAGAGACAAGTATTATTGATGTAAGTCATGCGATGTTTCAGACAGGCGATGGGTTGGAAGGCATCACCTAGCAAACCCCAAGCAGTCTGCACTGTGATGTGCCATTCCCCCAAAAGCAGAGCTTCTGTAAATAGCTTTTAGAGTCACAGATGTGTCTAGAACAAAAATGTGAGGGTTTTTTTTTAAACTTTGTTGTAACAAATTCTAATTTTAGATATTTTTGTTCAGCCACTTTATTTATTTATTTATATCCTATATTCACTGCTTTGTTACAGACTAGTGGCCTTTAAGGCCAGAACTGGCAAATGCAAGGGTAAAATTTGCTATCAGTTCCCAGCCAGCATTCCTCCTTATTCACTAGAGATACTTCCCTGGAAAGGAGGCAGATGGCAGTGCCAGCAACATCCTTCCCTGGAGATTTTCCAGTGAGGAAAACTCTCTTAAATTAAAAGCTGAGCTTCCTAAGAAACAAAACAGAAAAGTCTGCATAAGTAACTTATAGAAAAATCTGCATAAGTAACTTAGAATATGTACTTGCAAGGTTCTCCACATCTCTTAGTATACGGTAAGTGAAAATTACTTTCCAACATTGCCTGTCACCATGAAGCCTCTCTGATGGAGGGGAAAAATTGCCAGGTTACCAGCGGCAGCCACTCACATAGTCTGAGGCTGAATGGGCTCGGTTGGCTTCTGTTGAGCTGTAAAGATCCATGACCCAGAGACATGAGTTTGCATTTACTCCAGGAAGGCATCTTTGGAGGCTGACTGCAGCAATACAAGATTGCTCCTCATGCTCTTTTAGCATTAACTCCATCTTTTGACTTAAAAAACCCAGTACTGCATTACACCTAAAATCTGCTCTGGTCACTGTTCTGTTAATTAGATGTAAGCCACAGCCTGTACTTCACGGGGGTTATCTTCTCTATCTTCCAGAAAGAACAGATTTCAGTCCTGCAGCCACATTAATCACTAATGAAGAAAGCTGTTTAACTAATCAAAATTTAGGCCTTATGACTGATTCAACTTAATGAATCAATTTCAGTGCCACTGTGGGCATACCGGGCTACTCCATCATTGTCATCTACTGAACCAGAGGAAGTGAAGCTGCTTCATTTTCAGTAACTACTTACTTAAAGGCAGAGTAGTAGTGGCATGGCAATTTCATTCATGGATAAGGCCACTGGTCAGGGAATTCAAGGAAGCCAGCTTAACAGAAAGTGGGGGTGATTGCTGGGTGAGGCATTCTAGCTCATGAATGTGATCTCGGAAGATATGGGAGATCAACCAAGCCAAGGTATAGGCTAGGTAGTGCTGACCTCAAGATTACCACCGTATCTCAAAGAACAAGACTCTCAGCAAATGACTACAAGAACAACTCAATGAAAGACTGCATGTAAACAGCAAACACATGACAACTGTGAGCTTGCCACACTGCGCCTTCCCTTTGCAGTTGCTCAGTATACTTGGGCATCACCTTCTGTCAAAGAAGCGTCTGGAGTCATGGTGCCATGAGAATGGGCTGTGAGAGCATAAATAGGCATATGACCTCACTGCAAGACTGGGCAAAAGAGCGGCAGGTGATTATCCAGTAGTGGGTGTTACTAAGCAGTAAAGATGAAAACCAACACAAACGAAAGTAAAAGCAAAGGCAGTGAGGAAGACAGGTCTTGCACAGGTCCTTACTCATGCTTGATGGCAGCCACAAATTGTTGTAAAGGAAGAACACCTTCTGTACAACTCACCTTTCTCAAATGGTATGTGTGAGAAATAAATAGAGGTCTCCTTATGAAGCTTGTAGAACAGTCCACATTTGGGATTCTGTACAGCCATAATACTTTCTTGCAACCTTATTTTCACTTTAGTAGTGGTACACAAGAGGACTTTGGTCCTCAGTGATGGCCCCTTGCTGGGAATACATCAATCTAGCTTTACTTGTTCAAGAAATGCCACCTCACTCTGACCCTGGTGTTCCAAATGTTTCTGTGCAAGAACAGAGCCTACACATATGATGGACTTGGCATATTTAGAGCTGCTTACAGAAGCAGAGGCTTGTCTTTTGCCACCTGTGCCATGGGAAGCCTCTCCCTATCCTTCGAGATGTGTCTCAGTAGTCTGTGTACATGCACCTTGAGAGATCGAAGGCCAGAGGACAGGTTCACACAAGAATCCAGACCCCCACACATTTCAATGGGACTCATGGTGCTTAAATTTGGATTCAGAATCTAGATATATTTGCAATAGTCCCCTCAGGAGACAATAAGATAGCCAAGGATCTCCTAATTTCCACTTATCAGACTGGAAAATCCTGCAAGCCATTTACTCTTCTGAGCTGTGCCCCGGCTTTTTCCAGTGTGCATGATGCTGCTCTGCCTCCCTTTCCTCTCTTCTGGGCTGCTTGAAGAGGAGAAGAAAATGATGCAGACCTAATTTGTGAAGGCAGAGCCTGCTTTCTGCACAGGCATGGACAGACCTTACCTATCCCAGGATGCCTGGCATGCGATTAGTGATATACGGGTGATTTTGTAGGTGGGACAGGGTAGGGTTCTTCTGGTTTTCCAATCCTGTTCAAGAACTACCAAGGGACTTATTTTCAGCCTCAGAGACAGATCATGGTGACTCTCATGATCTGGGCAAGGACTGCAAAGAATATCCCGTAGAACCCATCTGACCTAGACGTTTGCAATATCTGGGAGGAAGCTATGCATACCCATGTGGCCCCAAAGTATGGCACCTAGACATGGCTAGGGACCTGCCTACTTGTGTGATGCTGCCTCCCTGTCTGCGTTACCAGCTGTTAAACTGCGCAAAAGAACAGCTCCAAACTCTTTAAACACTTCCTGCCTGTCCTGCTTTTCCATTCAAACAAATGCCTCCAGGATGGGGTATGGGCGTGGAGTGGACGTGAGGTGGCAGTGAGAGAGGGCACCATAGAATCACAGAGTCAATCACAGAATGTATCACAGAATCTTAGAGTGCTTTGGGTCTACACTGCCCTGGTGAGGCCTCATCTGGAGTACTGTGTCCAGTTCTGGGCTCCTCAGTTCAAGAAAGATGAAGAGCTACTGGAGAGAGTCCAGCGGAGGGCTACAAGGATGGTGAGGGGACTGGAGCA
>Ga0065711_1000531_pt1 | contig 63073 bp, 27 predicted proteins | sample Hoacrofraction12_FD_59098 | JGI IMG/M metagenome (GOLD analysis project Ga0065711, IMG submission 59098) | Hoatzin crop microbial communities from Cojedes, Venezuela - Epithelial fraction 12 v2 (version 2) | ecosystem: Host-associated > Birds > Digestive system > Esophagus > Crop | place... | reverse complement strand
ATGGTTAACCTGTCGTCCACCAGGACACCCAGGTCCCTCTCCGCAGAGCTGCTCTCCAGCAGGTCCACCCCAAGCCTGTACTGATGCATGGGGTTGTTCCTCCCCAGGTGTGGGACCCTGCACTTGCCCTGGTTGAACCTCATCAGGTTCCTCTCTGCCGAACTTTCCAGCCTGTCGAGGTCACGCTGAATGGCAGCACAGCCTTCTGGTATATTTGCGCTATGAGAAGATTATCTGAAGACACAGTTTTGTACCTAGATTATATGAAAGTACCTTGGAAATGCTGTAAATGGGGCTAATAAAAAATAATTCTGATTTTGCAAAGCTTGTGAGCTTTTCTGTAGACCTTACTGTTACAGAAAAGTGTATTACAGTATATCGGGAAAGTTTTTTTGATTAAATGCCCTCAAATATCCATTACATACAATAAGAAACCATTCACTCAAGAATGTCTCCATTCAAAGAAATATAGTGCAGAAGAAACTCTTTTAGTTCATTCTGTTACTCATGGTGAATTAGGTTCTGGTAAAATGTTCTTATTTCAGGAAATTTCATTATTGACTTCATTTCCAATGCAGAGTAGCACAATTCCAAGTTTTACTGTGGTATTCCTCCACAGCTTTTGTGTTTGTAGTTGGTCTGGGGTTTTTTTGCTCTCTTGAACATTGTGCTTCTGTAGTGTGTTTTGATATGTATGTTTTTGCAGTTTACAACTTTCCTAGCACATCCATATATACCACTGGCAATAAGACACTATTTTTGGCCAACTGAAATAGTTGGAGAATGGAATATTTGGATCTAAGTATTTTATAGAAAATTGCAAAGAAAATGTTGATAAAGTAGTTTTTAATATGAAAATGGTCAACATATTACATTTTAAATAAAAATAATTCAAGCGATTCATCTTGGTATCCTAAATTAAATGTTTCAATAACAATACAAAGATTCCTACCCATTTTTTTCTATTTTGTAAAAAGAGAACAGTTTTTTTCAAGATTGTGCTGTACACATAGATATGTGTATGAATAACATAAATGTACACTTAGATAAAAGTGGGTATGTAGTTTAATCTGAAGAGTGCACCCATTTAAGACTTTGAATTCCTATTTGAAAATGCCCTCTTTATGTCAGTTTTGAGAGCACCTTCTAGCCAGTTCCACACTACTGGGCTCCAACTTTGCTGCAGGGCCCTGGCCAGGGAAAAGAGTGGAAGTGTTGGAAAGAATTGGAAGAGTTCCTTGCTTGATGACTCCTTCAGGTATATTTTTCATTCCCATTTCAAACTTCCCAAGGGAAAAATATCACAAGTGGACATGTAACAGGCCAGAGGAGAGCATCCAACTTACCAACTGTTATACTCTTCCTATTATGTCTGCGTTTATTACAAGGACACTCAAACTGTAGTCATTACTGTCATCTTCATCGGTGGTAATATGCTTTCACTGTGTTCAGAGTGATGGACCGTTTTCCTGTCTATCTTCTATTTATCATGTATTCTGCCTCAGTTTTATTTAGTTTTTTAACTTAAAATAGTTTCTGTTTAGTTTTCTCTTAGTTAATGTTTTCAGGCTTTGGTTTTGTCTTTCCCTCCTCGTTCCCAAATCAAAAAGGATTAATCACATGCAAAAGATGTACTCATATAAATGCTCTTGACCCATTCGCTGAAGGGTGCCAAGGAATAAGAGGGAGAAATTCAGAGCAGCCGTGGGATTTCTGAGCTTTTTTTTACCCTGTATTTGACAATCTTTTTGTAGCTCATTCATAAAATGTGGTAAGAGAGAAAAATGAAAAGCACAGTGATTTGCAAGGGGCTTCATGATGCATGCCTTTGGAAAGCAGAAATGTATATCTATCTTACTAACCTGCGTCTCCTGAACTACTTTGAACTAGACTGAGGAGATGCCTGCTTCTAAATTAAAATCGTATCTCTAGTAAGTTTTCAATGGCCAGCTCATTCTAAAGATCTAAAGCCACAAAATTTGGAGAGGATAGGACATTTGCAATATTAGTTAAATATGACAAATGCATTATTTCTGTTTTCAACTTAGGGTTTTTTTTTAAGTGTAAGATAATAAAAAGTTGATTTTTAACTTCAGAAAGATTGAAAAAAGACTATGCTGCCAGTCCTCGATGAAACACACTGATTATCTATAAATATGGTTTTCTTTTATAAAAATGAACATATTTATCAAACAGACAGTGGGAATACATAATTAAACAAAAAAATCCTTAGAAGATATCTTCTAGGCTTAATTTTTTTGGGGGGGAGAGGGGGTGATGGTGGGTTTGTGATTGATGTTATGATCTAAAAAGCATTTGAAAAAATATTCACTTTAAGAAAAATACACAAAGTTTTTTTTTAAAGGCAGAATGTTGTTCTCTAACCCATATAATAATCAAATTAGTCTAGTTTATAACAATTGCTAGTACACATATTAGATAATGCAAATTATTTTAGTACATTCACAAGATGCTTCGACGAAAGAATTCTGTCATAACAAATTGTTATGTCTGGCTAGCTAATAATTTCATTTTCTTAAGTCATATATTGAACGATGGACAAAGTAATTCACATGTTGTTATTTTAAGTTTTGGGAACTATGATCAATTTAATCCTGTAGTGATAGAACTGTGTGGTATGTTTGAAGATATGCATGAAAAAGTGGGCTTTTTTATTTTTAAAATTTTATTTCAGTAAGTCTTGATCTCTTGTCATCTAGAATGTACCTGGTTAATATACCCCACAGGTCTCTTCAGTATTTGTAAATAGCTTGTCATATGCTGTCACTACCAAAAATATTTGGACGTGTATAGAGTTAAGCAAAGTGGCACCCCAGAATTTAAGCTGCTACAACTCCATATAAATATTTACAACTGTGTGATTTAGGGGGGAAAGAATATCAAATAGTCCAGCCGGTCAGAACTATTTGTATGATCTCAGATAATGGTATTCTGAACTGTGATGCTTCTTGTTCCTTATTACTCCTGGCTTTCTAACTACTCAGAAACAAATTAATGATTGCATACAATAATTATTTATGTGTTCATTAGAGAGATAGATACATGTGAACTGAATTCAGTATGGACATTTATGTATGTGTGGGTTGCATATATTTGATGAAATTGTATGTCATGCTAACTCCACTCCCTCTGCTCACTGGAACCTTTATTTATTCAGATGACTATTATGTGTTTTATACACAGCCTAAAAACATGTGTGCAGTTATCCAAATCTGCTTTATATGCTTTTGGATTTAAAAAAACACCCCCACTAAACCCCACTCTTCCCCCTCACAAACAAAAAACATTTTCCACTAAAGGAAATAGGGAAACAGACAAACAGAATACCTGTGAGGTTGTGTTGTATACAGAAATAAATTGTCACTAGATTCTTACACCAGTTTTCTAAATTAATCATGCTCTCAGAGTGTGAAATCTTATGTTAAGTAAGTTAGCAAGTGATTTATATGGAAATGCAGTTTTGGGCATAGTAGAAGAGAAGGTGCCGTACAAAGGCTATGAAGCAGAGGTATACATAGTACAACATTGTGTCAAAACATGTTTAAAAAAAATATAAAACAAAAACCTAGAGAAGAGGATAACGACATAAGCCTTCTCTATGTAGTTCTTTAGTATAAGAATTGGGAAACTAATTGCTTAAGATGGAAGGAATCCAACAATTCATCTGGTTGCCAATCTGCCATGAATAAATTATTGGAGAAAGCATCATTTTTTAAAATTTGTTTTGCATTACTAATATAATTCTTCCCAACCTACATGTAAGGTAGAGATGTATTTGTTGGAGGGAATAGTTATAGTGTTTTAAAACTTGCTGAATGCTATGTTTAAGAAATAGATGCTAAACAAAGATTAATGTTTTATTTGTGCTTATGAAGTGCTGAGTTAATGTGTGTTTTGAGTAAAAACATATAGGTATCAACAACTTCTTTGGGTTAGAACAATGATACATCTAGTCCAGTATCTTTGCTCTAAGAGTGCTGAAGGAGGATTACAAAAGAAGAAAAATCGTGTGAGATTCCTCTAATATAGTCTCTGTTCTCTAGTGATTTTTGTCTCGGAGACTGCTTGTCTTTAATAGCTCTTGATGGAAGCCTCGCTCACAAATTTGATTGCTGTTTGGACCCATGTGGAATTAGCATCCACAACATTCTGTTTCAGAGACTTTCACAATTTAATGACTGCTGAGTAGAATAAGTATCTTTTTTTCCTTCATTGTACCCAGCTACTGTTTAGTTTATTTAGTTCTTGCATGATAAGAAACCATGAACAATAGTTCCATATTCCAAGTCTCCAAGACACCTTTTTTTTTTTTTTAACCTCCTGAGATATCTTTGTAGTCATCTCTTTTCCAATCTGAAAAATCTCAGTCATTAAATAGCTGCTTGTACGGAAAGCCTCCCACATCTGTGATCATTCCTGTTGTGTTTCTCTGTTCTTTTCCAAGTTCTGCTGCAAGTTTTTTTACAGAGGGAGGGACAAAAAGTGAACAGTCAAGTTGCTCATGCAACATGGATTTATACAGTGGCATAATAATGTTTTTCTGTTTAGATACCAGTCTTTGCCTAATAATTTCTTTTATTGTTATATTGTCAGGACTGAGTACCTGTTTTCATAAAACTGCAAATTATACTTTCAAGGACTCATACCTAAGCAATAATAACTAGCTCTGAGCCCATCACTGTGTAAAAAGGTTGGGCACTTTTTTTTCCTTTCATGAAGTACTTTGAATATTGAATTAAATATATTGAACTTGGCATGCCAGTGTGGCAAGGTTGGTCTTTAAACAAATCAGCTTTTATGTTTGCTACCTAAAATACCAGATTAGTTGTTCTCCAAAAGTTCTATCTCAGAAAATTTTATCACTTCATTTTCTTACCCTTTTCTTACCCCTTCTCCTGGGTGATGTTGAACAAAATAAGTTCCAGTGCAGGTGGAACTCCACTGGTGACTGTTCTTTATAAGAGATCTGCAAATAGACACCTTTAATGGAGAAGTGAAAGACAATCGTATCCCAGCCTATGACAAGATCTGATGCACACTGTGAGAAAGTGTAGATAGGAAGACACTGTGAGTAGGACTGTAGTGTGTAAGACCTAAGTGCTAAGAACCGTAGATTAATCCAGTCTGTCTTTAGTTTGTTATTCAACCTTTATGCTGATCTTCTCAGATGCATAGCTTGCTGTCTGCTTTGATCTTGGGGAAATATACCAGGTGCAGAAAGCCAAGAGAGGAATACACAGAGTTCTTGTTCTCGGAATGTGCCACCATGTTCAACGTGAATTCGTGGTCCTTTATATGGATACATATCCTTAAGAGGGGTAAAACTACTCAGCAAATAAAAGAGTTAGATTCCTTTATACAGTCAGGTAACAGAATCTACCTGGGTTCTGGTTTCTTTCTTTTCCTCTCTAAATGTAAATAGTTACATCAGCTAGTTGATAGATTTTTCAGAATATCTTGCATCCTATAACTTCCCATCTGTGCTTATTTCTATGTTAAAGATTTTTATGAGGAGCGGCTTCATAACTCTAGTCTTCAGATTGCAGGGAATTATTGAATAAAAGGTTCATGGCCCTCCTCTTTTTGCAGTGGAAATGTAGCAGTTGTGCTATCCTTCAGGCTTTCTAACTACATTTGCAGTTCAGGTAATTTAATCCTGACTTGCTATTCTAGAACATTGTCCTGTCATTTTCCTGACAGAACTGGGCAAGGAGACAGTTTTTACAAAGTTGGGTTGTAACAAAACTTGGGATAAGTCCAGAGATCTTAAATGTTTAGAAATTCTATTACCATTCTGGGAAAGAAGCTTTGAAATTTGAAAGTGAAATGAAGATACACAGTAAAGAAAAGTGGCAAATTATTATATTTATAAACTGAAATATTTGTGCATAAACCTGTGAATTACTAGGGCTGTCAACCCTCCTTTTAAAATTTCCATTTCATTATTGAGTAGTTCCAGAAATACTTCATAGATTGAACCATTGCATTTTAAATGTTTCGTCTGAGGTAACTCCAAGTATGTAGTATTGATGTTCAGCATCTGTATTTGCAATAAACAGAAGGAGCATTAAATTTGGATCTATACTAGTAAAATTACTTGAAAATAGTTATGCTAACTCTTAGCATTTAAATAAAATGGTTTTGCTTGAACTGGTCATGTGCAAACACAACAAACATACATAAATAGATTGTTGCATAAATTCCTTCTTTTGTGTAGACAAATTCAACAACATATACTACAATAAATAAGCTCAAAACCAATTATCACTATTACTTTAGTAATAGTGAATGACCACTTGCTTATTATCTGGATAAGAAAGCTATATTTAACAACTAACTTCATTTCCTGTGAAAATTGATTTCAAGAGGAAAACAGAAAAGATTATAAGGAGTAAGGGATTACTATGCCTTTTTAATTATGTATTGTTCCTGATCTATGGTACTGGCCATTCTTACCCAAATACTGTTTTTCATAATTTATCGCAAGATATGTAGTTTTCAATATACATTGCAAAATTTGGTTCTGTGCCTATTTTTGAGTAATATAGTGTTCATCATGATTGCATTACAAACAGGTGGTCTAGATTTACAGATGTTTTGAGGTTCATTTAAACTGTTGAATTGTTAATCTGAAAAACTGAATAAGGAAGCATGCTCTGATCACATTTACCTTAAGATATGTTGGAAGATACTGAACTTGTACAATGATAGAGTTTGTGTATTTGAAAAAAGTTTTTCCAGGCTACTGGAAAGAGGACATTTGATCACAGTTGAGGCATTATGTCCTCTGCTTCCCGGTGATTTAATAGATCACATAGAAATAAGGAGTTGCAAAAATTCATTGCATTTTGAACAATATAACGTTTGAAGCACTGGATATTTATGCTGCAGGCTCCAAGGTTGATTAAAAACAGCTGGATTAGCTGTAAACCAACTATAAAAGTGGACTTCTGAACAGTGCAACATGTATCTTGCATGTTCTAACGCACAATGATGTGCAGCAGAAAGGCTTCTCCAAACTAAGCAAGATATTTTGGATAACTTTATACCCCACAGTGGACCCACTTTTAGCATCTGACTACTAAGTTTATCTGAGATCATGTATTATTCATGTGAGACTGCCACTAGTTTCAGATGATTTCATTGACAGTAACTAGAAAGTATGTAAAAGATAGCACTGGTGGCAAGAGTTGCTGAAGAGACAAAGCACACAAGAAGGCAGTTTAGTACAGTGATGGACAGAGAGAGAAAGACATTTGCTAAGGAAATAGATGCAGAAGAGTCTATAATTAGCAAACACTCCTCCAGAACCTAAAATTGAAAGCTGTGATCCTTGGTCTTTTCTCTTGGCTGCCACCAAACAATTGTGAGGTCCACTGCAGGAACAGTGAATGATGCCTATGGAAAGATGAGAAGCTTTGGCAGCTCTCAGGTCTACAATTTCTTAGATCAATTTGGGGTTTTGTACACTCTAAAGATCTAAATCCATGTAAGCTGGGCTTTCATTCATTCTAGATGGTGGGATTTTTATCATCATCCTTTTAATGTAATTTATAATTACAGTCTTTAAGATATTAAAAGAAGCTTGTATCAACTTCATGATCCTGTTACTGCATTATGAAGCAAATTTTATCTACATTTGCACATATGTCTTGGTGTTCCTGTCTTATTTGATAAAGAGAATAGAGAATGAATCAGAAGTATAGCATAAAACTAGCTTTTGGCTGTTAAGGCCTCCACCTTTTTTATTATTGAAGCTGAAAGGTGTTTAGTGAACGAGGCAGATAATTACAATAAGAAAAAAGAGAAAGCTAATGGTAAATAAAAGTGTGTTTTTAAGTAGCTAAATTGCCTTTACTTTTTCACCAAAGCTCCTAAATAGCATAAAGCGTCAGGCTAGGAGTTAATTCAATTTAGCCGAATTGTTAAGTGGACATGGTTGCATATTCCTCACATTCAGGATATGATTTTTGAGACAAGGATGCATTTGCAGAGGTTCTGAGTACTCTTAGATGAAACTGAAATTTACTGAATTTACTTTGAACACATAAAATGGTATCCAGATGAAGAACAGTATCATGTTGGGAACCTAGGCCTCTTGAACACTTTTGACAGATTAACTTTTCTTTGCCGCGCTTCCATGACTCTGCTATATGGTATTAGCATTATTGCTCCCTAGACTCACACTGAGATATGAAGGCATGCTGGCAGAGTTTGTAAAATGCGTAGCTGCCCCTTCAAAGCTCTTGATGAAGCTTTGAAGGATACTGTTAAGAGCTTTTCAGAAATCCATCTAGACTACATGAACTGGATCACTTTTGCCTTTTGCAGCCCTTACCACTGCCATTGGGAATTCGGATTTGTCACAGACTCCTTCATAGCTAGGATCATTGAATCACAGAACATGTTTGAGGTGAATTTTGACAGGTCAAACTCTTTTATTCATGTTCAACTTGCAGTCTGCCTGGATGCTTGTCTGCAAAGCTGATTTCTAGTCACCTGAAAACCTGTATTGTTACATGGGCTTACTCTGTCCCAAGTGCAAGAATTTTCATTTGTCTTGGTAGAGTTTCATAGTTTGTTAGCCAATTCCTCCTGCTCATAAAGGTCCTCTGAAGGGCAGTCTTGCAGAAATATGCTTCCTGGTCCTGTAAGTTTGGTGCCAGATGCAAGAGTTCTGGGGGTGTATTNTGTCCTGTCATCCAAGTCACCGAAGAAGTTGTTAAAAAGTATCAGCCCAGTACTGAAACCAGTTGTAGTGAACTGACCCTTATTCTATGAAATGCTGACCACTGCCCTTTGATCCTGAAGGTGCAGTAAGTTACCTATAGTCCACTCATGCTGCCCACACCTCCCTAGCTGGGGCCCAACAGTGCTGTGAGAGACTGCATCAACGCCTTACTGAAGTAAATGATATTCACTGCTGTTCCATTAACCATATGCCTATCATTTCAAAGTAGAAGCCAGTTCAGACTTAAAATTCATACATCTACTCTGCTGAATGTTCCCCCCTAGATGGTTGAGTAAATACAGCTTTTTCACTCTACTAGGAAGTCCTCCGATGTTAATAGTGCCTATGTCTGCCTCTGCAGCCTGCAATTTTGTTGATACTGTATTTTTAAAAAATTTAGATAAAATTATAATTCACTCATTACCAGTCTATGTATTTGAATTTGCCATCATCACAGGGTGCATAATTTGAACTTACTTATTTTAAGTTCAAAAAATTACCATGTAGATCAGTTTTATCACATAACACCACTCATGAATACTTATGTGCACCACTGTTTCCACGGAAAACATTATTTTCAACTTGATGGCAGTCCATTTTTATCATTCCTAATTTCTGATGCTGGGTGAACCTTGTGCTGGCGATGTGCTAAACATTTACAGCTGGTCTTATCATGAATCATGATTGACTTTATTCCTCATTAGATTTCCTATGAGGATTTAGAAAATGTAGCGTATAATCCTATGTTTATTGGTACTTATCAGCCTTTTGTGCATTCTTCAGATTGAAAAGTCTTTGTCTGAAAGTAGTCAGTCATTGGGGGTAATGAATTGTATCTAGCTTAAAGTTTTTTATATGTTTTAAAGAAAAGTACTATCAGTGATAAAGTCAATTAATATACTTGATCTTTAAAGTAATTAAGTGTGAGAAGGTGTCTTTTAGAGTTGCATTAAATCTGAATGTGGGACTGTTTGTTTTGTTCATGGCTTTTTTCAATATCAGTTTTTCAGTATCTGGTGGCATTACCTGATTTTGGTAAATCAGCAACCTTGACCCAGTTATCATGGAATATTCTTCTCATTGAAAGGACTTCAACCTTTCAAGCCTATTACTGTTTAGCTAGAACTATATTTACTACATGAAGTTCAGTTATGTCCCATTCGTATAGCATGTAAGGACAAAGTTTTGACTGAGGGATTCATGAAAGTTAAGAAAAGAAAATCTGTTATCAGGAGTTTATGCTTACTAATCAGCAGCTTTCACAATAGCTGTAAATTTGTAGGGTCCTGAAGATCAAAAGCTGTTGAAAGTATACAAAGTACAAATTGAATATAGTCTGTTAGGCAAAATTGTCTTTAGTATCAGGTCTTCTCTCCATAACTTGTTTTCTTTGTCGATCCTGGAACTAGATCAAAAGTGGGACATCTTAGGGATAGAAAAACTGATTTTAAAGTGACTCAATTTTTGGCACAGTTTTAGTTTAATTTTCACTATCGATACAGCTTATGGAGAATGTATAGTCTCTTGTCTGCCAAATGGGTGACAGGGAAGCTAGGGAAAGCCTCTCTCCCAGACAGATGGGGGCTGAGAAAGCTCTGATGGAAATGGTGACCTCCTGTGGAGTCGGAAGAAAGAGGAATTCAAGGACATATACAAGCTAGGATTAATTTCTTAGCAGACAACAAACAGTTGAATTTATGATGGTAGTTGTGTAATAGGTGAAACAAAAATTATATTTTGGTTTAAGCAGCCCAGGAAAGTGAGTGTGATTGGCTTAACGAAAGCAAAGAAACTGATACTTGGACTAAGCCTAGGCAGAACTTGCAATTCATAAGAAGTAATACATTATAGCTTGAGAAAGGGGCCGGGAGGGGGGGCAGAATCAAGGTGATTGGTGTGGAAGAACTTGTGAAAAGCTTTCCATTTTTGCTGGAAAAGAAATTCTAATAAAATTGTCTAAATCTTATGTTGACAACTCCAGAGGGGTTTATCAATTAGCCTGGTCCTATTTCACCCTAGAAAATCCTATATCTTTATTTTATTTTTATAGTGAAAATGTTAATAAACACACTTCATAGTGAAGTTTTTCATAAATGGATTTTCTATTTGTATATGTATGAGTAGATAGAGATGTCCCAAAGCTTCATCCTTTGCCTTTGTGCTTATATTGCTGGAATAAATTAGTGGTTATCATAATAACTGCTATTATTTTCCTCTGATGGCATTGGCTTAATCTCTAATGTCTGCAGGTCTCAATTTTGCAGATGAAAATTCAAGATAATTTATTTATTTTAATATTATAATTTGATATAAGATATTTAATTATTCAAAATAATTTCCTTAGATATGAATAATTTAGGAGCAGGGTTTGATTTTTATTTAAGGGTGATAATTGTTGCGAAATCCTTGACATTTGAGATTTCAAGCTTTTTTTTTTCCCTTTAAAAAAAAAAAAGAATATGTGGGATTTGGTTTTAGGATTTTTTTCGGGGGTTTTTTCCTGCAATATCATATTATTGTACAAACACGATGACAGGGCTTTATTTTCTTTCTTCCTCATGGGAAACTACCTATTCCATTCCAAGTTAAGGAATTCCACAGGTTAAGACAGTGGGATTGTTGAGTTGTTCAGCTAATAGGCCAACTAATGCTATTGTGTATTCTTATTCTTGCCAGATAATTTATTCTTTTGACTCATTATTTTAGTGTCACCACAATAAGCTGCCTCTGTCTCAGACAGTACTGAATTGATGGGTAGTAAGACAGAATTCAGGCGAATTATCACTATATGCTTCCCCAGTGTTTTCCTCCTTGGACATCTGCCGTTGACCGTTACCAGTTACAGGATTCTTCTGACCATGTGGATTTTTTGACATGTGTTTAGGACGGCTTTAACATACAGCTGTGTTCCTGTAATAGATCACAGACTATGCCTATAGAGTTATAGATTCAAGGCTACTCCTTGATGTTGTAAATTCAGACTATATTTTGAGTTTAGACGGTAAAGGTTAATCTTTGTGGTATGTGTCCCATCATGTCTGTGTCCCACATTCTGCCCCGCCGCTTTTTATCATTTGTCTTCAGCCATAGTTAGTGAAAAGCATTACCAAGGAGCAGCACTTTCGAGACTGGGCATTTATCAATTGTCATTCAGTAGGAATTTTGTATTTTAGAAGCTGATCAGGAAAGATGTATCTTCCTGTATTTGGAGCCTGGTGAGATGGCCAAGCTTCATAAGCCCATATCCTGAGGGATTCTCAAGAAAAGAGTGATCTGGAATAGAAGGAAGTGAGACTCAGTTTGCTTTTCTAAAAATTTATGAATACTTGATTTGAAAGTTTAAATCTGTATCTGCAATATGCATTGACTTGTTTTATGCATAGCAGAAGATAAACTATAAAACTGCACAGTCTTGGATGGGATGCTGGGAAAGTTTGTGTTTAAGCTGTGGAAGTGTTCCAGAGATGTCAGGACTTGACATTGAAGAAACTGAATGCTGTTCCAGGTCTTGGGACAAAGCCATATGGGAAGATCAGAAAAGAGCGATCTAAAAAGTGGTTTCTAGATTCTTTGGTTTATAGAAGTCTAAAAGCCATGGGAAACCAGTGTCTGGGTCCATGGCAGGATTCTAGTGGATGATCTCTACAGGACACACATGGAGAGACATAGTCACACTTACTATTGAGAATTTGATACACAAGAGGAAGAAACTAAGTAGTTACTTAGTATTGATTTGCATTAGCTAATGTATCAATGATCAATGTTTTGAAAAAAACATTTTTCTCATCTTGGAACAAATTAAAAGGTTAGTAACAATAGAAATCAATACGGTTAATATTTCTGTACTTAATATTACATAGTCCTGCTATTCTGACAGCAAATTATAGTCCGGTAGCATCTTCTAAAGGGTGCACTCTTGTTCAGAATAAGGTCTCTATCGGTATAAAATATCTGAAATAAGATATTGGATGTAAAATAAAATGCTCACTGTCATGATCTCCCTATTGTCCAGAATAGCATACTTACTGGAATATTACCTCTCTCCTCTTCCTATAGATGAGGAGATGTTCATGTGAGAATGGGTGCATCGTACCCAACATTAAGGGTAGGGGTCATTCCTGCAAACTCTGACCTGTGAGCACACTAAGCTGTGCCCATAAGCCACAAGGTAGACAGAACCATGCATGCCCTTCCCTTGCCCCAACCAGTGATAAATCCAAATAAATGAATTACAGACGTAAAAGAAACCAGCTGATGCTCACTTTAATATCTAGAGTTATTACATAAATAGTGTATCTGAATATGTTTAAGAAAGGACAAGTATAACTAATAGGATCAGTGGGTGTGAGTACTGAAGTAGAGAAATAAAAAGGGAAGAAGTGCTGGGGAGAAATAAAAGCAGATGAGAATAAGAAGAGATGAAAGGAAAGTCAGTGGGAAGAAGAAAAAAGTGGAGCCTATTCTAAATGCGTCTGAGCCTCTGTGTACCTGGGAAAACAACTAGAAGAAAAAGCGAAGATTTATTAACAGTTTTTAAATGGAAATAAACCAGAGAAGCTGCCAAAATAGTGCTTTTAAATATAACAATCTTGTGTAAGGTTGTGTATACATACAATTTGAATGGATATTTTTTGAAGTGATTATTGATTTGCAGACAAACACTGGGGTTGTTGGATGTCAACCTCCTTGTTTGCTTTCTATGAACTATCATTTTCGTATATTCTTTTCTTTCCTGAAGAGAGATGGTTTTTGAAGGTGTTATTGAAAAGCAATCTTTTTGTCTTTTGAGTGGAACAGATAGCCTCAAATTTTAGGTATTTTTTTGAGCATTTCCCTAGGGAAAAGTATCCTGGTTTTAAGAGTTTTATCTACCTTGATAAATTCCCCTTTAGTTGGGCTATTTAGAAGCATTGCTTGGGCTGCTCACAGCTGCAAGTACAGCCCTGCTGTGGGAGTCTGTAGCTTGATCTGGCCCTATCACATTGCTTCCTCACTCTTCTCTGAAGTAGACATGCTCATTACAGATTCTGGTGCAGCAGAGGAACATTCAGTCTAATCAAGTAAGAATATATTTACAGTGACTGTAGCAAGCAAACATACCTTTCTTTGCATTTCTTCCATAGATTCACTCACTATAGTAGTCAGCATTTCCAGAATCTACAAAAAAATCCTTAAAATATATTTAAAAATATATATTTCTGGTGTAGATAATTTCCAGTGCACAGAAACATGTCATGAAGGAGTTGGTGAAATGCATAGAAGTTGACAGGATGCATAGAAGTATCAATTTGAAGCAGTTCAGAGACTTGGCGATGTGCATAAGGAAGTTGATGTTAATGTGATGTTACCAGGAAGATTAGAGAGATATTTTGGGAATGGTGCATTACATTTAGCAACGATGAACAGCCCCCCTCCTCAGAAGAAACAGGGTAGATCATGTTGCTATATTTATTTTTCTCCCTTCCTGAATGTGTAAGCATAGCTAAAAATGAATGTAAATCGTAGAATCATAAAATGGTTTGCCTTGGAAGGGACATTAAAGATCATCTAGCCAAACCCCCCTGCAGTAAGCAGGGACACCTTCCACTAGACCTCAAAGCCCCATCCAATCTGGCCTTGAAATCTTCCAGAGAGGGGGCATACACAACTTCTCTGGGCAACCTGTTCCAGTGCCTCACCACCCTCATAGTAAAAAGTTTCTTCATTCTATCTAGTCTAAATCTACCCTCTTTTAATTTAAAAGCAGTACCCCCTGTCCTGTCACAACAGGCCCTGCTAAAAAATGTGTTCCCATCTCTCTTATAAGCTCCCTTTAAGTACTGAAAGGCCACAGTAAGGTGTCCCCAGAGAGGAGGAGGAGGAACCTCTTCTCCAGACAGAACAATCCCATCTCTCTCAGCCTTTCCTCATAGGAGCGGTGCTCTAGCCTTCTGATCATTTTTGTGGCCCTCCTCTGGACCTGCTCCAACAGGTCCATGTCTTCCCTGTGCTGAGGGCTCCAGTATAACAGTGACACATAATAGTACTGACATGGAAAATTTCATTCAACCTAAGTAACCTGTAGAGTTTTTTGTTAGTATCTTTTTTTATTTGCTTTTTTTTTCTTCTCCATCTGTGTTTTTTGTCTCTTTTGTACATCTTCCTTCAATACCTTTCTCGTGACTGTTGCAAAGACTCGTCACTAAAATTTTGGAAGATTTGAAGTTAAGTTACATGCATCTAAAAATACTAACTTCAGAAAATTAAATGCTGAGATTCTACAGAAAGCTCTGACACTAAATTTAACATCTCATCAATGTTGCATCAACACTTAGCTATCTTGTTTCCTGCTATTAACGTTTTAAAAGCTTACGTATTTTAGTCTAATTCTGCAACAGTTGTTATTAACAATATAGTAGCACAATAACAACTCTTTTTCTTTTTTATAAGAAAACATCTAAAACTCAAACACAGGTAGTGTTTATTTACCAACAATGTCAGTGTTGTTGTGGACAGTCGTTTTATTCTCCATATTCTGAACAAAACCACTTATTCTCTGCTTAATTTACAATGGCTACAAGCGTTAAGCATTAAATGTTGCACACTAAATGAGAAAATTATCTGAGTCCGTGAGGTTGTTTTGAAATTCTAATGTATCTCATTTGAGCTACAATACTAATATAGCTCAATGATCGGCTAGATTCTCATTTCTGCTTTATTTTTGCACAGGCCACTCTTAGCATATGCTCTCCTCCTATCTTAAAATAGAAAACCACATTTATCATGGATTTTTAAAAAGTAACTATTGCTGCAAGAACACCTCCATTTAAGGAAATGCCACCAGAAATTTTTTCAATGCTATGGATGCACAGTGAATAAGTGTGTCTGTTCAAATGGTTGGATGGGTACGATGTCTTAGCTGTGGGTGTCATATTGTCATGAATCAAGACAGGTATGATTGGAATAGGTCATCTGCGTATTTTCTTAAACATTGATGTAGCATTCTAGGTGAGAGAGTTGATCATGTTTTCTGGACTGCTGTGGTTTCTGTTGCTTTTGGAAATATTTTTAGTGTACAACTATTTTAAATATATCTTACTAATCTTAAATATAGACTTTAAAATGGGATTGAATTCTAAAAATGACAATAGGTTATTAGGAAATTAGTGTTTCATTTACTCTGAGATTCTCTTCTAAACATACTTTAAAATTACATTTTGCTACAACTTTACTGGCTAGAAATATATTGCTGTACAACTTTGTATATTGAGTCTCTAAAAGTTGCAAGTTTATACATACTCATAAACCTAAGATACCAGATCTGATTACTTTCAGGTCAACAATTCCAGTAACGTGCATCAAATCAAATTTTAACCCATCATACTAACTTTGAAATTTCCCTTAGGATTCATTGAATGATGCATAAAATCAGTTACAAAACATATTGAGAGGATATGTTAAGGTTGGGCAGGCAGTTTCAGTCTGGCGAGATGGTAGCAGAAACAGGAGGGAGAGAGATTTATTATTTGCCAGTTCGTTTGCTGTCTCTTCAAGAGACGTAGATTTATAAAAGCTGGAATTCTGTTCTTCGTAAGGAGAAAGGTTAGTCAGTCAGAATATGCAAAATTTGGATTGTTTTCCCTATCCCTAATAAATAGGCTATGAGAAACAGACTGTCGATGTTATAGGAGTAGGTTACTGATTTGTCCTGCAACAGAAGGCTTTGAAGCCATGTAGATCATGACTTGACTTTCCTGGACTGAGTTTTCCTGTGGTCTGAGAAAGTTCTCATAAGAACTGAATGGCCTCTACAACTTCAAAGGATTCTCATAACAAGCCAATCTGTAGGGTGAACCCTTTATCTGCACTACTATAAATATCCTTACGATAAGCAGTAGTGATACTTTTCAAAACATGCTCAGATTTATCTAGTATTCCTGTAGTACAGATCCAAGGATATTAGGCAAAACCTAATACAGTAAGATATTTCTTTATATATTCCAAAGTGGCTTTAGCCAGATTAGAATGTTGTATCTTTACAAGTTTCTTACTTCATATATTTCCTGGCCATAAAGCAATTCCCCAGCTGTCTGATCTGGTTCATGGGTTGATGCAAAGTAGCCATGATAGGGTGGTCACCTGAGAAACCCAATGAATATATTTGGTTTGGCAGTCAGTGTTGCTAATACTGCACTTCTGGCAATTCTTGATCTTGCATGATGTATTAAATGAGGTGCAGCCCATAGCTGCATAGAAGCATTCTGTTTCTGTATACGATGACAAGGGAGTCTTAAAAAAAGCAACGACTCCTCATATTTCCATGAACAATGCTTCTGAACTATTTTTTAATGATCCTAGTGCCCTGCAGAGCAAGTGAAAGTAAATGTTTTATTGATTTTTATAAAGACTTAAGTGAATCATTATAGCCCTTGTGGAAGTCATTTAAAACTTCAGTCTTGATGAGTGCTTTAGCCCAAGCAGACTGTGAGAAACAGGAGTTCTTGAGGAGGAGTTTGATTCAATGGACATAGCAAGTGAAATTAATTTAACTAAAGTAAGACTGAAAAATAAAAAAACATGTATAATGAGCTTTTAATTTTTGTTTCAGTTTTATCAGTTAGTGAATTAGAAATTATTAAAAAATAATTATCTCTGATTTTCATAATGATTGCCACCATTCACATTTTTAAAAAAATTGTTCAAGCATTTGTAATATGTAAGCATTGAAGAAAAGAATCTTTGCCATTCAGAGGTAATCCTATTAAGAGCAATTAAACATATCAGAAGGGTCAATTCATTTACTGAGTAAAATGATTTTCAGGAGGTAGTACATACTGTTTATTATTTCAGCTGCAGTACAGTTAAATGATTTTTTTCATTAAAACTGTTAAAATACCTTAAATTATGTTTTATCTAATTTAAACTAGAGCATTTAAATGCTGTAAAGAAAACTTAGAAATCACATTTGCTGGATGAATTCCACGTAAAATAAAGCAGCATGTCTTAAGACTATAAAAATGGCTGTACTGGCCCCAGGCCCAGCTGGTCCAATACATTCTCTCAACCATGAACTTAAGCTGATGTCTTGAAAGTGTAAGAATGATACCATGATACTTTGTTCATACTTTCCCAAGTGCTTGTGCGATCTCTTCCTGCATGTGTAACTTCTGTAGTCCACAATATCCTTTCGCAAAGAGTGTTTTCAGATCTATCACTTCAAACATGAAAACTGCCGTCCTTTGGTTTGAAGCTGACCTCCCACTTGCTTATTTTGATGGTTTTCCAGTCCTGGAAGAAACGATGAGCTGTCATTACCCTTTCCATGACAGTCATGATTTTGTAGACTTCTGTCAAAGCTCTCTAAATCATCTGTTTTGTAAAAGAAAAATACAAGCTATGATAATTTTCTGTGTTTAAACTGCTCTATACGCTATTCATGCTTGCTTTTCCTCTGAGTTTTTGTCTACTTTGAGAGGACACAGAGCTGCATATGGTATTCACTGGACAAGTCATGGGGCAAAATTATGGTTTTATGTTTGCTTTTAGTTCCTTTCCTAAGAATTCCTAATCTTTGATTTGCATTTTTCTCTGCTAAAGAGGACAGAGTTGATAAAACTACCTATCATCACTCCAGTGTCTCTCTCCTGCCAAGTCAACTTACAGCACATTGATCTAGATTTGAAGGATTGCTTTTGCTGTTGTGTAATACTTTCCTCCCATTCAATTTATCTATTATTTTATTGTTCGGGTTCTCAGTCTTGTAAAGACCTTGTGCTACTTCTCACAGTCTACATTCATTCTTATGACTTCAAGGAATTATTAAAAAAGATAGACTTCACTTTAATCATAAACAAAGTGTATATCTATAAACTTCTGTAAAATACAGTCTCCTATGTTTTATTTTTATTTTATCCTTTTATTTAGTTCAGCTGAATTTTTAAAATTTTTTTTTAAAGAAATTTTCTTACGTGGTCATTTTTGGTCCTAACAAAATCAGAAGATGAAAATTGTTTGAATAATAGAATAATTTGATGCTAAATTCACTAAAACAAGAGGTCAGCTGAAATATTCTACTTTATTCTGATTTTTAAATCAGAATAAATCTTTTTAGATAAAGACTACTGCATTCCATGTTTGTAAGAGGAAAAGGAAACCATAGGTTTGTTGCTTCACATTTGTCTTTTAGGGAAGCTTTAATTTTTTCCATAAAATGAATATATCCTAGCATGACCTATCAATCACCCTTCATTAAATTTCATTGACCAGTATTACAAATAGAGCTGCAGACAGGATTGCATTTTCTTTTATGGTTTCTGTTAATTTTCTCTATGGAATTCATTTGTACAGGCCTTCCTAAAAACATGAGCTATTACAATATTATAATTGTCAACAATTAATGATTTTTAAGTCTCTTGTCAGCAAAGATGAAAGATGAATAAATGTTAATTATAATGGCAAGTCTGATAAGAGCTTTTGATTTTGGATAACAACCATATTGCTGTGATATGAAAGCAAAATCCTCTGCTATGCTGGCCATAAGGCTGGAAATAAGACCTTCTGAATTTTAATTCAAGCTCTGCAGCTAAAATATTAAGGAGTTGTGAAATAGTTATTTATACTTTTTTCCTTGTTTGTGTTAAATGGATTATGAGAACAGAAAGATTCCTTTGCTGGCATAAATCCCTAGAGAGTAGCCACTCATGAACCACATTCTGTTACTTCTCATACTGAAACATTCTACTAAATATGTGAATAATATGTTTACAACAAATTCAAAGCAGAAGATAGAGCAAAAAATGACAGAATTAGTCATGCTAATGGTGATGTGTGCTGATGTTAAAATTGCTGTAAAAGAACAGCAAAATGGCACTCATGAAAAAGATTTTGTTATATCATTTTGAAGAAAGTGGGCTCAGTGCCAGAAGAGGAAAAGGCACATCACCTTGCTACCTTTCATCTATTGCAAGCCACCAAGTAATGCTATCCACTAAGTACAGAGGTCACTGTAGTCCATGGACGTAAGGCTTCTTTGCTTGATTTTAAAAGGTGATGGCTTTTAAATTATGTTTGAAATACAAAATTAATACAAGCTTAGTGTGGTCTTAATTTTAGATAGTGGGTATCAGTCTGCATAAAGGTCATTGGTTTAGACTCAGAAGAGTGTTTTGTAGGTGCTATGAATAAATACACACAACTTACGTAAGTAAATGAAAAGGTTCAAATTGTACATTTGTTAATGGAATTAAATCAACCAAAACAGTCTACAGTTGCATAAGATCTTCCTCTCTTTAATAGATAATAAATTACAAAGTGATATAAATAGTCCCAACATAACATTTTCTCGTACTTTTTAGCTTTCAAAAACTTTTATTAGGAGTGGTATTGTGGCTTTTCTTTACTGGTCAGAAGATACAGTAAGAATCCATTGAATCTCGAGAAATTGCATATAATTCAGTGTTTGTCCTCCTGACAATCTGATTTGGTATTCTGAGATCACAAAAGAGTTTTATGATTACATGCATTCCCTTACAGAATGTTTTGGGCCATCAAAGGAGTTGGAGATAAGATTTTTTTCATACATAGGGAGAGAACTGAAATAGCACGACTTTCACTACCTATTTAACTTTTTTCAGAAAACTCAATAAATCCAAATGTACAATTCTTTTTATAAATGTGCTCAATTTAGAGCATCAAAATGTTCCATGTTATACTCAACAGCCCGGTGTGCTTAGGATTAAGAAAAGAGAAAGTTTGATCAAAGCACTGCATAGCTATCATTATCTTTTTTCTTTAGCACTACCCTACCCCTCCTGCTATGTTTTAAAAATACAGTTGATACCATTTTATCAGTTGGCTTACAAGAATATTGATATAGCTTAACTCATATGAAGAATGACAACCCAAGATGTATGATTCTTGAAAAAATAATGCTTAAAGTAAGGTTCCCTATTGCCTTTGGGACATTTTTGCAAAATGTCAGCTATGAAAACTCCTTTTTTTATTGCCTTTTACAGTTTAATTACTAAATATTAGACAAACTAAGAACATTTAATCACTTACACTCTATTCTAATTGATCATCATCTGCAGTATTGCAATACTTCCCTTGGAATTATTTGTGCTTAGCTGCTTTCACTTGTAATAGTTGATAAATTTTAAAAATTTTCCTAAGGTGAGCTGCATGTGGAGCTAAAAGCTTTGTAAGTGAACACACTCACTGTGTTTGTCTTCATGTATTTGAAGTTGTAAGCTGTTTAGGGAAAGCTATTTGAACGCATTGTCTGTATCTTCCAAAATGTTCCTGTCTATGGGACATATGGCAGGCATGGACAAATACTTTAAGCTTAAAAACAAAAGTAACAATGATGTATGTAGTAGCAATGTCTATCACTGATATGACATATTGCAAAACATACCCAAGAAACAGATGATGTCTGATAACTGTCCAATTTTTTTACTGATTCAGTAGGACTGGTGTTATTTTGCATTTGGTTTCAGTAATTTCCGAAGATATTTTTAGAAAGATATCAGGAAGATATTTATATCAGAAAATATTTTAAATAATATAATAGAAAAAATGATCTTAATTTGATCTGGTTTTAACTGAAAGGCAAATAAAAATAGGTCTACAACATGAATTCTAGATAACTAAAGAGGACAAATGAGAAAAGAGGTACTTTCATTATTTTTGGTAAAGCGCTTGGTATGATGCCACATGAGAACCTGTTCAGTCAACTAAAATACTGGGAGTTAGTAGAGAAATCATAAAATGAATGAGGAGCTGGCTAAAAGGGAGGTGAGATGGGTTCAACAAAATGCGGAAATATTACTTTGGGAAGGAGTTATTAGTGAAGTTCTCTAGTGACCACCTGGGAAGCAAACTTATTTAACACTTTCACTTATAGACTGTCGAAAAAAAAAGTAAGAGAAGTCTCTCAAAAGACCAAGATTTGGCAGTCATCATCAATACAGAGACATGTTGGATTACGGTAGCAAAGGAATTGGACAGCCTTGAAGCTTGGCACAGTAAAAGTGAGATGAAAAGTAATGTTACAAAATACAAGACTTTATACTTGGTTAATAGTAGGAAATTATACTGCAAACTGAGAACTAATCTACTGGAAAAAGCAGAGCAGAAGAAAGCTGTGTGGACCTGTCAATCACAGGGTAACTGTGAGGAACCAAATGAGATCAATGTGAAAATCGCAATTGCATTCTGCAGATATATTGGCTGAAGTCTTCAAGGAAAATATATGGATTAGTTGATATGTTGCAGTTTTTTAATTCAAAATATTGTGTACAGTTTTATTTCCTGTGTTTTTGAGAAGGATGAATTCAAGCTGGATCACATACATTACTTCAGTAATGAAAAGCATGGTGGGAGGAACCAGAAGAATTTGACTTTGTACCATTAGGTAGAATGAAGGGTAGAGGAGTTTGCAGAACAGCTATAGCAGCCAGGAGATTTGTCTAATCCTTTCAACCATCTAACAAGCATTCCTTGACCAATGGAGGAGCGTCTTCTATAGAAACCATAAGGGTTTTTTTAATCTTGGGTATTTCTGATCCCCTTCAGTAGGAGTTCTTTTTTCCTCAGCAGTATTAATGTTTTAAAATGTCTTCCCTGTAGTTAACACTTACTCTGGTTTTACTGCTTCTGTCCTCTTTTATAATCACCTCTTTTTATGTTACTTAGAACCAGATATTTTTACACAGCTGTCTGTAACCTATTCCATTATCCACATTTCCTGGCTATACCTCTAGCTTTTATTTAAATGGTTTCTTTCATGTTTTGGTTTGCCTTTCTCCCCTTTTTCTGAAGGAACGTATCCAGTGACTTTTTGTAGTTAAAAGCCAGGGATGCGTATCAGACTGATATTGCACCTGGAGGAGTTACAAACAAACTCATTAATACAGTATACTTTAGTAGAGCATTCACACTTCTGGTAACACCAAGCTATAAAAGGGAAAACCTACTGTCTCCTTATATATATTACTGCTCCGTAACCAAAAATATCCAAATTTATTTTTTTGCTTGGTTTTTGGTATTAGTAAACTGAATTTATTTCACTTCCAATTTTTCTAAACCTTTACTCTGCTTTTTCATTTAAAATTAAATAAATAAAATGTGTGAGGCGAAACTTCAAAGAATTATCATTGCTTTACAAGGGCAACATGGAGAGAAAGTCATCCTAGCAGGTGCTGTCTCCCAGTGCCATGGCTTCACTCACTGGCAAAAAAGTATTTGCTCTCAGAACCAGGTTGATTTCTTTCAGGAAGGAAAGAAAAGATGGTGAATGCACCGTTTAGTTCCTGGGCCTACCTTTTCTGTTTCCAAAGGAATGTCGTGGAACCTGGGCTCTGGGAGGTGCTGCCGTGTGCACCCAAGAGCACCTGGTGCACACCACACCCTTCCCCTCACACCAACGTGTACCTCTTCCACCCTGGCTTATGACAGTTCACGAACAGGGATTTTCAGTGAGTTATCTGTCAAAGAACTCTACTCCAGGAACAGCTCTGTAGACTTAGGACATTTTGGATTGTGTGGTTCTTTTTTTCTTTCCCAGTAAGGAGAAAACATATACAAGTTTTATCTTCAGAAAATAAGATAAGGTATAGTATAACTTATATATGGTATTTTTTATTAAATAATAATTTAAAATAGACATAATTGTGTAATATATGAAGGTTTTTTTTACTTAAAAGTTGTTCAGTATTTTGAGGGAAAGCAGTGTATCTACTGCATTTATCAGAGTGTTTGTTTTTTCACAGCTTTTGAGAAATAGGTAACATCAATGCATTGATGAGTTCCAGGTAGGACAACTGTTCTTAATTTTACTAAATTATGATCATGATTTCATGGTCATTGTTCCCTGATTTTCCTATATTAAATAGTGACTTTGGAAAACACAGGTAATTACCCTTTATAAATGGGGTATCAGAATATTTATCTACCTTTTAAGATCTTTTCATAGTGAATTCTAGAAAGATGCAAAATATTAGTACTATCAATTCTCTACCAGAAGTTTTGAGTCATTCAGTAGCCATGTAGGTAAGTCTCAGGAAGTCTGCATGATCATGTCACTGAAGAACCATTCCTATAACATAGGAGCTGAAATGCTTCAGATGGATGCAGTAAATTTTAAAAACTACAGTAAACAGCACAATATTCAACTGAATTCATACTTTTCCTTTTCCTTAGTGTATCAAATTGTGTCAGAAAATGCATCTAGTCAAAAAAAAAAAGAGTCCATCTCATTTGAGTAAGTCTAGTGGTCAGTATCACCTGAGTTACGAGTCATAGAATGTTCCTTCTGGAAAAGAAAAGGCTCAGGTCCTTTTTTGACCTAAATATAAAATTAATATTTTTAATCACACAGAATTGAACTATCAAGTTTAATTACAGGGCAACAAAGCTTTCCTTCTGAAGATATTTAGATGTCTCTCCGATGCTTTCATTCTGGAAAAAAAAAATTATGTTAATTACAGAGTATTGCTTTTCTGAGGATAAAAAGAACCTATAAAAGATCTTAGCTTGCTTATTGGTTGTTGCTTTGCTATAATGGAATGATTAATGTCTCTCTTTTATGAAAGTAATTTGATAATTGAAAGGGAATAGGTATATGATGCCTTTTGTATTTTACTTAAAAACTAAAAGATAAAAAACCTGGAGATTTTTCATGTTTTAGCAGCTGAGTGGAAAAATTGCTGTTTGGATGATCTTCAATTCCTGTAGAGCTTTTCTGTCTAACATGAAAAATTCCTTACAAATGTGGAATTTTAATAGGTTATATTTAATTTGTCATGCCACAAGTGAAAAGACAACTCTCAGCTTTTCAACCTCTCACATATGGCCAATTACACAAGAGGGAAGAGCATACAAAGTCATCAAAATAATGTGTATCACTCACTCTCTTTTTATGTAAGTGTCCAAATGAGTTGTGGGAAATAGAAGCGAAGTGACCTCCTATCAACATTACAGCTGTTTAGTACATAGATTAGTGCAGAAGGTTTCAGGGTCTGGACTCCCATCACACACATCTAAAGTTTGAAAAGATTATCTGAAAACTTGAACAATGATAAACGTTTAATTAACCTGAAAAAGTAGATTTTTATTTTTTTCCCCCCCTTGGACTGAAAAGAACATGGATACTCACATAATTTACTTTTTTTCTTCTTGAAATTTGTTCAGTTACTTTGGTTTTGGTTTGTGTTAAGGTACAAAGATAGTTACTGAAGTCATGCATTATTTTTACTGCAATATTAAATACCAGAAGCAGTGAAAAATAGGGGAAGATGTACTTTCCATAAAGTTAAATTTAAAGGGTTGAGAGTACTTCTCTCCTAGTATTAATTTTATTTACTTGTTTTTACATCAAAAGAATTTGTTCCAAAATTGTATGACAAAGGCTTCATTAAATTAAATATAGAGTCATAAAATATAATTTGGGCTGGAAGGGACCTTTAAAGATCATCTAGTCCAACCCCCCTGCCATGGGTAGGGACATCTTCACGTTTCTCAGAGCCCTGTCCAGCCTGACCCTGAATGTTTCCAGGGATGGGGCATCTACCACCTCTCTGGGCAACCTGTGCCAGTGTTTTACCACCCTCATGGTAAAAAAAAAATTTCTTCCTTATATCCTGCACACAACTGTTTATTATTCTGGCTCTTAATTTCTGCAGTTGTTGTAAAAGGAATCATGTTTGACCAGAGAAATGTAGTAGAAATTATTTTAACTTTTTTTTTTTTTTTTAAATTATATTGACTAACTTGTTATGCATGTTCTTCTTATACTGAAATGGGAGAGACTATGAATGTCAGTTTGAACTGGAAACCATGTTTTCACTAACATTAAGGGAAAAGCCCCATAAAAACTGGCTTGCCAGAAAATAAATCTTGTACTTTAATTTTACATTCTGAATGCAGAATTCACTTTTTTGTCCACTTCAGTCTTGGTCCTGTAGATTTTTTACTCCAAGCACCAATTTTATTGAGCTCTCATGAATGATGCTTATAGCAGTACTGCCATCTTATTTCAAATGAAGGTGCTGACTATGTTACTGCATTGGCCTTAGCAGTCCAATAACTTCCAGTGTCTGACTTTGGATACACTGTCATGCTTGTTACACTCTTACCTCTGAAATTCATGTGCGTGTTAAATGCTTCTCTTCTTGCAGGGTGATACTTGTCAGTCAATTTAATTGAAATGCTATGCTGACCTTTATTTGAAATACTCTGAACTTCCTGTGGTTGTTGAAAGTTCTTTTTACTTTGATTCCAATTAAAATCATTAAATTACCAGTGTACAAACGCTGCATACTAATTAACCTTATGAAACTGCATGCTAATTAATCTAACAAACAACATGTCTTTTGCAGAGGTAGTTCAGCTGAGTCTGCCTGAAGATCAAAAACTCAGTACCACTGCAGCAACAGTGGGACAAAGTGCTGTCTTAAGTTGTGCGATCCAGGGAATTCTGAGACCTCCCATCGTCTGGAAGAGGAACAATGTCATTCTGAATAGTTTAGATTTGGAAGATATCAATGTAAGTAAGAGAAAGCTCTATTTAACAGCTTATTAGCAAAACTTTTCATCAAGAATAGAAAAGTGGCATGTAACAAACTCCGTACTCCTGATGTTTCAAAGAAACGGAAATGAAATGCCTGCCAAACTCCTTCTGTTTTTATTTTGCTGTATATTTAAACTCTTATTGTTAATTATAGAGAAAACAGGTTTCACAGACCAATCATTTAAAAGAATAAATGTAGCAACAAAAGCATGAGGACAAAATCGGAGCCCAGAATACAGTCAGCATTATACATTCAGAATTATACAGTCTCAAAACATCTAAAAGAAAAAAGAAATTATGAAATGAACGGTTTAAGAAATGCATAGTGACTTAATATGAACAGATCATAATAATAACCTTATATTCTAATAATTCAATAAAAATGTATTTTTTGCAAAATAAGTATTTTATTACAAAATCGGTTGTTTTGCTCATTCTTCCAAACATTCAGTGGTGTTTATGGTATTTCTTCAAGAATCATCAGAGAATATCAGTATAACTTGGAAATCTGTTTTTAGGAAGACAAATATTTGTCAGCTAACTTTGCCATGACCTCTGAATATGGAGCAAAATAGAAAATGAGAAAAATAATTACATCTTCTGACAAAACTCTAAAAATAAGCTTGCAGCTGTCTTTTGTTTGCTTGTGGATGTGCTTACTTTGCTTTGGGCATTTTACGTTAGCAAAGTTCTAAAAGTGGACAAACGCTTACATCGGGGGTTGTGCTTGCTTTCTGACTCAGGTGAGTCCTAGATCAGTGGAACTGTGAAGTGTGTGGCATATTGCCACAATTAAATATCTGGTTTGTTTATTTTTATTTATTTTTCTTATGAAAGTTTTTATTTCTAAAGCGGCAATTGTACTTGCACCTCACCTTTGTTTTGTTTTGTTTGCTGTTATTGTAGTAGTTCTGTTTGTAAATTGATCTTCCTCACTGTGGTGCTTTGAAAAATAAGGGACAGTTTCAAAGCTCATTGTGCTTGAGTGGCAGCTTAATGTCACTAGAGAAGCTTAGGATAAAACCAGCATCCTCCAAGAAGTTCTCAGTTAAAGAATTTTGCTTTTGTTAGTTTGGTGTTAATTGTATGACTGACATTCAAAAGTGTCTGGCCCACGTTCACAAACTCCTTTCTGCAATATTTGTTAGCTTTCTGTAAATATTCATGATGCTCATAAATAATAATTTGAAGTCCTTACTAATCACTTCTAAGTATAATACATGGTATGGTTTGTAGATAGAAACAGGAACATGCATCCGGACATGGAGAAATAAAAGGGAGATGATGAATGGAAATAATGAAGCTAACAGCTCAGTTTCGAGCTGAAAGGTTCAGGTGACTATTTACAGACGTGAAAAGAGCAAGTGTTTTCAGAGTGTGATACATTTTGAGTATGAAAACGAAAAAAAAAAAGAGAAATTCGTTGTGCAGAGCACAGGTGCCCAGGTTTTGGCAGTGGGGACTGCAGGGGGGTCTCCGAGGGAAGAGGCCAGGGGCTGCCTGGTGCTGGGCACAGCCGGTGCCAGGTGGTCCCAAGGGACTCACCTTAGGCCACGGCTGAGCCCCTCAGCCGTACTTGTGGCACCTCTGGGAGAACATTCAAATAAGGGCATACACCAGAGAGAAAGAGGTGTAGCAAACAAAAAGAGTGAGAAATAGCAGAGGGAGGTCCAAGGCTGGAGGAGATGGAGGTGCTCCATGGTTGAACAGATACCCACAGCAGCTACATTGGAGCAGGTTTATCCTGAAGGACTTCAGACCATGGAGAATACTGTCTGGAGCAGATGAAAAGGATGAGAAAGGAGTCACGAAGAGAATCTGCTGTGTACTGACCATACCCCTGCAACCTTAAGCACCACTCAGGCGGAGGGTAAAGAGCTGGGAGTGAAGGAGTGAAGTTTAGCCTGAGGAAGAGAGAGAGGAAAGCTTTTGTCTTAATAACTTATGTCTTTTTGTTTTCCCACCACCCAAATTGGCAATTACTTGTTTATTTTAGTTGGCAATAAATTAAGCTAAATTCCCCAAGGCCAAGTCTGTTTTTCCCATCATGGTAATTAGTAAGCAATCTCCCTGTCTTTGTCTCAACCCACAAGCTTTCTCATTCATGTTACTCTTATTTTCTCCCCATGTCCTGCTGTGGGGGGTGGAGGGGGAATGACTAAGCGAGCAGCTGGGTGGAAGTTTGGCTGTTAGCCAGGGCCAACCTGGCACACTTTTCAAATATTTACCACAGCTGGAAGAGAGTAGAGTATGGAATTTTTGAAGGCTCATGGGATGCCCAATTTGAAATCAGATTGCAATAGTGGTCAGACATTCAAAGGAAACTTCAAATTGCTAGAATTGGCCAGATCTGTTTGTATCTGATAGGAAAGAAGGAATGCGTGACGGCGTACTGGACTGACAACCCATGAACACAAAAAGGTCTGCAAAGTGTTACCTGAGTTCTTTGTACAGGTACAGTAAGTAAAGGGAGTAAAAGCTTCCAGTGATAGCAGTGCATAATTCTGAAAACAAACTTATTCATTGTTTATTAGCATAAGAAAAACAAACAAACTGGAATGCTTGGAAGTCTTTTTAAGCAAAATTTATGTTATAGCTTAGTCCTTTCATATTCACAATTTAGTTATGATTCAAATATAGAAAGAGAATGTCAGACCTAGTATCCATGGAGTGAGGCACTAAATTTAGTAGCACTCAAATATATATAGGTGGTATTTATCTAGCACATCTTTGTAGATAAAATAACAAAGGGTGGAAGAAAGTGTTAATGGAGTCTGGATACAAAAAAGAAGAATGGGCAAAAAGACATTGAGTTAAATTGGTCTCCAGAGTCTCCTTTCTTCAAAATTTGTTTTATTTTACATGTTTCACTATGTGCACTGATTTGATCCTCCTGTATTTATTTCGAGATCTTCCCTTGGTTTGTTTCTTTCTTTTTTTTCTTCCATATTTCTGTGGTCATTCTGTACTTTAGTGAACCTTCTTCATCATATGCTCCCCGTTTGGTTCTTACAGTTTCACATTTTCTTAAAGGTTGTTATGTAGCCATAATTTAGTATCCATTCAGGCATTGTAATAAAAATAAAACCTTAGGGAAAAGAAAAATAATTGGACAAAAAAGAGTAGTGTTTTACATTTCACTATGGAAAATGAATTTAGTACTTAAATAAATATCAACTTCAAAGGAACAAATGCAGAAGGAAACATAGTGTGCTCCAGTTTGTGTTGCAATTTAACCGCCAACGAATGTGTTGTACTTATTCAGGCGATTTTAAACATTCAAAACCCCTAAGTCCTTGTATAATTTAATATGTTCCCAGAGGCAAAGTATTCTAGACTTTATGATGGCTATATTATAAGCTACAATCATGTTTGCCTAACTCTGGGAATTATTAATTTACTCAGCTATACAAGAACCACAGCCGTCCATCTCAAGACTAATAATGCTGTGTTAACAGTAGTACACTTTCTGAAAAAACACATGGCAAGCAGTGACCTGCGAAGATAGATAAATATGGGTTTTTTTCAGTAAAATGCGTCAGAGATCATCATAAATGAAAGCGAGTACATACATAAGAAACCAGTCCCACTAAGCAGTAGCAACAATGTGATTTTGTAAATCATAGCAAGTGCTCATACTTCAAAGTTATGTTTTTGCACTATGCAATTCGCAATATGAGTAAAGCTATTGGCTTCAGGGAGGGACAAACTGAGAACAGTATTATGTCCTAATGTTTTGCCAAATGCAACAAGAAGCAGCAAGAGTCCAACTCTGAAGTCACATTGTGACTGTTGAATTTGTATTTTCTTGAAAAATAGTCTACTCCTCTACTGAAAGTATACAGGATATACGTCTTAGGCAGTCAACTATGGAGTGCCTAAGAGCCAGTCCTAAATAATGAATAGTGTTATATACTCTTAAGATATTTTAAAGAAATATTGAGAAATACTGTCTGACTTTCAAAGGATGATGATGAAAATTGTATCTAAGTAGTGCATTTAAAAAATTATAAAATAGCTTAGAGAATGCTATCGAGTGTGTGGTAAGATATTAATAATGTTACTGATAATATCCAGTTGGTAATTTTAGAAGTCCTTAGTACTCCCCAACTCTTCTTATGGTACTTATGATTACAATTTGTGGAAGTAATGCAGCTTGCTACTGACCTTTCTCTTACTGAAACTGATGGGAGTCAGTGATAATCAGCATCCATCTGAATGAAACCATTAAAAGTTGTATGCCTCTGAAAATTCTGCTTAACTTAAATTGTAATGTAATCGTGCTGTGACTCACTACAGAATTGATATCACAGGATATTTTGCTGATATTTTAGTACACATCTAGAAAGGGGTTTTTTCCTGCTGTTGTCCTGTGTCTTAAATTTCTTATTGATGTTTCCACTTACCTCTTTGAATATGTTTTATCTAACCTATTATTCATTGCAGAAAATAATTCTTACTTATGGAAAATTTAAAAATAGCAGCTTTTTTTCCCCAAATGCAATATGTATTACGTTTTTTCTATGTTAGTTCATTCACTATTTTGACAGTTTTTATATCTAATTTTACTTTATTTTTCTGATCTTTTCCTTCAGTTTTTTCATCAGCTTCTTCCTTATACCTGTCAGCAATTGCACTTTTCTTACAAGATGTCTGACCTTTGTTCTTACATTTATACAAGATCTACTTACATGATTTGTCCACATGTAAAGTTTAACACCTGCTAACGTACTTAAATTAATAACTTTTTAAAAGAGTGTAGTTCAACTCTTTTTTTTGATGAAATCTCACTGTAGCTTTCTTTAGACTACCTTCATGGGAAGCACGTAATATTTCCATTTAGGGGTTTTTGAAGTTATGTACAGATTGTCTTACTCTCAAAACTTCTTATTTATTCATCCTGTTAAAATCAATTTACAGATTACATCTTTCATTTTTTTGGTATCGCTCAACAGTCTACATTCTCTTATTGATATTCCTTCCAGTTTCTCATCCTTTTTTCCCCCTTTTTTATTCTTATGAAAATTCTCAGGAGGACCTCATGAATTATTCCCTTTCACATAGTCTTCTCCCATGGGATAGTATGGACATACATACAAACTTCTCTTTATGCATAGTTAAATCGTTCTTAGTATGACACGGTTATGACTTTAAGGCAATGGTCAAAAATATAAATGTCCTGTCTGCCCAGAATTTACTTTTTGTGTTTGTATTTATGAAAGAATCCCAGGTGAGCCAGAAATTTCAAGGAAATGTGCCCCCATTGAGTTTTTCTGCTCCCCAAAGACAACAACTCTTAAAAGTAAGAAATCTAAAAAAACCCCAGAAATCAGGGTATAAACTAGAGTTCTTAAATTTAAAGAAAGTAATGATTAATAGGCAAACTGGAATAGAAATTCAAAATTGATATAAACAAATTTCTTCTTCCTGCAGTGTCCTACAAGAGGGAATGCCCGCTTTCTGGGCTGGCATCCGTCAACTCAGTGACTTTCTGAATTGCTGCGGCAAGAACTGCATGGTCTTGCTTCATTCCTCATGAGGGTTTCATCCTCCCTGAAGCTTTGCCATTGCCCCTCTGATCTTGCAGAGTCATTGCTGTGACTCTCTCACCCTTGTGTAAGGGAAAGTGCAGGGACCCTATGACATGAAGGGATTGCAAGAACCTCTTCCACTTCGGCCATCCCTTCAAAGATGATGCTCCTAACCTCTTCCTTTTTTTGTAAGACAGTAACTCCTAGTCCTACAATGAACAAATCAAACTGCTCAGTCATAGTACCGTAGTTAAAAAGCTACCAATCTTATTCAGTACTCAAACTGGTTCCTGACCAGCTTATTTTGAACTTTTCTTAGTAAATAATAGTTCTATTGCAATGCAGCAATTGCAGTGTCATATCTTCTATATGGTCCAGCGGTATTCTCTATATATGTTAGAACCAGGATATATGAAATTCACTTTAACAGACTGGTTGCAGGTTTTCCTAATACATTATGCTTATGATACCTCTTAAACGCATCTGTTACATCTCTCATCCACCTCTTAAACGCATCTGTTACATCTCTCATCCCTTTTCTACTGAATTTTTTAATGAAGTGGTTGGATTTGATTAACCGTGACTCATCAAAGTCAGCACATTTCTATTTTTATCTATAATGAATAGCTGTTTATCTGTTACACAGTCTTTCTTTTAAGTAGGATGTATTATTACATTTGTTCCTCTATTTAATGGGTCAAATAACAGGTTTTTTTCTCTATTGCATCTCAAAACTAAAGTGAAAATAGTTATTGTCAGAGATGCCAATCAACTTTACCAAATCTCTAGTGCTTTTTTGTTTACTTATAGAATTGTCAAAAGTCTTGACCACGAGTGCAATCATATCATTCAGTTCTCTTCTTTATTTTCCTGTTCCCTTTTTTGGAATCTGGTTTTGAGTCCAAATTAATTCTTTAGCAGTGGGATAAATCACAGAAAAGGGAAACTTTGGATACATATAAGACTTGCAAGTTTGGGCATGTTTTATTTGTTTTGAATATTGAAACTATTTTAATTTTTTTTTTTTGTGATGGCATGATGAATGCTGTTTTAGACTGTATGTTGTGTTTTCATGACACGCTAAAGACACATTTAAATCAGGTACCAGTGTTGATGTGTAATCTTCTTGGTTAACAAAGTATGGTGAAAAAGATTGTGATGAGGTTTCATTCACAAGTACGGATTCCTGTTAAAATAATCTGGACATGCAAGTTCTATAACTCTAGCTTAATCAAGATTATAATACCACAGATCTTTCTCATATAGTTTATTATGTACATCTTTTTATGGTGGGGACTATTTTAACTTTGAGCCAGTTGATGATTCTCTCTTTAAGAAGAAGCTTTAAGATCCACATGGACTTTCTCTTCTCTTATGCCAGATGAGTCTGCTTCATCTTGTCTTCATTAGAGATAAAAGTGTTAATTTCAGAGGTGAGCAGAATCTTGTTCTATGGACCATAATCTACTCTCATGCTTTCAGCAGTGTAACTGAGATCATGATCTGGTCTTTTTCCTGTGAGATAGTGGGGCAAATTCATTGCTTCTTGCAGAGCTGAGTCCCTTGTCTTGCACTACTCATAATTCTGCATTCTAGAGCTGTTTTTGCTAATCATATGCAAAACAGCTGAGTCTATTAGTATTTTCCTGTTTGTTTTCAGAAGTTAAAAATTAAAGGCCTTGTGACAGTGGAAGGTGGTAATATAACAAGTACATCTGTTCCCTCTCAACATGAAGGAATCCTTGAAAATAACCTCAGTCAAGCCATGTTAAACTACCTGGAAGACAGCACTATACATTTTTGACATCTATGGACAGAAACTGTTAATAAAATAAGACAGAAATTGTGGATTTCTGAATTAATTGATTCTTCCAAACCAATTTCTTAGCACAGCGCATTGAACACATCTTTAAAAGAGTAGGTGAAATTATAGTTTTGTACTCCTAGCTGTTTTAAGAGAGTCTTCTGTGTGAGCTCAAATACATGAAGACCAAAGGTGTTCAAAACATTGCTGTCCTTGTTCTCCATAGACGTATCTTAACGTATATTGCAGCTGATTCTGCTTAGTTTCACTGAGATTCCTGAATAAATCAGTGACACTTTTTTTAGAAATTTAGAACTTTCCATAAGTAAACTTAAAATATAAAGACAGCAAATAACAACTTACTTGATTATACTTGGTATTTTACAACATAGTTCTAGCCACCACTGCCTGTTCTATTTTAAGATTTTCCATGGTAAATATTAATTTGCAAATTCTGTAGGAACACGGAAATATTTTAAGGAATGTACAGAGCTAGCAATTTTATTTATATAAATTTTTTCCTTTCAGCAAGCTGTCTTTTAGATACATCTTGATTTTTCTACCATATTATTCATTCATACTTTGTTTACTATGTGCTACTGCTATAGTAACCGGTACTCCTTTCTTCAGAGACACCAGAACACACCTGCCTTTCTTTTCATTCTCACTCATATTTCCTGTATTTTGAAATTAGTGGAAAGCTATTTGATCTGATGTGTTCTAAGCTGACTTCAGAATTTTTGTAAACATCTCTTTTCTCTATCATAGCATCTTTCCTACTTGACCCTTTCTTTTCAGATTAAGTTCGCGGTTTTCTCTGTTCTTTTCTGTATACATATAGAGAGAGATGCAGGTTACGTGTTCACTCTGTATTGCTGATACTAGCAAATTCAGCTTGTGCTATTAATTTCTGATCAGTGCATGATAAAATTGCAGTTTGATTTTTATGTACAATTACAGACTTTTCTCATTTTTTTCTGCAGTGTGCATTCCCTCATCTGGGTGAAAAACAGCATCATTTTTGAATGCTTTTAGTTACATATTTACTTTTCTAAATTCTCCAGGTCATTTTGCAGTACTTTTGATATCCTGCTAGACTTAATGCTTTCCACAGCTTTGATAAGAGTTGTGTGAAAGAGTTTTATAGGATGTAAAAAGAATAGTAAGTTTTTCAAGTTATTATTTTAGAGAAGAAGCCTCAAAAGAGCAACCTGGACTAGGCTACAGCTAGCAGGAAAGGTCAGTTCTTAAAATCATAAGAAAGATGATTTGTTAATAATGGCCTCCTGTGGTTCACAGTCCTGACTTTCAAATAATCACTATAGTACATTAATTAGGAGGGCCAAATCACCAGTAACAAAAGTGCTTTGATATCCAAGAGTCTGTTTCACTGAACAGAGAGGCACAATAGCTTAAACACCAAAAGAAGAAACCCTTTATGCCCCTCATTCCCAAGCATCCCAGGAGGAAGAATTAAGATATGTAGGACATAATTACCTACTGAGAATTCAGCTCCACTGGCATTTATAATATTCTTTAAAATGATAATAATGAAAAAAAAAAATCCCCTGGAAGCATACCAAGATACTGATTCAGTACTGACTCAAACAGAAAATTGCCACCCACCTGTAAAATCACCAGTGCTGCTACTTGCAAAAGTGACATGAAGTAAATTGCTTATCTAGATCAAGCCTGCTTAATTTGTGAGCTCTGACAGGATTACAACAGAAGGTGGTATGTCTGCCACAATTTTCAAATTATGACATTTAAGATTTCTCTGAATCAAACTGCTCAGTGATCTGTCTACCCATACTCCCGGTACCATGTATCCATTCACATCTGAATTTTATTGATGATCTACTGTAGTACAGACTGATTTATCTTTCAACAGCCAAAGTTCTGGGCTTGATGTAGATGTTATCACTTTCCTGCCTATTCTTCCTTTCCTTGTCATTTTTATACCCTTTTTATATAGCTACCTTGATAACCTTGTGCTCCTTTTTCAAAAGCTTGCATTCAGAACTTTTTCTATTTGGATATAAGTAGAATCATAGAATCATAGAATGGTTTGGGTTGGAAGGGACCTTAAAGATCATCTGGTTCCAACCTTTGTATCCATGGTCAAAGTGTTTTCATTATTCTGTTAGAGGGGAGCTAAAATGAACTAAAAGCTTTCCTAAATTTAGTATGAAATATGGCAATGCCTTTATCTGTCAGAACTTTTAATGGTTCCTGTAGTTTTGTTTGATTTTCATGTAGGTTTCTATTTTTGGTTCACATCTATATAGCTAAAATGCTGAATTTTAACTGTAGTATATTTTACAGGGTTTAAATAATTTTTATTTGTTTACATTTACCATTACTAATACTATGACAAATTTACATGTCATGATCATGAAACATGGAACATTGGAAACATTGGGAACAATTCCTTAATAAAACAATGGTGCTCTTTCTCCATTCATCATCTGGTCATGTTTCAGCTCTGAGCTGAAGAAAAAGTCTTGAGGATGGTCATCTCTCCAGTCTCCTTCTGGCTATTCTCAGCTGGGCTGCTTTTGCCTTTTGTCACGTTTCCTGCTCTGTCTTCTCCTGACTCTCATTTTGGCAGTGCTTTACAGGTAATAAGATTGATAAAACCATACACTTTTACACAGTGCTTGGAACATCTGTATGGTAATGACATATTTTGGTGGTTACTTGCCTGAGTTGGACTTGTTATGAAGCTTCCATTTTCCGTTTTCTCTATTCCAAAACATTCTGCCAAGCCCTGGTGGAGAATCAACTTTTCAGTCTTTCTTGCTCTTCTCAAAGTTTTGGGGTTTTTTTTGAAGCTTGCTCTGGGTTCCACCTACTCTGATAAAGAATGTAAGAGATATTTTCTTGGAAGTGGGTAAGAATTACAAAAAGGAAGATGCATTTTTCCATTGGGGATCAGATGCATCAATGATGTCCATCTAATTCTCCTTTCATATATGCCTGGCTATTATAGCACTTAAAACTCCAACCAGAATCAAGGAAGTTGAAACAGTGTTCCTAAATAATACCTAGTTTAGATTGATATAAAAGTATCCTACCCTAGAGTAAGGAAAATTCAGGTGAATTTACAGAGGATCATTATATCTGCATTCTTTATTATACTTTTGCAGGTAAAAAGAGATAGAAGTGACCGGATTTTTGACAGTTACCCAAAAATACTTACAAATATATTTTGTTTTGGTGATGATTAATATTTTTCTTCTAGAACTTTCTAAGGAAAATAGCATACTGTTTTCCAATATTGAATCTTTTCGTGGAGGTTTTTAATTGACAGGTTGAAGAGGAAAAAAAATAAGAAAAATATTTTAACTGAAAATAAAATTCAGAGTATCTTAATACATGAAAACATTCTTGTTCACTCTCATCTGAAGTAGGTTATCTTGTCTGATCTAAAATCAGATTTAGGTGTCCATTCATTCTAAAGAATTTTGATAACAGCAATAGTTATGCATTTCATTTCAGGTTGCCCTGTTACTAAATTTGGGATGAGACTATATCTTCCTTCACAGAGTATGTGCTCTTTCCAGGCAAAAGTCGGTCTTTACAGACCTGTTTATGTTAATGAGAAATAAAATGGAATAGTCATACTCTGTCACAGTAAAATATCAATGTCATACCACTTTTGTCTAAAATATGTTTTGAATTTTGTGCAGTAACTTAGCAAATGTTAGGAATTCTGTGAAGTTCCTGCTATTGTCCCTTACAGTTAATGAAAGATGATTGAAATCCTAGTTTTCCTTCATGTTTTTGACATTATACACAATAGTTTTAACATCAGACAAGAAATACATTCATGTAAAATGTTTTGAAGTTTAAGCTCTGAGTGTTAAAAAAATAACATTTTAAATTACAGTAAAAGAAAAGCAGGGGAAAAAAGCTAACTTTTCTCCCACACTTCTGTATTAAAGATTTTATTTCTGACATGAATTCTGTGATCACTTGTCAACTGTTGATGACAGGTTTATAATTAGAGTAAAATATAATTGAAACCAAGGGCTATCTAGAGGGATCAGCAGTAGAACTTCTGTGCATTTCAGTCTTCCAAAGTAAGACTGTATTGTATATAAGAAAAATGTATATGATAATATTTCAGTAATACAGTTACCTATGGTAACAGTGGCATAGATGCTTTCCAATGAATAGTGCTGTCCCATTGTTTAATATGAAAGCATAGAACAAAGGTAGAAAAAAGAAGGTATAATATATATAGCTTCATGGTTCATAAAGGATTTGTACTTCTAATGAATAGTCTGTTACAGAAAGCAATATTTAAAAAAGCAAAAATTAAATACAGGAGACAGACATGAACAATAATGATGTGCTGAGAAGTAAAATTATTTTGGTAGATCTCATGGAAATTTGAAGTCTTTGTTAACAAAGAGTTAGCTATTGTTGCAACAGAAGAGGATTAATTATTATGATTGTCACAGCAGTAGTAAAATTGAAGCAGGTGATGCCTCACAGAAGAGAACCTCTAACTCTCAATCCAAAGAGAGCGCAAGAATATGGTCATGACTCAGCATGATACTCTAATTTTCATATAAATCTTTTATGTAAGTGTTTTGTTTAACCGGCGTTTATGGTCTTATTTTTAACAGCACAATTCAAAGTACTTGTGTTTGGTTTTATTTTTTTTTTTTAACTGTTCTAATGCATAGGGTACACAATTAGGCACTTCTCTTCAAAATAACAGTTTAACAGTTTACTAAGAATTTTGCAAGTAGCAGGATATGGTAAGCTTTATATGTATAACAAATGATGTGAGTGTTCAATAAGAGCAAAGTTACTAAATATCAGGAAGATTTCTTTACTTTGTTAATAATACCCAGATAATGTTAATAACTACCATTCCAATCCCTTTAGGAAATGCAGAATTTCCATCCTTTTTTCTGTGACTTGAAGACAGACTATATTTAACAGAAAAATGTGTAACAGAAAGCAAAAACACAAGTATCTTACAGGTCATAATGTGCAGAAAAAATGAGGTTTTGTTAGTTCAGCATTATGTTATTGTATTTGTGTATGAACAACCATCAAAATATATGATACCTGTAGGTTTATTAACTTTCTACATAACGTCTTGGCTTCATATTAGTAATATAACAGAAGCCATACTTGGTATGACTCTAGAAAATATGTTTGTCAGTGCCACCTCATGCTGAAACCTTTTCTTTGCAGACAACTTTCTGAACACTGTAATTTGTCTTGTTTTGTACCAGAATCTTCTTGCAGTAGCTTACAGTTTACCTTATGTCCTGGTTTCGGCTGGGATAGAGTTAATTTTTCTCTCAGTATCTCCTGTGTTTCAGATTTGGTACAAGAAGAATGATAACACTGATGTTTTCAGTTGTTGCTATAAATCAAGGGCTTTCCCCAGTGTCTCTTCTTCAGGTAATGAGCAGGTGTGCAGAAGCTGGGAGGGAGCACAGTCAGGCAGATAGCTCAAGATGGCCAATGGAAATATTCCATACCATAAATGTCATGCTCAGATTATGAATGGGGCTGGTTGGAGGGAGAAAGCTATCAATCCTTTTTGGCTTCTGTGAGTTTTGAATCAAAATTTTTCGGACTGTGAATTGGTCATCAGGTGGTAAGAAAAATGTTATTGTATATAGTTTGTTCTGCATATTCTTTATCATCATTGTTATTATCTATACTATTATTAGTGTTATTAGTAGTAGTATTTCTGCTATTGCCTTATTAAACTGTCTTTATTTCAACCCATGAGTTTTCCCTTTTGTCCGTTTCTCCTCCCCAACCTGCTGGGGGGAAGCAAAGGTGTGAGCAAGAGGCTGTCTGGTGCTTAGTTGCCAGCTGCCAGGTTAAACTACAACACCTGATCAGAAGTCACGACCAGAGGATACAAAGGCTATCACTAAAAAGTATCATCACAATTCATTTATGTAGAGAGGGGAAAAGAAATAAAAAATTGTCCCCATGTAACTTGTTTCAGTGGTTACAGTAAAAGTCTTGAGGTAGCTGAAATGTCTTTTCTTTCATTGACATCAAAGAATTCATCTTGCCTAGTAAAGCTTTCTTGTGATAAAAGGTTAGACTGATGAACATGTAATATTGTATTAGTGGTTTGTGCAAAGGAAATGTGTGTGTGATGCTTGCAGATATCTAAGATAGGTATTAAATGTAAATTGTCTCAGCTTTCAATTTGTTATTAGTGTAATTCAGCCTTTGCTTGTTGTACTCCAGCTCATATTAACCATTTTGTTCAGATCGACTGGGATTTGCTGTTTGCTTAAAAGGCTCTAAGAAAAATATTTTTATGAGTATTGAGTGTGTCAATCCGGGCTAGGCCCTAGTTAAGTGGAGCTGCTGTGCTAGCATTCAAAGCAGTCAATATTTTGATTTTATAAGCAAAGAGCAAAAGATGGCAGTGGACAGATGTCACTAACTTTGTTGTATATATTCAGGTATATACTTCAAAAAAATTTTTGTATAGGAATTCCATTCAAACTCTTTCTGAATATGTATGTGCCCATTTCTTATATAACATACTTGATAAAGAATTGACACAAATAACACTGTACTAATAATCCAGATAACGTGTGTTACTGGCCCTGTTTTCTCGCTGCTGTTATCTGGAGATCATATAACAGCTGCATATAAATGCTGCATGGAAAATGAGACGTCATTTGAAAGAGAACTATTCAAGTTACAATATGCTTTTTTTGCCCTTGTATCCTAAGAATAACCTAGTGTGAATCATCCTCATTTTCACAATCAGGTACTAGATTTATTTTTAATTTTTTCCCCCTTATGTCCTCTTCAGCTACCAAATAGTAGGAGATTCCCTGCCAAAGTCTATCTTTCGTGGTTTAGGTAGTTTTATCTGCAGGATATTTGAGAGCTGTGTGTATTTGACAATGTGTTTTATTGCCCGTTGGATGATTTATCACACGTACACAGGGTAGTTTGTAATAAAGCAAAATTTATCCCACAGAGCTTTTCAGACTGCATAAAGCTTGGAGACAATCTACCTGCCTGTCTGTCTTGTTCCTGGATAGTTCAGAAATACATAGGATGGACTGGATAATAACTGGATGAAAATTTTAGTAATAAAAAATTTAAAGGGTTATTTTTTATTTGTAGATTCTCTTGAGTTTGTAAAGAAACCTCCTGAGAAATTTGTATCTGTGAAATAACATAAGTGGGTTCTGTTACTTTAGGATGAGTACAATTCAGGAACCAAAAGGAGGAATTATTGTCAACCTAAGAGAAGTGGTTTGAACGCATGAAACCAAAATTGAAAGCCGGTATTTTGTACAATAGAAAGATCAAAAGCTCTAATAAACTTTATAAGTTTAAACTAAAAGTGCTTCTAAGCTGAATGATTGAAAATAAATTCAATTTTATCCCAGTGTAATTATAAAGAGTTGATGTTTTTTAAATCAGGAAATTTTAGGAAGCATTCAATGATTTCTTTGCACTCTTCCTACAAATAAAATGTGTTTAAAGAAAGAAAGTAGAAACGGGGATGCTCTTGCCAAGCTCATTCCACAAATCTGACCCTAAATTGAGTTCACTTTAAAGCTAAAATTGTGTCAGTACTTCTGCTTCTTTGGGGCCGCCTAGCACTTAAATATCACTTTGCAGTGTGATCTGATACAAATAAACTGCACAGTGCAATGCTAGTTTCTTTTTGCAGATATAGCTTGGAGTGTAATAATAAATACATCTACAATTAAAGCTGTTTTTTTTTAAAAAAAGAACTGTTTGGCGGAGTTGTAATAAACTGTGGTAGTAGGGTAATTATTATAAATTCATGTCACTGGTTATGATGTTAAATTGAAAAATATATGAGAAACAAATGTATTATAGCTTTATCTGATTTGTAACATGAACCAATAAAAAAGACAGCTGTATCAGAGCATGCTGAAATTTCCATTTGAAATAAGCTGTATCTACTCAGCTGGAGATTTTGAATGTCTAAATAAATTAGCAGTCATTATTGCAGATTCATAGCAAGATAGCATAAAGTTACAGAGTTTTTGGGGAAGTAAAAGATTAGTGATGTTTTATGGCTAGCCTCAAGAGCTCTGGTACTTCAGCAAAGCTGTCACTTATGTCTAGTTCATATCTCCAATATGCAAGATCCAAATTCTCTTTAGACGATTATGTGTAAAATGAATATGTTATTGTCACTGGTGATCCAGGAGTGAAGTCTTTTATGGCACTATTCTGTGTGGTCCCTGTTCAGGTTCTTAGGAAGCTTGTAACATTTTTAAGCTTCAAAATAGCAAAACCAATTTTTAATTAACTGACAGTTTGAAAAGCACAGTGCTGCTGCATGTTTTCCATAGAATAATGGATGTTACCATTTATTAGATGTTAGTATTCGTCATGAAGTGAAACTACGGTCCTTACTGTATCCAAAAGGATAAAGGAAAAGTCATACATCTCTACTTATTTATGTAGGTATAGTGTTATTCTAGTCAGACAAGTAGTCTTTTTCTCAGATTTACTGAATATAGACAAATCCTGTTCAATTCAACTAATGGTTGGGGCTCATGCATTACGAAGTCTTATTTTAGGAAGAGATAATAGAGGGAGATCTCTGCATTGACCATTTCTAAGACAAGCTTAGGAAGATATGCACAAAGACTTCCTCAGAATCTGAGATTTAGTTAAATATTCTTACTGGTGAGATCTGAGCAGGGAACAGTTTGATGCACTGAGTGAACAGGAGAATAAAGACATGACATTTTCCATGCTGGGGGAGATTTTTTTGGGGGGAAGGTTGTGATCTCTAGATAAAAGAATATTCAATATTTGGAGAACAGAAGATTTTTATACAAAACAAAAAAGAAGTATTTAAGAGAGCAATATATTTACAATAAATTAACTATGGTGTAAACCCCCCTCCCCCCCAAACCAAACTGAAAAATCCTGGTCTCTATGATGATGAACAATTTCAAGCCGTCTGTTTCATTATACATTCTCCTGTGGGGACTAAGCTGGCAACAGTCTTTCTAGAGCTGTTGATGAAGAACTGCAGACAAATGATCATAGACTCTCTCATATGCAAAGCATTAGCATATGAAAACAAGTTATAAAATTGAAGGAAATAATTATTAGTTTAAAAACAAAAATCACCTTTAGGTTTCTGTTGTATTAACACTAAGACAACTAAACAAAGATTCACTGTCAGATGAATGTTTTCTTTCCATATTCCTTTACTCGTTATTCGTGACACGTATCATGATTCTTAAACGTCAAGTTCTTCAATAGAACAGAGTTAAAGTAGAATCATTGTTAAAATAAATGTTCAATTCTATCTTTTTTGTGCATGACAAAAATAATTAAGAGTTTCTCAATTTAATTGTAGAAGTTCCATGCCATTTCTATTCAAACAGTGGGCTATTTAACAAAAATTGAGCTTGTAGCAATGTTTTTAGAGTCAGCAAATATTTTTTCAAAAGGTAAAAAAAACATTTTCTATGTAGATTGTTGTTGTTGTTTGAAGGCTAAGGGTCAATGATGCTTGTATGAGTCTGTATAGATGCTTTTTTTTTCAGTGACTTAGCTTGTGAGTTATTCTATAAAACTCTAAATACATGTCAATGTTCATTATCAAAGAGCTCATTGTACTTCACCATCCCTTTCCAAATGCGGCTTGTGACATGAAGTTCTCTTTGTATTGAATTATTTGCTTTAATTAACAAAACAAACATTGAACTGAATGTAACAATAAGCCAGTGACATTTGTTTTGTAGTTGTAAAAAAAACAAACAACAGAACAAAAATCAACAACAACAACTAAAAAAGCCATCCATAATATTCAGACTCTCTGAGTGATGAAATGAGGATTTCATGTGGGAATCCTATTGAAATACCGGTATCCCAGTAAAATCATCACAGGGATGCTTTATCCGTGATTTCTGTGAAAAAGAGGGGAGAAGCTGTAACTCAGACATGCGTTTACTTAGAAAATAGCTATGGTACTTAAAGATATCATCACACTACAGTGAATCAGTCAAAAGCCTGGAAGAGGTAAGTGTGCTTCAAAGCAGTATCTAATAACTTAGCATAAGGAATGTTAAATTAAACTAGTCTTCAGAATGCATTGTATCAGCTAAATGTTAATATGCTCTATCCTATGTTGTATTTTGTTCGCAAATACCTTTGGCAGAGATTAGGCAAAAAAATTTTAGGGAGCAACAATATTAGCCATTCACTGGATAAAATGTAAGTACCTCTAGTGTGGCTCTTTTGAACATCTGTTCTTCTTTTTTCCACTAATAACATTAAAAGCAACACTTAGAAAACATGCGGTTATCTAGTAAGGGGAAAAACGTTAATTAAAAAAAAAGTTGATAGAACTTAGTACTTCATACACTTTAGAAAGAGATAAGGATAAAAAAATATCCAACTAGGAAAATTGTGGGAGTTATTCAGGCGGGTTTTTTTGAAGGGCAATCCAGTTATATTGGTTCACATAATCAAAGTTAAAAAGTAAGCATGAGAGGGTTTTATTTTTTTTTGGCTTTTGTAGTGGTAACTTATATAACGGTATACTGAAGACTTGGTAGAAGTCTATGTAGCTGAAGCGCTCATACTGAAAGCTATAGTTATCTTAAAACCAGTAAGTTATCATCAGTCTTACCAGGTGGCTTAATTTTTAGGTGACTTGCATTCTTCTCTTAATGAGCAACTAGCACAATCATCTGAAGCACAGAGTTGTGCAATGTGAAATTTAGTTACCCAAACACCTTTGGATGAAGAAATGCAGTGAGATATGTATTTCACCTTTGGACAAAGAAATGCAGTGAGATATATCTGAGGAAAGAAAACTGAAAAATTAAAGGGAATTTCATCTGGATTTCAGCTTTCACATTTAAATTTCATTCTACAAGAAGACTTAAGATGTTACAGTAAAAGGCAGCTTGAGTGAAATATGATCATAAAATCACTGAGATTATGCTCTCTGGGAAAGAAGAAAAACTAGAAAGATGGGACTGAAAAAACATATCCTAATAAATTGAGAAAGTGGTTGGTGAGATCATGGAAGAACATAAGAATAGTCATAAAGGACCAGAGGTTAACCTATTTTGTCACTCATAACATTCAAATGATAGAATGTAAGACTAAAGCAGCACATAGTAATATACTTTATCAAAGTTATTTTACTGTGCAGCTTACATTCTCTGAGTGAGATATTATAGCTGAGTTTTCTGTTTTTAGAAACTTTTGATAGACTGTTCTGTGAATTTGAGGAATTTACAGAGAAGGTTACAGAGTTTGTGAAGAAACAAATAAGGAAAAACTGGTTGGGGATATAAAGGTCAGAGAAACCTTGGATGCAGTGACCGTGAGATGGCAGAATAAAGAAGCCTAAGAGCAGGCATCAAGGCACAAAGCAGGAGCACAACCCTGGACCTCAGGAGAGCGAAATTCAGCCTGTTCAAGGAGGTGCTTGGAAGAATCCTGTTGGAGACCATGCTGAAAAGAAGAGGGGTCTAAAGAAGAGCTGATTGATTTTCAAGATTACCTCTGCTATGCTCAAGAATGGTCCATCACAATGAAGAGCAAATCAAAGGCAGCCAGAGGCCTGTATTAATGAACAAGGAGCTCCTGACAGAACTCAAATAAAAAGCAAGACAGATGGAAGTAAGGACAGGTGACCCAGGAAGGACATGGAAACAATATTTGAATGTGCAGGATTAGGAAAGACAAAGTCCCCACGGAACTGCGTCTGGTGAGGGACATGAAGGGCTTCTACAGGGCTTCAGAGCTGTATCAGCACCAAAAGGAAGGCTAGGGAAAATACGGGCCTGCTGCTGAGTGGGGCACGGGACCTGGTGACAAAAGAAGTAGAAGAGGCTGATGTACTGAAATCCTTCTTTGCCATGGTCTTTACCAGTAACACTTGCCTACGGAAATCCCAGATCCCTGAAATAAATTTACAAAAGCAGTGCTACTCTAAGGAATCAGTGAATCTAATGAGAGACCGTAGGTTTTGTAGCTTGGTGATTATCCCTATTCTTACGAAATGGAAACCTGTTGGATACTTTGGGCTCTATGTGTAAGCCTCTGTGTGTGCAAATATTTGTATTGAATGTAATTATAATGTGTATATGTGTATATTTTATAGTACCGTATCCTGTGTTAGTCACAAGGAGAGGTTATTTTAAGTTATTTATAGATTTTGGAGGATATTTTAGAGGCTATTTATGTTAAGGAGTATAACATGTCTATAAGCTGACCATGAATGGGTTTAGGATAAAAACAAAAAGAAAACTGTATTGTATATGTAAGAATACTGAGAAGATTTGAAACAGCTTTTTAATACACAAGGAAGATAGATGATATTACGATAGACTATATTAACATTAGGCATATGATTATAGAGCATGGGTTCCTTTCAGGAACGGGCTCACCTACATACTTCGTCTGGCATACTTTTTCCTTGTATGAAACTGAGTATGTTTTGCATGTTTTTCATCATAACTTATACACTTTGATTTCTGAATTAAATATTTTACCGCAGAAACTATCTACTAAGCTGAAAGACATTTTTCATAGTTTTACATTTCTATTTTAAATTCTTTGCTGAAATAGTTTAATTGCTGCTTTATGTAAATACATTGCATATATAACAATAAAGAGATTGCTGGTGAGACTGAAAAGAAACTAACTGTCAAGACTTTTCCTTGAAAAGTAAATAATGGAATATAAAGTAGAAAAAAAAACTCCTAGCAGGATTTGTACAAGCACTTTAAAATCTATGAGACATGGACTGGAAGAAGCTAGACTGGACTAGGACTCTTATTTTTAGGGCGGTTCTTGCAGACCTGAACAATAACAAGGAAAACTAATGCTGGCTATTAATTGTTTCATAAATTTTTACAACTTGTAAATTTGAAATGATCTTTTATTAATTGAAATTGAACTGGGAATCAAAATTCGGGTCAAATTTTGCGCTCTAATCTAGTGGAACCTATATGCCAATTAAAGATTTATAAAAGGACGAACTTAAAAATAGTGACTCAAACTTGAAGAAAAATGAGGGCTTTTTTCTTTTCTCTGTATTTGCTCATTTCAAAGGGTGGCCCCACTTGCACAGGGTTGCATTTACTTTGTTTAATTGTGCAGAGATTTAGTTTTTCTATCTGATCAGATCCGTTCCTAAGTAGTTTTTCTTCTGCAAATAATTATCGTAACTAAATAAACATGTTTCTTCTTCAGACTTTAAGCAATTGTTAAAATAAAAGTTGTATTTCCTTTTACATACACAATATATCTGGCAAGACCAAACAACTCTGTCATTCACAAATATAGTATTTGGGTTTCAGATTACTGTCAGCTGTTCTGGTTTAATAATTGTGATGTCTGATATTTGCATCACAGCTTTGTTGCCAAGATCATAAGCATAATTATTGTAAAGACACAGGCATAATTATGATAACCTTGTTTTTAATCTTTCCTGGTAGGATTTTGGAGATGATGGGTCCTTGTACATTACTAAGGTTACCACAACCCATATGGGAAATTACACCTGCTATGCTGATGGCTACGATAAGCTTTATCAAACTCATACCCTCCAAGTGAATGGTAAGGAAAAATGTTCTAATTACCAAGTCATGAGAGACTTGGGTTTGGATTTTGTTGAGCAGAAATGTTGTGTCTGTTGTACTTTTCTTATATAGTTACAGCTTAACAGAAAAAGAGATACAATTTTTTTTTCCTTATTCTTCTCCTATAAATAACCTTGCAAATCAACAAAATATAACAATTTTCATTTATTACTTCCATATGAATAATAGCTATCAAAAGGAGTAAAGATAGTCCCAAGGACTTGCTCTGTGCTGTGAACAGTTCTCCTGTGAGGATTTTTAGCATGTTCTCTGCAGAATAATAAGAGTATTTTATATGTACGTGCATATATATACAGATAAATTAAGTTTTAGTATTAATTTACTAATTCTGGAGAGTACACTGGAAAAATAAGCGCATAGGTCTGTTGTGTTAAGAATATTGCATTTAACATAAGATTTAAAAAATGCACTACCTTAGAAGTTTTGTAATTAGTGTAAGCTTCTAAATTCACATTTATTATTTTGAAATCTAATCATGATTTTAGTAGATTAATTCTAGGCATCTGGATTTGAAATTTTGATCTTTACATTTTTCTAAATCTGTTCAAGTTCTAAGGACCGCTTTCCTGAACTCTGTACTTAGACAAAGCTTAACTGCAATTGTTACTGGTGCCATGAAGACAGGCCTTTCCCTTCTCTTGAACCATAGTACCCTCTCCTAGCTCTTTTTCTTATATGTAATTTTTTTTCTAAATTATTTTAAGTGGTTCTTCTCCTCCACTGATGAAAAGTCCAAGGCTCCCACTGTACTTTACTTAGTGATATTCAGTGGTTTGTTTTTTTTTTAGCGACCTCATACTTTCCTCTTCTTTCAGTGTTCATATTTATCTTAAACTCTTAAGTCTACTTTCTGCCTTAACCTGTCAGTATTTGTCATTCCATGTTGATACTTAATCCTATCCAGAATCGTTTTTGAGCTCAATCTTGTCCTGCAAGTTTACTTTGCATTAACAGGCTCTAACTTTCTTCTGAAGTTTCTCTCTCTCTCCATGTTCTAGACCTAGTTTCTTGGCCAGTGCAGTTACCGTCATTCTTTGTTTTGCTAATTGTTAGTCAGTTGCACAAGCTCTTGACTTTTCTTGATATCTCTTTATTCAAAAATGCTGAAATATTTTCTGATATTCATATATTTCATTGATATTCACACCAAATGCAGCTTCAAAGATTATTTTACTTGTCTTTTAATATGATTCATTCTTCTTTTAATGCCTTTTTTCTTTTCCACATTCTGTTGTTAATATCCTTCACACTTTAAACTACTTTGATATTTAGTGTTAGTTTGCAGTTCTCTTAATGTATTATCTCTACCATTGTGTTTCTCCAGGAAACTAGCTTAAAATATTAATTTACCTGTGACTTTTAATTACTTTTTCTGATTCCAACACCCCCCCCCGCACACACACTTTGTAAAAGGAGTGTCTTCCCTGAGCTAATACACGACATCAACAACTTTTCCTCCTTCAAATTTTTCTTCAGGAATTCTTTTCTGTCATTTAAAAAGTCAGATAGCAAATACTGGCTAAACTTGTGAGAAGACTGAAGTGTGGTTTAGTCGTATTTGAATTCCTGCAGACATAGCAGAATTATTAATGAGTTAGGCCCATTAGAAGTTCCTTGACCAACTTTCTCCTCCTCTGTTTCATGTGTCTTGATTTACCCTAATTTATTAACAAAATTATACTCTTGTTAACATGTTCCCTACCTATTTCAGTGTGTTAATCCTGAAGAGGCGTGTTGCAACAGTTAAAATACTAGGATTATTCACGTTTGGCTCAGTTCAGAACGCAATGAGGCAAAATTCTACTTAAGTTGAACCTTTTGTGCAAGACTAGGAAATCAAGAAACATAATGTGGGATAGGTGAAGGAGGACAACTGCAGATTTTTCTGATGACGAAGTGTCTGTCAAGAAATTGTAAATTTCTTCTGGAAACCACTGTAAACCTTTATGGTGCCAAAGACAATCACTGCTGTTGCTACCCTGTATCACTTATATAAATTTAAAGTTGTCCCAGCAAATGCATAGAATCATAGAATGGTTTGGGTTGGAAAGTGACCTCAAAGATCATCTAGTTCCAACCTCCCTGCCATGGACAGGGACACCTTCCACTAGACCAGGTTGCTCAAAGCCCCATTCAGCATGGGCTTGAACACTTCCAGGGAGGAGGCAGCCACAACTGCTCTGGGCAGCCTCACCACTTTCGTGGTAGAAAATTTCTTCCTAACAGATTATCCAAGTCTACCCTCTTTCAGTTTAAAGCCATTCACTGTCCTATCACTACATGTCCTTGTAAAATGTCCCTCTCCAGCCTTCTTGTAGTCCCCCTTCAGGTACTGGAAGGCTGCTGTGAGGTCTCCCTGGAGCTTTCTCTTCTCCAGGCTGAGCAACCCCAACTCTCTCAGCCTTTCCTCATAGGAGAGGTGCTCCAGCCCTCAGATCATCTTTGTGGTCCTTTCCTGGACCCGCTCCAACACATCTGTGTCTTTCCTTGGCTGAGGTCTCCAGAGCTGGACGCAGGACTCCAGGTGGGGTCTCACCAGAGTGGAGTAGAGGGGCAGAATCCCCTCCCTTGACCTGCTGGCCACGCTGCTTTTGATGCAGCCCAGGGTACTGTTGCCATTCTGGGCTGCAAGGACACATTGCTGGGTGATATTGAGTTTCCCACCCACCAGCACCCCTCAGGGCTGCTCTCAATCCATTCTCCACCCAGCCTGTATTAGTGCTTGGGATTGCGCCAGCCCATGTGCAGGATCTTGCACTTGGCCTTGTTGAACTTCATGCGGTTTGCACAGGCTCATTGACTTGTCTGTGTTTGCTAAGATAGCTGCTGTTCCACAGGCTGGAACTGGAGTGGTACCTTCCAACACCATTTTGGATGTTGATTTTTTGGAGAGTGAGGGAAAGGAGAAAGAAGTCCCTTTGAGCAATAGGATCGTTTGTTGCAGATGAATGGAGTTAAAACCGTTGAGATTAAAGGTCAAATGAACAGCATTTCCACAGTTTAGGTCTGTACTTCTAAGCAGCAATCTTCCCAAGCACAGGCATGATGGTCAGTTCTTGTAGCTGTGATAATGACTAATTACTATAATGATACTTGTATTAGCAGGAGAGTCAGTTAATGAGATAATGAGGCTCCGTTGAGTATGAAGATCTAATGTGAAGGTTCGATGAAAACAATGTAATTAGATTTTAAGTTCTTTCTTGATTTCCATTTGTGTAAATCTATATATTTTTAGAAAATAATTTTATGTATTTTACATTGGCTAGTTTGCAAATATTATATGTATATACAATTTTGATTTATTTTTCTTTAAAGATTAAAATCTTCAGGAATTTTTTTTTTTAGTTTTGAATTGCCTGGTACAGTACTAAAAAATAAGGAGCTTCCTTTGGAATACTAACAATAATCAGCACTGTAAAAGACAGTTTTTATGGTGAGAAAATTCTACTTAATTTGTTCTACAAATAATATGGTAAAGTAAATATTGTAAGCAAAGTTACAGTAAGTTGGTATTTAACCCTTTTTCATTTAAACTATTAAAAAAAACAACAAAATACAACGTTATAATTGTGCAGGAGTAACCATTTTATTAAATAGTGCTAATTATTAGCATTTACATAGTACTTAAAACTTTCAAAGTGTAGATTTTTGTGACTAAGTGATTCTGAGACTACATGTGTCTGAGCCTGTCAGTCTAATTTTATTTTTTTCTTCATATATCTGTGATACTGAAATTCATTCCATCAGGTATTTTTCCTTTACTGTTGTTGACATCATGTGTCATAAACCCCATGAATTAGACAGTCTGTTCTCAGATAGTGATAGATATATGTGATCGTCTTAGTATCACTGAAGACAAAGGGTAGTTATATAATTCAATCTCCCATAAAATATTTATAATATGAACTCCATAATTTGTCAAGTAATATCAGTCTTCACTTAATTTGTATTTCAGAAGTATTTATGTAATTTCACTTACACTTGTGTACTAGCCTCTGTTTTTTTCTACTGCAGCCATTCAAATGTTTATAGGGGAATTCTGGTAGAGTTCTTCCAAAAAAAGTAACAAACAGTGCTCAGAGCAAAAAATTTGTAACAAACTCAGATATTCTTGTTATATTTGTTGTATTTGATAGGGGGCCGCCTGTCTCTAAAATGCCCATTGATGATATAAATATATTCAATTAACCACTTCATGTGTTAATATTCAGCTATTTAAGACAACAGAGGTGTATACATCAGTTAAGTGAAAACACAGAATTCAACTAATAAAAACCCTTTTTTTCCTTATGTTTATGTTATTGATTATGTTAGTTGAAGTGTTAAAGAAGCATTATTAAAAATTATTACTCTTTCTTGTTATTACTGTTCTTGGGATTACATGAATGTGATATCTACATCTGACACAGAAGAAGCTTTTAAAATCGCTATTGAAAAAGCTGAAATATCTACAAAGTTTGCATTTTCTCATTAATTAGTCAAGTTTATCAAGTTATGGATCAATACTTTCCGTAACCAGAGGTGTTAATATTATTGATCACAATGGCAGTTATAGACAAGATGCCTAGATGAGTTTAAATATATTTTTTTAATAACTCAGTTCTTCTGGTTTTCAAGTGTATACATGTCATAGCCTAGATTTTTCAAAGGGTAAATTTGAGGAATTTCACTTTTGAAGAGATGTTTCTTGATGATAAGCAAAGTGTCATTAGACATATTATAAACAAAATGGAAGACTGCCTTCAAATCCAAACCTGCTCTAAAAATGGTATGAGTTTATGGTCCATGTTACAAATCAGCATCAATGTGACATTTTTCTTTATGTATGAGCAATGTTATCCTACTCCCTGAGCTTTTAAAAGGCAAGTTCTTTGCAGAGAGGTGACAAGAATTTTCACCACCTTAGTTTCAAGACAAAAGGCCTATTAAAAAATCCAAAAGTTTTGGTATCTTAAGGTAAAGAAAAGAGAGTCCAGACCCTCAGCCAGATATGAATCAGTGATTTATAACATCTGAAGAATTGTTTACCACCTTTGTTTTTCCGAACAAAACATCTCAGTTTAATGAAAAAGCAGAGTTATCATATACAGCAGTATAAGAACCTACTTCAATATATATATGTTTCTTTCTCAAACATATACATTCTCCCTGGACTCCAGACAGCTTGAACAGACTATTTTCTCTCTTTTTTTTTTTTCCCGCCCCTTTTTTTTTTTTTACATTAGACCTGACTGAAATAATCTTCCGGGGTTTTCATAGCAGTTGTAAGATGTATTGAACAGCTACATATTCACTATATTTGGAACCAACAGTCTCACTGCTTTTTGAACTTTTTTTTTTGAACTTTGAAAAGGCTTTTTGAACTGAATGATAAGGGATGTAGGCTTCATTCAATCACATATTGTACATGATTCTGCTAAACATGATCATGCAACCTCTTCTCTCCCCTCCCTTTTTAACCGATATAATGACCTCTCCCTTATGAAGTAGGCTTCTTTAGGTTAAGATATTAGAACATACCTCCTTGAAAGTCAGCGTGAACAATCACGTTACTTGTGTACTTAAATTTGTTTTCTGCTAATATACATGGTCAGTTAAACAAAAAGAGTGATTGAAGTGAACTCAAAGAGTTTATATCAAGCTTGTCACATCAAATTAGTTTTATAGACTAAGCCCACACTGCAGTAATATTTTAATTGCCTGCATGCCTTAGTTGCACAGTTCTTGGGGCATATTACAGGTAGAGTCCAGGGTAATATGAAATAAAAAATTTGAATGCAAAACAAGGGTTGAAAAACTTTTCCAGTTGTGAGTTGGGCTGCTAAAGGATCTTCTGTCAAGAAATGATGAACAGGGCAGACATGAAAACTGGATCCTAGGAAGTGAAGCAGAATAAGTTTGGGAGCTGAGGTGCCGAAAGAGGCTGAGGCCATCTGAGCACGCAGTCAAATGGGGCTCAGTATGAGGAACGCAGTGGGGAAGGCAAGGTCTTGGCAGTACACAGAGATCCTATGGGAGAGGAGACAGAAATGGAAGTGGAGGGGGAACAGGAATGGGAATGTCAGGCTGAAGATGAAAAGTAGAGATCTGCAGCCATACAAGCAAAGTCCCTTCCAGAAACTCAATATAGAGTTTAAATTGCTGATTTTTGTAATGCTCTTACTCTCAGCTGGTAGTCTAAGCAACTCGCAGCCATAATTTTTGCATTTTTAATCTTCTTTCGTGTTCTTTTATTATATTTTTGCAGTCTGCATATTGTGGTTATGTGAATTTTATGTGTATATTATTTGAAAAGACCCTCATCTCTAACTGGGTTTAAAATATCAGTGAAACCTGCTGATCTTTGCATCCTATCTGAGATACAGTACATTTGTGTATTTCTTGCAGTGTAGAAATCTGAGGCATTTCTGTGCTTTAATAGGACAACATGCTGGGACACTTCTTCTAAACAGCTGGATAACATTTGAAAATATTTAATCTAGTGCCAAAATAGACACAGTTAATTTTTGATCTTGTTATCTTCTTTCATTATCAACTGATACTTCATTCTCTACCCAACTGTGTTTTGTGACACCAGCTAAGTATTCCATATTTTGAAAGCTGCATTAAACAAAACTTTGGGGAATACGAAATATGCTTCTTTTGACTTTCATTACAGTTAATTTTTTTATTGTTAGAAACAACCTCAAGCAAGTTTTCTCTATATATAATTAAAGATAAAATAAGTAATTATTAAGCTAAAAAGTCTACACAGCAAGATTTTTTTCATCATGCTCAATCATTGATTACCAACAGGAATATGTCCACGGTGATATCATATGCCCTCTCTCTGCCAATACTGATGTGTGGCACATAGCAAATTATTAGTTGGTAAGCCTACATGGCAGCAAGTTTCCAAACCTTGGAAAAGTAATATCAACAATTCTTTTATTTTTCTAGTAATGAAACTCCTAAGACTCCTCTGATAAATGTCCTGTTTAACATCTTTGTTAATGATCTGGATGATGGGGCAGAGTTGTACCTTCAGCAGGTTTGCAGATGATACCAAACTGGGAGGAGTGGCTGGTACACCAAGAGGTCATGCCGCCATTCAGAGGGAACTTGACAGGCTGGGGAAATGGACCAGCAGGAACATCATGAAGTTCAACAAGGAGAAGTACAAAGTCCTGCACCTGGGGGTGAACAACACCATGCACCAATATATGTTGGGGGCCACTGAGGTGGAAAGCTGCTTGGCAGAAAAGGACCTGGAGCTCCTGGTGAACACCAGGTTGAACATGAGCCAGCAATATGCCCATGTGATAAAGAAGGTGAATGGTACCCTGGGCACAGGAGGTTCTGTCTGAACACCAGGAAACACTTTTTTTACTGTGTGGGTGAATGAGCATTGGCACAGGCTGTCCAGAGAGGTGGTAGAATGTCTCTCCTTGGAGATATTCTAAAATCTAGATATGGTCCTAGGCAACTGGCTCTAGGTGGCCCTGCTTGAGCAGGTGGGCTGGACAAGATGACCTCTGGAGGTCTTCAACTGTTATTTGATTCTGTGATTACATGTTTTATAAAGGTAAAATGGATCATTGACAGGTGTTTTAGAGAGAGGGAAAAGGTGGAGATGAAAGTGTTAAAGAAAAGTTTAGTGATATAGGACAATTACAATCTCTGTACATCACATCATTACTTACTGGTTGTACACTATTCATATTTTATTAAGAAATTTAAGGAAAAATAAAGATCTTATTACTCAACCCAAAACTATTGACTTAGAATTTAGGCTCTTTTTGTTGATACCACAGACCATGAAAACAGGTTTTTCTCACAGAACATTCTTTCTGCTTCATAAATTTACTGTAACAGAGTTCAGCATTGAATGTCACTGAATATGTGACTGATACCACATCTGTGTGTTGCACTGTTGTTATATCTATCTGCAAGAGTCTTTAGAATTGCTTATAATTATTTTTTCTTAAAATTAAGTGAATACTCTTCTCCACTAATTTATCATCATTTCCTGCCTTCAGTTCCACCAGTCATCCGAGTCTATCCAGAGAGCCAGGCAAGGGAGCCAGGTGTGACAGCTAGCCTTCGGTGCCATGCTGAAGGTATTCCCAACCCACAACTTGCTTGGCTGAAGAATGGAATTGATATCACTCCAAAGTTATCCAAACAGCTAACTCTCCAAGGTAAAGGGGTGTATTTATTGTTTTCAACAGGTGGTGGATGCTTTATCAGCGCGTCCTTTCTGTACTAGCTGTCCTTATATAGTTTTAACCAAGGGTTGAAGTCTAAGCTAAAACATTTCAGAAGATGTCTTCCAGTTACTCCCCAAGATACGTATCTTCTCTGTTTTTTATTTATTAGAATAATGGTTGTACTTATTGGCAGGACTACCAGAAAATTCCAGTATGCTCTTCTCTATTTAAAAATGTATAGTTTCAGAGTAGAGCATGCAGCCCAAGACCCAGTCCAAACCCGGTATTAGAATTTGTCACTACAACTATGTTAATGCCATTCAATGAGTATTCAACACTAATATTTAAGTTGGGAAGCAGTGCTTTTGTCTGAAAAGATTTTGTTCTAATGCATTGATGTTAATCTAGTTTTTTTGTCATGAGTCCAGATTTAAATTTAGATCAGAATGTGGACCAAACTTTACCTTTACTGAAGCTCAGTTGAAAAGACAAGTTTTTTGACTGATAACAATCTCAGTGAGACTTGGGGACCTGATGGTGGAAAGGACAGGAAGATAAGTACCTGAAATAGATGTCCTGTTTTATGAGGGATCTCAGCAGACCTCCAGGGGAGTGCAAAGACACGGGAAAAAAACAAAAACAAACAAACAAACAAAACCCAAACCAAAATAAACCCCCAAAAAACAACTAAAGGAAAGTCTTACATTTAATCAACAATGAAAACTAGTCTGTGAATCTTCTATGAATCTTCAAAGCTCAGCAAATTCAATGAACAAGCCCAGCACCCTGCCCAGCACAGAACTTTCTAGCTTCTGCAGTCCTTCTTGTGATCTTTGGTCAGCCATAGGAAAAATATCTCATATTGTCAGTTTTCCCATCGAAACCTTCTCTCATTCATCTGCAAAACATGGATGTGTATTTGGATCAGGCTGCACTGTAAGAAACAGTGGGGCAGCCAGACAGGGAATGCTTCTTTGAAAACAGACTTACCTTCCCTATAGGTGCTAGTCCTCTGTTCTTTCATGGCCCTCTCTCCTGGATTTATGGTCGTGTATAAACAGTTGCCTTGCAGATGCACTTTCCACTATGAGTATAAAGTAGTGGACTCCTCTTCCATAGCAGTGTTCTGTTAATTTCCCCTGTAGGGATTTGAGTGGAATTTTTGTTCCCTCACCTCTGTGTCATACATTTATAATAAATAAATAAGGGTGGTTCTTATCTAAGAAAAATACATTTAATTCAATTTTCTTGAGTATACTTCGATGAAATAAAATTTCATTGCATTTTCCATGAGTTTTTCCCAATGCATTAGCTTCAAGGAAAAGATGGTCTAGAAGTATTACACCATAACCAAGTGTCCCTTCTAGTCCATATTTCAGAATACTTACAAAGCAGTAAAAAAATCTATCAAATAGATCCTACAGTATGCTATACTTAAAATGCAGTGAATCGTTGGTCACGTCATTATTCACATCACATTGTTTAAAAGACCTTTGCCTATGAATCCTGGATAGTTTGTTGACATTCGTACTCAAACTGGCAATACAGGTCCTGAAGTGATTTCCACAGACTCCTACACTGATGTAGGTGTAAAATTCCAGTGTCCCTGTTTTTTCTGTTGTTGCACTGCATTCACACGAAAACAAAACCAGGTGCGTCTGGTTACTAGAAATAAACAATTTTATGAAAATTGTTATGTTGGAATTTTAGCCCAATATGTTCCATGGAAACCTGGGTTATTTTGTGTAAAGCCAGTAATAGTGTCAAGTGACAAAATGCAACATAATAAAATCATAATATTTACCTGATTTAAAAGAAAACCATAGTCATGTATAAATCCTCACACTGATATTTGGCTCCGAAGTGCAAAATCAGCTGAGGTGTTTCAGATATCTGAGAGATAAATAATAGTGTGTGTAATTCACTAGCCAGTTGAATACTTTTGGATTAGTTTGGCATGCCCCCAAGTTATGAACTCAGGAATCAAAATGGTTTAATTAGCATGAACTGAGAAAGCTTTCTGAATGTATAATCTGAAAGCACTGCAGCATGTCTGCATGTTGAATTTTTCCTTTTCTTTCAGCAAATGGCAGTGAGGTTCACATTAGCAATGTGCGCTACGAAGATACAGGAGCGTATACTTGCATTGCAAAGAATGAAGCAGGGGTGGATGAAGACATTTCTTCTCTTTTTGTAGAAGATTCTGCGCGAAAGACCCGTAAGTATTATGAAAGGTATAAAAATACATGTAGCCCTCACTCAAATGTTAAATTGATACTAAAAACCATGAAACATTAAATAAATTGAGTATGTGTAGATAACTTATTAAAAAAAGAAAGTTTAAATAATGATATCCAAGACCCACCGAAGACAGTGTGCATAATCTGAAGTTTATTTAGAAGTATAATGGTATCTCTGATTCATTCTGTGAATTGACATATTTTTCACTTTGCTGTTAAAATTTGGATAGTTTTGTCATGATAAATTTGTTGCATATGAAGGGAATATGAAGGGGAAAAGGAACTGGATAGGGCAAAGCAGTAGTCCTGGTGTGGTTTCTGGGGTTGGTGGGGGGGTGGGAGGAAGACCTTTTCTAGTCTTTCTTCCTATACGTTCTTGAAATATATGAAGAGTCAAATCTGGCCCTTATAACAAAAGTGTCATCACAGAACTTGATCTCACCTGCTGACGAGTTCGTCAGTTCCAGACCAGTTCCAGTCTGCCCATGCTGTATTGTGCCTGGATAACTGTGACACTCCAGAAATGCAGAGGAACAGTGCCCATGTTCACTTGCTAAGTTGGGAGTTTAATGTGCCAAGGAAACCTCTACCACTAACAAAAAGTAGCTTTCTTGAATGGTAGTGGAGCTTATGAGCTCTGTTTACCAATTATTTGTCTGCCTTGATACTTCTTTTCCCTTCTCTGTCTTTCCTTTGCTAAGAGAAATCCATTCCTGAGTTTACACTTCACCCATTTGGTTTTGCTTTTTTGTCGTTTTTTTTCTTTTAAATCTGTTACCTTAATGAATGCTACATATTCATTAGAAATGTATATAGTAAAATGATAGTTATTTTACTAATGAGTCTGATTGCAATAACTTAAAGTATTCGTATTTATCTAGAAGCTTATTCAACAGTGACGAGTACTTGACAAGATACTAGAGGCAGAATTAGTAGCACTGCAAGTCTGCCTCACACTTGCTGTTGTAAGATGCTGAGTTCAGTTACATACAGGTTTATTAAGCTTTAAAGATTTCAGAGGAAATCTTGCATGCAGGAAAATTTTATAAATCAGATGTTAATATCTTAGCTGCTTTCAGTAACACTAATTAGAACTGTCATTTCAAAAGTCTTAATGTGTTTTTTTTGAAGTCTCATGAAAATGACTGCTCAGATATTTCTGGGAAGGCAACTGAGGATAAAGAAGTTGCTTGATCATGCTAAATTTCTAGTAATCTGGTGGTATGAAGCAGCTCGGTGACCTCCTTTTGCGTTTTGCAGTCTGTGATAAATGTTGTGAATGTTGCCAAATCACAAAACCCTGACAAACAAGAATTTGTTTATGCTTGGTTAAGACTTGTTTGGCCTTACCAACAAGACATTTGTATCCAACTGTCCAGTTTCCAAGTGTTTTAGTTACTTGCTTGTATCCTCTGGAGACCTGATCTGCAGTGATTATGCAGAAATAGCCACACCTATGCAAAATACTATTTTCAGGAATTGTAATGTGATGCAATAATTTCAGATCAGCTAACTTTACAGGATTTGTAAAATCACATGCTATGCCGTGAACGCTGCTTGCAACAAATGCTTTAAAATCTACTAGCAGTAAGTTGTTAAGATGACCATTGGTATCATGAAAGATATGAATGAAGACAGAATAATAATAATCCAATTATTTCTAAGACAATTCATCCAAAAGACTGTGTCCTGCCTTCCCACAAAAGGCATTTACTCTGCAAGTTTTATGTTGTGTGTTGAAGGGAGGCGTTTTACCATTGTGTTCCTTTGTGTCTGAACATGGTTTCCTAAAAATTAGTGGATGTATAAACACACATATAGTCCATAGATGCATAATTATATCATTTGAATATAAGTGCAATAGATACTTACATGAGATCTTACTCTGGTACTCTGATTCACTTAACCTTAGCGCAGAAACCCATTTCTATACGTGCAAGAAGACTAAGGTACATACTAACAAAAAAGCAATTACTGTCAAAATAGTTATAACAACTACATGAATAAACTGCCTTCGGAGGTACAAATTTGATAGATACTATTGAGGTAAATGCTTCTGTTTAAAAAAAAGTTCCTCTACAGGGAGGAGTTGCGAGCATTAGAAAACTGAAATTTTAAGTAGAAAGGCTTTATTACCAACACTTCTCTCCTGTTTTAATATTTCTCCCAAAAGACTGGTTCATGCAGGAAATTAGGGATTATTAGGGAAGAAAATTACATGGGTAAAACCACCTGGATAGAACTGTGGGCTTTTGTTTTCTCACCCACACATTTTAAAAATAGTGCTATGACTACTTTATTTTAAAGCCTGCTGATGAGATCACAAGTTATGTTCGAAAGATCTCTGATGATATAAATGCGATTTCATGTGATCTGATATAAACTATACCTGTCATAGACGACATTTTTGTAAATAACTTCGCTTTTATCATACTTTACAAGAATAAAGCAGACGTTTGTTTTTTTAATCTTTTATTTTTCTCCTTACTGGAGTACTCCCATCTGGAAATCTTAGGCTATTGATTTGAACAAAAGTGGAACAGATTCTCAGTGACTTGTCAGTTAATCTGGGCTTGTATACTTTTTAAGTGTCACAGAAGGTAAAAATCATAGCAAAATAAAAGCATTTCAGAACATTGAGTTGATTTGCTATTGAGAGGGTAGTGAGAACATTTACAGTGGAGCTCTAAAATACAAACTGCAGTTGCACTGCATTGAACATGACAGTAATTTTATAAGCCATATAATGTATACAGAACATGGTTCCATTTTTGCCAGTGTATGCATTTTTTTTCCTAAAATGTTTAATAGTGGAAGGAAATGTTCGTTTTTGTCCTTAAGTGACCCATTATTTATCTGCATATGAAAGCTTTTGGGTTTTAATGCTACTTTATATAATAAGCTAACTTTTTGGGAGTTATCTGTGGAATCTTATTCTCCACACATCCCTAATTTGTTGTGCAGGAAACTCAGTGCAGCACTTTGAGAAAAATTGAATATATGTAGCGGAAAGGGCATGGCTAGCTCATTCCTTTGGGAACGGACAGTGTGAATAGGTCCTGAGAGAAAATCTTAAATATTTTTTGGCACCTCTGCCTAAATTAAAACCAGTGCCATTATGAATAAAGAGATTGTTAAATAATAAGAGAATTTTTCCTTCACCTGTGTGCCTAAAAATGTTATCAGATTCTGATGTTTTAAAAATTCACAGCGTTGGTTACAGAGGCATCTATTGCATGTGTCTGTATTATAAACAGAAAAGAAACAGAGTGAATGGCAAACCTATACTGAATTATGGGTATTGTGATGTTAGTAGCAAAAATAAAAATATATGATGCAGAGTACGTCTTTAGGGTGCCAGTGCATTGTTTATTTTAAAGTTTCCAGTTTCAGAAATTTGGACTCCATTTCCCAAGAAAAGTCAATGTACTATAATGATAATGACGATGAATCATAATCAAGATGGTAATTTGAGATAGAATTGAATGGAAAATACAGTGAAAGTGCTTTGTCATCCAGATCTCTTCGGTAGATGCTAGCACTGGACATTGAACCATTGTTATGTTACACATAGGTAAAATTTTTAGTAGTGGAAGACAGTCTCAAGAACAGTTTGGCCTCTTGTCAGCATTTCAGACTTTTACAATGTGCACTAAAAATAACACTTCTGAAAATATGTCTTCATTTTGGCATTGTCTCAGGGGAGAAGAATCAAATTCTTTTCTTTAAAATAACTTCAGCATTATTTTTGCCAGTTAACGCATTCTGTAGCTAAAATTTGATATGCTTTACATCTGCGTACACATATATGCAAACTTTTTGCTAGGTTCATGAAGTTGTAATGGAAATTTTTAGTGTATATTACCTCTATAAACATCTGTGATAAGTACTGGTGATAAATGTCTGGTGCTGCCTTTTATCAGATCCTGCTTAATTCCTCTGATGTCAACCATTTAGATTGAAGCATTCCATTATTGCTATTTATCTCCAGAAACAGCTTTTTTGTTGCTTTTAATTTTTAATGTTTCTGCTAATCTACTGTGGCCACTCCTGAAACAGACATTAGAAAGAAAACACGATTTTCCTCATGTTAAATAAGCTATAGTCATTTTACTGAAAGCTTTTTACAGCACAATCTGAGACTTGATATTGGTGGTTCATGCAGTGAGATTATTGCTAGAACATACTGCAATGAAAATAAAGATATCTCCAGCATCTGACACAATAAAAATCTCCCAGCTATCAGTGATTTATATAGTGGGTGGACACTTCTTGGGTGTTTGGTAGAATTCTGAAGATGCTATTTGCACACACTAGACCCAGGCTTTAGGACTACCAGAACAGATTCTCAATGTAACTGCTTTTTTTGTGCTCCATGGGCTTATATGGATGTGAAGGAGAGGATAAATTTCTTCTTGTGCTCTTGGCTCCTTGAGTGGTCATGCAAGGAAGGGTAGGTGAGGAGGAATACGAATGAGTAAAACTGAAGAAGTGGAAGAGAGCTGGGGAGGCGGGCAATAGCAGAGGCCAGTACTGTGAGGAAGAAAGGGAGGACACAGACAGCAGCAGGTGAAAGAGGACAGGTTAGTCAGAACACTGAAAGACTGAAGGAAAAAGAATGGGAGGTAAAAGGAATAGGAGCACAAGGGCAAAATGATCTCTTAAAACCTACATAATAATCCTCTAAGATGTGGAGTTACATCCGGGAGTATATAGTCCCTTTCATGTCTTGTCATTAAATTTCTGTGATCACACGGTGACAGTATACGTCTTACACTGCTGCTCCTTTTTTACCTATGTGGAGAATAAGACCACTTCTACTACCAATTAAAATAAATAAAGGAGTTATCTGGGAAGACTGAACTTTCTCTTGTTCTAGTAAGTGGAACATTTTCTCTAAATTGCATTTTTAAGTAAGAGATCATATTGAAGTATAAAGGTATGTTAAAGGAAAATCTGCAAACCTGAAAAAAGTAGTCAAAAGAAGGTTTGTAGGTAGAAACAGTCTATACACAGAATCACAGAATGGTAGGGGTTGGAAGGGACCTCTGTGGGTCATCTAGTCCAACCCTCCTGTCAAAGCAGGGTCACCTACAGCAAGCTGCACAGGACCTTGTCCAGGCGGGTCTTGAATATCTCCAGAGAAGGAGACTCCACAACCTCCCCGGGCAGCCTGTGCCAGTGCTCCGTCATCCTCAGAGGGAAGAAGTTCTTCCTCATGTTCAGACGGAACTTCCTGTGCCTCCGTTTGTGCCCATTGCCCCTTGTCCTGTTGCTGGGCACCACTGAAAAGAGCTTGGCCCCATCCTCCTGACACCCACCCTTCAGATATTTGTAAGCATTTATTAGGTCCCCTCGCA
>Ga0065711_1000530_pt1 | contig 63078 bp, 59 predicted proteins | sample Hoacrofraction12_FD_59098 | JGI IMG/M metagenome (GOLD analysis project Ga0065711, IMG submission 59098) | Hoatzin crop microbial communities from Cojedes, Venezuela - Epithelial fraction 12 v2 (version 2) | ecosystem: Host-associated > Birds > Digestive system > Esophagus > Crop | place... | reverse complement strand
GGGGGGGGGGCGGGGCATGCAGGAAAGGAAGAGTCCAGCCAGCTGTGTGCACAGCTGGAGGGTGAGCTGAGCCCGGGGGGCACAGAGCTACTCTCACCTCTTGTCTCTCTCTCTGTCTCTTTCCCCTCAGCCGTCCCATTTTATGGAGCTGCGGGCCGGGGCCAGCCCAGCTCCCCGGCTGCCTCCCGGCGATGCTGCTGGTCCCGACGCGGAGAGACCCTCGTCAGCCCCGCAGAGCCTGAGCGCCGAGGCGGCAGCGGCCCCCCTGTGCGCCCCGGGTGACTACTATGGCCGTGTACTGCTATGCGCTCAATAGCTTGGTGATGATGAATAGCAACAGCGAGGTGACGAGCGGCGGGAGCAAGACGCCGCCTCCTCCCGCACAAGGGCTGCCCAGGGGCCTGGAGACACCCGGCAGCTGCTGCCCGCTCCCCGTCTTCAGCCCGGCCCCCGCGCCGCCCCGCTCCCCGCGCCGTGGCCCCGCTTTCCTCTTCCCGCCGCTCGAGGAGCCCCCACAGCAGCCAGGCAGCCCCGGGGGGCGGCGGGGCAGTTGGGGCGAGGAGGGACAGCCAGGACCCCCCTCGGCACGGCAACTTCAGCGGGAGCTGCACAACGTCCAGGTGAACCAGAAAGTGGGGCTGTTCGAGGCCCATATCCAGGCGCACAGCTCCGCCACCCAGCCGCCGCGGAGCCCCCGGCCATCCTCACCCCGGCCCCGGCCCGCCAGCCCCACAGTGCCGATGGTGGGGCTTGGAACCGGACCCCGGCCACGAGCCTACGGGGAGAGTGAGGCCCCCGATGTTGGTGGGGTGCAGGTCTGGCCGAGCGCTGCGGAGCCCTCGGGGAGGCCAATGGTGATGGTGGTCCCAGCTGTGGGGCTGGCGGAGGGCGGCAGCCCCCTTCAGCCGTCGGGGCCTGGACCATGGCAAGGTGAGGTGGTGGTGGCCCCCAAAGGACTTGAGGGCCAGTGCACAGCCATCGGCGGGAGCATCCCTGCCGTCATCGTCACGGACCTGGGGGGCCCGGAGGAAGAGGCGGGCGCCGTGCCCCCCGGCAGCCTGCCCGTCCGGAAGCTGTCATCGTCCTCAGCCTCTTCCACCGGCTTCTCCTCGTCCTGGGAGGAGTCCGAGGAGGACATCTCCAGCGACCCCGAGCGCACCATGGACCAGACACCGGCCTTCCTGCAGACCCTGGACCAGCAGAAGCCCCGAGTGGTGAGTCTTACGCCAGCCCCGGGGAGGTGGGGCAAGGGCTGGCAGCATCCCTGCTCCGAGGCACAGCTGCAGCGGGAGGGCAGAGGTCTGTCACAGCAGAGGTCTGCGGAGAAACTTTCTGTTTGCCTGGCAGTGCTTGCTTTCCCTCACGTGAAAAGCTTATCCCTGTTCCTAGTCTGAAAATCCCTTGCTCGCAGGGGAGAGCAGCGGTACCCGTCCCGCTGTGCATGGTCCTTGCGGAACTTCCCCGGCGCGGCAAGCTGCCCGCCAGCGTGCTTGTTGTGTGCCCACAGACTGCAGCCTTCTGCTGACATGTGGTTACGAGCCTCTGCTTTCCCTCAGCACAGCTTCCCTGGGTGTTGGAGGTTTCCCATCATTTACATGAGCCTAGGGGAGAATTTGTTTCCTCCTTGGAGTCGAAACTGCGTGGGCCAACTGTCTGTTAAAATTTATACTGATGCCCATCACTATAGTGTCTGTGTGCCTTTCACAGGGAAGCAAAAATCTCTAGAACTTCTGGTAACTCCCCTTTCGAGTAAAACTTTTTGCTTGCGGGGCATCTTATATTTTAGGTAAGCGTATTTTTATTAGGTATTTGTATGGAGTTCTTTTGTTTCTGGATCTTTGTTTGTCGTGGGGCTGGTTGGGAGGCTTCAGGTGAGAGACAGCGTCAGTGCTGTATTACCCTTAGAGCAGAAGGGTCTCCTCGGAGACGAGGGCTTTGAGGTGCTCTCCAAAGGCAGACACTCGTGGGATTTCTTGTGTCACTTGGGGAGTTCGTTTCACGTCTGAATGCTCTGCGCAGAGTGTGCTTTGCTCTGAGCTGTCACACCATTTATCCAGAGGGCTTTGAAGCCCTTTACCCTGGCACGGGGTGTCTGTCACAAGGCTCTCCGACTGGCACATGGGCTCTCCCGTCCTTCGGCTGTGAGACATCACATTGATTTGAGCTCAGCACTGGAGCCTTGCACTGACAAACCCCGAAAACTGCAGGGCAGCCCAGTGGCTCATTAATTTTAAAGAGTCTGATAAAGGTCCATCAACTTTCAGTGGTGTGGTTCACTATGTTTAACTTTCCATGGACACGTGATAGTGAAACTCCTGCTGGGCTCAGTGACACAAGGAAGACGGGTGCAGGGCAGCATCTGAGTAGCGCGAAAGTATCAAACTCACGAAGAACTGACACACTGTGGTTTGTAAAACACTCAGCAGGCTGAAATAAACAGCTTTGCTTTTCTACCTGGTTCTTTTTGTTCCAAGAACTTGGGCTCAGTTCTGCTCAGGATGGAGAAGCAGTTGAGTAAAAGCACAGTTAATGAAGTTACAAGTCTGTGGCTCATCGTGTTTGCAGACAGTTTTGTATTCTGGGGCTCTCAACTGATGAATCAGCTTGCTCCCTTTGGGACCTGCTACCAATCCCTCTGCTGATTAAATTCTGCTGGTTTTGTGTGCATGAGCTGTAGTAATCTCTGCTCTATTCTTCGTACTAATGGCTGTTCCTAGTGCCGGATCCCACTGATTTGCTTGCGGGAAACAGTTCACTGACGGGCAAAACCATGCCTGATGCTCTTGTGGAAAGCTTCCTGGAGCCTCAGGCTGGCTCTGTGCAGCCTCCCATGGCCTCCAGCAAGCTCAGCCAGGCCGGTGGCTTGGTCATGAACAGGCAAGGCTCGTTTGTGTTGCCGAAAGGCCTGGATCGGGGTGAGCTCAGATGGGGTCTAAGATCAGAGTAACTCTGCTGGGCTCAGCAGGACTACTCCAAGCTGGATGAGATGATGATCTGGTCCAAAATGTGTTAGGCAGCTGGAGGAGGTGCACTCGACCTTGTGTTTCAGTGCTGGAGTTGTCTCAGCAGGAGTGGCTGGGCTGATGTACGATGATACTTTCCGCTGGGCTCCACAGGTCCCATGCAGGGCTTGTCACTGGCTTTGGCAGGTTACAGTCAACTTCTCAGCAGGATCATGTGCAAATGCCCAGTAATTCAAAGCTGATTCATGTAAATAACACCCAACTTTGTGTACCGGTTGGCAACATCTTTTAAATCCATAATGACAGCAGAAGGCAGCTACTGAAACAGTCTCAGGTTGCACACTCATTTGTTTTCATGAACTCACTATTTCCTTTTAACAACGCACACGGTCTGGAAATGAGTTGTGTAATGAGGGAGAATGTGTGAGAAGCTCTCTCCGCAACTCCTGCTTTTCCGTCAAAATAAATCCTGGGAGACCTCGGCTGACGGAAGCCAACACTGGGTTGAGCAGATAAACGCCGGGCAGGCAGAGAGCCCTGCCTGCGAGCACCGGGTGCTGCTGGCGCAGGGGAGGGCTGCTGTAACTGGTGGAGAGGTAATGACCAGCGACAGGAAAGCAGTTCTTGCTGCAGATGTGGTCTGCGCCTCGCGTCTCGCATAGCATGTTTACGGATTTGATAAACAGCAGGCTTGCTTCTGCCCTTCCTTTCTGGAGGCCGGCTGGCTTAGCAAATCTGTTAGGGATGTCCGGCTGTCTATCGTAATTCCTCCCGGCGTCCCCAGGAAGCGGGCAGGTCCCTCTGGCGGGCACCGACTCATCCTCCGTTTGTACTTCAGGTAGGAAGCTTCATTTGCGGTCGGGCCTCCAAATCGGCCGGTAAGAAAATGACATTGCCTAGCAAAAGGGAGGGAGAGAGTGTGGCCGCTTTTTTGGACACTGCGACCTGGAGCGGCTCCGTGGTTGATACGGGCTCTGCCTTTGAAGACTGGAACAGTTTACGCAGTACGTTGCCTGTCCCTGGTGCCTGGTGGGCTGCGCAGCGCTGGGACGCAGTGACCCTGCCATGGTTACGGCAGACTTCCGAAGCGCGGTGACAGTTAAGAGCAATTTGACGTTTTGCTGTTGTCTAATTGCAGGTCCACTTACGGTCTGAGTAAACCTCTGCGTAAGGGCTCTTGCAGCTGTGGCTTTCCCCAGGCTGTTGGCCGCTGCCAGAGAAACCCCGCGCTTGTTTATTGTTGCTCGCAAGGTTTCGAAGGCACTTGAGCGATTACACTTCTGGGGCTGCGTGGGAGGGACGGCCTGTCCCGGCAGCGCCTTGGGATGGGGACGCGGCGGTGTGGCAACGCCGCCGGGCAGCGCTCGCTGCAGCCAGCGACGCCAGCGGTTTGGGGACGGAGCGGGTGGGTGCCCCCGCTCACCCCCCGGCCCAGCCAGGGGCACGAAGGCACCCATCTCCGTCACGGCGTGTCTCGTGCCAGCGGAGGGTTTCTTTACCCCCTCCTGGCTGATCACACAGGCTGGGTGTGTAGGAGGGTGAGAAGGTGCTCCCCGTCCCAGTCTCTGGGGGGCACAGGTAGCCCAGAATGGCTGCCCCGCCCCTAAGGGGGATTTCACACCCAAAATAAGCCCCGTTCCAGCTGTGACTCCCATTGACTTCAGTGGGAAAATACGGGTCTGTGGGTGCTGCTGACAGACCGAGGTGTACTCAGCAATGGGAGGCTTGGCCCCAGTCTTGGAAGGCAGCTGCGCCCCTTAAGTGAAAAGTACTCCAATGCTGGTCGTTACAGCGAGTCCTCATCACCGACCTAAATCCCCTGGTTTGTCAGTTCCTCGGCAGCTAGAGATAAAGCAACAGACGAGTCGGGGGGAAAGGCAGAAATTGTGCAAGTACGTACTACAGAAAAATGACATGTCAAGGGGAAAAAAACCACCCTCCTGGAAAAACAGTGCAAGACGCGGTAGTGTTCTTCTTCCTGGCTTTCCCACAGCCGCTGTGGAAACACAAGGACGTATGGCAGAATAGTAATCAAGTGACTCTCGGTACATTGTGATACCTCTGCTCCTTTCGACAGCCAGAGCAGCTTGCTCAGAATGAGATACTTCCATTAACCTGTAAAAATGGCAAGAGCTTTTGGAAAAAGCTAACGGCATTGCCACTGACAGGTGATTTTTTAATTGATTTACTTGTTTGATTCACAATGGCTGTAATGCATTTTTGAAAGGAGCCAAGTTTAGATAGGGTTAGTGTCAGCCAGGGGCCTGTGGGACGCTTGCTTGTTTCTCTTTGAGATGTTCCAAGGCATAAGCTGACAGCAGCACTCCTGATTTATTCCTATAAAAATCCATCAAATTAAATACACTTTCATTCCCCTTTCTAGCTGTCACTGTGATCAGGAAGTCTCCATGTGACAGAAACCATGACCACATGGCTATGGTGAGGCGCACAAGCCCTGTGAATGTCTGTCTTTATGCTGACTGTGTTTATGTATTTTAGTCCTTCCTCCCACCACGTTTGTCTTAAAAGCTCCTAAGCTTATGAGCTTGTGAGTGGTATCCCCATTTTAGTCTCAATATAATGTCTGGCATATTAGGGCCCTGCTTGCTTGCTCTGAAGAGCGACGGTTACTCCAGCAATGTGTGTCGTCGCCCAGGGAAGGTGCTTAGCACACCGGGTAGGCTGCCAGAGCACGGAGCCTCCTTCAGCCCTGCTGCGGCGAGACTGGGAGGAAGAGGAGAATGAGGTGGGCACCTCCGTGATTCCGCTCTCCGAGCACCACGCTCAGCAGACCTGACAGCAAGGTGTCTTCTGTCTGCTGGGATGAGATCAGGACCCCCCAGTGCCCAATGGGCCGGGCAGGGCTTCAGGCTCTTCATGGATGGAGGCTGTGCACTCCACGTAGTTCAGAAAGCACTGCTCTCTGCTTGGGAGCTTATCTTCTACCTACTCATGTCGGGGAATAAGCAGCATTTTATGGGCTCCAACCCACGGAGGCGAAGTGAAGATGCTGCTGTAAGCCAATGGGAGACAGACGGTGCTATTTCAAGTCCATTTTTGTCAGTACTTTTAAGCTCGTTGGGAAGGGTTTCTTCTCTGCTCACATTCTCCGTGACTGACAGCGCAGGAATTACATGGCACATAGCAGATTCTTTTCACAGAGGGACTTACTTGCTAGCGCAGCTGCTGTCTCCTGCATATTTTGTTTCTCAAAAAATTTAACACCGAAAACATTCATAAAAAGTGGAAAAAAGCCCAAAGCATTTCTGAGGTGCAGGAAGAGCAAACATTAGGCCCATCATCCTTAGGGTCCCTGGCTCTGGAAGCAGCCAGGTTTCCTCCCCACCTGCTGGGAAGGGCAGGGTGGCGGGAGCGTGGCTGGTTGGACCCTTTGGGTGTTAAGCTGAATGTCCGCAGAGTGAAGTTCCCGAATCAGCGGAAACTTTACCGTTTTCTCTTTAACTTTGTAGAGCCTTGCAATGACAAAACTCAATCAAACCATAGTCAGCAGCTGTCTCATGTTTTCCATGTTATTTCTATAATGTGTTACAACAGATTTGCATGTGAAGAAAATATTAGTGCAGCACTGAGCTCTTGCGTGCCATGCGATGACTGAAAGCCAGTGCTGACCTAAGGTTTTCATTACATGTGAAGCTGTTCTAACTCACCAGAGAAATAATGACATCTATGTATGATGTTAAATGTCACTTCAGCTAAGATTGGTCTGCTGTAATTGTTAGAGATTATTTTTGTTTATACCACTAGGTAAATTTGTGCAGTAAATTTGACCTGCTTTCTTCCAATGAAGGCCAGCCAAGCTTTCTAAGAAAGATATGTTAAATATTTAACAGACAGTGAAAACTAAATGTTAACATTTTGAAATCACTGAGTAACTTTGCAGCCTAATCCCTATTCTCAAATGTGAATTTTTGGGGAATGTGGGCTTCCGTGCTTGCTGGGCCACTTGAAATGGCCGTTTTGTGGATTTCATCTTGCTCAGCCTTTTTGGATGTCTCCTTGGGATAAGTCTTCTCCTAAGGTACCTTTCTTCTCTGTTGACTGATGGGATCTTTGAGGAGTAGCCCAGGAGTGTGCTTAAGACAGAAGAATCTGTTTCAAAAGTACTTATGAATGTCTTCTGTAAAATTTATCGGAATTTCATTCTTATTCATATGCATAAAAAGCCTGGACAATGGCTGCAAGCAGTCCAGGAAGCTGCTCCAGTCTGAGATCTACCAGCTTCAAAAGCAAGTGCCTCTGATTTGGCTTTTATATCAGCGTTTAGGGAGCAAAGTGTGTGATTTGCTCTGTAACAGGGATGATCACCCAGCAGTGCCATCCAGCATGAGCTGACGTGGGTACGTTCAGAAGCTCTGGGTCTCCAGCTGCAAGTTTCAATGTGGGTGTATGTGCCACAATTGCACTCAGAATTGGTGGAAAGTGGTGGAAAATGTAGACTGCCGCTTCGTCTTTCCCAGCCACGGTGGGAGTTCACCACCACGGAGCTGCTGTCACGGCTGCGTGCCTGTGGAGATCCTTATTGCCATAGTCGGCCACGGGTCGTGTTGACTGAGTGCTGATATTTTCTCACCGTAGTTTCTCAGAGATGGGCAATATTGGAGTCTGAAGCTGCTGCAAGCTGCTAAGACTCGTATTAGCCTTTTCCCTCTCATGATATTTGTTTCAGTGTTATACATTTCAGCCATGAGAAGAAAGAAGTGAGTTTTTTATCGTGAAGAATGTTCCTTTCATTAATGACATGGAAAAAGAGACAGCCTAGTGGAAGGAATTCAATTCTTCCTTTCAGATCTAAGACTTATTGCTAGCCAAAACACAAGGACTGCTTTTGGAAGGAGAACTAGGGGGTAAAACAACAAGTGCTTAGCTCTTACAACTTCTTCATGTAAGCAGTACAGTGTATTATCTGATCAGCGCTACACAACAGGAACTGCATTAGCATTCAGCACTGTTGCGGTTTTAAGTAATAGTAAGGCATCCCTCGTCTCCCTGGAAGACATATGTGGGCTCCGGAGTGACAGACTGACAGACATTTTAATGAGTTTGATCAAAGCACAGAATCAGATTGTCTCTTCACTCTTTGCTTCACATGTTTGATTTGCGGAGAGGCCATCACCGGCTGTCGCCGTGGTGTGGACCTCGCTTAACTGAGGTGGGTTTTGCCTGGGGTTTCATCCTTGATGTGAAGTCTTGTACTTGGCGTTTTGGAAAACAGGGCTCTTGGATCTTGTGAAGCAGAGGGGGGACTTAGCCTGCAGTCTTCACTGTCACAAAACGCCCTTCAGCCTGAATGCTTGGGGCTGTGCCTGAACAAAGACCAATAATATCAACACCAGGGATAACCAGCACAGCGTCTTGGTGGGATGGCTATGCCGGGGAGCAGGCCCGACCCTTTCCCTCCTTCAGTCTCTGCAGAAGGGGCCGTCAGAAAGGTAGCGCCAGGTGAAAGTTAGCAGAGGGCTCAACAACAGCAGCACCTACCTTCAGCATCACCTCCTCCTCCCCCTTCGCTTCCTGTCCCTTTGCCCTTGCTTGGGCAATTCTGTCTGCAGCAAGATAGAATCAAAGAACCCTCTTCCTTCGCTAAACAATTCGCTCCTTTTGTTAGGGTCAGATAAAGTGCTGATAAAAGCTGTTGTAGCTCTGCTGAAGCCAGCACGAGCATGCTGCAGATTCGGTCCTTGATCGGTTTTTTCGCCTTCCTCCCCCCTGCGTGTATCCAGTTACATCTTGTGGTAAATCCAACATTAAGCTGAATTAATGAAGCAGAGACGCAGTCCCCACGGGGGTTTTGCCCATTGACAGGTACAGTGCTTCAGAGCCTTCGGGGACAGGAGTTTTATGAGCAGAAGGACCTGCAGGGTGGCTTTTTGGAAAGTGCATTTTAGGGTTGGGTGTTTTTTTCTCGTTTCTCACTAAACAATCTCCGACCCCTGCTGCTCGCGAAAGGGGCAGGAGCGGAGCCCGGCCTTCGGCTCACTGCTGAGCCTTGCTCATTGCAGCCGTACTTCGACGAGGCGTTTTGGAGAGGCGTAGGAATAGCTTTTATCCCATTGAGCTAAATGCGTTCAAAACCTTTTCGTTAAATGGGTCTTAAATACAGTGGTCGAGGGAGCCTGTGCGTACACCTCAAAAGAGGGAAGACCGGGGCGCCGAGAAGGGCCGGGGGTGAGGGGGAGGTGAGCGGGCCCCTTCTCACCATGTGGACCCCAGGAATTGCTCTCCCGCCAGCCACAAGCCCCATTAGATACCCAGGGGCGTCCTCCCACTGCAAGCAAGGTACAGAGCAGTCGGGGGAGAATTAGCAACGTGTCCAAATGTAATATGGTTGCTATTATGGGTAATACGTATTTAACACACTGCAGGGACCATTCAAGCCTGCATCTGTAGGAAGGGGAAAAAGTCAGGATTGCTTTTTTGGCAGACTGCAGATCAGAGAGTCCAATCTGCAATCTCTCTTGGTATGTTTTATGTGGGTGGGTTTTGTGAAGTTGCAGGCAAAGCTATTGTACCCCTAGGCTACTCACATTAAATGTTTCTCCAATTTTAGCAACATTCTTTCCAGGCTCAGCTACATTTGTTTTTATCTTCTCTATGGCAATTGATGATCTGAGTCTAAAATGTATAACTCCACAGGATCTCCTGTTATATATTTCTTCCACAGCTGTAGCTGAATCAGGACAGTATAATCCAATGACATGTCGTAATGCCTTGATGCTTTCTTTAACACATTCCAGATTAAAGGAGTCAGCAAAGTTTACATATCCAGAGTAATAAATTTAAACAATAAGAACGACAAATCCCGAATCATGATTGTATCTTGAAAGTGTTGGGGTTTTTCTTATTCCTCCTGTCTTCTCTGGTCTGGCTGATGTTTGTTTGTCGGAAACTCAGCAGGACAGATAAAAGATGATGAGACAAACAACTTAATCCCTTAATAATGTCAAATGGAAAATCCAACAACAGATTGGCAAGGAACTCAAATAACAACTGCAAAGTGGCCCGTAGTGAGGACTACAGACTTGGTTTAAAAGGCTGAGCTTGGGATATAATTAGAGATGGACCTGAATCAGTGCCCACAGGTTCAGATGTTTCTTTGAACTCTGAAATGGAGCCCAATACCTTTTTTTTAACCATGCCTGCACAGTGTCACCTTAGCTCCATTGAAGCCAGTTCAGCATCGCCTCGTACCTCGTGTTGCCCTCGGTACCCACACAAAGCGGCCGTGGAAGGCCCCAGGGTGGTATTTCCACCTCTGGGTGCTGCTGCAGATGGGAGCGTGGGATAGCAGCGGGTAGATGCCTGGCATGGCAGCGTGAGGAGGAGGAGAGCTGGGCACCACTTGCCAGCACTGCGCCAGTCCCCGAGTCCCACCAGCTCATCCTGCTTTTGCCGGGGCCTGGCACACAGCTGCACCCCCGCGCAGCAGCCCCCGTTCCTGCTGCTTAGGGCAGTCTCGGGCTGCCATTAATAGATACGCCTTGAAAGCAAGGCATGTGGTCACAGAAGTAGGAGGCACTCAGAAATGCAATTGCCAAACAGCTTTGGAAAGAGCGTGTTAATTATTATCTCCTCGGAGCTGTATTTACTTAGAGCTGACAGCCCTTCACCCTGGGGTTTCGTGGTGGGAATGTCTTACTAGGGTGGAGACTGGGGCGTTCAGAAAGGAAACAAAGCAAAGACATTTTAGAACTGTGTCTTATCTCCATCCACCTGAATTACTGCTGCTTTTTAAAAGAATATGTGAAACCCATTGTTTGAAAAATCCCTGACAAGAGTGCTCTCCCAGCTCCATTGTTTTAACGTTCTCCTAGGAATTTGTATATAAAATGTTCCCAATCCAGTTTGTCTGTCTCCGCTGGACAAATACTGCGTTTCCCTTCCATACTTTTAGCAGAGTGGGAACTAACCTTGATCTTTTTGCAAAGCCGACAGAATTACCTCATTGGGTGTCACATTGCCACCTTCACACACAAACAGCGTGTGTCACAGTTTTTGAGTAAGATTACCACCACTGAAAAAAAGCCTGCATAAAGCTCAACGCGTTCAAGATGAGCTCTTGGAAAAGCAGCTCTGACCTGAACCAGACCTTCTTTCGGAGGAGGGAGCAACTAATGTTGTCCAGCTCTCGCAGAAGCTCCCTTGGACAGCAGGTTAAAGGAAAAGGTCTGAAGCCAGGGATACAGCTCAGTTCCTCTGCCGTTAGCAGCCTCTCATCTATGTCTCATCTCGAGGAGAAAAGACTTGGACTCTATCCTCAGGTCTTTCTTTTCTCCTGTTACCCTTTCTTGCTGGAATGGCTTTTTCGAGCCACGGAAGGCAGTGTGGGAGTCCAGGTGGTTGGAAGTGACCGTAAAGTTGACCAGGTGCTGGGCCAGTCGTGAGAGGGAAACGCAGAGGTAGCACGATGACGCCTTGTCTGTTCTTGTCTGCCCCTGTATTGTACAGCATGACTCCAGCTCTGGTATTTGGTCTTTGAGCTTTTGGGCAGCTTAAAGGCAGTTCCAGATCCCAGGTTTGTGCTTGTGGATGGGAACCCTTCCCGGAAGGCAGAAAGCTTGGAGGAGCTGGTTTAATATAGGCTGATCTCATGCTTGAGCATACGCAGAAGTTGACCTTTCAGCACTGAAATAAGAAGTGATGGGAAGAGAATAAATCACAGCCTTGAAAGAAAAGCCAAGTAGCCTAGACTTGCACCTCAGGAGCAGGAGTCAAGATGGGGGGAGGCTGAGGGCACTGCAGATAGACTAAATGACATATTCGAAAAGTGCTCTTTCGGCATTGGGTTTGGTGGATCTTTGCAGAGCAAGCCTGTGGAGAAAAGGCTATTGAGATGTGAAATTGAGATATGAGGTGATGAGCCCCAGAGGTGAGTTCGAGTTGGGTGGGTAGGTTGCAAAGACTCTGTTAGGAATGTTGTCCTGAAAAAATCTGCAAGACTTACAGATAGGTTGGATGTGAGGACTGAGAGAAAGATCCAAGTTGTTTTCCACTTGCTATAAGTTTCAGGGTAGGAGCAAAACACTCACAAATGAGAGCGGTAACATTTACACTCGCATTGCAAAGGCATAAATTGTTCTACGAATTGCCAGGCTGTGAAGAATCAAGCCTCTGTACTGCATTGCAAGCCTCGGAGCCATCATGTTTCCACCAAAGCCAAGATTTCTCTAAGCTTGATAGGAGGCAGCTCCGAGCCCCTGTGGCTCACCCCTTTAACCTTCAGGGGCCTAGCATTGAATGCAAGATTTTTCCAAGAGAACAAAACTTGAAGCACTCCCCTACTATCCGGAAGCCACAGGCTGATGAGGAACTCCCTCTGTGTGGTGGCTTCTGTCAGAGCCCGACTCCCCGCTTGGTCTCGGGAGAGGGTGGCTCAGGGGTTTTTCAGGGTAGCCACAGCGGAGGGCTGGGCTGCTCTGTGCCACAGAGCCCACTGCTGCCCAGAGAGATGCTGGGGTTTGCCCTCCTCGCCTGCTCTTCCTCTGGACCATCTGTGCTGTGTCCCCAAGGCAGTCAGACCCCAAGCCCCATCCAGCCAAACCCTGGCAAGACAGAAGATTGTAGGAGCTGGCGGGAGTTGGAAGAACGGTTTTTTGGCAGAGAGTAAATTTTCCAGCAAATGTCAAGGGGGAGGGGGAGTCAAAATGATTCACAAATTCAAAAACATTTTCTGAATAGTTCTAGTCTAGAAAAAAATACAGAGGTGGGGGAAGAGGGAGGGATGTTAAAAATAGCGATGCGTGTCATTCTGACACTTTCAGAATGAACTGTTTCATTTTGGGAATGGTTTGTTTATGTTTTGCAAGCATTTGAAATGTAGATTTGATTCAAAATGGCATTTTTCACTTAGCAGTTGACCTCACTGCTAAAACACATTGAAAGAAGGAAAGAGAAAAGGTTTTTTAGAACTTACATAACCCGAAAAGAAACACCTCTTTTTGCTTTGGCTCCAGATGAGACCTTTCAGAGTTTTCCTTCCACAGCCCCATGATTTCAGCTGTGTTCAGCCTGACCTGCACATCTCCTCTCCCCAGTTTTTTTGGCTGAGCTCTCATGTAAAAAAAAATCCATGCTTTTTCCAGCTCCCGTGCTGGCCAACCTTTAAGTCTAATGCCATGGAGCAAGTACTTTAGTTTAATCTGAGGTCAACCACACTTTGCCGTGATTCAAACTGAAACCTGTGGTATCAAATGAATAAGAGCTGTAGGTTTTGTAGATAACTGGCAGCTTCTCCGGAAGATGCAGTGTCGAACCTCATTTAGAAAAATAACCCAAACTCCTGGGGCCCTGAAATCTGATCTAGAAATCTTCAGAGAAGCGGGAGTTTGCAGACAGCTGAATGGCAGACTTTCACTCCCCCGACGCTCACACTGGGCTCATTCAACTGATTCATTAAAGGGAAACGAGCAAACAGCTAGTAATTACTTTGCTGTAGCCAAAACGTGCCGCAGCGTTTCCCCGAATGGAGGGGAAGGAAAACGCACGTTTGCTGTACGATGATGCGTCGCCGAGTTTACTGTTCCCCGCTGTCTTTTCTGCCTTGTTGGGACATGCTGTGCCGTTTCTGCAGCCGAAGCCTGCCCCTGGGTGTCTGGAGCGGAGCTGCCTTTGCTGAGATTTACCTGGCCTGTCTGCTGAGCCCCTTCCCTCTGTGCCTTGGGAGGGTTCTGGGCACAAAAGGAGGAGGAAGAAGATGCGGTGTGGGATGGCAAACTTTTTAGCAGTAGCTGCTCTTGGGCAGGGGCTGCAGGAGAGACCTTTGCCATTCGTGGCAAGATCCTGGGTTTCACCTGCAATAGGAAGGTTTGTAAGCATTTTTCTGGCCCATTGTATGGGACGAGGAATTGAGGACAATGTGTGTGTACCAGGTCTGCAGCAATTTTGACTGTGCATTTAGTGTTAAAACACTGCCAGCCCAAGCTCTCCCCAAAACAATGAGGATTGCCTTAAAAACCACCACATGTTTTGGGGTTTTTTTTTTGGAAGTGCTGGGTTTGTTCAATTGTTTTCCTAGTTTCTATGCCTTTAACTTGCATTCGGGACAATTTTTCAGTCTTCTCTGCAAAACAGAAGGCTAGAAGTGTACTTTCTTTTTAAAAATGAAAGCTCGGAGTCTCAGCTGCCTGACTGCAAGAGCTGGGGACTGTGAGAACAAGGCAGGACTCGTGCAGAAACTGCAAGAGCGGGCAAACGGACTATTGAAATAGCTGCTCCTCTCGGTCGAGAAATGGGCTGAATGGAAAGAAAGGCCAGAAGGGCCGTGCGTGTAAGCTGATTCGGCTTTCCTGTAACAGAGAACCCCAGCTCTCCCTCCCCGCCCCAGCCGAAACAAAAAGCCCGTGCACAACTAGAGCGAAATCTGCGTTCCTGTTCGTATGGGTGTCATGAGGCTTGGGGTGGCAGGCGGCGTTCAGCTCTCGCATCTCCGCCGAAATTCAGACTCATCTCCCAGGCGAAATCTGGAGGCGGGGTTACATACAGAGCTGCGAGCGGTCGCTGGAGAGCGAGGGCCGTGCAGACTGCACGCGGAGGCTCACACCGCTTCGCTGTCGATTGCTGGCGTAAAACGCAGTTTGGAAACTGATCCCTTTCTCTGCACATAAAGGTGATTCAGAGATCTTTGACACAAGCAGCAGCCAGGAGGTGGGAAAACAGCTCTGACTACATTAAAGTGCTGCTGGCCAGCCAGCACTTCAGTGCGGGTTGTAAGATTTTAGCAAAAATCTTCACTTTCCAGCTAAACAATTGCCATTTGGGCAACGATCTGTTGAAGGTTGTACACGGTTTTTGGCAAGTAATCGTAGGCTCTGACAGCGCTCGGAAGATCCCAAGCAGGGTTGTTGAACCGTCCAAAACTCCCTTGTCATCGAATGGTGCAGAGGTGCTGTGTGACACCAGATGTTCTCTAGTGACACTAAGGGTATCTGGATTTCATTTTACTCTCATGGGATATGCTGGCACGTTCTCCAGTTTGCTTCTGGAATTAAGATACTGCAGTGCTCAGTTTTCTCCTTTCCAGCTAATAGGTATGTGCCTTTTCTCCCCCGAGTAGAAGGAGATGCGGGTGTTCTTCCTCTGAGCGTGTCCTTAGAGCTGTTACAAATTTAAAGGGAGTAGAGCCCAAAGCAAAGGCACAGACACTGGGTGTATCCGTGGGCTGCGCACTTTTCTCAGATGCTCCAGCTGTGGGGTTAACTTCAGTGAAATCCCACCAGGAGAGCAGTTCAGAAGATTGTATACAGTGTGCAGATGGTCTGCTGGAGAGCAGCTGCCTTTGGAAAACTGGCTAAAACTACTGTTGGAGTAACAAACAGAATTAGAATATTTCCAGGGTATGAAATTAAGGGAGGAAAACAGCTTTACTGGCTATTGTCAGAAAACAGAGGCTTGCATAACAGCAACATTTTACGTATACTGTGCAATGAAGTTGCTTGCTTGGGAATTAAATTGCAAGTCAGTTTAGACAGCGTGGCCAGCTGTAACATAACACACGTTACAACACACATACTGAATGTTATTACTTGGTGTCAGTGTTTACTGAATGGAGTGGGGATTTGAGAGAGAAGCTTTGGCCCGGGAAACACTAACAATGTGATGGCACTTACCATCTCCAAAGCAGAACGGCTAGCATTAGAATTTTTGGGAATAAATTCTCCAAAGATAAAATACTTTGGAAAATACCTGCTAATCGCTTTAAACCCCTAAAACGTGTTAATTTTCGTACTGGGTAATGAAAAGCCCCAGATTTCACCACTAATCTCGAAAATATCCTGTGGTTTTTGGAAGAGCAAGGGAGACTCCAGGTGTAGGTTCAGTGGCTGACTCTGCAGCGGCAGCTCCAGCTGATCTCACTGGAGAGTGTTTATTTGCTGCTGTCTGCTGGTCCCTTGCTGTCTTCTTTTGCTACTGCAGGAACCAGGGCCAGCAAACAGAGCTCGCGGGCTCCTTGAAGTACGCTTCCCTCTCATTTTTATGGGGAGGAATCGACGCTCTAGAACGTCGCATGATTTCAGTTGCAAGACTGGGGGGAGGTCGGGCCAAATCGACTCTGCCGTAGCTCCCTTGAGTCTGGTGGGCTTGCACGAGGGATGAATCTGATCCGGAGTAAGAATAACACGAGCTGCAGATGGGCTGGGTTAATGCATTGTTTGTATAAATGGCTAGACCGTGGAGAGCTGCCCACGTTGTGAAATCCCCCCACAGCAGGCTCCGTCAGGGAGCCTTTGGAAAGCACGGCCCAGGCAGAGCAGCAACAAGATGTGGCATGAAGACCGAGTTTCCCCTCTGTTCCTACAACCAGTCTCTTGTGCTCGGAGCCAAGGACCGCGTTGACAGCGGTGCACGGGCTCAGCTCACCAGCTGTGCTGAACCAGCATCTCGGGGGGCAGGACAGGTCAGATTGCCGTGCCCTCCGATGGCAGTAAAGTTATAAATACCTTTTTGGAACAAAAATAGGAACCATCCACCAGAGCTATTTCTGATGACCTCAAAATGAAGTTAGAATTGGGTTTTTTTTCTCTGTTTCTTCTTAGCGAGGCTGCCGAGCTCTCCAGCAGAACAGGAAGTAGGCTGAGGAGCCGTCTGAGTAACCAGAGGCGTCAGATCGATGGAAAAAAGGGTTTGAGTACATTTTGTGAAAGCGCAGCCAACAATTTTGAAGTTACTGCAGTTTCTCTTCCTAGATCAGGGCTGTTGTTCACGTCTACCCCTGCTGTGTCTGTCAGCAAACAGAGCGTTTCTTTTTGATGCTGTGCGTGATGTGCACCCGAGGGTGAAGCAGAAAGCTTTCCCTTGGTGTCCTTGGATCAGATTCCAGTTGAGTTAATCTCTCGACATGATCAGGATCCTACATGATTTTGAAATGCCTACCATGCCATTTAGGAGAGAAAATAAGCTTGCTTTTATTAGGAGTTGGGCCTGGGGAAGCCGGGGTAGGTGAGGAGGGAGGGAGGGGGTGAGAGACATCATTTTGCTGTCAAGGAAGAAGATGCACGATTCTCAATCTCAGAATTGAGGCTGGTCCTACATTTTAGTGGCACTTGCACCTTCTTTCATGTCTTGCAAGCTCATCTGAGACTTGAATGCATGCCAAATTAACCTTTCAAGGGAAGTGGAGCTGGGTTGAAAATATCTCCAGCACAGGTCATTCAAAGGAACTGCAAATTTTAAAAAAGCTTGTGAAGTGCCTCTAAGAATCTACCTGTCTTTTCCTGTTTTCTTTTACTCCTTTTTCTCTTTCCTTCCCTTAGTCCCACATTTTGCCCTTCTGCCGTCTCGTCATGTCACCGTTTCCTTTTTTCCCGCTAGCTGTTCTCATAGGGGCATGCAGAGGGTTCTCGATCCCGTCACATGCTCCAGCTGGAAATGGAGCACGACTGCTTTCTGACTGCCTTCTCTCCAGCGTTTTGTCAAGTTCAGCTGCAGACGCTCCCCAGCTTTTTGCTGACTGTCTTTTCGGCTGTCCTCCGCTTGCGACACTCGCATTGCGGCCGGGCAAAGGGCGGTTCGAGCTGCGACGTGGAGGTGATGCCGTGAGTGCGGGGAGAGCAAGGGGCGAGCGCGACGGGGAGGCTGTGGGGAGCGGCGTGGGAGAGCGGGGCCAGGAGCAAGAGATAAGACGGACAGGAAGGGAGCGAAGGGAAAAGGCAGGTGGAAAAGGGAAATGGCTGCCGAGGCCAGGAAGGCTGAGGAGAATGCAAGGGAAGCTGCGAAGCCACCTGGGAATCTGCTTTAGCCACGTGTGGATCGCCCGCATCCTTGCGGCTTCCCCCTCGGCGCAGAGTGAGCCGGCGCCCGGAGGAGGCCGGGCAGAGCTGGGATGGCGGCGTGTGGCTGCGTGGGGTGAGCCTGCGTGGGCGCGGGGACCGGGGCAGTGGGGAGTGAGTGGGTGCCCAGGTGGGGAGCAGGCAGAGCTGGGTCCCCGCGGGTCCAGGGGCGGAGGGGGACGGAGCCGTGGTGGCGTTAGGCGGTGGGCGCCGGCGGGGAGAAACCGGGTGCAAAAGCAGATCAGGGGATGGAAAAGGAGGAAACTGAAGGGAAAACTCATGTGAAAAGTTGCAGGTAGCAGAAAAAAGCATCGTGGGAGGCTGGCATGGGAAGGGAGCAGAGCTTGGAGAAGAAGATTTTAAAAGCGCTTAATGATGTCTGGGGTGGGATTTGTGGCAAATGGCTAGGTCTGAGCCAGCCTGCCTTTGGGGGGAGAAACGGGCCCCTGCCGAGCACAGCCTGTGTGACCTGCCCACACAGCATGAGAGGAGCCGTGGCTGCGCAGCCCCGCGACTGTGAAAGGAGTTAACTAGCACAGATGCAGTCATCTACACCCAACATGCCTAAAAATAGGTGAGGTGAATTGCAGTCCCGAGCACAAAATGTTACAGTAAATGAACACAAACAATCTCGTGTTGTCTAGCTGGGTGCCTTCATGCCTCCTCCGTGCTTGTGCGTGCTGGAGGTGTGCGCCCAGGTGCAGATCTTGTGCACATCAGGTGCACATGTGAACACCAGCACCTACTTTGTTGGGACTTTCCTGTCTCATATTTTCTATGCAAAAGTCCTCTGCACCTCAGACCCTGAAAAATTGGGCCATGATGCTGGAGTGGGCTGTAGTTCCTCTGATGTCTGCAGTTTGTAGCGTAAATCATTCCTAGGAGTCTCAAGGAAGAGCAGGGAGATGCGCTGCTGTTTAGGGGGGAGGGTGGCTGTTGACCCCATCCTGCTCCGCTTTGCTACGGAAGGGGCTGCAGGGTTAATCCAGACCCTCACCTGGTTTTAGCTCAGCTCTGCAGGCTGCCTTTGCCAGCACAGGGCTCCTGGCTGCCTCTGCCAGAGGTGTGGGGGTTACCTTGCTTTAACTCATGCCAGGAGGTGCCAGCAGGACAGGGAAGAAAGGTGCCCAGTCCCCAACGGTGCCCTTTGCCTCGTGCCGCCTCACCAGCTGTCCTTGAAGGAGAGATAATTTCTCTCCCCTGGTGAGAGAACCGGTTAGGAAACAAAAACACCACATCTCTGCAGGGACACCTGTGGGACATGCCAAGAGAAACCCAGGCACACGCGGTTGTTTCATGGGATCCCTCACATGTGGAGTGGGCTGGCATGGATGGTCTGAGCAGGGCGTGGATCTGGAGCCTGTCTGCATTGGAGGTGTCCTCTGGCTGCCCCACCAGCTCCCTGCAGCCCTGCTCTCCTTTCCTGCCCCAGTCCCTGGGCTCGTCCCGATCTCCAAAATTAGGTCTGCATGTCCCTCGCCTCATCTTTAAAACTCTCTGTGCAATTAATGTGCACAGGCATGTCCTTGGCCAAAAATGCCCCCAAAGGATGGGCGAAGGGAGGATGTGCACAGTTTGACTTGTGGTTGTTGGTAGGAGAAGCTGTGAATGCTTCTCTCTGCACCGAGAAGTGGCAGGTTGCTCATGGAGGTCGTGAGTCCCTGGTGCTACCTGAGCTTGTGTAACAGTCTCCACTGAGGAAGAGAACAGGGTTTTAATCTAGTGGGGGTGACAGTGGGCCAACGCTGTTAGTGCTTGGGTCTGATAGCTGGGATGGAACTCCTCTTTCACTGAGGCCCCTACTGCGGGCTGCGCATTCTCGTGCTGCGCATTTCCTCTGCCTGCAAAAGCACTTAGAAAAGCTTGGATCCCCAAGTCACAGATTCTCAGTATTTATGCTCCCTGGATGATTTTCCAGGGAAGCTCTTAATCTTGCAAGTCAAGAGAAGACCTGTATTTGTCAGGACTAATACTAGCAAGGTGCGGAGTTCATTCTCAGGCAGTGGGTGGGTTGGAAAGCTTGATTTTTGTGCAATTAATTTTGTAAGAGCTCCCTTCTGCCATCGCTGTGCTTTCGTTTATTTCTGTGTCCTGGGGTCTCTGAAGACAAGGGTTTTTAAGGGCCAAAGGCCGTCTTGAGAACAGTTGCTGGAGCAGCAGAGAGGCAGCTGTCCCCGGGTTTCCACATTCATGTTAGCTGTTGAAACATGTGGTCTTGCAAGAGCTGTAGAGGATCACCCCACTAAGGTCATTTCTACCTTCTCAGAGCAGATTAGCAGAAACCCAATAAGCCAGTCCGTGATTACTGTAATAGTGTCCAGATTATTTTGTTTAGAAGCCCATGTGAAACATTACTTCACGCTTTCCTCTGTCAGCCCTCAGGCTGAAAGTGGAAAGGTCCTGGTGGTGAAGACTGAGGTAGGAGATAAACAGAGTTTATACGTGGGATTATTTAGCCTGAAAACTAATGGGTTTGAAGTGAAATATTTAAGATTGTTGCGAAAACTCTGCTATTCCTTCCTTTCTACTTACCCTGTCTGGTAAGAAGACACACAGTTTGCGTGATGAAATTGCAAGGATGTGCACACAGACTTGGAGAAGCAAGGAGTTGTTGGCTCTGCGCAGAGACACCCTGAGGAGCTCCCGCGTGCGGGGTGCTCTGAGCCCACCCGCGCCAAGGAGGGGGCAGGGGGAGCGCCCGAGCCGCTCGCTCACAGCTCTGCAGGGTGAGATACGCAGCCACATGTGAGATTTCGGCAGCGGCCATAAGCTGGTCATGTGGAGGGAACAAGATGGGGTTTCTGTGCTGCGTGGGCGGCATTGCACAACGGCCTCCATGGCTGATGGGCCGGGGCTGTCTTCGCGCTGCGGCCCCTCTCTGTGCCCTGGTGATGGGGAGGGGGCTGCCGAGGCACCGTGCAGCCATGGCAAAGGCCCGCAGCCTGCTCTGCGGTGATGAAAGGCTCTAGCCCGAGCGAGAAGGCAGCTCCTCTGCTGCTTCATCTTCCTGTGAAACAGGGCCACGGCTGAGAGCAAGTGCGCCAAATGGCGTTTGCTCCAATCTGGGCCATGCAGGCTGTGCTGTTCTTGCAGCTGAGCCTCCAAACGAGCACATTTACCCAGTTTTCTATTAAATACAGCACCTGAGAAAGTGAAAGCCTTAGGTTTTGTAACTCGTTAGACCTAACATCACAAATGGTGCATTACCAGGCTGGCACTAGCCCCATGGCAGTGTCAGGCGCCACAGGAACGGGACCCAAAAGGGTGTGTTTTCTCCCCAGAGTTGGTGTGAGCTCCAGCGTGTGCGTCTCTGAGCATCCCGCTCCGCTGGGCTCGGGGGGCACAGTCTTCCTCTGGCATGAAGTCCCCGAGCTGCCTTAGCTTCAGCCCAGCTCTCATGTTTACACCAGCTGAGGATCTGGCCACCATCGCAAACGGTTACAAAAATAACACGCGGCTTGAGCTGTGTTAGAAAGCCCCACCCTTTTCCTGCAGTTTTAGTTAGAGGGGCCATGCTGCTTGTGATACTTTCTTGTAGCAGAAAATGAAGAGAAACGCGGAAAACCAAGGTAATAGGGTATTTGCCTTAGGGTATGCAGCTGGGCTTTTTGTCTGGGGAGGGGGAGAAGGTACACTATCTTCAGCAGGTGCTTTTAGATCACATTTTTTTAAGGAAGGAGGAGTGGAGTAGACCCAGATATTTTTTATATTGCCTTAATTGTGGTTTTATCTAAGGAGGAGTTTACTTGGAAAAGATTATGTGTGCACTGTCTGAATATTGCCTCACTCCTGGATGGCATATTCAAATCAAAATAGTTCTGTATGCATATGGCAGCTGACTAACCGGTAGCCTGATGTTTTGGCAGGACTGATGTTCATACACCCTCCTGGCCCAGGTGTGCTCTTCTGCGTCCAGAGGCTGTCATTGAATAGCTCAGCTTCCAAAGAGCGAGCTCAGCACAGCTGGACTGACACGGTGAGGCTGGGTGGTGGATCGTACGGGTGAGCGAGAAGAGCCGTGGGAATCGTGTGGACCCTGCGTGGGTAGCCATGTGGCAGCCATGCTCAGTGCCGTCTCGGTCTGAGAGATCTGAGGACCCCTGGCAGAAGCAGCGCAGTGTGACAGCTCAGGTGAGCATCCTGGTTGGAAGTTCACGTTGGCTGTTTGTCTGTCCACTACTCTTAGATTTGTTTGAATTTAGGGCCACAAAAATGGAACACCTTTCCTATGAGGAACGACTAAGAGAATTGGGGCTGTTGAGCCTGGAGAGGAGAAGCCTCCAGGGAGACCTTACAAGAGCCTTTCATTACTGAAAGGGGGCCTCCAGAAAGCTGGAAAGGGTCTTTTTACAAGGGCCTGTAGTGGTAGGACAAGGACTAATGTCTTTAAACTAAAAGAGGGTAGATTTAGGTTAGACATAAGAAATAAATTCTTTAGTATGAGGGTGGTGAGGCGCTGGCACAGGCTGCCCAGAGAAGCTGTGGCTGCCCCCTCCCTGGAAGTGTTCAAGGCCAGGTTGGATGGGGCTCTGAGCACCCTGGTCTAGTGGAAGGTGTCCCTACCCATGGCAGGGGGGTTGGAACTAGGTGATATATAAGGTCTCTTCTGACGCAAACTATTCTATGAATTTTTTAATGCATCTGTTTCTCCTCTCGAGCTTATGTACTTGTTCCAGTTACATCAAACACTGCTACGGCAAAGCCTTTAAAGGTGTGTTTAGGACGATAGGGTTCCCCAGGTTTCTGCATACTACGTGGGCATAATTCAGAGACTGAGTAGCACTGGTCCTGGGCCCTCAGATGGTTTGTGCGTGGCTACGTATTGCCCCCTTAGCCCAGGGACTTGAATGCTACTCTGTGTAAGGAGTGAAAGCGTGCTGGAGCTTCGCCAACTGACCCAGAGATTGCTATGAAGTCTTTAAACAAAGCTGAACCTGGCCGCCGGGGAAGTCTCAGGGCTGGAAGAAGAATGTTGTATGGGACAGGTCTAAGGAACATCAGCAGGGCTTTCAGGCAGTAGTTAGTCCATCAGATGCCCTTGCATGGGAGCTGTGCAGATGAGGTGCTGGAGCTGTGCCCCAGCTTCCAAACCACAAGCCTGTGTGCTTGATGTGGCTGACCTGGACAAAGCAGTATTTGCAGGTACAACTGGGTGATGGGTATGCACTGGTGCAGGAGACATTTTGAAGGATGAACCTGATGCACTGGCACCAGAACTGGGAGCTGATGGGCTGGAGGTAGCAGGTGGCACAGTCTGCTTGCAGCCCCAAGGAGTCTTGGGGACCGACACGCGTCGTTATTTACCAGGGGAAGGGTTTACAGGGGCTGCACCACCTGCTTTCTGAGAGCCGTGCGTTTGCTGTTGTTCCTTACCATCCCTCTCTTGATTTGGGTTGTCCCCACAGCCCTGCTGGATGCTGCTACAGGTTGCGCGCCACTGGGCTGCACGGCCCCGTGGGAAGGGGTGCGCTGCCCACCCTCGGCCTCTCCTCTGCCGGAGTTCAGGCAAGCGGTTGTCTTCTGTTTCCTCGGTCCAGAAAAACGTGTTCCTCCCAGGTGGGCTCTCTGACCCTGCCGGCTGACAGCCTCGGTGTTTCTGTCTGTGCCAGGGCTTCCACAGAAACTCTCCACTCCTCCTGCACTGGGATTTTCTCCTCCATCAGAGGAGCATTTCAGCATCCCCTCAGGCTCCTCTGCCCGCACGCAGCCGGCACAGGGCAACAGAGGTTGTCTCCGGCACCTGGCTGTTTGCTGCTGGGTTAGGCAGCCACAGGCTCTGCTCTGCGGAAAAGCAGCTTTTCTAATCTTGCAGGAGCTTCATCTCCTTCAGTCAAGAGTCCATACAGCTCCTTGCAATGATTGGCTCTATGAATGGCAACGATCTGTAATTTGGCTAGTGCTGGGTCTCCTCTTTCAAGGATCACCTCCCAGAGTAACTGCTGAAGGAGGAGACAGGTGAAATCGGCTGTAAAAGCAGATGTTCCAGGGGTGTGTGACCGCAGAGACGTACACTGCGTCGCGCTGAGGGGAGTCCTTAGCCTCTCATGCAAGAAGAGAGAGGCAGTGTGTTTCCTTCTTCTGGTGGCCGCTTGCCAAGGCGAGCTGGTTAGCACCAATAAACACGTCTCTCTGCAATCCTCAGACTGGGGTGTACGGGTTTCCTCATCGGATTCGCCTTTCTCTCGCAGCCTGAGGTGCAGTAACGTGCGGGTGGGAGAGCCCTTGCGAGGTTAATTGTACGTGACTTGAGGAGGACCGGGAGCTGGAGCCGGAGCACACGCAGCCAGGCACACACGGACACAACGCGCAGAAACCTCGCGTCCGGTTGTGGAAGATGAGCGCTGTTTCTCGGCGTGGTGCTGCTCTCGCCACGCAGCTGCCCAGCGTTCTGTGGCCGCGGCGGCTGGCAGGAGTAGCTCCCCAACACACATGGTGCAGGTGTGCCGCGGCGCACGGGGAGCACAGCTGCACGCGCAGTGGCCACTGTCGTCGCCAGCGCTTGGACCGTCAGAGCCAAAGGTGTGAGCTTTTTGTCTTGGGGTGAAGGACGTGGTTTGAGAAGGGATTTGCAGGGAGCCCATGTCCTTCAGGATTTGGTCCAGTATGAGAGTTGCTTTTGGTTTTACTTTCACAGGAATTACAAGCATCCCTAGTTGCTCTAACAGTTGAGGTCAGAATAGAAACAAGCTGTTTATGGGGTGGGGGGAGTGAGAAAGAGCTGGTGAATCTTTAAACCCGCAGCACCTCTGTGGCTCTCACCAGCAAAACCTGACACCAAAAGCCTGCTCATTAAGATGTCTAAGTCGTGGGCCAGCCTCACAGGGGCATGGGGCATTCGTTACAAACCCCGGAGCTAGGCAGCGTGTCCTGTGTCGTCACTGCGTTTCAGAGCCGTACCCAGTTCTGCTCAACGCCTCGCTGCAGCCCGGGGGAGGCTACCATGCTGGGTGCACGGGGATGCTCCGGTGCAGGGACCCAGCCGGGGCAGCTCTGGCTGTTAGGTTGGGGGCTACGGTGCCTCCATTAGTAGGGGACATCCTGCACCATAAGCATCTGCCCTCCAGTTTCTCTGTTACCAGTAAGAACTCCCTATCTAGGCTTGCTGAATTCTTTGTTCCCATGATGAGTTTACAACCTGGTGAGATCTTGTTTTCACGGAGGGGCTGGTAGGAGCAGTCAGATGTCTGCAAGTGTGCTGCGGCACGGAAGGCAGCCTGGGATGGGAAGAGCTTCATCCCTTGGGGGAAGCTCGGTGCCAGACCCGCAGCTTGCGGCAGGTCTGCATCTGCTTTGCCATTTGCACCGTTCCTGCAGCAGCTCCAGGAGCAGAGTCGCGGCAGCCTGGCTGTGACCTTCAGGCCCCCACGCCTAGCCCCAGGGAAGCCTCGGGGACAGCCCCGCGCCCTGCCTGGTGGCCGGTGGGGACAGGAGCAGACAGGCGCAGGGGTCCCGCAGCAGCCGCTCTGGGGATGGGGCTCTGCTAAGATGAGCCGCAACGTGAAGCTGGTCTGGCCCGGCTTCACCAGCTGCGCTGTGGCCAGAAGGGACGGGCACACCACCCTCCCAGCGCCCCTGCCCCATCCCTGATGCCGAGGAGAGGGAAACTGCCCCAGGGGCCAGCGGGTCGGTTCTTGGCTGTTCAATGTGTTTGCTGCTGCCAGGGAGCTAGCATTGCTTCCCTGGATTTGGATTTTTTCCTGAGCGTTGTGCTCGTCCTGACTGTCCTCTTCCCTTCTCTAATTTTCCTTAATTACTCTCATTGCCCTCTCTCCCTGTCAACTCAATGCCATTAAATCCAGGCACCAAATCCAGAGGGATGCTGGCAGTGCTGATTTCCTGGGCAGGCTCCTGAGGGCTCTGCCAACCCCCTTGTGAAACTTCTGTCCTTTGGTAGAAGCAATCTGGCCACTTTTGTCAATCGCTTCTGCCTGCAGCCACTGGAGATGGCTTGTGTCTCTCAGGATTCGGGCAGTTTCTTTGCCTCTGAAATGCAGATTTGATTAGACATTGCGCGTTTCTACTAGAAGGTCTCGGTGGGAATAGATCATCTTTTCGTCTTTTTTTGTTGTACAGGATGTGCCTCAAACAGGCCCCGATTCCTGTTTACTTTAAACACTATTGCTGCATTACTCCACAGGCTTTCCTGATTGTTTCTTCTTCTCTGCCACAGGCTTTCCAGGATTTTAAATGCTTCTTATTTATACATCACACAAGCCACGCAATAGATTTTATGATCAGTATGGTAAGGAGAATTGAAATACAACCCTTTCCAATAGAAAAGAGCTTGACGCAATTTTTTTTTGTCCAGATGTGAGTGCAGACAAGCGAAGAGGTGCATATGGCTCCACCATGACTGCAAGCGCTGGAGAAGCCACCCTGCTTTTTCTGAGCCCCTGGGGAGGAGCAGGGGGGTGAAAGTAGAGCTTCCCAGCATCTTCTCTGGGCTGATCTGGCCCTCTCTGTGCTTTTGTTCAAAGAAGACCCACCAGGCTCTCAGCAGTTGTTTCTGTGAGCATGCTTGTGGCTGTGGCGGGTGTCTGGGGCAGGTGTGGGAGCCCTTTGCTGGGAGCTGTGGGGTGCGGCCCCACAGCTGGGTATGGCAAACGCCGTCTTGTTTCCAGGGCTCACAGCTCCATGGGAATAATCTCATCCCTGGCATCCTTGACAGCATCCCTGTTGGGCGATCGAAGTGCGCTCCATTTTAGAAATGAGGAAGGCTTGGGGGAGAGGTCAGCATTTCGTTAAGCACCCATTTACTTTGGATACATCTGCTTTGTAGCCCATTTTGAGACTGGCAGGGCTGAAGAGCAGCTGTCGGTTTGGACAGTGCTTCATGCTCGTAAACACTGCCTGGAGGGTCTCAGCCCTCCACTCTCCAATGTAGTGATCCTGAGGGAAAAACGCTGGCTTCAGTGCGCATATGCACTGCCTGCCGTCGGTTTAAGAGTGCCGTTCGGAGCTCCTCTCTCCTCACTCCTCAGCCCCTGGACTCACGCCGCGGTCTCCCAGGCACACATGGCCCACCATCAGTCAGCCTTTAACACTACCCTGTAACTCATTTTTGTTCTTTGACTTAAATAAGTTAATATATTAATATATTAATAATTAATATATTAATATATATAAGTTAATATGTTTCTTCCAGTCCAGCAGAAAACAAGTCGATGTAGAAAACAATATGCGATTGAGTTTGCAGTGGCGCATCTGATTTACAGGAACTGGCTCCTTCGTACAGTACATGCTGTGAAATAGCAGGTCTGCCTTGGCGCTGGCTGGACAAACAGAGGTGACTAAGCAATCCAAGTGATTTATGGCAATAGCCTTGCGCGGAAGATCCGGGAAACCTCTGGGAAAACTGCCTGTAGCTTAAGGAATTGCCACCTGCGAATTATAAAGCCTCCCGGGCACAGCAGAGACCTGTGGTCAGAGCCCGAGAAGCAAAACATGAGGCAGGAGAGCACCTAGTTTTCGGGGCACTGCTTCTCCTGGAGCTCGTCACGTCTTGGGCTGCCAGCGAATGAGGGAAGCGCCTTTTCCAACGGGATTGCGATGCAGGGGGGCCCGAGGCGAGCCAGCAACGATGGGCTGCTGCAGCTGCTGTGGGAATTCCTGTTGCAGGTAGGGTTGTCAGGGCAGGCGGGAGGAGTGAGAGCTGCTCGGAAAGGTTGAGGCATGGCTGATTCTCCGTGGCAGAGGGGTGGGCGAAGGGGGAGGTTTGGGTGGATGAAGCACCAGTGTGCTGCAGAGCAGGGTGATGGGGGAGGATGGAGGTCTGATTTCAGGGGTGCTAAGTGCCTGCGCTCCCTGGAAAGGAGTGGAACTGGAGGATGCTCGTTCCTGGGGCAGTGCAGTGTTTTGTGTCAGGCAAATCGTGGGCTGTTGGCTATATACAGATGCAGAGAATGCGTTCGTGAATAAGGAGGCAAAGTCATTTACTTGGTTTGACTTATTCTCACGATAAAAAGGCCATCCATCATAAAAGCAAATATTTGTGCAGTCTCTGAACATGAGCTGTGGTGCCTCTGTGGGCTGCCGTTAGACTTTGGATGTGGTTTTCTTTTTGCCTAGCCCACTTGCATCCTCAGAAGGGCATCCTACAGCCCCACTGCCCAGCAATTTAAGTTTTACTGGCTTGAGCTGCAGAGAGATTTTCATTCTCAAAGGCAGCTGAGATTCACTGAACCGATGTTGTAAGAAGCTGTTTTGCCAGCGCAAGGCTTTTTGGGTTTAAGCGGGTGGGGAAGAAGCTCACTACAAAAGAAGTGGCTGGGGGGGGGGTTGCACTCAGCTCTGCAGCCCAGCAGGAAAGAGGAGCTGCTCTGCCTGCCCTCCTCTCCCTCCTCCTCGCATCCCATCAGCGCTAGCCCTTTTCCCCCATCCCTCTCCACGTCGTGTTGGAGCACACAGGCCCTTTGCTGTCCTGTTTTCCTGGCACCTTGCGCTGCCCGTTTGGTATGCCTTCACCACCCTGGGAGTGCAGGCAGCGGCATGGGAAATTCACCTCATCTCGATCAGCGCTCTTAGTTCCCGAGCGCTTGGTGTCCGCGCCTGCGGGAGAGCCTGTCACGAACACCCCGATGCTTTTCACGAGCCGGTGCTGCTGCTCGCTGCAAAGGACCACGTTCGCCCTGCCCTCCCCTCTGCTCTGGAGGTGACGGAGCCCGCCGACCTGTACCCCTTGGTGGTGCGTGGCTGTCCCACAGGGATGGAAAAAGGGACAGCCCACGTCATCGGGGAGGTCCAGGGTTGGCAAACGCAGAGTGCGGTCATTTCTTCAGCAGTAGTAGGAAAACAAAGGGATCAACGCTTGCCACATTTCCTAGGAAAACAGGAGCAACGAAGCTGGTGAAGGGTCTAGAGGACAAGTCTTATGAGAAGCGGCTGAGGGAACTGGGATTGTTTAGACTGGAGAAGAGGAGGCTGAGAGGAGACCTTATTGCCCTCTACAACTACCTGAAAGGAGGTTGTAGTGAGTTGGGTGTTGGTCTCTTCTCCCAAGTATCTAGCGATAGGACGAGAGGCAATGGCCTCAGGTTGTGTCAGGGGAGGTTCAGATTGGATATTAGGAAACATTTCTTTACTGGAAGAGTTGTGAACCATTGGAGCAGTCTGCCCAGGGAAGTGGTGGAGTCACCACCCCTGGAGGTCTTCAAAATACGTGTAGATGTGGCACTTGAGGACATGGTTTAGTAGGCGTGGTGGTGATGGGTTGACGGTTTGACTTCTGATCTTAGAGGTCTTTTCCAACCTTAATGATTCTATGATTCTGTTTCTATGGCATGTCTCCCAGCTGCCATATGAAACGGAGGGGCTCTTTCTGGAGATGCAGGGCTGTGTCCTGTGACACAAGGGGCCTCAGCTTTGGTGGGCGTGTTTGGGAAGAAATGGTGCAGAAAGGACAAACAAAGCTAAAAATGAAAAATTCGGAGCCTGGACTTGCAAATCTGAGTGTGTGGGCTGTGAAATACAGGATTTACTGGTGGAGGAGAGTGGAGAGCAGAAGGCAGATGCTCTGCCTGTTGATCCAGGCACAGGCGCTGTGGTATGTAAAGCACCTCTGGATCAGTTGCAGAGCAGAGGAAGAAGGAGTTTGGCAGCATACCATGGAAATCACTGCCTCTGTCTGAGAGGGACTGATTAATGAGATCAGGTAGGGACGAAGCTTGCCAGCTTGTAACGACTTTGCAACACCTTCCCAGTTTCTTGTGGGGCACCACCCAGAAACACAGATCCAAAATCCGCCTCAGGGTTGCGTTGGATGTTTGGCCCTGTTGCACCTCTCCATCGCTTAGGTTCAGGGTTTCTGTGCCAGCTGTTGCAGCTGTCTCGGCCATGAAGGATTCCTGCTGCTCTGCCAGAGCAAAACGGGGGCAGAGGGAGGAGGCAGGGACCAGCAGCCGCCTTGCGAATCAGGGTTGCCTCCTTCCACGTGGGCTGCCGCGCTCGCAGCTGGCTCGCAGGCACAACCACGCACCCTCCCCTACACCCAGAGGCTGGGGTGGAGGATGGGGTTTCTGTAGGTACCCGCTGATTCGTGTCCCGCAGCCCCGAGAGGATCAGTGGACACCTGATGGCCAAACGTAGCAGCATGAAGGCACTGTGTAGGTTCATAAACTTTTGAAGCATAATGAACTGTGGGGAGAAGCACTTGTGTGCCTCTGAAAAACCTGATACAAAAGCTTTAATGTTCATGTAGTCACCCTTCTCACGGATGACAATTCCTTGGTAAGTAAACTCCCAGTATCTTATCAGAAATCTAAGGCAAACCACAATGAAGCTGTGTAGCATGGGGAAACTCGTCAGGTAGGAATGGCATTCAGGAGCTGCTTCTCTGGGAAGCTTTCTTTTCTGTTCACTTACCTGCTGATAGCTCAGCTGTCAACCGAACCACTTTCCTTGAAAACATCCCCTGTTGCCAGCGCCCGGGCGCTGCAAGCCTGCATTCGATAACTGCCTGGGGGGCACTGAGGCGTTGGGAATGGGGAGATGGAGCCTTTCCAAGCGAGACAGTGGCTTTCTTCTTGCTCATGACTGATTTGAGGTGGGTGATTTTGCATTGATTTTTTAAAGCAATGGTTGAGCTCAATCAGTCTGGGGGTAGGCTTTTTACCTACTGCTTATTTTCGAAAAAAAAGTTGCTTGTGTGAAACACTAATCTCAAGCTAGAGCTCTTGAGGTGTTGGGGCCTCTGCCTTTCCTGTTCTTCTTCTCTGTGTGTCTGTTGAAAGGAGCTTAATTTGGTATGGTTTCCCTGTAGCTGAGAAATGTAGTTGTGCTAGATGGCTGTCTGCTAGATTGCTCTTGCAAAATTTCCTCTGGATCCCATAGAAATAGCAGATGTTAACGCTCAACAGTGAGAAGAAAAGCTTAAAGTTCAAAGGAAGCTTTGCATCAGACTGGAAGGATGGAGCCAAATCTTGACATTTCCTTGTCAGAGCTTTGCGTTTGATAGTAAATCTTGATGATGCATGTGGCTTGGATACGCGGTTCATCACCACCTGACTCTTCATGCAGCTGTAGCAAAAAATGCATGTTCTTGTGTTTCCCCATTTTCCATCTGCAGCTGGAGCAAGTGTGTTCCAGGAAAAAAAAAACAGACTTGCTTTTTCGGGCTCTTAAAATACATGCTTTAGGTGGTGACAATCCCAGGATGCAAAAGATGAGGGCTCACTTTCTTCTGCTGCGACAGTTTGGTTCCTAGGAAGCTCTTTGTAAATGAATCAGGGCCACTGACCTCATTTTCAGTAAATTGCGAGGGGAGATGCTTGCTGATTTTTCTGCACAGATGTCTGATTAAGCCACAGAGTAAATAATAGGAACAAATATTTCAGAAGGACCTTTCCCTTGGGGTTTGTTCCCACTGAGTCAGTTGCTGTTACATCTGCAAACAGTGCCACTTCAGCAACTGCAGGAGTCAACAGAGCTGAGCGGAAATCGCGACACGTCGGGCTGATTCCTTCTTTCCCCTCAGCTGGGTCATCACCGTGGCTTTCAGTTTCCAGCCCGTCACGGTATGAACGTGAGTACGTATCACAGCCTGGCCTTGAATTCAGAAAGCGGTGATGGATTGTGGTAGTCCCACCTAGCCCCACATCCAGAAACTCTTCATGGACGCATCCTGCGAAAGCTTTGCTCTGCGTCATCCTCTTCAGGGTGAGCTCTGGGGTAAGCCGCATGCTCCAGCGAGGCTGCCCGCCCCACGGCAAGCTCACGCTGCGGGCAGCAGTGCCAGGGCAGCCGGGCTCCTGCCCTCCTCCTGCCTCTCAGTCTCACTCCTGCAACCGAGTTTCTGCTCAGCCCCCAGCAGGGAAATGTTCCCTGGCACTGGGAGCACGCATCTGCTGCGGGTTCCTTGCATGAGGCTTGGTTCGTGGGTTTCAGACGGGTGTTTTTCAGGTAGCCTGGCTGCCTGAGAACCGCTGTGCGTGCTGCTTGATTCAAGGCAGGGCTGGTATGAGGCGCTGGGACTGCCGTACACGCAGCCCGTGCAGGGCTGGGATGGTTCCTGGTGTAGGTAGGGACCCCACAGCTGTTTGGCTGCCGGGCTGGGGACAGGATCACCCCAGTTTTGGAAAGCTCTGCACCAACTGCCCGTCCTGGAAAGCCACTCTGTCCTGCAGCAGGGAGAGGGACCGTTGCTCTTTGTGTGGTACAAGCACTCTGCTGCTCTGGCAGGGCTTCAACCTGGGACCTCCATATCTCTGAGCACGAGCCGGGAATGCTTGGCGTGAAGGAGCCGTCTGATAGCCCTGAGCTGTGCTGACTCGTCTTCCCCAGTCACTGAGAGCAAGCGCTGACCCACTGAGCTCGCTGCCCTGTTCGCCGCTGCCAAAATCGGGATCAGCACAAAACAGCTTGCCTGCTGGACCTGGGGAAGGTACCTGGTGCGGGGATCCGGCCCGCCCACCAGGAGAGGGCTACACGCCGGGAGCGCAGCGCAACTGGAAGCTGTCGTCCTGGCCGGACAGCCCTGACAGCTCGTTTCCGTAGGGAGCGAGCCATCGAGTGGGAACACTGGAGTCGGCTGTCGCCGGCTCTTGCCAAGCAGCCACGGCGTGTTGCAATGCAAGGGCACGTTAGAGGACTCCAGAGCAGAGGATCCAGCTGAGGCAACAGCCCCCAGATCCACGGGAAATGGGATTATTAACAGTTTTCCAGCAAAACGCCTCCGTGTCTGTGCTTTTACCAGGAATAAGATAGGGGCAGAGCTTTTTGCGTGTACATGGGCAGCCCCAATATAGGGGCTGGAGATGTCCCATTGCTCAGCGACAAGATCACAAGATACTGGATGCTGTCTGCTGTCAGCAGCCCGAGCTGGAGGCACCTCGGCAGCCAGCAGCATGGGTTCTGGTTTAGGAGGAGCAGAGCCACTGCGGATCTGCTCACCTGGCCAGTTTACATTGCGTTTTACAATGTCCTCCGCTGGAAAACATCCAGAAGAGCCCACCAAAGAGGGAAATGAGGTAAGAGAAGGAGCATGAGTGGGGATGCAGTAATAACGGCATCGATGGAAATTATTTTTCAGTGAGCAAAATGCGGACTCGGGACAGCGCCAGCCCAGCAGACTGCCGAGTCAGCGCTTTGTGCTGCTGTCTTGCCGCCCTTGAACCTCCTACCCTGCCTTCCTCCCTGGAATGGGGAAAGGGCATAGTCTGCGTTTACTACCTTCTACAAGTGCTGCAGATGACTTTCCCGGTGTTTCGGAGCTTGCAAAGCTCTGCGTAGGGTGAGGGAGCCCAGGGGAGGTGCGATAGCTGCAGGGGTAGCCTGGCACAAGTTCAGAGGTAGCAAGTTTTCTGACTGATCGCTGCTGGGCTCAGAACTGCCTCTAAACATCGCTGGAAAATACTTTGGTCTAATAACACCTTTTTTTTCCCCTGTTTTCCCTAAGCTCACATTCTTTGTCTCTGGCATTTTGGCTGACTATCGAATGGATTTATTGCTTTAATAGCAGAAAATGACCATTAGTAAATCCCTGTGTTTTTTCTGCCTCTAAGGCAAACTGCTCATTGTTTCTCCGTATGCTGGAGCACAGATTTTTCGCGGGTCGATTTTTCCAGCCTCCGTCTGCAATCTGGTTGTAGGGGCCAGGCTGCTCCAGCAGCGCTGTGCCTGTACCCGCATTTCAGGTGACTTTCGTGCACCGGCCGAATGAGTGACAGCAGTTCAGGGGGAGGCATTTGGGGGTTGTAGGAAGCGGTGGGGAGAGCCAGGGCACGCAGCCGGCTCCGACAGTCTTGGTGACAGCGTGTCCTCCCTGATACGTGGTGCGCGCTGGGGAATCCGCGTCAGCCGGGGGTCAGATTTGGCCTTCATGAGGAGGGGTGGGGTGTTTCTGATGTGCTTCCATGCACTGGTGGAAGTGCATTTCCAGGGCAGAGCTTTGTCCTGTGTCAGGTTTTGTACATCCATATGGCGCCAGCAGCTCAAGCCATTTTGGATATACATGCTGGATGCAGCTGCGCTCATGTGACTTCCTGGGCTAAACTTTATTACAGGGGAAAAAGCAAAGTCTTTGTTTACCCGTCTCAATGGAAAAGTTTAGCTCTGGCCTGTCTTGCCAAGGAAGGAAGGAGTGTGCCAAAGTGATAGTACAGTGAATTCTGGCCACTGGCAGCCCAGGGTCAGAGCTGGCTGCTGGGCACGCGCCGGTGTCGCATCCCGGCTGCCCGGCGCTGCTACAGGGCGTAGGGCTCCAGTGTAAGGATGCAGCCAGTGCCTGGCTCTTTCTTCGCTCTCTCAGTTGCGAAGGTTGGCCTCAGCGAGGTGCTGAGTGAGGCTCCAGCATCCCTCCAGCAGAAAATGAGTGGGAGAGGAGTAAGTGCTATGTGTGCAGCATAGGAATGGGTCAGGGAGGGAAATATCTTTGGCCACAGAGGCCAAAATATCTTTGCTATACACAGAGAACATAGCACAGTGCATGATGGGCCCCTGCTTGGTTTTCAAATGTGATTTTAATTCGACTAATCGCAGCTCTGGTATCAACTCATGCAAACAGAGCACGCAGCTGAGATTGCCACATGCGTTTGCTGCGTGCTACCATTGTCTGAAGCTACCCAAAGGGCAAAGAGGTCCCTCAAACCCTGAGCCTTAGGACATAATTCCAATTTAAGCTTTGTATTCCGTTTCTTTCTATCCTCCTTCCCCTTGTCCGGGTGTTAATGGCTCCTGAGCATGGGATGCTTGGTTGGTGTGGCTGCTCTCTCACAGGGCTGAAAGGCACAGGTTGTCCCTATGGCTTTCATTTACGTGGCTTGAAACTATTTCAAGGTTAAATTACAGCCAGACAACGCACCTCAGTGCTTTAAAAGTTTCAGGCGCGTTATGTGGCTCCTCAAAGTGGTTCAAACAGGGCTCTGCAAAGGGAAACTCATCCAGGGGCAGATTTACCCTGTGCTTTCAATGCACGAGCAGCTGCCCTGTGCCCGGCTGCGGCAGCGTGGCTGCCTGAGATCAGAGCCTTCCCATCATGGCCCAGGCACGGTGCAGGAGAGCCAAAGGGCTCCGTGCAACTGGGACGGGATCTCTGCTGTACAAAGGGCAGGCTTGTCTGGAGAGGGGGGAGTGGCTCATATCTTCCTATGGGACCGAGACACTCGACGAGACCTGGAACTGACTCACTGAATCCAGCTCTCGAGACCAGTCCCTCAGAGGAGATGATAGCTTTTTATATTGTCCTCTTCTCGACCTAAGGAAGCGATGGTGCTGTGGGGCGGAGGAGCGTGCCCCACGTGTGCATTACCTGTCCCCCTGCGTCTAAAGCTTTTCGCTTGAAACTGAGAGCCCACGTGGTGAGTTCTGCTGCCGGTCCCAAATCCCAGCACCGGCTGCTGCGTGGCTGAAACACGGCTGCAGCTTCCCTCCTGATCTTGTCCAGATCCTCAGTTCTGCGAGCACTTCTGCTCCTTTCCTTTGAAGCTGCTTGAACTCAGATTAACAACCCTTTAATGGGACCTGCATCTTCCAAATGAGATTGTTAGCTGCTTGACGTAGCTATCATTTTCCAGAAGCTTTCAGTAGCAGTTTTTTTTACTACTTCTCTCTCCAGAAAAACAGAGCCCCCCCTTCTCCCCCCCCCTAATCTAGCCACTCTCCGAGATGTGCTAGTCACTGATTTGTGAGTGCTTTGTTGTTGTCTGGCACATCAGGGGATGTCACAAGTAATCTCCTCATCAACACGTTTTTTGTTAGTACCTCTAACACCCTGGCTATTAAAAATACCTTAGATCATTAGCGAGACACTGTTTCCAGCATATAAACTTTTCCATTCCAGAACGACTGACTGTAAAACCCTAAAAATCTTACAGTTGTTTATAAGCCAAATAAAAAAAGGACACCTTCCATCTGCTTGTGCCGTGTACCCCCCCAACTACCCGAGAGGGATAGACCTGTGCTGCTGTTTCCATAGGCGTGTGTTGGCCAAGATGAAATACTTTTATTTAGGAATTTTTGTTTTTTCCGCTGCATCCGTAGTACCACTGCCTGGGCAACACCACTCGCAGATTTAGGTCTGGTGAGATTTTTCCATTTGCCCTCGTGAGCTGGAGCTTCAGCTGAAGCTGGTGGCACCGCTGGGTGCTGCGGGTCCCTGCCTTCCCGTCACACGGGGGTGAGCGGGCTGTGGCAGCGGCCAGGCAGTCACTAGCTAGGTGCACTATCTTTGCATAGACAATTACATCTGTGATTAGGAACAGAGAGGATTTAGCCATAGTATTTGCATAGCTCCTGTGCAGAGGTCTGCAAGCGCTGGTGTACGGTTGGTAGCTAACCCTGGGGTGGCAATCGCACCCTTGGCCCAGGGCCTGTGTGCAGGACAAGCGCCGGCAGCCATTTTGCTCGGCCATCTTGGAAATGCCGGCTCAGGAGAAATGAATCTTCCTCCCAGGTGGTGGCCTGGGGACGTGTCCCTAGTTAGCTGCTCGTCCTGGCCCTGTAGTGCCAGCGTAGCATTGGTGAGGATGTGTGAGCCTCCTCCACTGATGGTGCTGTCACTGGGACTAGTGATGGCCATCATCTGAAGAGCTTTGCCTCCTCTCATAGGGAGCATGTGAAGCCTTTTCATTAATTGCTGTAGCTATAGCATCTTTCTCATCAGTAGCTTCCTGACTTGTTTTTCATGCAGAGAGTCTTGGTGTTTGTGCAGGTGAAGGAACAGTGAATCCAAAATGGTTTTATGCAAAAAATGCAAATACTGGTTTTATTAGTAGCTTGCCATGTGACAGGGACAGTACATTTGCAAAGCAGTAGGGCTTATTTTCTGCAAATCTCTCCTCATTCCGTGTAAGGCCGGGGAGCCTCTAACATGACATCCCTGAGAGGCCCTGGCAGCCGTAAGCTATTGCATGTAGTTGTGACTTTGCAGTAAAAAAGTTGGTTTGTCCTTCCCAGGCCAAGCAGTGGCTCCAAGCAATGCTAGCCAGCCAGGCAGTGGAGCTCGGCAAAGTCACCAGAAAAAAGCAACTAGCTCCAAGCTGATATACTGGCAGGTAACTTATGGTTTCTAGCTGCTCTTGGTACTATTTGGTCTGAGACTGTGAAGGTCTCAGCGCTTTTCTGTAGAGAGCTGGACTTGTTTTTCAGATAGGAAATCTCCAAGGGAGATATGAGGAACCTCTAAAGATCATCCCATAGGTAAAACTGCCTTTCTGTAGCTTCCTTCCATTCCTAACCAACAACAGGAGGAACTCGAGAGCTCGGAAATGCCTGGGGTTTTTTCCTTTTCTTTTTTTCCCTTGGGAAGGGGAGGTTTCCTAAGCCGTGATTCGGTACCACTAAACTAATACTTTAGTTCTACGCCTGTCTGCCGGTCCCTGGCTCCGAGGACAGGATTGTCACACTGCAAGCCAGCACGCTGCTAAGTGGGGTGGCTTTGTGATAGCAGCTGCAGCCCTTCGATGCTTGCACAGTACCCCAAAGCGGTGAGGGAATTAACCCTGCAGGGCAGCAGAGCAGGAGATTCCTGCACGGGAACAAAATACGGAGATTTCTACTTCTGCCCACACCAGGGAGGCACAAATAGGATTGCTAACGCAGCACAATGACTGAGCTGAAGAGGAAACACTAACGCTAAAATGAATGGTCACGATGAAACTACACCATGAGGAGATGTGTAAAACAGTCCAACAGTTAGCTGGGCTTCTAGGGAGCATCCTCCATCCTCCAAACTGTTTGAGTTGTACTCAGAACGGGTATGCCAAATAACTGGCTCAGTGATCCCCACTTGCCCATCTCTGAGGCTCTGGGGAGGTTAAAAACTGCATAAATTGCTGCATCTGGTGGCTTTTATTAGCTCACAAGTCTGGCCTGCAGCTTAAAGCTGGAAAAGCTGTGACCAGAGGTGTCGCATAGCACTGGCTTTCTGCAGAAGCTGGGCAGGCTGCTGCCCCGAGCTGCTGCCTGAGGGACCATCCCCATGGTTGCTGGCACCCAGCAGTGGGAGAGGACCCTCGGTGCTGGGGATGGGTGAAAATCAGTCCATGAACTAAGATGAACATCTCCTGGAGACACCTGGCCCCTAGAGCCACCAAAGCATGGAGCTGGGAGAGACCTTATGGCAAGTGGCTGCTCCTGGATGGGGTCGTAATTCTCTTCAGGCTGTGGCTGATGAGGCTCTGCTTGCTGCTCTCCGTCCGTGCTGCAAGGCAAAGTTCTGTACACCAGTAGAGGGACTGGCAGCAGCGCGCGTGTGTGCTGGTGCAGCCATATCGCCCCGGTCCCAGCCCGTCCAGGTATGGCACATAATGCTTTGGAGCGAGGACTGTGCCAGTGCATCCTCCCCCAGCAGTCACTGCTGTGCTCCCCAGGGCAAGCCCCCAGGAATTTTTGGTTTTCCACCCACACCTCGCTCTGCTTGGGACCTCACCTGTTCTGTACCCGCGCTCTGAGAAGTGTAGCCGTGGGCATGCCCTGTTTTCCAGCCAGATCTGAAAACGCGCTCACGTTTATTCTGAATAAAGCAGATTTCTGGCTCCATCGTGCACTCCTTCGTATGAGTGTGGTGTAAGTAGCACACAGCATGCCCTGCAGGATCCTGCCGCCTCGCTGATCTCTTGATAGCTCGCTCAAGAAAGCTACCTCCTGCTCTGCAAGCCTCAACACCGTGTAATGGAAAAATATAGAAGTGGGGCCCGGCTGTGCGTCAGCGGGTGTCTTAGCAACCTCTGCCTGCGCCCGGCTCGGCGATAGGCGCGTGGGACTGTCCGTCTCCGCACGGCGATGAGATGTGGCATTAAGCCCTTATGAGGGAGAAGAAGGAAATGCCAGGGTTTGCTGGTGTCGCTGGAGCTTGCTGTTTGCTAACAAAGCAGTAATTTATGAGCGTTGCAAAGAATTTCATCGATCTTCAAAGCAGGATGGAGGCATCTGGTGCTCGGCCACTGTGTTTCTATCAGTACAGGAAAAACGCTGAATTTCTTCAAAGCTGCCACAGCGTTTCCTATTTTTAGGCTAACAATGCGTGTTTTGCTGTGTGGCACCAAACATCAACAAAGAATGAAGATGTATTTATGTTGCTCTGTAGTAAAGCTGAAGCAACAGGAAGCCATGAGCCATCTGGGTGCCTTCTGAGCCCTCCGAAAACCCCGTCCTGAGTCAGTTGTAAAATGCTGTGGGCTACCGCCATGCCAGCGGGTCTGCTCTCTGGTGGGGGAAGAAGGTGGCGTTTGGGGATTGCCTTCCTGTCCTCAGACCCTTTGAGCCCCTGTGCGGAAGAGGGAAACCAAATGCCTGGCTCTTGATGGCGCTTGTGTTCGGAGGCTTATTCTTTCTTGCTGCCATTTATGCTCTCCTTTTTGAGGCAGCGTCTCAGCACCAGTGCTCATCTCGGTGCAGGGGCCTGTGCTGGCACCTGCATTCTGCAGGCAAAGGGCAGGCGCTCACTAGAGGAGGGGACGGTGCCGAGGGCCCTCTGTGCTCCCGAGGGCGAGAGGAGTCTGGAAGGACACCAGCTCTCCTGCGTTTTCCTGCGGCACTGTGGGAGCAAGCCAGTTTTGGCAAAAGTTTCTAACCTTAAGGACTCCTTTAACGCGAGAGCTGTGGTTGCTGGCTGACTGAAATCAGCCCCAAAGGAACTGCTGCTCTGACGTTGGTGTTTCTGGGTGGGAGAATGGAGGACGTCCAAGCTGGATGTGTGGTTTAGGTGGCAAGGTTCCCCTTGCCTTGCTGCAGGAAAGCGCTTGGAGCGTGAGCGGTGTGTTATAACACTGCAAATTATTTTACTGCGAGGGCGGGTATCGACTGCGTGTAGAGGGGCACGAAGCCGATGCCAGCTCTGGAGGCAGCGGAGGATGCTTTGCCCTGTGGCTCGCTGGGCGGGAGCGAGGGGAAGCAGCAGCGCCTGCCCTCTCTCCTCCCACGCTCCGCAAACCCTCTCTGGGTGTCCACAGCAGCCGGCTCAGCCATGGGGTGAGCTCCCGGCCGCTTGCTGCTCACTGCCCCCGGCCTCCTCCACTAGCTGTTATTTGGGAAAGAACCTCCTTTTTCTCTTTTTATTTTAAATTGGAAGAATAAAATTAGAAAAAGCCTGTCAGAGAACAAGTGACTAAGTGCTTCATGTGCTGCTGAAGTAAATGAACAGCAAAATGTCTGAGGGGAGAAGATGACTAAGTTTTTCTACCTCCTCTTCTACTTCCCTCACCCTCTAAGTGGAGCTAAACATAGTCGCCTGCAGCGAGAGGACTTCGGCAACTGGCTGCTGCCCACAGGCACAGCCTCAGAGATCGTGGGCCTTGCTGAAAACCCCGGTCATTCAGAGAACCAGGTGTCTTCCCTACGTGCGTTTCTTTTCTCCCTTGCTCTTCCCCCCAGACAAAATATTTTTAGAAACGTTTAAGACACGATGAGCAAAACTCTGGCTTTGCTACACCCATGTTTATAATGGGTTCATTGTATCGCTTCCACCAGTGCCCTCGTAATTATGGCAAGATATAACTACTCTTCATCTGCTTGTCCTTTTTTGGACCAGAAAATGGGTTGAGCATCCTCTTCAGCCGTAACAGTGCTGTTCTAAGAAAGGCTATCTGGATTTTAATACAAACCCCATGATCTCTACTTCTTTAAAGGATGCCGCAGTCATTTGCAGCTCATCAGCGAGAATCCACTGCTTGCTAAATCAGTACCTGGGGCTGACGCTGGAGTTATGTCTGTAAACACCGTGTTGTGCTGGTCGCCTTAAAAATAGCCTCTTTCAGGAGAAATATTTAGTTTAGAAACATGTTCACTTAAAAAAAAAAATAAACAGAAGAATCAGCTCTCTCTTTATAGATGATGAACCTGAGTTGCCTGCGTCACCCTTGGGTGATGCTGTGTGTGTCCAGTGTGCTGCCAGCATCACTGTGGTACTGAGACCCCCTCTTTCCGCACCCCGGGAGGGGGATGCTGGGGTTTTGGGGGCGATCCACTTGACCAGGGCAATGGCAAAGTTGCCGAGTGCCCTAAGGGACTCAGCCATTGGCCCGGCCGAGCAGGTATCCCCCCAAAACCCCAGCATCTTCCCGCTTGCGCCGGTGCCAGCATCAGCCCCCCTGGGGTTACGTGGGGTCCCCAGCGAGCTGACAGCGGGACAGGGTGTTTCTCCCCGAGCATTCTTTCCCCGCTACACACCCAGGGATTCAACAGACAGCCGCTGCAGAGGCGATTTTCCATTATTCATGCTCAAAAGAAAGTTCCATTTTCCTGTTTCAGATGAGCGTTTCCCCTTTGGGTTAGAGAAACCGCTTCCTCCCCGGCACCCCGTGGAAGGTTGTAAGCATGCGCCGAAGCAGCAAATTCTATTGCCAGCCTCTGCATTCCCCTTTCCACCAAAAAACCTGGCATCCCCCCGGCCGGCACTGCCATGGCGTCGCACACACCAGCTCACAGGAGACTCCCCTGTTGATCAGGGTCATGTATATAGGAGCAGCATGTTTCTTCCTCAGTTCCTTAGGATTTAACAGCTGAAATCCTTGTCTACTTCCCCCACCCCTGCATGTCAGTGCATGGTTGGGTTGGAAAATCCAACCCTGCGTGCTGCGCTGGGATGTAGTGTTGGATAACCCTCTCTGCGTCTCCAAGGATCCCGTCCCTTTCCCTGAGGGCTCAGGGGTGTGCCGGGGTGCAGCAGGGCTTGCCTGCTCTGCACGCAAACTTCAAAGGCACAAGTAAAAGAAGCAGCAGAGGAAACCACCATGGCACGTCGCTAGCAAGAAACCTCCTCGCCTGATGCCATGACGGCTTCTTCCCCCACTGCCCCGCTGGCCTTTCCCCAGTGCAGGGCTGCCCAGCCGACACCGGCACACTAGTCGGATGCTCTCACAGCAGGCAAGCGTAGCAGGACATTGGCTTTGGCAGCAGAGGTACGTACCCAGCCCTGCAGAAGTCGAGCTGCGTTGCTAAAGCTGGCATTTTTCAATGACTCATAACTAAAATGGCTAAGGGGCGTGCGTAGGGCTTTAACTCTGAAAATGAAGCCGAGGATAAAATTACTGCTGGTGCTGCTGTGCTGAGGTCCGCTCGCTGTCAGACCTTCTGCTGCTGCGGGCCAGGGGGCAGCTGAAGTGCACCGTTGACATGAATTCCTCCCTCTGTCCTGGTCTCCAAAGCCACCCGTACCTGCACAGCGCAGCCAGTGCTCTCGCTCTGCTGAGCATGTGCCACCTCGTGTCCTCGCCAGGCTGGGTGAGCCCGCTCCCGGCTGCGGCGGAGGCAAGCACCCTGCCTGGAGGAGTGTGGGTGCAGCAGGGCCTGGATCCGCGCCGGCAGGGAGTGGGGTGGTCTGGCTGAAATCAATAGGGTTACATTCCCTGACGGTGCTGGGGGGGGATCGGGAGCGAGTGGCTGAGCACGTAAGGTGCTCTGCGCTTGAAGGTGTTTGAAGCCCCGCAATTAGCTTGCCCTTCCTGTGCTCCTGGGAGCCCCTGACTCTGGCACAGCCTCTGGTTGATGTGTCCAGCGAGCAAGGAGTCCTTGCGAACCCTTTCTCCTCAAGTGCAAGGTTTTGTGCTTCCCATACCCGTCTGGGGCAGTGCAGCCGGAAAGCTGGTGGAGGAGAAAGCCCTTGTCTCCAGAGTGCCCACGAGGTGGGCTCCGAAGCCGCCCGTGGCAAACAAACTTACATCTGTCTCATTCTGGTGGAGGGAAGCCCTGTGAGTGCTGACAAGCCCCAGCACTAGGAGCCACGGATGCTGAGAGCTGTAAAAGCTGACCTGCGCTGCCTTTGCCTGCGCATCACCTTGCAGCACAAGGGGGGACTGGTCCATGGGTGCATGGTGCCTTTGTTTGCCCTCAGGTCTAGACCACTTTTTTTTATAGCACTGTGGGATACAGGAGAGGTCCCTCGGCTGCTGTGTGTGATCACCCGGGGAGATGCTCTGGGCACTGCACAGTGCGTACGCAGCAGGTCTGCGGCTGCGGGGAGGATGCTGCACGGCATGGGAGGTTTCCCAAAGCCACCGTCTTTCTAATATGCTCCTTCTGTAAGGATCTGAAAGCCAGGAATATCAAACTGCTTTTCCACTCCTGGAGGAGTTTCTCCTGGTTGCTGATTATATTTAGCTGCTGCCTAGGAAAAGGGGCTCGTCCCACGGCAGAGTGCTGGGGGTGCCGGGGAGCTGCGGCCGAGGCAGGCTGGTGCTCCCAGCAGCTCCTGTGCAAGCAGAAGCTCCTTCAGCCACTTAGCAAAGGATTTGCGTTCCCAGCTCCAAAGCAGGAGAGACAATAAAGCTCTAAACAGTACTTTAAATCATCAAAGTGCTATCCAAACACGAAGGACTCCAAACACAAATGAAAGTGCTAAACTGATTTAAAGGGAAATTAAAGGTCATGCCTGTTGAACATTCAGCTTTAGGGTTTAGTCATGTTTATGAAACTTGTAACTGCTCTTCTAAATCAGCTTTTTACACTGCATATAGCCAGTAAATGTGGGTATGTTCAGGGCTTAGGACTAATTTTAGATTTTTTTTATTCTAAACAAATTACCGCAGCCATTGCCTGGCCCTTTTTTCTTCCCTTCCATCTCTACCTTCCCACTCCAGCCAAAGGCACTTAAAATGCATCCAAACTTTTCACTTGCTCCTGGAAGAGAGATGCACTTCTCACTCACGTATTCCACAGAATGAAGTTCAGTTATGGTCAAACAGCAGAAGAGCAGCGAGCTAGCTCCTCCACGAGCGGGCAGAGCAAGGGAACGGCAATGGAAATATTTTCTGTGTCCGAGACCAGCGCGGGCTGCTGGGGGTTTCTGCAACAGGAAAGCTCAAGTCTAAAAGCCAGGCCTTTCTCATCCCAGCTCTCTCCTGCAGATTGCGTCACTAACATTGCGTGACTTGGGTTTGCATAACTTTGCTTGTTCATCGTCAGTGCTCGTGGACGTTATGCTCCTCGGGTGTTACATTTACAGCATGCGTATCAGTGCCCTCCGTGCTAATGCCAGAGGAAATACTTCAGATGGCTACAACAGCGCTGGAAGCCAGCGGCTGTGCTGTCTGGCCCATGTCCACCCTGCCTGGCAGTACGTCAGGCTGAATGGATGAGTGATGTAGCATCATGCCAGAGTGTGAGCCTGATGTGGGCATTGAGCGGGGAGGAAATCCGTCTACAGCCCCCTTCTCTGGGGGCATGAGTGCTGGGCATTGCAGCTCACGTCGCGGCCGCTGTCAGAGAGCCGACCAGTCCAGTCCCAAGTCCTTCTGGGTCACCTCCAGAAGCAGATGGGAAGAAATGAGACTCAAGACCCAAGTATTAGCAGCTCCTTTGTTCCACTCATTGATGTTACTTATGTGTTTGGTGCCTGTGACCCAAAATACTTCTAAGCAGACTGTAAATGCAGCATCCCAGTTTAAATCCCTAAAAACTTGCCTTCAAATTGTAGGAGAGGGTATTTGGTGGCCCATGTGGTGTAAGTAACTCTGTTTACCAGTCTGAATAAGCCAAACTGGAAATAACTAGGACTTTACCATCTCCTCCCAGTCTGAGCACCTGTGTTGTCCACCAGGCTACTTCCCACCATGCCCTGTGCCAGGGACCCCTTCCCGAAGGGCCCGGGCAGCTGGGACATCCCCCCGCAGAGACCTGGCAAAGCCTGCAGCTGCCATCCCAGCTCCTCCGCATGTAGGAGCACAGCTCTTGTGCGAGGGCTGTTCCTTGCAGGAAGGCTGTGCTCTACCAAAGCGCTGCCCACCAGGGACATTCTGTTGTGACCTTTAGGAGCTGAATCTCTTCCATATCCTAAACTGCAGCTCTGGCTTTTAACCTGCTGAGCTGGACTTCAAATCAAGCGGCCAGAGACTGATGCAGTTGTTGTTTGGTGTCAAGAAGGGCAGGTCTTCTGGTCTTGGAGGGCATGTGGGAGCTAGCAGCAGTTCGGGATTTACAGTGGCAGGGTTGGGAAGGCTGGGGGGATCCTTCCCCACCGGCGACATGAGAGCAACAAGCTCCAGAGGCAGCACAGGCTCAGAAGCCCACGTCCCCAGCTTGCAACGGCAGAGAAACCAATGAGCAGAAATGACATTTTGAACCAGAAAGACAGCAGTGAATACTCTGGAGCTGGGAAAGGGATCAAACACAAGTCTCCAGATGGAAATGGAGCAGTTTCCACCAAAGCCGATGACAAGTTGCCTGATACGGGGTCAGATCTTTGGACAGCACAGCACATTTCTCAGCTGGACGCCTGATCTGGCTGCCTACAGCTCTGTGCACCAGCGTGTTGCGCAGATGGGCTGCAGCGCTCCAGGACTCTTCTCACAAACCAAGTCACAGAGGCCCACTTTTGGCTACTAGCAAGTATTTTTATAATCTGCTGGCTTGTAAGAGCTAGCTGCTTGCTGAGGAAGAAGCACTGTATGGCTTAAGTAGCTGCCCACCAAAGGTGATTAGCTGTTTCTGAGTTATTCACTTACCTTCTCCAATCTGAAAATCACTTAACAAACCTTATTTGTGTGTACTTAATGAGTAAGAAATACATTTGCAGTATCTGGATCAGTTCCCACTCAGGAAAGTAGGCTGGACATGTCTAATGCCGGCAATTAGTAATTCAACCAGCTTTACGGGAAAGTCGGTTACGGCTGATCTGCATTAGGAGGTTTTCAGCTTTGCTGAAGTAAAGGCTGTGTCAGGAAGAACTGCCTCATGGAGGCAGCCATAGCTTTGAGGCTCAGTTCCTCTGAGCTCCAGCGCAGGTTTTGCCTTCGCTCTCACTTAGGCTTTTTTGTCTTCTTTCCTTCTTTAACGACTTGGACATAGAGGTCTAACTTGCCTCTCCTCTCTGTGTTGATTAACCCTAAGCATAGTGCTGACACGGATCCCATGCCGCTGCTGCTCCCTGCTTGGGCTTTGTGAGTGAGGAGGTTCCAAGTGTCCTTCTAAGCGATGGGTGACTTCTGGGCTGCCGGCTCCCACAGCAGCTCCGTTTCCTCCCATTGTGACAGGGAACGTCAAACCGAAGGACTGCTGCTCACTCATCTGCCCTTGCTGCTTCTAATTCTCCTTGCCTCCATCACAAGCAGGAAGAGGGAGCCTGCAACAAGCTCCTGTTTTTTTCCAATACACTGGAATAGTTTTTCCATGATCCGAGCAGATGTTCCTGGCTTTCAGGCGTTTTTACGGAGGCTCCTCTATCGCACATGCTGATCTCTTGCAGACGGCAGAGAAGGCAGTAGCTTTATCTCTATGACCTTCTACCCCAGATCTTTGGTCTTGGTGGGACTGCTCCCTGGTCCCACTGGAGAAAAGGGCATTCCTCACAAATCCGGAGGGGAGTGGCTTCCCTGCTGCGAGAGACAAAATCCTTGCTGGCTGAAATGAGACTGTTCTGAAAAACAGAGCATCTGAATTAGAAGACATAATGCACGTATTAGGATTTTTTCCTCTCTCTAAATGTGATGGAGACTTTGGAAAGCAGCAGAAGCTACTGTGCCCCAGCAGAAGCTTCTGCGCTCCAGCCATCAAAATAATTTATTTGGCGGGGCTTGGGTGTTTGAACTAGAATTGCTAGGCACCCAGAAGTGCCTTTCGGCCATCAAACTGTATTCCCTTTTATTAACTTGGGTGAAGTCTGTTGCTGGGCCTCGCTTTACCTTTGCTCAACAGCCACCATGGGAGCCTGACTGGCATTGCCTCTGCCAGGTTTTGAGGAGCTGCTGAAATTTTTTTTAAATGCCCTGTGTGACTAAACCAAAAAATGCCTACTGATCCAAAGCCCTCCCATTGCAAGCTGTTGCTCTGGCCAAAACAAGGCTATTTCACCGTTGTGCTGTACAGAAGCAAACATGTTGGTGAGGATGAGGGGAGTTTGCAGAGGAGGAGGACGGTGTAAGATGTGGGCTGTCACTTGCTGTCAGCATCAGGGTCAGTGGTCACAGCCTGGTGCACACTGAAGCAGTCACTGGGCTCTTTCTATTGCTGCCTGGACAGAGGGGGAGGTTTGAGGGGCTGAGAGATGGCAAGCCAAGCAGAGCATAACCCCAGCTCTCCAGAGCATGTCACAGGAGGGTTTTCGGCCGGGATCCTGCATTCTGGTGGCCCGCGTGTCAGGACATGCCAGGAGGAGGCATCCCGTGTACCTGCCAGCTCTGCCCCGCTGCCCTCCGCACCCAGCACCCCGCACGATGAACGAAGCTGGCCTCCTCGCCACGGCTAGAGTGACAAGGTTTTTCCCAGTCAAGGGAAACAATCATCACTAGGGAAACCTTCACTGCTTTTTAAAGACCAAAAGAAAACACATTCATTCTTTTAAACATGGAAACATGGAAAACTAAATGGCCTCTTTTTCCTTGGCTGCGTCTGCGTGGCCATGGAGCAGGCTGACACGGGATGAACTCTGTGGGCAAATGCTCTCCCCATTTATTTAGTTATTAAAGAAAAGGGCAAAGTCTGCCCTGCTCAGCTGCTTGCGGTGATGTTTTTTAAACCAGCAAGGCTCCGGACATGAGGAGAGACTCGCCGACCCCCCTGTGTGTGAGGGGCACATCCTGGAGCCCTTCTGGGCCGTGCCAAAAGCCCCTTCCCACAGGGACCCCTGGCCCCACAGCACCGCGGCTGCACTTCTTTTGGAAGAGCTGGAAGTGAAAGCACAGAGCGGAGCGGGCCCGCTGCGCCTCCCACCCACGCTAGACCCACGGGAGGGTGTTTTGGGGGGTCACCCTGTCACCCGAGGAGCGAGCGAAGGTGCCGGGTGCAGGGCAAGGCTGGCATGGTGCGTCTGCAGCTGGAGACGTGCCGCTGCAGCTGCCTGGCTGCCCCGGTGTTTCGGTTCTGCGGGGAGCGCCGGGGATGGCTGGGTGTCAGCGTGCCGCAGTAGCGGGGCTTTCCCCAAAGCAGGGGGGAAAGCTTGGGTGTCACTCATGCAAGCCCCGAGGCTGCAGCAGCTCCGCTGAAGCCAGGGGAAGCGATGGGCATTGGTGACGCTGCTGTCTCCTCCCAGGTTTTCTCCATCTCTGCTGATCCTAGGCGATTTCGGGGTCTTCCAGCGAGAAAGGGGCTGAAGATCTTTCTAGGCGTGGGAGAAATTTTTAAATTAACACTGGTCCCACTCTTCCCCTGTCCCAGCTGCGTAATCTTGCCTCTAATGGTGCATGCTCTAGTTAATAAAAAGCACTGAAATACAGGTCCAGCTCTGGCTGTTTCCAGCAACATTTGGTCCCATAAAACCATAGGAAAGCATAATTTCAGTAAATTAACTCAGTTACTGCCTATCTCTCTGGCTCAGTGCGTGAAAGGAGAAGAGCACCCTGCTGACTCTGTGCGTGGGGAGTAACAGGAGTCAAGTCCCACCAGCATCCGTGCTGGGAAAGGGAGGCAACAGGCGGTCACAGAAAGGCACATCTCCGTCCAGGAGTCATTAAAGGAATGCCATATGCTATAGGGAAAATGTACAGCAAGCACTGAGCTCATCAATCACTTTTTGTTTAATCTGATTAAACACAACATATCCTCTGACCTCTTGGGTTGGCAGTAAGTTCTCCTACGTTGTTCTTTCCATATGAAGCTCTATTGACAGATGGGGAAAGCCCAGAGTTTGCTTTAAGCTTTAGATAAGTAAAGTTAAACATGCAGCAGATAAAATTGTTTTCCCAGCACTCCTCTCCCACTGACCGATGGTGGGTGCTCGCTGGGAGGGCTTAACTCCTCTGGTCCGTGTCCCAGCCCCGGCACAGGGCACCGTGCTCCACAGCGAGTAAAAGCAAGCTAGCGAGCGGCTGTAAGAGGGCAGAGTGCTGCAGAAACCCTTGAAAGGTCGTTTTTAGAGATGGTTCTCAGAGTTGCTCAGCTTCATTTCCATGTGGCAAATGATTAGGGAAAAGGGTGCTGTTCCTCACTAAATGTGTTTCCAGAGTCGCTGAACAGTTTTCTACCTGACAGCTAATCCGTCGGCGTTTGCTGATGCTGAGACAGGTTTTAAATAAAAAGTGTCAAATCGCATCAGACACCTCGTGCGCGTTCCCTGCTTATACAGGCTACGTGCTGTTGCTGCGTGTGCAGGAGCGCAGTCGCTCGGCACGGCTTCGTGAGTTTTCTGGGAGGGAAAGCAACTGCAGAGCTGGGTTTGGGGGAGGGCAGGGTGCCGGGTGCCACAAGCAGGCGCACGATTTGAGCAGGCAAAAGAGTTGGAAGCGTGCTCGGCTTTTGGGGTGACAGCCTGCGTGCTCACTGCCTTGCAGGCAAACGAGAAGAGTGCGTATCTGCCCTTCACCACAATCACCTGGTAACGCCACCTGCAAAGCTGTTTCTTCCAGTGTGATGAAAAATCGTTTAGTCTGAGTCCGGGGAGTCGTTGCAGGTAACTCCTCCATGTACCGACAGCTGCGCCTGTGCTCCTGGACCTGTGCGCAAATAACTCCTTGACAGCTAAACCAAAAGTTATGGAAGAGCCCGGAGGCGATGCCCTTACGGTTCCCAACAGGCCAGGTTAAAGATGATTTCTTAACTGTAAATAGCTTTAATACTCCCTCTGTGTATTAATAGGACTGGGAGGCAGCAGCCCGCCGTGTGCAGAGGGGCTGTTCCCTGCATGTGGCCGTGGAGTCAGACTGGCGTGGTGTGAACCCTGTGGCTCTGGTTTTCCGTGACCAGCTGCAGGAGACTGACATGGGGGTTGGCACGACCGGGATCCCAAGCTGTCGGCTTTGAGGTGTTCACCTCCATCTGAACGCATGCCGTCATTCAGATAAACACAGACCTCTTGGTGGGAGCTCTCAGCCATCCCCAGTGGCTGTGAAGGACCCTTCTGTTGGTTCACAGCTGTGTGAAATCTCTCTTGAAGCTGTAGGGAAGGTACAAAGGGTGTACTTACAAAGCAGCTCCTTACCTGGGGAAAATTTATCTTCAGGCAAAGGGGATGGCAGGATCACTGGGGGCACTGGGCAGTGTCGCTCCCCCGTGCATGGCCCAGCCTCCGTCTCCCCTCTGCAGCGGGTCGGCAGCCCCGGAGAGCGGACAGATGAAGCCGTGCGGCTGCTGGTTTACCAGGGGAGTTGCCCCTTGCAAAACTCACCGCCTTTCCAGCGCTCCCATGACAGAGCAACCGGACGTTTTGCATAGATACGTACACCCTCCGGAAAAATCGGTGCCAGCAAGCAGCTCTGCGAAACAAGCTGCGCAGGAGTAACGTGTGGTGGGCTGAGGACACGGGAGAGCTTCCTTTTGATGAAGCAAACTTTCCCTCGTAACACAGGGAGGGGGCTTGGGTGTAAAACAAAAATCCAATGACTCCTGAAGGAATTGCAGAGGGGACAGTCCCTCCTCACTCCTGCAAGTGCCATGGTGAAGCGAAGCTGGGCGGGAAGGGGCTGCATGAAGCAGAATAGCCGGTGACCCCTGGGGCAGCAACGACTTGCCTCACAGCGTATTTCCAGCAAGTCAGGAGTGACCTGAGATGGGCGAAGCAGCCTCAGGTCTCTCAATACAACATGTCCTTAAAACTCGAGTTGGAAATGTCTGGCCAAAGGTGTGTCTGAAACCAGGTGGTGCCCAGATGAAAACATTTCCCTCCAGTGTAAAGGGATGGGTATGTGCTACCTGTTCCGCGTGCCGTTCTGGTCAGTGATCTCTCCTCTTCAGCTTGGGAGATAGGATTTCGTGGTGTTTTTTCTCCCCCGGGGACACAGGGACCATTACCCTGTGCTGGGAGCAGTGCTGAAGCGGAGCGCATCACTCCTGGGAAAGCTCCAGCTCAGGGGAGCCCGGATGGGTTGCCCTGCTTCAGGGGCTGCTTGCCTTCATTCTGCCTGCGCTTTGAAGTACCTCAAGGTTTTAGCTATAAAGCTCTCAGCACCGATAAACAAAATCTTGGCTTGGGAAGGCGCGTTGCCTTGGCGTGTTTCCTGGGACTGAGTGACTTACGATGCTGTGCAGTGGGGGGAGGACTTCTGCTTGGTTTAGAGGAGGTGGGTCTCGCTCGTCTGGAGTCCAGACTCCCTCAGAGACTTTTTCTTCCCCCTTTTTTTCATGACATCAGCCAGGACTTGATGTTACTGTTTTAGAAACAAAAGGAGGGGACACCCCCCCTCCTTCCCTCCCGCTCTCTGCCAAAAGGAGAACAAAGAACAGCTAAAGCGCACAAGTTCTGGCACTCCGTTTGGAAACAAAAACATTCGTCCTCATGTCAGGTAGGGAACTGCCCGACCCCCCTGCCAAAGCAAGCAAGCTGGGCGGCAGAGCAAACCCATGGCGCGGAGGAGCCTGGGCGAAGGGGATGCCCGGTGTCACCCCGCACTGGGGCAGCTGCTTGCCAAACTCCTGCGCTGCGGTACCGGTGCCAGGGCGCGCTGGGACGCTCCTGGCCACGGGCAGTTTTCCGGGGAAGGGCCACCCTGCTCCTCCTGGGCTGGGAGGTGGGGATGGACCTGTCTTCTTCCCCTCTCCCAATCCCGGTCCCCGCCACAGCCCCTGCATCTCCATGCGATGCGTCCCCGCTCCCCGGCAGGGCTGGTGCACGGCGTGGGGGTAACCCGATGTAATTTCCACGCTTTAGACACTAACATCTTTGTCTGGCTTCTTCCTCGCCATTTGAACATGTCAGCGGTTCCCAGCACGGATTCCTGCGCCGTGAGTTCACCCCCGACAAGCATCCAAACTGCAAGTCGGGGCTGCTGGCTCTTCCCCGCCTGTCTGCGAAGCGTTGCTGGAACAGGGGCTGGTTCTCCAGACACGAGGAAGAGATTACTTGGGCTTTCTGGAAGGCTCCCTCCCATGCCTTCAGAGCGGAGCAAATGAGGATAATTTATCTGTGGGCTTCCGGCTGAACCCAGTAGCTCGGAGCAGCCAGGACTATGCTGTCTGTTTGTCCCAGCTCCTGCAAGAAGGCATTTTTCCATTGTCATCGTTGTATATTGTTCTCCTGATTTGTTTGCGCCGTCGCCTTCTGGGGCCGAGATAAGAAGTTGTGCCCCTGCCTTTTACCGGCAGCACGTTCCCCAGAACAATCCAGGGAAAAACTCTCGCAGGAAGGAGCCTTCGAAGGAGGCTTTCGTATGTCCAACGCAGCCCTCGTTACAGTCATGTAAATAGGTTTGTGCAATCTATCTGGCGAGAAACACAACATGTCAGAGGGGAATTGTTCTCTAAAATGGAGTTACGGATGGGCCAAAGCGGGCGGATCAGCCGCGCGCAGGTTGCCAGCTTAATGGACAAAGCAGCTGCCTTTCAGTGGGGAACAAAAGCCAGGCGGTGAGCCTGCGCGCGCGTGTGCGAGCGTCTCTTGTTCCCCGCGGGAGCTGGAGCGGGGTTTTGTGGCCGGGTAGAAGCCCTGGGCTCCCTTCCCCGCTCCGTCTGCCGTGACCTAATGCGGTAGCCGAGGACAGGTTAACATCCCTGCTGCTCCTGCAGAGGGATGCGGGGAGCGGAGACAAGGTAATGCGGACGGCTGGGCTCTCTGCAGCAGAAGCAGCCAACTGGAACAACACTGTAACGCCATCCACTTTAGTGAAGTTACTCGTGATTTTTCAATGTGGAGTCGAGGCCCAGCAGCTCCGGCTTGGCACAGGGCAATGGGAAAAGAGCGGATTCTCCGTTTGCTTCCATCCTTCACTGGCTCCTCTGCCTCCTGCCCTGTCCAAAACATCTGCGTGCCGCCTGGAGTGACTTTACAGACAGTAAAAGCTTAAAACTTGCATTCACCTTCATGATTTTTTTTTTTCTTCTTAGAGCAAGTCATGGCGGAAGATCAAGAATATGGTGCACTGGTCCCCATTTGTGATGTCTTTCAAGAAGAAGTACCCTTGGATCCAGCTAGCAGGACACGCAGGTACGGAGCGTGGGGAGGGGCAGAGAGATGGAAAGGCTCTTCGTTATCTCAGGTTAATGGGCTTTGTTGGCCAGAATTGCTTCTGACTGCTGCATGAATGTTACAGATTTCAACTCCCACGTCTCTAGCCCAGAAGAGTGACTTACCTAAGTGCTAGGGAGGGTGACGTGAAGGTGCAGTGCTCTGTGCTTTCGGTCTCCCAGGGCCAGCGGGTATTACTGCTGCTTTTTTCTCAAGCAGCAGAAAACTGAATCCATTGGGTGAGACCCAAGCCCTCTTGCTGATCCGCAGCAAAGCAGGTGACACTGCCCAGCACAAAGCTGCCCCACGCATGCGCACAGAGACAAAGCCATGAGGAGGTGTTTAAAGAACGTGTAGATGTGGCACTTCGGGATATGGTTTAGTGGGAATGGTGGTGTTGGGTGGGTGGCTGGACTCGATGATCTTTTCCAGCCTATGATTCTATGATTCTGTGTTGTGAACCTACCATGGAGTACACAGAGGCTGTGAAGCAATGGTGTTGGGTGCTGCAGGGCAGGTGTGTGCCCTGTTTAAGGTGTGACATCGCTGGCCGTAAACCTCTGACACTCCATGTGAATCTGGCAGCCCCATCCTGTAAGTCCCAGCCTGCAGAGACTCTTTTGGGTGCAGGTGTAAACAGAGATGCTTCCGAGATGTTTTGCTGCCTTTTCTGTTTTGGGAAGGCACAGCATCATCCCCCATCCAAAGCAGGTGCCACGTTGTCCCTTGTCACCCTCAGGTAGTTTCAAGGCAGCGGCCAATGGCAGGATACTGAAGAAGCACTGTGAGTCAGAGCAGCGCTGCCTCGACCGCCTGATGAACGATGTCCTGAAGCCCTATGTTCCTGCCTACCACGGCGACGTTGTGAAGGACGGGGAGCGATACAACCAGATGGAAGATCTGCTGGCTGAATTTGACTCCCCCTGCGTGATGGACTGCAAAATGGGGGTCAGGTGAGTGGCTTTGGGAACAGTGAGTTTTAACATGGGGTACTCAAAGCAACTGCATCTCCTGGGTAAAACCCCCTGAAACACACAGGTGGCTGTGGGGAGGCCTGGGTATGGGAGGGACACACCAGGCTCATTTCTTCTTTGCTTCTTGACTGTCCCATGTGCTAGGAAAGTGGTTTGGCACAGCAAAGGGGACCAGCACTCTGATGGGGTTTAGGTACACTAGGATGGCACAGTAGCTTTTAGGAGGATGGCAACCCACCTCTCCCTGCCACAGGAGGATGCAGCCAAGGGGCTGGGAGCAGAAGGTGTGGGAGATCCTGCCCAGGGTGCCAGGGGGGTGAAATAAAGACACACGAAAGACACAGCATCGGTGGGCGAGAGACTTTCCCTCTCCTCACTCTTTGCTCCCACGCACACTTGAGGGATAAAATGTGTGTGCTCAGTAGTTTAGTGCCTTTCATGCAAAGTTCCTGAAACGTTTCCTAACAGATGAGCAACATTACCCGTGTCCTCCTCAAGAACCATCTACAGATACGCCAAGATCCTAGGCTGCAGCCACTTGGCCGGCAGCAGTTTTTGAGCTAGCGATGCCACAGCTGACAAGGCTGTCCCAGAGCAAATGTGAGCAGGGCTGGTGACCCCAGGCAGCTGCCGGTTTTGGGAGCAGCCCCGGGCCGCCGCTCGGCCCTGGGTCGGCTGCTGGCTGGCAGCGGGGTGGACTGAGACCCCCCTCGCTGGCTGAGGCGCAGCCCAGACATGGTGGAGACGCTTGCGCTGCTGGAAAAGCTGATGGCTTCTGAGGGAGGGAGGAATCTTTATTTTCCCCTCCTGAGCTCCCAATGTGAAACTCGAACTGGCGTGTCGGGCTGTCGGCAAGGAAGAGGTGAGGAATACTTTCCACCGGAGGGGTGGAGAGAAGGGCAGGGGGCCCCAGCGCAGCCACGTGGCCCCAGCTGGCACGCACCATGCCGCTGCGGGACGGAGACGGGACCCGCTCCAGACTCGGGGATAGCAGCCACCAGAAGAAGACCTGCAGGTCACGCTGCCTGGTTGCTCCTGAGGCTGTCTCTGGGAGGAGGAAGGCCTCCCATGGACAAATCACAGGTGATTTGTTCACCTGGGTTTTTGGAGTTAAGACAGGCAGAGCAGGCAAGGGGGCAAATATGCCAGGCAGCATCATCGTTAAAGAAGATGGTGCTGCAGGAGGAGCTGGTGACGGAGGGTGAATTGGGCTAATGCTGGGGAGTGGGGCATCCCCAAGGGTGGACAGGAGAGGGTCTGGCAGATAAACTAAACCCTGGGGCTATTAAACCTGTCCTCTGAGCCAGCAGCTTGCTAGCAGGAGGATACAGGCTTGATTTTTCCCTGCCAACCTAGCTTCAGGATGTGGCAGCCTCCTCCAGTTACCCCTGAGCAAAGCTTTGTCCATCTTAAGCCCCGGTGATGGTTCAAGCCTGGAGTGATGCAGGGGGACCAAACCACAGACATAGGCAACCTGTCATTTTCATCAAATGGAAATCTAGCTTTCTGAGCAGCCTGAGCAGCACTTCTGACCACACAGCTGTTTTATTCTGCTATTTTATTCAATCTGCCCAAAAAGTCATGGGTTTGGTGATCTCAGCTGAAGCCAGTCATCACTTTTATCTGCTTTGTTTTTCAAAGGGGCCAATGCCCTGGGGTTGTCTGCCTGCCCCGAGAAAAGACACCAGTTTGCCTTGCTAAGCCTGTGGGATACACAGGAACACTGTCCCACATAGTCTGCTTAACATCCTCCCCATCTCACCCAGCTTGGCGAGTTGTTTGGAAAGAGCCTGGGTGTTTGCCAGGCTGAGCTGGGACAGGTTTGGGTGCTGCAAGAAAAGTTACGTGTTGATTACTGCTGCAGGACGTATTATTTTGTGGATGATGGTTTTCTGCATACCGGAGTGCAGAAGTTCTCCACTGGTGTGCTCTGGCACAGCGTGGTGCTCCTCTGAAGGATGTGTAAAACCAAGGTCTTTGCACGCTTCTCTGCACCCTCCATCCTCCTTCCCCTGTCCCAGCTGCACCCTGTGGTCCCGGGGGTGATGGTAAGCACCTGGCCAAGGCTGCATCCCTTCCTCTCCTCTGCCCTGTACAGGAAGCTTTTGCTACAGAGTCCACTTAAAACAGACTTTACTGGGCAAAATCATCATCAGCAAAACAGCTCTGTGTGAAAACTCCCTGTTTAGCAGCCGTTGCGGCATGGCCCTTGCGCTGCACAGGGTGAGGGGATGGGAAAGTGCAAGAGAGGCACAGGAGTGGCTTTGGCAGCAGCCGCCCACCTTGTCTAGACCTCAGAAGGAGCAGCAGATGCTGCTGAAGGCAAGGGCTGGGACGTGGCACGCTCCCTCCCACCTTGAAAGCAGCCAGTTCCCAGAGCACACAGGCACTTTCCTGGGCCTGTCTCGAAAGCCATGTTTAGTTTGTGAGAGTCACTGCTGAGGTTTGCTGAGGGACAGGCCCCCAGGACCAAGGGGCTGCAGCAGCGCCATGATCATCTCTGAGAAGTAACCTCGCTTGTTATTGCCAAACTGATTGTGGTTCCCTGATGAACTAAGACATCAGGTGTTGATGATGGGGTGCTAATTAAATCAGGATCAACTCGCAGCCAGGCATGCTCTATTATTTCCCATGCTGCTCTGCTCCCCTGGGTCAGCTATGCTGGATAGCCCTGATTTCTGAGGCAAGGGCTCTCTGTGGGTATGTGGCACCTTATGTGGTGGCCCTGCTGATGTCCCCTCTTCGCTCCTTGCAGGACATACTTGGAGGAGGAGCTGATAAAGGCCCGGAAGAAGCCGAGCCTGAGGAAGGACATGTACCAGAAGATGATCGAGGTGGACCCCGATGCCCCTACTGAGGAGGAGAATGTGCTGCGGGCAGTAACCAAGCCCCGCTACATGCAGTGGAGGGAGACCATCAGCTCAACTGCCACGCTGGGGTTCAGGATTGAGGGGATTAAGGTGAGGCTGCTCCAAGTGTGCAGAGCAGGGGGAAACGCTGGACTATTCAGTAACCAAACTCACTCATGCACACAGACAGAGACACATGCACAGCAGGCTGGTGGCAGGGCCATGTCACATCAGGACATCCCTGATCCCTGCAGCCAAACCACCCTCACCAGGCACCTGGCCCAGGGCAGCGCTGCTCTTCTGAGAGTGCAGCTGAGCTCAAGGCATCAATGCAAGAGGATGGTTTTACTCATAATCTCATTAAATCAGCTGTGTGGCTGATTTCCCTGGCTGCAAACTGCCATGCTCCAACCTGAAGGCTCACATCAGTTGTTTGCTTTTGATACTGCTGTGCTGCTAGGCTGAGCCATTCATTAATGCAAATACCAGCTTGAACGTGTGCCGATCTCTGGTTGGAGCTGTGGGTTTAGCCACAGTCAGTGAGGAGGCTGCATTTACATCCCTGACTGGAAAAATTCAGTAACTGAGCCCTATCAAATGGGGTGAACACAAGCAGCAGCACTTTCTGCTGACACCTGCACACACGTGTAATCTACTGACTGCCCTTGCTCAGAGCTAACACTTATGTTTCTGGAGATACCTGCTAGGATGCTTTTGTGTCCCCATTAGATGAGCCAGCCCAGGAGTTTTTCTCCTGGTGAGCAGACTTTGTGGCGAGAAAGATGTCCGGGATGACACTTGAACAGAGTTAGGTCTTAACCACAGAGCAGTTGTTTTAGTGATAGAAGACTTGTGTGAACATTAGCAAAGGCATATGCCTTTTGATAGCCAGCCAACAGGAATTAAAGGTAATATCATGCTTGAGCTAAGGGTTTCAGTGCGTGCCTGGGCATGGCATTGGCTTGGCAGCTGAGGGGAGCTTGATCAAGTTGTTCTAGGAGTAATTCAGGCTTGGGGCACTGCGGAGGCCCAGGCGGTAGCTCAGGGCAGCTGCTTGCTTGATTTCTATGTTTGTCTTGGTTGGAGGAGTTTTCTTCTCTTGCTCACAGATTGTTTTTCTCCTCCCTGAGCTGGCTGGGATTTTCGAAGGATACCCATCTGGGTCTCTGCGGCCTTAAACTCCTGCACCTCTCTTGACCAGAGATGGCAGTGTCAAAACGACAGAATTAAAACAAACTAAGCTGCTCCCTGAAAAAGCCTTTACACCAGATTTTGCAGACTTTCCTGTAGCATTTCGCTTGACCTTGCCAAGCAAATGCAGGTGTTAGATCACGGGTTTAGAAGGTGATCAGCAGGAGTGGGTCACTCAGAGCTGCTGCTTCAGCTTAGCCATGTACCAAATCGCCAGTGGGAAGGGGTCTCTGTCCTGCTGTGCGGAACGAAGTACTCAGGCTGTGGGAAGCCTGGGGAGGCATGTTGCACGCAGCAAGGGAGGGCACCCTCTTCATTCAACTGTTCCATGGCCAGCAGAGGATGTTGCATTTATCTCTAACTCAACCACTCTCAGAACCCCAAGGAGCAGCCCTTGGGCTGAAGCCCTTGAAGAGTTTTCCGGCACAAGCAACACAACGGCACCCCTGCCCATCCCGGGATACTGCCGGTCATGTTCTCCCACAGCAGCTTTGTGCGGTGCTTACTTCTGATCAGGGCACTTGCATGCTCTCGTGGCTCTTCCCCAATCTCTCTGGTGCTCCCAAAGTCCCTTTTCTGCCGCAGGTGCCCGTCAGCACGCTGCAAGCTGCTCGGGCACGTACAACCCTTTGCCTAGTTCCCATTGCTGCTGTTTTGCTGGTGCTTATTATAAAACTGAGGCTGTATAAAAAAAAGGAGTGGGCCAGTTGGGACCGAAGCTCCCATGCACTGTTTCTTCTCCCTGCTTTCTTGCTGTAAGCAGGAATATCTGTCTATTTATAGTCCAACATGATATATCCTTGGCCTCCAGCGGTGCTTCTCAGCCTGTGGTCTGCGGATGTTTAGGGGGCTTTACGGCAAAAGCAGGTCATATGTGAACCACTTGAAATGAAAAAATGTGAAAACCAAACCCAAATTGTATTCCTAACACAGGCCAAAAAACACTCTGGAGGGAAATAAGCCATAAAGGAGTGGCAAGAGTTGCACCTCTGTTTTAGCCAAGCATAAGTGAGCCGCTGCACAGTGTGAGCAGTGGGGTTTTTTTGAAGGGATGAGGCAGGCCTTTAATTGAAAAATGTTGAGAAGCGCTGGCCTCCAGGAGTAATCCTGATGCTGCTAGGGGCTGACTAATTTGATCAGGGCTCTAATTACTGTAATTCTCCTTAAATCCCTCAGCCTTTGGATTATTTTCCCCTAAGCTAAAGCATTAACAGTTCACGCTGGTTCCCAGCTGGCTTTTTTTCCAGCAGGGCTGTAAAGCCAGGCGTGCTGTGCTGTATCGCTGTCTTTGCTCTATTTTTGAGGTCAAGTCTCCACATTAGGGAAAGGACCTTCAGTGCCCTGAGCCGCTACGGAGCCCTCTGAGGAAATTTTGAGAAAATATTATTTAACGTCAATTCTCCCTGTGTTTTCTTCCCTGCTGTGGGTGCTTCCCAGGGGTGAACCTGCCCTGTCCCTCGCTCAGAGCTGGAGGCTGATAGAGGAGAGCACTGTGCCATGCAAGGGAAGGGTAGAATTTGGCCCTGGGTGTGTGGGCTGGAAGGGGAATGATGGGAGCAGCAGTAGCCTTCAGGACAGCACCAGGCAGGTGAGGTGAACAAGCAGGTCAGGGCTGGGAATGAGGATGGGGACCCTTTCCTGGCTGAGCTCTCACTTTGCCAGGTGGCCTCAAGGATCCGGTTCTTCCTCTTTAAAATGGAAATTTTCCTCTGCAAAAGGAGATAATGACACTCATCCAACTTTCTGGAGTAGCTTGAAACTGTTAGAAACAGTAGCTATTAATGAAGCTACCATGCTAAAAGTAGCGCAGGTGATCCCTGGTGACCCAACTGAAGCTTGAGGGAGCTCACTCCAAGAAGTTTCACTCTTGAGCTCCTGCTCTGGTCAGAGACTTGCTCACCATTGCCTACAGCAAGGTCGTGGTGGGACGATATTTCTCAGGGCTGGGATGTTTGCGGCATCCCAGAACCAGCCCTGAAAGCCCTCCGCTGACTTTCCCAATACGGGCAGCTCGCGAGCCCCGTCCGAGGCCGGACACGGTGCTGGAGGAAAAGCCAGCTGACCCAAGACCTGCCCCAGTGACGCCAGCGCATACTGGGATCGCTGGCGGGGCGGAGGTTGCGATAGCCCTTATCAGCCCCCCTCACACTTCTGCTGTGTGGAGGGCAGCCCCCTCGGGGTTTGGACACCTGTAAATGTCGTGGCAGTTGTCAGCCCCACGGCAGCAGCGTCTGGCTGGCCAAGGAAACCGCGGGAGGGGAGTAATTATGGGAGCAGCACTACGGATAGGCTGTTTGGCTTTCCTGAATCCTAGCTTGCCTTATCTGAAAGGCCATCTGTGGTTTTCGTTTATTTTTAGGAGCACTTAGAAGTCCATCTCCTTTCTTGGATGCTTTGTGGAAAGTTGTGCTCTTTACATGTGAAATTACTGCTGTGGCACTTCTCCAAATTGATATCTATCATCCCCTGGGGAGAGGGTGGGTTGGTTTCTGAACTGCCACGTCAGGGCTCATGTGGCAGATGTATAGTGGCGTAGCGCCCTTCCCATATATGTCGCACATGTGCTACCAGAGCATCCTCGGCGAGGCCTCCTGCCTGCGCTGCTGCAGCCTGGCTCTGCTTGGTCTGTCGGCAGGATGGCTGCCACGGCAGGGAGGTCTCCAGCGAGAAGGCTGTCCCTGGCCGCTGCCGATGCGTGCTCTGCCAGCCGTTAGCCTTGCTTTTATACCCTGTGGCAGCAGAGTGGTCAGGCGGGGTCCAGGGTGGTTTGAAGCTGGATGCACAGGGTGCGACCAATGCAGACAAAGCTCTTTCTGGACACTAAGACTTTTCACACATTGCTTTTGTTATCACCCTCGTTAACATTTGCATAAAGCGCAAGCTGGAAGTCAGAAGCACACTGTGTGATTCATCCCCAGCTGCACATCAGGTGTGGGTTTGGTGCCAGGCTTGCCTCGCCCAGCTCTCTGCAGCCTGGGCACTTGGCCTTCCCCCAGGCTGGACTGGTCACCACCACCATGCCCATGGCTAGCCCTCTGCCCAGGGGGATGCACATGGCCCCATCCCAGGGCACTTCCCTGGAAGGGTCTCGAAGTCCTGCCAGGGCACATAGATCTCCAGGGCAGGTGATCTGTTGTGCTCTCTTCCCTCCCCAGCCTCTGCTCTGGTTCTTCATCCTTACTTCATCTTCCCCAGCCCACAGGATGTCTTTCTGGCCTCTGTCCTTTCACTCCGTTGTGTGCAGACAAGCTGTCTGGAGCGGTGGGAGGTGGGATGGAGCTCTGCAAGCGGAGCTGTGAGCATGAGCACGTGTGGTTTAAAATAGCCCCTGTATCCAGGAAGCGAGCTCTGCCTGCCTGACCCGTGGCCGCTCCGGACAGTGAAACTTGCTGATCTAAAAATCAGCAGGACTGAAGAAGTGGGGAGCGACCTACAAAGCTGCCCAGAGGTTCAGCCAGGTGCCTCTGGGTCAGGGCTGTGTGTTGTCCCCACAGCAGACCAAGCCTTGCCATCCCTGCAGCGGGCCGAGTGTGGATGTGCCTCTGGGGAAGGGGCGGAGGAGAGCACAAGGCTGCTCGCTGCGTCTCGGTGCCAGGCTGCTGCCTTGGAGGGTTTGCTGTCTATGGGCTATCAAAGGACTAGTGAGGCAAGACAGAGTGGGGCTTGCTTCTTGCCTTCATTCCCTCGCTTCAGTGGTTCATGGAGGACTTTATGCAGGGAGGTTTTTGTGCCTTCCTCCCCAAGCAGGGGTGCAGCCTGTGGCTGGTGTCAGCACCTGTGCTCAGCCACAGCAGCGATGGGAAGTGATTCGGGCACAGCGTGGCCAGAAACAGGGGGTCTCCAGCCACTGTCGGGCAGCGAGCCCCAGGTCCACAGACCTCTCACAAGAGGTAGCTTGTCCACATTGCTGGTGGCCTTGGCAAGCGTGTGATGGTGGAGACTTGCCGTTTGCGCTCGGGGGCAATGCAGCGGAGCTGTGGGATGGTTTGGGATGTGCAAGGCAGAGAGCTGCTGCCTCTGCTCACCCCTCCTCCGTAGACAGGTCCTTCAGCTGCCAAAAAGGCTGGTCGCGTGCTACTCGGGGACAGGCATGGCTGCTGAAACACCCATCCTTGCCCTGGCTCCCACCCTCCCTGTCCCGCTCACCACTCTCCCTTCCTTTCAAGAAAGAGGACGGCACTGTGAACCGGGACTTCAAGAAGACACGGACAAAGGAACAAGTCATGGAGGCCTTCAGGGAGTTCACAAGGGGCAACCGCAATGTTTTGGTGAGTGGTGGACATTGGGGGAGCTACTGGGAGAGGGCACAGGGGTGAGGGGAGAGCAGCGAAGGGCTGGGAGGGGAGAAGTTTGCTGCAGCAGCGCTGCCCTGCCCAGGTCCCAGTCTGCTGAGGATGCTCGAGGGTTGGCCCCAAAACTTGCTGTGGAGGCACTGCCGTGCTCTGCCCCCCTCATGCCAGGGGCTAATGGCAGCCTCTGAGCTCGCTCTTTACCCCAGCTTGCGATGGTGGGGGCGGTGGGGGCTCCCACCCTGGCAGAGCAGCCTGCCCTGCGCTCGGTCTCGCAGGACAGGTGGCCACGGCATCCCCGTGCCTGCACCAGGCACCCTTCGTGTGAGCAAGCCACAGTCAGCATTTCCCAAGTTTTGCTGTGTTGCCAGGAGAATAAGAGATGGGGCTGTAAACAATTTACTCCAACTATGTCAAATATCCTGTTTGACAAAGCGCTCCCATTTTAAGCTGTGCTATATAAAGCCTACAAATGCGAGGCTTCAGCCAGAGTGGCCCTTGGCGCTGCCTCCTTCAAACCAGCATGTTTGCTTTGATAAGGGTTACCCAGGGATTATTCCTGGATCTGAAAATGAAGTTGCCTGGCTGCATTTTTTTCCCCAGAGAGCTTGGAGCACACTCACACCATCATGCCCTGGCTCTGGATGGGGCTCCTTGGCCAAACCATTGCAACACAGCAACCCCCGCATCTCCCCACACGGTCAGAGTGTGAAAATTTGGGTGTGTTGTAGTGCCCAGATGCCTGCTGTGCATGTTCCTGTGCTTAATCCTTCTGTCTAAACCTCGAAATCAAATTATCCAGGGGGCCCCCTGAGAACCTTTAGTGACTTCCAGCATTTTGCAGGGATGCTCCAACAGGCGCGTGGGTCTTGACCTGCGTGCTGACTGGTGTGAAAGCCCTGCCACTTACAGTACCAACTTCACAGAAGTGGTGATATGGAGTTACAGAAGTGTCTCACAGTGCTTGGCTGACTGAGTGATAAAATAACAGATGAGGTGGAGAGCTGACCTATTAACAAGAGTGTAGGTGAGAGGAAGAAAAGCAGCTTGGCTGTGCAGGCGCAGCAGCAGCTGCTGAATTAGCTGTTCCCTCCTCGGGAGCACCATGGATGCAGCGGGGAAAGTCTGCAGAAAGCACCAGTTCAGCAAAAGCAAATGTTCTCACTAATTTTTGGAAGTCATGGGATGCCGTACAGGCCAAAAGGTTAAGTGGATCCCAAAAAAGAGGGGATTCCCTCTGAGGGATAACTTTCCTGTCTGCCCCATGCAGCAGTTTTTATGCAGGCTTCCTGCA